>Ga0082335_1002648_pt1 | contig 32608 bp, 28 predicted proteins | sample Subgrocontami58m_FD_72375 | JGI IMG/M metagenome (GOLD analysis project Ga0082335, IMG submission 72375) | Subsurface groundwater microbial communities from S. Glens Falls, New York, USA - GMW37 contaminated, 5.8 m (SPADES assembly) (version 2) ... | reverse complement strand
CGATCCGGTGAAGCGTGGCCAGGTGGTGGCGGTGGTCGAGACCCAGAAAGGCGCGATCGACGTCGAAATCTGGCAGGACGGCACCGTCGAAAAACTGGTGGTCGAGCCGGGCGAGAAGGTGCCGGTCGGCGCCGTGCTCGCGACGTTGATCGCGGAAGGCGAGCCAGCTGCGGCACCCGCGGCGCCGGCGTCTGAGCAACCGCCTGCCGTGGCAGCGCCACAGCGCGCGGTTACGGCTTCACGGCCCGCTCCAATCTTCGCCGGACGGTTCAAGATTTCGCCGGCGGCACGCAAGCTCGCGCAGGAGTTGGCCGTAGATGTCACGACGCTCACTCCGAGCGGCGCCGAGGGCGTGATTTCGCGCGCTGACGTGGAACGCGCGGCGCAGGCCGCGCAAGCAGGCGTGCCGCCGAAACCCGGCGACTGGCAGAGCCAGATGCGCAAGGCGATCGCCGCGGCGATGGCGAAGTCCAAGCGCGAGATTCCCCATTATTACCTCGGTACCGAGGTCGAGATGACGCGCGCGCTGGCGTGGCTCGAGCGCGAGAACGCGCAACGTCCGGTCGCCGAGCGCATGCTGTATGCGGTGCTGCTGATCAAGGCGGTGGCGCTCGCGCTCAAGGAAGCGCCGGAGTTGAACGGCTTCTGGATCAATGGCGCGTTCCAGCCAGGCCCGGGCATCCACATCGGTATGGCGGTGGCGATGCGCGGCGGCGGTCTGGTTGCTCCGGCGATACACGACGCCGACAAAAAGTCGTTGCCGCAGTTGATGGTGGACCTGCGCGACCTGATTACGCGGGTGCGCGGCGGGCGGCTCAAGAGCTCGGAAATGGCCGATCCGACGATTACACTCACCAGTCTCGGCGAACTCGGCGTAGAGGCGGTTTACGGCGTAATCTATCCGCCGCAGGTCGCGCTCATCGGGTTCGGTAAAATCAGCGAGCGAGCGTGGGCCGAGAGCGGCGTGGTGGCGTGCCGCAGGGCCGTGACTGCGACGCTCGCTGGCGATCACCGCGCGAGCGACGGCCACCGCGGCGCGCAGTTTCTCGCCGCAGTCAACCGCTTGCTGCAGGAACCGGAGAAGCTGCAATGACCGCCAGGACCCGCGAACAGATCACGGCGCTTGTCGCCGGCATACTGGCCGATATCGCGCCTGAAATCGATTTTTCCACGATAGCTCCCGGCAAGCCGTTGCGCGAGCAGATCGATATCGATTCGTTCGATTTCCTCAACGTCATTATCCGTTTGAGCGAACGGCTCAAGGTGGATATTCCCGAGGCCGATTATGGCCAGCTCGCGACGCTCGATAGCACAGTGGACTATCTGGCGAAAAAATGCCGCGGCGGAGCTTAGGAGAGAGACTCACAAGGATGCCCGAAAACATGCCCAAGAAACTTCCAAAAGCCGCAAAACCCGGCGCCCAGCCGGTCTACAGGAGCAAGCCGTTACAGGAGCACGTCCACGACAGCTACAAGTCGCGCGGCAAGCTCTCCGAACCCACGCTGTGCCCCCAGTGTGGCGCAGTCTTTCATAAGGGCAGGTGGCAGTGGCTGCCCAAACCCGAGCCGGCGCACAGCGAGATGTGCCCGGCTTGCCACCGCATCCATGACAAGTTTCCCGCGGGTTACGTCAAGCTCGAAGGCGAATTCCTCGCGCAGCATCGCGTCGAACTCCTCAACCTCCTGCGCCATGTCGAGCAGAGAGAGAAGGCGGACCACCCGCTGCAGCGCATCATGAACATTTCGGATGAGGATGGCGTCGTGCTGGTGACTACAACCGACATTCACCTGGCGCGCGGCATCGGTGAGGCCGTCCGCCACGCTTACCAAGGCCATCTCGAGTTTCATTACAACTCTGAAGAGAACCTGGTGCGCGTTCACTGGAAACGCTGACCCGCCGCGAAGGCGGATGCCGGCCAGGCGCGCCCGGCATCGACCTCGCTTCAGGGGCGCCGAGCAAAATCCGGTCGCGTCCCGAGCAGTGCCACGACCTCTTCGTCCTCGACCTGCGGGAACGATCGATAGAACTGCCCCACGGCGAAGAAGTTCTCGGGCGCCTCGAGGCATACCACTTCGTCCGCGTAAGGCCCGACTAACTCGAGGCTGTCGGGCGCGGCGACAGGCACCGCGCAGATAAGCTTCGCCGGCGCTCTCACGCGCACTGCATGGAGCGCAGCGATCATGGTTGCACCGGTCGCGAGACCGTCGTCCACAACCATGGCGATCCGCCCCGCCGGGTCGATCGGCGCTCGCCCCGGCGTATAGAGCGCGCGCCGTTGCTTCAGGATTTCGAGCTGCGCGTGCTGTTCCTGCTTGAGATAGTTATCGGTCGCGCCGGCGCGGCGCGCATGCGGCGCGATGTAGGCCCATCCGGTTTCGTCGACCGAGCCGACCGCGAGCTCCGCGGAAGAGGGGGAACGGAGCTTGCGCACCAGCACCACGTCAAGCTCGCCACCGAGCTCGTCGGCAACCACCCGTCCCATCTGTACCGCCCCGCGGGGAATCGCCAGTACGAGCGGATTTTTCCCGCGATAATGATCGAGCGCTGCGGCGAGTCGCCTGGCCGCCTCAATTCTATCCGCGAAGACAGCAAACATAGCCTGGATGTCCTCATCAGTCGCCGATAAACGCAGATAAAGGCCGATGAAATTCCAATGCCACCGAGCGGCCGCAGTCAAGACTCTCGATGTTATCTGCGTTCATCTGCGTTCATCGGCGGTTTCAACGTGTCTTTGAAATTGTTTTTAGCAGGTATCTGGCTCGCCGGTATTGAGTTGGATCAAGCAGATTTCGGGTAGTGCGCGGGATTGCAGCGGCGCGGTGCGATTCGTTGCCGCGCGCGAATCCGGCCGCCTTCGGCGGTATTTTGATCTGAATCAACCGCCGGTCGGTGCAACGGCCTAATATTTCCCATGGGTTCAGTTGACCTTTGTTGCGGAGCCTGACATGAACCTCGACCACGCTTGCTTGTTTGCGCCAGCCGCCAGCCGCGATTTCGCGGAGCGCGTCGCCCGGCACCTCGGCGTCCCGCTGGCTGAGCACGAGGAAAGGGATTTCGACGACGGCGAGCACAAGTCGCGACCGCTGGCAAGCGTGCGGGGCAAGGACGTCTTCGTCATTCAGTCGCTGTACGGCGACTCTCAACAAAGCGTCAACGACAAGCTTTGCCGGCTGTTGTTTTTCCTTGGGGCTCTCAGAGACGCGTCCGCATTGCGCGTGACCGCCGTCGTTCCGTACCTTTGCTACGCTCGCAAAGACCGGAAGTCTCAGCCCCGCGATCCGGTGACGACGCGCTATGTTGCGATGCTGTTCGAAGCCGTCGGCGCCGACCGCATCCTGACCATGGACGTTCATAACCTCGCCGCCTACCAGAACGCGTTTCGCTGCCGCACCGATCACTTGGAAGCCGCGCTGTTGTTTGTCGAGCACTTTGCGGCGCTGCTAGGTTCCGATGAGATCGTGGTGCTTTCGCCGGATGTAGGCGGAGTGAAACGGGCAGAGAGGTTTCGCACAGCGCTAGGTCGCCGGCTGGTGCGGAATATAGCCGGCGGCTTCATGGAAAAATATCGCGCGCGCGGCGTGGTGAGTGGCGAAACGCTGATCGCGGATGTGAAAGACAGTTCGGTCATCATAATCGACGACTTGATCAGCAGCGGCACGACGATCGCCCGTGCGGCGGCCGCGTGCCGCGCGGCCGGAGCAAAACGGGTCTACGCGGCAGCCACGCATGGGCTGTTTGCAGGCGACGCCAATGCGATCCTGCGCGCCGCCGCGATCGACACGATTGCGGTCACGGACACGGTGCCGCCGTTGCGCTTGGATGCCGCGTTGGTTGAGGAAAAGCTGATCGTCCTGGATTCGACCCAGCTGTTTGCGGCCGCGATCGAACGTATCCATGCTGGCGGCTCGATTGTCGAGTTGCTTGAGTCCTGAACGGGCGGTATCCCTGGCGCGCAAACCGGCCGGTACGAAACCCCTCACCCGCTAAATGTCAGCGGCATAGTGCCCGGCATGGATCAGATAATCCGCCGCCAGCCCGGACCACTTGGCGGGATCGCGACAGGCCGGATCGGTCAGATGCCACGCGCACAGTTTGGCGCGCAGGCAAGCCCAACGGCTCTTGTAGAAGGCGATCAAGGTTGCCGGTGGACGATCGGCGGTGACTTCGCCGTAAATCTCGAAGACGATTTGTCCAATCCGTGGCGCACCGAGCCGTTCGCATTCCTGCGCGAGGAACGCGAGGTCGGCTGCCGCATCCAGGGTTCTCAACTCGCGGCTGAATTCGAGACAGTCGATGACGACAGGTTCAGGCTCCAGCAGGCATACGTGTTCCGGCCTGAGATCGCCGTGCGCCTCGATTATCCTTCCCTCCTGAACTCTCTGATCGAATAGCGCGGGCGCCTGGCTCAACAGCGTCAATTGGGCGGTGCACGGCGCTTCGACCAACTCCCGGCGCAAGCCGAACCCGGGTCGGCTGAGCTCGCCAAGACTGGCGCGGATGTCGCGTTCGAATCCGCCACGGTAGTCCTCAGGCGCGATGTCGACCGGCGCCGACGCGTGGTAGAATTTCGCGAGTTTTTGCGCGACTGCACGAATTTGTTCATCCGGAACGTGCTTGCGTTCAATCGCGGCGTCCAGCATGCACTGCGCCGGCAGGCGGCGCATTTTGACCAGCCAGTCGACCGGGGGGGATTCGGTGCCACCGAGTTGCAGCTTGCCGGTGCCGTCGACGGCAAGGGGCACTGTGGCGAGATAGACGTCGCCCGCCAGCCGCCGGTTGAGTCGCAGCTCCTCCTCGCAGTAATATTTCCGGGCTGATACGGTGCTGACGTCGAGGAATGCATAATGCCCCGGCTTCTTCAGTTTGTAGGCGTGCCGATCCGTGAGGAACACCCATGAGCGATGGGTTTCCACCACCGTCACTTCCTTCACCGGATGCGGATAGCTGTGCGGCTGCTTCAGGAAAGCGACCTTGGCCGGAAGCGCAACCTCCGCGCCGGGGTTCGCTGCGGGAAGCCCCTGCATGTTCGTGCCTTCTGGTTGCACTGTCACCGATGCTTCGGATGCCCTGGGTGGCGGGTTGTCAGGGAGCGTTGCATCCCGGGTCCTTGCTGAGGATGCATCCGTTACCGCTTTGGCGGGTTGATATTGATCAAGCCGTTGACATTCATCAAGCGCGAGCATTGGACTCCGCGCTAATCTCACTCACCGAGGTAAGCAGTAGGAGGCTATCGCGATGAAGCCTGACGATGCGCAACTGCTTGAACTCTCCGGCCAGCGGGCCGCTGGTATTGCGCGGACCGGGCGCTTGCGAGATGCGAACGTGCCGGCGGCGGTGCTCAGTCTCGAGGGCCGCCTGATGCGGCTGCTGCTCGGTTCGCTCGGTAATCCGCCGCTGCGGCTGACGCTCTGGAACGGTGAATCGGTTTTCACGGGCGAAGGCGACGCGGTGGCCTGCATCCGGATCGCCGATCGCTCGGCATTGCTCAGGCTGTTCATCAATCCGGAACTGCATTTTGGCGAGGCCTACTGCGACGGTTCGATCGAGGTCGACGGCGACCTGGTGAAGCTGCTCGAAGTGATCTACCAGGGTTTGGATCTCGCGTCTTTTCGCGGACGGCTGCCGCGCCTGGTCAAGTCGCTCGACCGTCCCCGCGCGAACTCGCCTTCCGCCGCGCGCGACAACATTCATCATCACTACGATCTGGGAAACGAGTTTTACCGTTTGTGGCTCGACCGGGAAATGCTCTATACGTGCGCTTATTTTCCGACCCCCGAGGCGCCGCTCGATCAGGCGCAGGTCGCCAAGATGGACCACGTCTGCCGCAAGCTGCGGCTGCGGCCGGGGGATACGGTGGTCGAAGCCGGTTGCGGCTGGGGCTCGCTGGCACTGCACATGGCGACGCAATACGGGGCACGAGTGCAAGCGTTCAATATTTCGCGCGAGCAGATTGCATATGCAAGAGCGCGGGCGTGTGCCATGGGCGCTGATCGGTTCGTGGAATTCATCGAGGACGATTACCGCAATATCGGCGGGCGCTACGACGCGTTCGTCTCGGTAGGCATGCTCGAGCATGTCGGCCGCGATTATCACGACGAACTGGGGCGCGTGATCAACCGCTGTCTGGCGCGCGATGGACGCGGCATGCTGCACAGCATCGGGCAGGACCAGCCGGCGTCATTGAATGCGTGGATCGAGAAGCGGATTTTTCCGGGCGCTTACCCGCCGACGTTGCGCGAAATGCTGGCGATCATCGAGCCGCACAAGTTATCCGTGCTCGATGTCGAGAACCTGCGCCTGCACTATGCCTTGACGCTCGAGCACTGGCTGCGGCGCTTCGAGGCTGCGCGCGAGCAGGTTACCGGGATGTACGACGCGGGTTTCGTCCGCTCCTGGCGCTTGTACCTGGCGGGATCGCTGGCGGCGTTCAACACCGGCAAGCTGCAGTTGTTCCAGGTGCTGTTTGGCCGCGCGGCCAGCAACGACGTGGCATGGACCCGGGCCCATCTCTACGGCCAACGACGTTGACGAGCCGATGCCCATGCGTTCGTGCGACGTGTTGATCGTGGGTGGCGGTCCGGCAGGCTCGACTTGCGCATGGCAGCTTGCGCGCGCCGGTCTCGACGTGCTGGTGATGGACAAGCACGTTTTTCCGCGAGACAAGGTGTGCGCAGGCTGGATCACGCCGCCGGTGATCGAATCGCTTGAGCTCGACTGCACCGATTACGCGCAGGGCCGGGTACTGCAGCCGGTCCGTGGTTTTCGCATCGGCATGATCGGTCAGGCGGGAGTGGAAATGCGCTACCGCGAAGTGGCGAGCTACGGCATTCGCCGCTGCGAGTTCGATCAGTACTTGCTGCAGCGTTCCCAAGCGCGGCTCAGGCTTGGCGAGCCCATGCGGACGATGGTGCGCGATGGCGACGCGTGGCTGGTCAACGGCGAGATGAGAACGCCGCTGGTGGTAGGGGCGGGCGGGCATTTCTGTCCGGTGGCGCGCACGCTCGGCCGCCCGCCCGGGCGTAGCGAGAGCCTAATCGCCGCACAGGAAATCGAGTTTCCGCTGAGCGCGCGCGAACGCAGCGAGTGCCGGATCGACAATGAGGTTGTGCAGCTGTACTTCTGCGCCGATCTCAAGGGTTATGGCTGGTGCTTCGCGAAAGGCGATTACCTCAACATCGGTCTCGGCCGCGAGGACAACTACCAGCTCTCCGCGCACATCGAGCAATTCTGCCGCTGGCTGCAGCAGCGCGGGATGCTTCCGCGCAGCCTGCCGCAAAAGTTCAAGGGTCACGCTTATCTGCTGTATCCCGCGTCGCGCCGGACGCTTACGCACGACGGGGTACTGCTCATCGGGGATGCCGCGGGGCTGGCCTACCCGCAAAGCGGCGAAGGAATTCGCCCGGCGGTGGAATCCGGTTTGATGGCCGCTCAGGTCATTCTTGAGGCGGCGGGAAACTATCGGCACCGCAGGCTCGAGCCTTACGCGAGCCGCCTGGCGGATCGCTTCGGGACGAGAAATCCACGCCAACACAGCGCTTCGTGGCTGCCGCAAAAGATCAGGCAGAATATTGCCGCGCGGCTGATGGCGACCCGCTGGTTCGCGCGTCACGTCGTAATCGACCGCTGGTTTTTGCACACCGGGCAAGCTGCCGTCCCGACAAGGTGGCCGTCGTGATCCTGAGCTGACGCAGCTTTTCTGATTCGGATGATGGGGGGCACTGGTGCATTATCCGGCGTGGGCGAAGATTCGAGGGGGTGAGGTTTATGCAAAGAGCTCTGCGGCTGCACCAGGAAATGACCGACCGGGTCGTCTTCATGCGGCAGTTTCTGAAGTATCCGCATCAGGTAGCATCCATCATTCCCAGCTCGCGCTTTCTCGAGCGGCGCATCATAGAGCTGGCGGAGGTCAGGTCGGCCCGCACCGTCGTGGAGCTGGGGGCCGGCACCGGCGGCACGACCCGGGCGATCCTGGGCGCGCTGCTGCCGGACGCGACACTTCTGGGCGTTGAGATCAACCCACAGTTCTGCGAATTGCTCGGCCGCATCCCGGACACCCGCCTGACCGTACATCGTGGCAGTGCCCAAGAGCTGCGGGAAACCCTCTCGCAGTACGGCCTGCGTGCTCCGGAGGTGGTGATTTCGGGGATACCGTTTTCCACGATGGGTCGCATTGCGGGGTCGCGGATACTTGAGGCGATTTCGTCGGTGCTGGCTCCCGGAGGGCGTTTCGTCGCCTATCAGGTGAGCGCGCGGGTGGCGGATCTCGCGCGCCCGTTCCTCGGGCCGGCGCGAGGTGAAGTGGAACTGCTCAACGTTCCGCCAATGCGGCTTTACCGATGGGAGAAGCAGCCCACCTGATAGGCGTTTCGTCGGCGCTACACGACGCTCGCTCCTTTGACTTTCGTCAACACGCAGCAGCGCGCGGTGTGACAATATTCACTTGCAGCTCATGGCGGGATACGCAGGCGTAAATCGAAAGGCTGATGTCGCGCAATTGACGCAAGTCAGCGCGTGGAACGACTGGAATTCTGCTGTGGCAGTTGCAGCACACCAATTGAAGGAGCATGAACATGGCAAACATTGCCCATTACGATCCGTTCAAGGGAATCACCCGCCTCAATCCGTTCCGTGACATCGACGACATGTTCAAGGGTTTCATGGTGAGACCGGTTTTGCGTGACCTGGAGCCCGAGATCAAATTGGACGTCTCCGAGGACGACAAAAACTATACCGTGCGCGCCGAAATCCCGGGCGTGGCAAAGGAGGACATCAAGGTGGCGGTGGATGGCAACGAGGTATCCATCAGCGCCGAGGTGAAAAAGGAAAAAGAGGAGAAAGAAGGCAAGAAGCTGATCCGCAGCGAACGCTACTACGGCAGCATGTATCGCAGTTTCACCCTTGACCACGATTTGGATGCGGACGCGACCAAGGCCAAGTACGCCGACGGCGTGCTGGAACTGACATTGCCCAAGAAGCCGGGCAGTGCAGGCAAAGAAATAAAAGTTTCATAGGCGGCCCGAGCGGGTGAAAGGCGCCACACCCGGTCTCGGGTTTGGCGCCGTTAGCCTATTGGTAACGACATATGGCCATCAGACTGTCCATTGATGTCGCGACGCGCACGCTCGATGAAGACGACGAAGGCGTGCTGCTCGGTGAGATTCGATACGCGCGCGGGAATGCGGTCTTGAGCGGGTTTGATGCAGGTCAAGACGACTTTCTCGTCCGGGTGTTAAATGGCAGGTAACAATAAGAAAACTGAACCGGACCGCATTTTTTTGGAGTTCAGACATGCCTAGAAGAACTACTACCCCTGCGGCAACGCAAGGCAAGCCGGGACCACAGCATTCTCAACCGACTCGAACGACGGCAAGCGCGAAGGTGGCCGCCCGCAAGCGCGGCATCGAGCCGCAACCGCCCGGCGTGAAGATGGTGCCGGAGCAGCGTCAACAGCGCATTGCACAGGTCGCGTATTTCATCGCCGAACGGCGGGGGTTTGCGCCCGGCAACGAGATCGAGGACTGGCTGCAGGCCGAAGCCGAAATCGAGGCACTCATGAAGGCCGCGCTGCAATAGAGCACACCTTATGCGTCGGCGGGTATGACGATCAAACCGGCCAGCGGCGGCAACACCAGTTCGAGTTGTGCGGGCTGATTCATCCACGTCCCGGGCACGGCCTCGAGACCGTCGCTGTTGCCGACATCGCTGCCGCCGTAATAGCGCGAATCGCTGTTGAAGATTTCGCGATAGCGCCCGGCGGCCGGAACGCCGATGCGGTAGGCGCGTCGCGGCACGGGGGTGAAGTTGAGCACCACGATCGCGCAGGCGCCGCTGCGGTCCCGCCGCACGAAGCTGATCACCGATTGATCGGCGTCATGGCAATCGATCCACGCGAAACCCTGGTGGTCAAAATCCAGCTCATGCAGCGCGCTCGTGCCGCGGTAGAGCCGGTTGAGGTCGCGCGCCAACTGCTGCACGCCGCGATGCTCGGGCCGCGCGAGCAGACCCCAGTCGAGTTCGCGCTGCGAATACCATTCATCCCGCTGGGCGAACTCATCGCCCATGAAGGCGAGCTTCTTGCCCGGTATCGTCGCCTGGTAGGTGAGCAGCAAGCGCAGATTGGCGAACTTCTGCCAGGGGTCGCCGGGCATCTTGGCGAGCAGCGAACCTTTGCCGTGCACCACTTCGTCGTGCGACAACGGCAACACGAAGTTCTCGCTGTAGGCGTAGAGCTGGCCGAATGTCAGCAGCGCGTGGTGGTAACGGCGGTGCACCGGGTCCTGGCGCAGGTACTGGAGGGTGTCATTCATCCAGCCCATGTTCCATTTCATGGAGAAGCCGAGCCCGCCGACGTAGGCCGGGCGCGACACCATCGGCCACGCGGTCGATTCCTCGGCAATCGTCAGCGCGCCGGGAAACTCGCGGTGCACCATCGCGTTCAACGCGCGAATGAACTCGATGGCCTCGAGATTTTCGCGGCCGCCGTAGCGGTTGGGCAGCCATTCGCCGGGCCGGCGCGAGTAGTCGAGGTAGATCATCGAGGCCACCGCGTCCACCCGCAGGCCGTCGACGTGAAATTCGGCGAGCCAGAAGTGCGCGCTCGAGAGCAGGAAGCTTTGCACCTCGTTGCGCGCGTAGTTGAAGACGTGCGTGCCCCAGTCGGGATGCAACTTCAGCCGCGGGTCCGCGTGCTCGTAGAGCGCGGTGCCGTCGAAATGCGCCAGTGCGAAATCATCGCGCGGGAAATGCCCCGGCACCCAGTCGAGGATCACGCCGATCCCCGCCTGGTGGCAGGCGTCGATCAGGCCGCGCAAATCATCGGCGCTGCCGAAGCGGCTGGTCGCCGCGAAATAGCCGGTGGTCTGGTAGCCCCACGATTCGTCGAGCGGGTGTTCGGTGACGGGCATCAGTTCGATATGGGTGTAACCCATGTCGCGCACGTACGGAACCAGGTGCTGCGCGAGTTCGGAATAGGTGTAGCAGCGTCCGCCGGGGTGGCGGCGCCACGAGCCGGCGTGGATTTCGTAAACAGCGAGCGGCGCATGCAGCCAGTCCCATTGCGCGCGCTGCGCCATCCAGCCGGCATCGTTCCAGGCGTGCTGCGACGGCGCGTTCACCCGCGCGGCGGTCGCCGGGCGCGGCTCGAAGCTTTGCGCGCAGGGGTCGGATTTGATCAGCACCGCACCGCTCGCGCGGTTGCGGATTTCGAATTTGTAGAGCGTCGCAGGCGCGAGTCCGGGCAGGAACAACTCCCATACGCCGCTTGCACCGAGGCTCGCCATCTGGTGCAGGCGGCCGTCCCAGCGGTTGAAATCGCCGACCACCGAAACGCGTTCGGCGTTGGGGGCCCACACGCGGAAGCGTACCCCGGCGACGCCCTCGCGCGTCTCGACGTGCGCACCCAGCAGGCGGTAGGCCTGATAATTCGACCCCTGGTTGAACAGATACAAATCATCGGTTGCCGGTTGCGGGGCAAACGCGTACGGGTCGTGTACCCGTTCGGTGCGCCCCTCAACGGTGAGCTGCAGCACATACGGCACGGCGGGCGCGCGAGCGCCGCGCCATTCGAAAACTCCGTCTGGATGTATGCGTGCGAGCGGCGCGGCTGCGCCAATGCGCTCGATCACGATCGACTCGGCGTGCGGATGAAACACGCGCACTACCCACTGCGCACCGTCGCGGTGCAAGCCGAGCAGGCGAAACGGATCGTGTTCGCGGGCGGCGATGAGACGCGAGAAATCCGGGACAGGCGTAACGGTATCCATGGCCAAAAATGTGCCGGTACGGGCCGGTACTGCTATTGTAGTCCCTGGCGGGAGATGACATGGCGCACGAGGAGCATGGCGTGAGCGAGGAACATCAGCAGGCGCGTGAGCAGCCTGAGGCGACACGGTTCGTGAGCCAGCTCACGCGCGACACGGTCGCGCTGGTGCTCGCCGGAGGGCGCGGCACCCGGCTGAAACAACTCACCGACTGGCGCTGCAAGCCGGCGGTGCCTTTTGGCGGCAAGTTCCGCATCATCGATTTCACGCTTTCCAACTGCGTGAATTCCGGCATCCGCCGCATCGGGGTGGCAACGCAATACAAGGCACACAGCCTGATACGCCATATCCAGCAGGGCTGGAGTTTTCTCGAAGGCCGCTTCGATGAGTTCATCGAGTTGCTGCCGGCGCAGCAACAGATTACGGCGGCGTGGTACAGCGGCACCGCTGACGCCGTATTCCAGAACCTGGCGGTGCTGCGCAGGCACTCACCGCAGTACGTGCTGGTCGTTGCCGGCGACCACGTCTACAAGATGGACTATGGCCGCATGCTCGCTTTTCACTTGACGCAGCATGCCGACTTGACCGTGGCATGTGCTGAGGTGCCGCTCACGGAAGCCAGCGCGTTTGGCGTGATGGGCGTCGACGGCAACGGGCGCGTGACCAGCTTCCAGGAAAAACCCGCGCAACCGCAGCCGCTTCCGGGCCGGCCGGACCGTGCGCTGGCGAGCATGGGGATCTACGTGTTCAACGCGCAGTTTCTCTACGAACAGCTGATCCGGGACGCCGATGATCCCCGCTCGTCGCACGATTTCGGCAGGGATGTGATCCCCTATAGCGCGTCGCGCTACCGCGTCTACGCGCACCGTTTCGCCGACAGTTGTGTGGGCGCGAATTCCGGCGGCGAGCCCTACTGGCGCGACGTTGGCACGGTGGATGCGTATTGGGAGGCGAATATGGAGTTTACCAAGGTGGTGCCGGAGCTCGATATGTACGACCGCAACTGGCCGATCTGGACTTATCAGGAACAGCTGCCGCCGGCGAAATTCGTGTTCGACGACGATGACCGGCGCGGCATGGCGATCGACTCGATGGTTTCGGGAGGCTGCATCATCAGCGGCGCCGCAGTGCGCCGCTCGCTGCTATATTCCGACGTGCGGGTCGAGTCCCGCAGCGTGGTCGAGGACTCGGTGGTGCTGCCCAACGCCAGGATCGGCTCCAACGTGGTGCTCAAGCGCACCGTGGTCGACCGCCGCTGCGAGATCGCGGACGGCACCGTGGTCGGGGTCAATGCGGAGGACGACCGCCGCCGCTTTCACGTGACCGAAAAAGGCGTCACGCTGGTCACCCCCGCGATGCTGGGACAGCACCTCTACACCGTGCGGTGAGGCAATGAGCAGCGGCAGGCTCGAAGTCATTTTCCTGTGGCACATGCACCAGCCGGATTATCGCGACCACGCGCGCGGCGAGTTCGTGCTGCCGTGGGTCTACCTGCACGCGCTCAAGGATTACACCGACATGGCAGCGCACCTCGAGCGCCATCCGGGCGTGCACGCGGTGGTGAACTTCGTGCCGGTGCTGCTCGATCAGCTCGAGGACTATGGCGAGCAGTTCGCCAGCGGCAACTGGCGCGATCCGCTGCTCAGGCTGCTCGCCGCGCCCGATCTCGGCCGGCTCACTGCCGCCGAGCGCAAGCTGCTGCTCGACAGCTGTTTCCGCACCAACCACGTCAGCATGATCCAGCCGTTTCCGCATTACCGGAGGCTGCATGACCTGTTTCGCATCGTCGAAGGGGGCGACGCAGCGGCGCAGGCGTATTTTTCCGGCGCTTATTTCGCCGACCTCATTACCTGGTATCACCTGACGTGGGCAGGGGAGACTGAGCGGCGCCGGCAGCCATTGCTCGCTGAGTTGATGACGAAAGGTGAAGGCTACACGGCGAATGACCGCCAGCGGCTGGTCGCCCTCATCGGAGACGCCGTGCGTGGCATCATTCCGCGTTACCGTGCGCTCGCCGCGAGCGGGCAGATCGAGCTCTCGACCACGCCGCACACTCACCCGCTCGCACCGCTGCTGATCGATTTCGCAAGTGCGCGCGAAGCCGAGCCCAAGGCCGAGTTGCCCGCCGCATCCTGTTATCCGGGCGGGCGCGCACGCGTCACCGCGCAGCTGGAATCCGCGCTGGCGAGTCACGCAGCGCGATTCGGCGCTCCGACGACGGGGGTATGGCCGGCAGAAGGCGCGATTTCCGATGCGTTCATCAAGTTGCTTTCTGGCGCGGGTTGTCGCTGGAGCGCGGCGAGCGAAAGCGTACTTGCGGCGAGCCTGCGCGTGAGCGCCCCCGAACTGCCGCCGCGCGAACACTATCTCTATCGGCCCTATCGACTCGAGGGTGCGCCCGGCATCAGCGTGTTTTTCCGCGACGAGAAACTCTCCGATCTAATCGGCTTCGAGTACCGCCACTGGCACGGCAAGGACGCGGCGGCTGACTTCGTCGCGCGGCTGCATGCGATTCGCGGCCAGGTTCCGGAGGGCGAGACCGCAGTGGTGACAGTCATACTCGACGGCGAGAACGCGTGGGAGCACTACCCGTACAACGGCCATTATTTCTTCGAAGACCTTTACACTTTGCTCGAGACCGATCCCGATTTGCGCACCACCACCTGCACCGAATTTCTCGCGCGGCATCCCGATGACGCGCACGCATTGCCAGGTGTGGTCGCCGGAAGCTGGGTCTACGGCACGTTTTCGACCTGGATCGGGCATCCCGACAAGAACCGCGCGTGGGATCTGTTGTGCGCGGCCAAGCAGACCTACGACCTTGTCACCGGCAGCGGGCGTCTGAACGCGCAGGAAGAACGCGCCGCCGCGGCGCAGCTTGCGGTGTGCGAGAGCTCGGATTGGTTCTGGTGGTTCGGCGGCAACAATCCCGCGCAGAGCGTGGCGAGTTTCGACCGCCTGTTTCGCCTCGATCTCGCCAATCTGTACCAGCGCCTCAGGGTCGAGCCGCCGGCGGTACTCGCCGAGGCGGTGAGCCACGGCGGCGGCGAGCCGGAAGGCGGCGGCACGATGCGCCGCGCCGCCTGAGCGTGGGCAGACGCACGGATAACCACGATGACCATCAGTTTGCTGTTCGGCGTCCACGCGCATCAGCCGGAGGGAAACTTTCCCGCCGTGCTGAACGACGCCCACGAGCGCTGCTACCGGCCGTTCCTGCGCACGCTGCACCGTTATCCCGAGTTCCGCTTCGCGGCGCATTTCTCCGGCGGGCTGCTCGATTACCTGCTGGACAAGTATCCCGCGGACATGGCGCTGCTCAAGGAGATGGCCTCGCGCGGCCAGACCGAGATGTTCGGCTCGGGCGACTGCGAGCCGGTGCTGGCGGCCATTCCTCACCGCGACCAGATCGGCCAGCTCGAGGCGCTTTCCGCCAAACTCGAGCGGCATTTCGGCGTGCGCCCGCAGGGGGCCTGGCTCACCGAGCGCGTCTGGCTTGCTACCGCGGTATCCGCGCTGGCCGAATGCGGCCTGCGCTATGCCACCGTTGACGACTACCACTTTATCTGCACCGGCAAGACCGCCGCTGAACTGGACAGCCACTACACCACCGAGGACGACGGCCGCGTGCTCGACGTTTTCCCGATTTCCGAGCAATTGCGCTACCGCCTGCCGTTTTCCCCGGCCGCGGACGCGGTGGCGTACGTGGAGGAACTGGCGAACCGCGGCCAGTCCGCCGCGATCTATTTTGACGACATCGAGAAGTTCGGCATCTGGCCCGAGACCTACGCCTGGGTCTATGAGCAGCGCTGGCTGGAGCAATTCATCGAGGGCGTGCTCGCCTCGCCGCGAATCCGCACCGAGACCTACCGCAGCTACCACGCGCGCCGTCCGACGCGCGGCATCGTTTATCTCCCGAACACCTCCTACATCGAGATGAACGAGTGGACGCTGCCCCCGGCGGCGGCAGCGACCTACGACGAGATGGTCGAGCGGGAAAAACGCGCGGGGCGCTACGAGCTGACCAAACCTTTCATACGCGGCGGGTTCTGGAAGAACTTCCTGACGCGCTACCCGGAGTCCAACTGGATGCACAAGCGCATGCTGGCGCTCTCTGCACGGCTTGCCGCGCTGCCGGTGGCGCAGCAGCGCCCCGAACTAACCAGACACCTTTACCGTGCCCAGGCCAATGACGCCTACTGGCATGGCCTGTTTGGCGGGCTCTACCTGCCGCATCTGCGACGCGAGGTGTACCGCAACCTGGTCGCACTGGAGGCCGCGCTCGATGCCGTGGCGCCACGCGCGGCCTGCGCGCGGCTGGACCTCGATTACGACGGCGCGCAGGAAATTTTTCTGTGCAATGCCGAAGTGCAGGCGGTTGCGCGCGACGACGGATTGGCGGCGCTGCACGAACTGGACAGCTACGCACTGGTGCACAACTTTGCCGACACGCTGCGCCGCAGCCACGAGCACTATTACGCCAAGATCGGGGGCGGCGCGCAGGGCGTTCCCGGCACGAACGGCATCGCTTCGGCGCACGACCGCGTCGCCTTCCGCCACCGGATTGCGGCCGAAGACATGGTGCCCGACGCGTTGCCCCGAGTGTTGTTCTGCGACCGTTACATCGCGCCCGAGGGCAAGGTGCACGCAGTCAGCGGTTATGTGTTGGACGCTGCCGATGCGGTGCGCCCGGAAATGGTATTTCGCGCCGGGGTGGGCGGCGGCACGGTGTGCAAGCGCTACGAGCTGGCAGGCTCGCGGCTCAGCGTAAGCTACGCAATCGAAGGGTTCACGGGCGGCACATTTGCGACCGAACTCAACGTGAGCCTGCCGGCATGCGACGGCTTCTCCGGGCGCTACCTACTTGCCAACGGCGACATACCGTGTGGTTTCGGCCAGGAACTGGCGCAGGACGCGCTCACCGCGATCACACTGGATGACCGCGAGTTGGGGGGAGCACTGGTATTGACCGCGAGCTCTACGGTCGCGCTGCGTGCCGCGCCCCATTTCACGGTCTCGCAATCCGAAGCCGGGTTTGAGAAAATCATGCAGGCAGCAACCGTGACACTGAGTTGGCCGCTGGCGCCCGGCAGGAGCGTACTCACGCTTACGCTTGAAGTTGCGGTGGCACCCGGCGCCTGAGGCGACACGCGCGGTTGGCGCGGGTGTCATCGCAGCGAAAATGACGCACAATATCCGTTTCTGAAATCATCGGCATAACTTCCGGAGGCTGCATGCCCGGTACTGCATTTCAACTCGAAGTCAATCCGCGCCTGCCGCCGCAGCTGCTGCGGCTCGCGGAACTCGCCAACAACCTGTGGTACACTTGGGATCGGCCGACGCGCACGCTGTTTTCGCGCTTACACCCCGAACTGTGGCACGCCATCGGCCACAGCCCGAAAGCGTTCCTGAAACGCATCAGCCAGCAGCGCCTGCATGCCGCCGCGAACGATCCGGTATTTCTCAGCAGCTACAACCGGGTGCTGTCGGCCTACGACAGCTACCATCTGCATGGGCCGCACGGCGCGCACGGCGGGTCCGTGGCGCACGGCGATCTGATCGCCTACTTCTGCGCCGAGTTCGGTTTTCACGAGAGCCTGCCGATTTACTCGGGCGGGCTCGGCATCCTCGCCGGCGACCACTGCAAGGCGGCGAGCGACCTCGCGCTGCCGTTTGTCGGCGTCTCCCTGCTTTATCGCCAGGGCTACTTTTCCCAGACCATCGACAACGAAGGCCGCCAGCACGCGCTGTATACGGATGCTGATTTCGACGACCTGCCGATCTGGCCGGTCACGCGCGATGATGACTCCGAACTGCTCGTCACGGTTGACCTGCCGGGGCGCAGTGTCGCGGTCAAGGTTTGGCAGGCTCAGGCCGGCCGGGTGCGGTTGTTTCTGCTCGATACCTACCTCGAGCAGAACAGCGCCGACGATCGCAACATTGCACACCAGCTCTATGGCGGCGACCGTACCACGCGCATCGAGCAGGAGATCGTGCTCGGCGTCGGCGGCGTGCGCGCGCTCAACGAAATGGGCCTCGCGCCCACAGCGTGGCACATCAACGAAGGGCACGCCGCGTTCCTCGTCCTCGAGCGCATGCGCCAGCTCACGCTGCAGGGGCTCGATTTCGCAACCGCGCTGGAAGCGGTAGCTGCCAATATTGTGTTCACCACGCACACCGCGGTGCCGGCCGGGCACGATCACTTCAGCGAGGAAATGATCTGCCGCTACTTCGAAGGCTGGTGCCGCGACCTCAAGATCAACTGTGAGGAGCTGCTGGCGCTCGGGCGCGATGCGTTCAGCCGCGAGTTCAACATGACCGCGCTGGCGGTGCGCGGCTCGCGTTTCCAGAACGGTGTCTCGCGCATTCACGGTGACGTGTCTTCACGCATCTGCGCCCCGTTGTGGACGCAGATCGAGCACCTCGACAATCCGCTGACCTACGTCACCAACGGCGTGCACATACCGACCTTTCTGTCCGACGAATGGTACGAGCTGTTCGAGCGCCAGCTCGGCCCGGGGTGGAGCCAGCGTCTGGCCGATGCAGACTGCCAGCGCGGCATCAATGCGATCCCCGACCACCTGTTCTGGAGCGTGCATCAGTCACTCAAGGCGCAGATGCTGCATCTGGTCCGCTTTCGCATCGCGCGCCAGCACCTGCGCAATCAAGGCTCGGAGGCGCATCTCGACCGCGTCCTGAAGCTTGCCGATGCCAACAATCCGAACGTGCTGACGATCGGATTCGCGCGCCGTTTTGCCACTTACAAACGCGCGACGCTGCTGTTCGAGGACCTCAAACTGCTGCGCGAGATTGTCTGCGACGAGAAGCGGCCGGTGCTGTTGCTGTTCGCCGGCAAGGCGCACCCGGCCGACCAGCCAGGGCAGGATTTCCTGCGCCGCGTGGCGGAAGTCGCGCGGCTGCCTGAATTCGAAGGGCATATCCTGCTGATTGAAGGCTACGACCTGCAGCTCGCGCGGCGGCTGGTGTCGGGCGTCGACGTCTGGCTCAACAATCCCGTTTATCCGCTCGAGGCGTGCGGTACCTCCGGCATGAAAGCCGGCATGAATGGCGTACTCAACCTGTCGGTGCTCGACGGCTGGTGGGGTGAAGGCTACGACGGCAAAAACGGCTGGGCGATCAAACCGGCCTCCGCCACGGCGGATGAAGCGCGCCGCAACCGCGAGGAGGCGCGCACGCTCTACGAGTTGTTGCAGGACAGCGTGGTGCCGCTTTACTACAACCTCGGACCCGGGGGTTACTCGCCGGCCTGGACCGCCATGGCCAAGCACTCGATGGCGTCGATACTGCCGCGCTACAATTCGACCCGCATGCTCGGCGAGTACCTCGCGAAGTCCTACCAGCCGGCGTGGAAACAGTGGCGTCGTTACTCGCAGGGCGATTTTGCGGGTGCGCGCGCGGTTGCGAGCTGGAAGCAGAAAATCCGCGCGGCGTGGCAAGAGGTCACGCTGCGCCGCATCGACCATCCGCGCCCGCGCTTGCCGTTCGGCGAAAACCTGCGGCTCGAGATGGCGGTCAACCTTAACGGGCTCGCCCCGAATGACGTGGTGGTGCAGTTGTTGTTTGGCCGGCCAGGCGACGGCGGCCAGCCGCAGCGGGCCCAGTTGTACTCTCTTAAGGACGAAGGGCAGATTGCCGGCGGCAACGAGCATCTCTACGCGCTCGAATTCAAGCCCGACCTGTGCGGCAAGATCGAATATCGGATCCGCGTCTATCCTCATCACGAGTTGCTCACCCATCGTTTCGAAATGGGCATGATGACGTGGCTGTGACGACACTCGATGCCCGTCTGAAAGTACCCACGGCTTGAGTGCTCATAACTCCTCACCGCGCGTATTGTTCGTCGTCGCGGAGCTGGCACCGTGGATGAAGACCGGGGGCTTGGGCGAAGTCGCGGCAACGCTGCCGGCGGCGTTGCGCGCCGCGGGAGTCGACGCGCGCATACTGGTGCCCGCCTACCCCGGAGTACGCGCCGCGTTGCGCGCGGCGCGCGCCACGGCCGAAATCGCGCAGCCAGGAGGGGCATTTCCACCGGCTCAGGTGCTGGCCGGCGCCACGGCAGCGGGCGTGCCCGTATTCGCGGTCGACTGCCCGGCGCTTTATGCGCGCAGCGGCGACCCGTACTGCGACGCCCGCGGCCGCGACTGGACGGACAATCACCTGCGCTTCGGCCTGCTGGCAAAAGTCGCCGCGCAGATCGCGCTGGGCCTGCCCGGAATCAAATGGATGCCGCAGCTGGTGCATTGCAATGACTGGCACACGGGACTTGCGCCCGCCTATCTGCATTTCGCTGCGGCCGCGAAAGTACGCAGCGTGTTCACGATCCACAACATTGCCTTCCAGGGCTTGTTCCCGCGCGCTGCGCTGGAGCAGCTCGCGCTGCCGGCGCAGGCTTACGCGATGGATGGCGTCGAATATCACGGCCAGCTGTCGTTCATGAAAGCGGGCATCCAGTATGCCGATGCGGTGACCACCGTGAGTCCGACGCACGCCCGCGAGATTCAGGGCGAGGACCTCGGCTTCGGGCTGGGCGGCTTGCTGCGCCACCGCGCGCCGCAGTTGAGCGGCATACTCAACGGGTTGGACACCGAGTGGTGGAATCCGGCGACTGATGCGCACCTCGTCCAGCGTTACGACAGCGCCACGCTCGAAGCCAAGGCCGCGAATAAGGTCGCGCTGCAGCAACGGCTGAAGCTCGCGGTGAACGACGCAATGCCGCTGCTCGGCGTGGTGAGCCGCCTCACGTCCCAAAAAGGGCTCGACCTGCTGATCGCGGCCGCGCGCGAGGTCCTGAACCTGCCCGCGCAGCTCGCGGTACTCGGCTCCGGAGAGAAGGCGCTCGAGCGGCAATTTTCCGCGCTGGCGCGCACGCATCGCGACCACTGCGCGGCGGTGATCGGCTTCGACGAGGCGCTCGCGCACCTGATCGAGGCAGGCGCTGACATTTTCGTCATGCCGTCGCGCTACGAGCCCTGCGGCCTGAATCAGATGTACAGCCTGCGCTATGGCACGCCGCCGGTGGTGCGCGCAACCGGCGGGCTTGCCGATACGGTGGTCGACTGCAATGCGGCGACGCTTGCCGATGGCACCGCCAACGGGTTCGTGTTCACCGAGCCCACACCGCAGGCACTGCTCGCGGCGCTAGTGCGCGCGGTCAGTGTGTGGCGTGACCGCGCGCGGTGGCGCGAACTGCAACGCAACGGCATGCGTGTCGATTTCAGTTGGCGGAGGAGCGCCCAACGCTATTGCGACATGTACCGCGCGCTCATCACTGCGGCTTGAAGCTGTGGTAGCATTTTGCTACCGGAGCCAGGAGCTGCCATATGACCAAGATCCTTCGCGAAAAACCCCTCGAGTACGACAAGACGCGCGTCGTCGAACGCCCCGACGGGTTTTACTGGCAGTCCCAGACCGACGGCCGCGAAGCGGGGCCATTTGCAACTCTGACCGAGGCGGTCGAGGACATGCAGTACCAGGGTGAATCCGACGTCGGGCCCGGCGAAACCGTCGAAGAAGCCGAAGCGGAACTCGGACTCTCCGACTGGATCGATCCCGAGACCGGAGAACTCGCCGAGGAAAGCGTTCCGAGGCTTGAAGATCACTGACGCCGCGCGGGCGGCGGTGCTTACAGGGTTTCGCCGCGCGCGAGCCTGGACGAAACCGTAACGATCATGCGGCGTGAAATACTGATGCCAGGCGGCAGCTTGGGCAGTTGCTCGACGTCGAACCAGCGCGCCTCCTCGATCTCGACGCCGTCCGGCCGCACTTCACCGCCTGCGTAATCGGCAGTGAATGCTATCATCAGCGAATGCGGGAATGGCCACGGCTGGCTGCCGAAGTAGCGAATGTTCTCGATTTCGACGCCGACTTCCTCGCGCGTCTCGCGCCGCACCGTGTCTTCCAGCGTTTCTCCGGGCTCGACGAATCCCGCGAGTGCGCTGAAGCGCCCGTTCACCCATTCCTTCTTGCGCGCAAGCAGGATTTCACGTCCACGCCTGATCAGGATCATGATCGCCGGCGAAATCGGCGGATACACGGTGTATCTGCATTTGGGACAGGCACGTGCCCGCTCCGTGCCGCGCGTTTCAGTGGGCGTCCCGCAGCGGCTGCAGTATTGATGGTTGCGGTCCCATTCCATGATCTGAAACGCGCGTCCGGCGAGCACCGCGAGCGTTTCGTCGACCATGCCGAACAGCGCGCGCAGGCCCTGCAACGCGTGGCCATGCGGCAGTTCATTCGCGTGCGCGAGCTCGGACACATAACAATGCTTGCCGTCGTACGTGCCGAGATAAAGGCTGCGCACGGAACTGAGGCCAAGCTCGGACAGGTCAAGACAATACGGCAGCTGCGCTGCGGCTTCGGACTGCACGATCAGCACCTCGCCGCGATGGAACGCAAACCACAACGCGGGCTCGTCGCGGGCGGCGGGCGGGACGACTGATGGCTGGTATCGATCCGGCATATAATTGCCTTATTGATTTGGATCAGGACGCGTATCCGGTGGCTGACCCAGAATAATATCCGTCCAGTGCGTTAAATTGTAACCCACGTTGGTCAACGAGATTGCAGGAGGATCCGTAATGGCTACCAGCAACGAGCGCGATGCGCAGGAAGTCAACCTCGAAGAGGCGGCGGAACTCATCGCAGCGCTGGATCGCGATCTGCAGAAAGTCTCCGGGGACTCGCGCGACATTCAGCGTTTGCGTGACGAAGTGGAAACGCTGAGAAATGTGCTCAACTCGCCGGTGCGCAGGCATCACTGGGTGCGGGACGGGCTGCACAGCATCCGGGAAGTTTTCGAGAATGCATTGGACACAGCCGTGGCGGAGGGCCTGAAGGGGGGGCGCTACATTGCGGAAATCGGGCGGATACTGGGGATGTGAAAATCCGTGCTATTCTTGCGTCAGGAGCCGACCATGACGCAGGATTTCGAAAGCTGCTTTTTCTGCCCGATGCCTCCGGAGCGGACGATTGCCAAGAACGAGCTTGCGTATGCGATCCGCGATGGTTTCCCGGTCACTCCGCTGCATATGCTCGTGATTCCGCGACGTCACGCCAGCGACTATTTCAGCCTTAACAACGACGAGTTAGTGGCGTGCCACGAGCTGATACAGCGCGTGCGCGAGATGGTGCTGGCGGAGGATACGACGGTCACGGGATTCAATGTCGGTGTCAACATCGGGGCTGCTGCCGGACAAACCATCCTGCATTGCCACTTCCATTTGATCCCGCGGCGCAATGGCGATGTGGCGAACCCCCGGGGCGGCATCAGAAACGTGATTCCCGGGAAGGGCGATTACATCGCCATGTGACCCGCGACTGCCGGGAGTGCCGTGCCCGCGCGTGAATGCGCCCGGCCAACGAAAAACCCCGCCGCAGCGGGGTTTTTTGTAGTGACGGTCGAATTGAATCAAGCGACGTCTTTTTGTTTCCTGCGGCGCGCCACGAATCCCATCAGCCCGAGCCCGGCGAGCATCATCGCGTAGGTTTCGGGCTCCGGAATTGGCATCGCGGTCGTCGCCAGGGTCAACTTTCCCGAGTAATAACTGGTGGTCGCGGGCCCGAGGGCCAAGCCGCTGATTCGAAGATCGTAAGATCCCGCAGCCAGCGTTGCGGGGACCAGATTCTGAAACGAAGAACCCGCGACCGGAGTATTTGCGGCGCCGCTGTATACCGCCACACTCGCTGAATTGTAAATCGTGGCATTGAGCCCGGAGACCAGACTGAAATTAGTGAAATTGTCCAGTAAAGTCACCGTGAACGGAGTAGCCACACTGAACAGAATGTCGTCCGTGAATGAACCGGCCGGCTTGAATACGCCGTAATAGAAATCCGAAGACTGGGGACCATAATCAAAAGTTGCAGCGCTGGCGCGGCCTGGCAACGCCATAATTGCGACGACAGCAAGCGAAGCCGCGAGCGTGATCCAGCTGTCTTTGAATAATTGCGCCCTGCGTTCCATGGTTGTTTCCTTCACTCTGTGAGATGAGGAAATGTGACTTTAGTCACACACCAGCTTCTTATACCTGAAACCCAGCAGGGTTTCTGTGACTTAAGTCACAAACGAGTCGAATTATTTTCTCTTTTAGAATCAATAACATCGGAGAATATGACGGTAACTCATGTGACCTAAGTCACTTATGTTACCACCCCGCGCAAATTCTGCAACTCTATGCAAACCGGGGTATGGCGTTCTCTCCCGGGACAGGCAGCGCCGCGACGCCCGGCTGCCTGGATGGCCAGGCCCTACGCAATCAGGCCGGACCGAATGTGACCAAAGTCACACGGTATCCGTGACTAAGGTCACACCCAAACCTGACGCCTTGAGGATATCCTTGCTTCGAGCGTGGCAGAAGTCACATTTGCCGATTATCGAAGAGTAAAGGCGAGTACCATGAACTACGAGCGAAGATTATTGAAAGCCGGTTATACCACGATCCTCGCGTCGATTGCCGTGGTGGCGTTATTGATGCTGCCGGGGCGCGCCGGTGCAAGTGATGTTAATTTTGGATCGATAACCCCGACTTCCACTCCCGGCACCGCGCTTCCCGCTTTCGACGTTTTTGGTGCGGCTGGTTCGTTCCTGGACCATTGGAGGTTCACGCCGGCTTCGACAGCCACGTTCAATCTCAATAATGTCAATACCAGTTTCGGTTTATTCAGTGGTCTTGACGCGACGCTTTACGGTCCCGGCCCCACTGCAATCGCCACGGACGCCCCAAATACGTTGGTGATCGGACCCACACTACTGACTGCCGGTCTTCAATACGATCTTCAAATCAGCGGCACGGCTACCGCAGGTGCGAGCTATTACGTTGGTACCAGTTACCTGACGTCGGTCGCGGCGCCCATTCCGGAACCCGAAACCTACGCGATGATGCTCGCCGGTCTTGGTTTGATGGGATACGTGGCGCGTCGCAGGAGACAGAAGGGCGACGCGTAATTCAACCCGCAGCAATTACAACGACCCCGCTGCGGCGGGGTTTTTTTATAAGTGCTTGATTATTGGTGGGTGGTACTGGGTTCGAACCAGCGACCCCTGCTGTGTGAGAGCAGTGCTCTACCGCTGAGCTAACCACCCGTGCCCGCGAGCGCGAAGCGGGCGCAATGTTACCATTTTCCGGCGGGTGCTCCAATGCGGTAGCGGTATAATTTCCCCTGACCGGCCGCAACGCCGGAAATTTCGCAGCCAGACCTTACCCGTCCGATACATCCCTACGAGTCTCTGCCGGCGTCGTCTCCCGGAAAACAGGAAGTTCGGAACATGCGGCCGCGCAATCAGGAAGTGGACTGACCAGGGAAATAGTCATGGCGTTCGAAACCATACTCTACGTGGAAGACGGGCCGATCGGCTGGTTGACGCTCAACCGCCCGCACGACGGCAACATGTTCACGCCGCAGATGTGCCACGAGGTCCGCGACTGCATCAATGACATCCGGCGTGAGACCCGCACGCGCGTGCTCGTGATCACGGGCGCGGGCGACAAATTTTTCTGCATTGGCGGACGCAAGGAGGGCATGGAGGACAGCACGCTTTACGCCGGCATGATACCAACGCTCGAAATCTACGAAAGCATCGACCGCCTGCAGAAGCCGGTAATCGCCTCGGTCAACGGCTTTGCCGTTGGCGGCGGACAGGTGCTGCAGGTGGTGTGCGATCTCACGATCGCGAAAGAGAGCGCGGTGTTCCGCCAGGTCGGCCCGATGATGGGCAGCTTCGATGCCGGCTATGGCACGTGGTATCTCGAGGACCTGGTCGGCAAGAAGAAAGCGAAAGAGCTGTGGTTCCTGAACCCCAAGCTCTCGGCGCGCGAGGCGCTCGACATCGGCCTCATCAACAAGGTGGTGCCGGATGCGGCGCTCCAAGAGGAAACGCGCAAGATGGCGCTCGAAATATCCGAGCGCGGCGCGTTCGCGCTGGCCTCCCTCAAAGCTGCGTTCACCGCGCGCCACGGCGGAGTCAGCGGACTCGGCCGCGTTTCGCACGACCTGCTGCTGCGGCTGTATCTCGACACCGAGGAGTCGCAGGAGCTTGGTGCTGCGTTTCGCGAGCGGCGCAAGCCCGATCCCGATAAGTTCGGGCATTAATGAGCTCGTTACTGACGCTGCATGACCCGCAGACCGCGCGCGAATATTACGCGAGCGGCGCGTGGCGCTCCAACACGATGTACACACTGCTCGCCGGGCATGCGCGGGTGCGGCCGGCTGCTTATGCCTTGCGCGACAGCGTGCGCCGCATCACCTGGTCGCAGCTGCTCACGTGGGTCGATACGCTGGCGGCCGACCTGCATGCCGCCGGCCTGAAGCGCGGGCAACGCGTTTCGGTGTGGCTGCCGAACCGCGTCGAAGCAGTCGTGGTGCTGCTCGCCTGCTCGCGCAACGGTTACGTCTGCAATCCGTCGCTGCACCAGAATTACACGGTCGGTGAGATCACGCAGCTGCTCGAGCGCATCCAGAGCGTCGTGCTGTTCGCGCAGCCCGGTTACGGGTCCGATGCCGACAAGGTGGACGTGTTTGCGGCAGCGAAGGCATTGCCGGCGATGAAACGCACCTATCGGCTTGCGCCAGGCGGCATTGCGGACGACCTGCGCGGGGGTTACGCCGCGTTTCCCCGATTCGGGACGGCGCCCCCGGCCGATGTGCTTCCCGCACCCGATCTCAATCCTGACAAGATCGTCTATCTGGCGTTCACATCCGGCACCACCGGCCTGCCCAAAGGCGTGCTGCACTCGGACAACACGTTGCTCGCCAATGGCCGCGCGATGGTCACGGACTGGCACCATAGCGACCGCACCATATTGTTCAGCCACAGCCCGCTGTCGCATCACATCGCGACAGTCGCGATCGAGCAAAGCCTGGTCGCCGGATTCGAGGTGGTGGTCAATGACCTGCCGCCCGGCAAGAAGCCCCTCGACTGGATCGTGGAAACCGGCGCGACCTATGTGATGGGCGTGCCGACGCACGCGATGGATATCCTCGCCGACATGAAGCGCCGCGGCATGGACAAGCTTGGCAAAGTCAGTATCTTCTACATGGCCGGCTCGACCATCCCGCCGCAGACCGCGAAGGCGTTCCTCGACATGGGCATCAAGCCGCAGAACATCTACGGCATGACTGAAAACGGCTCGCACCAATACACCATGCCCGACGACGACGCTGCAACAATTACCGCAAGCTGCGGACGCGCGTGCTTTGGCTACGAGACGCGCCTGTGGGACCAGGAAAATTCCGACCGCGAGGCGAAACCCGGTGAAATCGGCGAAATTGGCACGCGCGGCGCGTTGCTGATGCTCGGCTACTTCAACAACCAGAGCGCGACCGAAAATTCATTCAACGCCAGCGGCTGGTTCATGAGCGGTGACCTCGGGAGCTGCGACGCCAGGGGCAATCTGCAGATCGTCGGCCGCAAGAAGGATTTGATCATCCGCGGCGGCCACAACATCTATCCGGCGCAGATCGAGAATCTGACGGTCAAGCACCCCGCGGTGCTCAAGGCTGCGGCGTTCCCGATTCCCGACGAGCGGCTGGGCGAGCGGGTCTGCCTCGCGATCATTGTGCGCGACGGCACAGCGGTCGACGCCGACTTGATGCTCGAACATCTGAATGAGCAGGGTCTTTCGAAATACGACATGCCCGAATATTTCATCTGCCTCGACGCTTTCCCGCAGACGGCGAGCGGCAAGATCCTCAAGCGTGAGCTCGTCGAATGGGCGAAAGCGGGCAGGATCAAGCCTGCGCCCGCGCGGTGGGTGAGCCCTGAAAGGCGTGAATCGTAAATTTCGGTGTAGGGTGCGCTTGCGCACCGATCGCCGGATGGTGCGCAAGCGCACCCTACACCAATTGCGATTCCCCGTGGCTTGCCGTAGGGATATGCGCAGGGCACGCGCAGCAATTTTATTCGAGACAGCAGCTTTGCGAAAAACCGATTACCATTCACCAATCACCAATCACCGCCGTTATGTCTATTGAGCTCACACGCATCGAAGAATTCGCGCTGATCACGCTGAACCGTCCGGAGGCGTTGAACGCGCTTTCGTTCGCGCTGATTCGCGACCTGGGGCGCGCGTTCGACGAGGTTGCGGCGGGCGATGCCCGCGCTTTGCTCATTACCGGCACCGGCGCCAAGGCATTCTGCGCCGGGGCCGACATCAAGGAGTTGACCGGGCGTTCGTTGGTGGCCCAGAAGCGCGACGCTGAAATCGGTCAAGCGACGTTCGCCAGGCTCGGCCGCCTGCCAATGCCGTCGGTTGCGATCGTCAACGGCTATGCATTCGGGGGCGGACTCGAACTCGCGCTCGCGTGCACGTTTCGCATCGCGACCCGCAACGCGAAGATGGGTCTGCCCGAGATCAAACTGGGCCTGGTCCCCGGCTACGGCGGCACGCAGCGCCTGCCGCGGGTCGTTGGCGAGGCGCGTGCGCTCGAGATGATCATGACCGGCCGCACGGTGGACGCGGAAGAAGCGCACCGCATCGGGCTCGTCAACCGGCTCATCGACGGCGATGCGGTTGCACAAGGCATCGCGTTTGCGCGCGAATTCTCGGGCTACAGCCTGCCGGTGCTCGGTTTTGCGCGTGAAGCGGTCACGCGCGCGCTCGACAATCCGGTCAACGAAGGGCTGCGGATCGAGGCCGACCTGTCGACGCTCGCGTTTCGCACCGAAGACGCCCTCGAGGGGATGGAAGCGTTTAGCGCGAAGCGCAAGCCGCGCTTCAAGGACAAATGACTGCAAGCAAAAAGGTGATCGCAGTCACCGGCGCGAGTCGTGGCATCGGGGCTGCGATTGCGCTCGAGCTTGCCCGCCGCGGCTTCACGGTCGGATGCCTCACCCGTAAAGGACTCGGCCCCGAAGTGCCAGAAGCGGCGGAATTCGTGAGCCGCTTTATCAACGTCGCGTGCGACGTGACCGATGAGGCTAGCGTCAGGGACGCGTTGGCGCGCCTGGCAGGCGAGTCCGGCGCGCTCGACGGGTTGGTCAACAACGCCGGCATCCATCTCGACGGACGCAGCCATGAATTGCCCGTCGCGACCTACGACAAGGTGATGGCGACCAATGCGACCGCCGTATTTGTCGCGTGCCGCGAGGCGTATCCGCATCTGGTGAAGAGCGGTGGCGGCACCATCGTCAACATCGGCTCGTTTTTCGACAAGATCGGCGTCAAGCGCAACGTCGCCTACTGCGCGTCGAAGGCCGCTGTCGGCGCGATCACGCGCTGTCTTGCAGTCGAATGGGCCGATAAGGGCATACGCGTGCTCGACGTCGCGCCAGGCTATATCGTGACCGACCTCAACCGCAAGGCGATGACGGAAGGGCCGCTTGCCGACTTCCTGAAGAAGCGCATTCCGTCGGGAAAATTCGGCACCGCCGGCGACGTGGCCAGGCTCGTGGCGGCGATTTTCAGCGAAGACATGCCGTTTCTGTCCGGCGAGACGATCTATCTCGACGGCGCGCAAGGGATCAACCATTGAAGAGCGAAGCAAGTGTAGGATGGGTTGACCCCGGACTTGATCCGGGGGATACGCATCATGCATTCGTCGCGATGGGTATCGGCCTTGACGGCCTCAACCCATCCTACGCACGGTGAAGGGCCAACAACTTGGCGGCTCAGGATTTTTGAATGAAGATATTTGAAAGACTCGATGCGACGCTGAAGCTGCCTCAGGAAGAGGCGATGCTGGTCGAGAGCGTGCGGCTGCTCGCGCGCGAGAAGATCGCGCCGCGCGCCGAACACTACGACCGCAGCGGCGAATTTCCGCACGAGAATGTCAAGGCGATCAACGAACTCGGCCTGAACGCGATGTTCATCCCCGCGGCGTACGGCGGCGCGCAGCTCTCGTATGCCGCTTACCTCGAATGCGTGCGCGAAATTTCCAAGGCCTGCGCTGCGACCGGTGTGATCTGGGCGACCAACTTTCATGCGATCAAGCCGCTGATCGATTTCGGCACGGAGGAACAGAAAAGGCGCCTGCTGCCGGTGATGCTTGCCGGCGGCCTTGCCGCGCTGGTGATTACCGAGCCCACCGCCGGGTCGGATGCAACCGGCATGAAGACCGGGTTCCGGCCCGACGGCGATCACGTGGTCGTCAGCGGTAACAAGACTTTCATCACCAACGGTGCTTACGCCGATCTCTACGTGATATTCGGCAAGTGGAGCGGGATCGCCGACGGCAAGGGTGCGATCTCGGTGCTGGTGCTGGAGAAGGGCACGCCGGGTCTGAAGGTGGTGCGCGAAGAGGACAAGATGGGACTGCGCGCGTCGAGCACAGCGGCGCTCGCGTTCGACAATTGCCGCGTGCCGCGCGCCAATCTGCTCGGCAAGCCGGGCGACGGCCTCAGGATATTGCTCGCATCGCTCAACCGCTCGCGCCCCAGCGTCGCCGCGCATGCGCTCGGCATCGCGCGCGCCGCCTTCGAGGATGCGGTCGGTTACATCAACGAACGCAGGCAGTCCGGCCAGAAGATCATCGAGTTCCAGGGCATCCAGTTCATGCTTGCCGACATGGCGACCGATCTCGCGATGTGCGAAGCATGGCTGTGGCACGTCGCGCGCCTGGTCGATGGCGGCGCCGCGGACTTCGGCGTCGAGGCGTCGATGCTCAAGCTGCGCGCGTCCGACCTCGCGATGCGCATCGCCACCGATGCGGTGCAGCTCCACGGCGGATACGGTTACTGCAAGGACTATCGCGTCGAGCGGCTGATGCGCGACGCGAAAATCACCCAGATCTGGGAAGGCACCAACCAGATCCATCGCCAGTTCATCGGCCGCAGTTTCATAAAGAAGTAGCCGCAGAGGACACCGAGGTGCGCAGAGCAAATGTAGGATGGGTTGAGCGCAGCGATACCCATCATGCATCGGTCGCGATGGGTATCGGCCTTAACGGCCTCAACCCATCCTACGCACTCGTTCACGCATTATCTGCGAGGTTTTGATGACGACAGGAATCAAAGTCGGCATCGCCGGCTAAGAAAGCGTCCTGAATGCGACCGCTTCATGGAATCCGCGTGCTCGATTTCAGCACGCTGCTGCCGGGGCCGCTTGCAACGCTGCTGCTCGCCGAGGCGGGCGCCGAAGTGATCAAGATCGAGCGCCCGGGACGCGGCGACGAAATGCGCTCGTATACGCCGAAGTTCGGCGCCGACAGCGTGAATTTCGCGCTCCTGAACCGCGGCAAGCGCAGCATCGCGATCGATCTCAAGCAACAAGGCGCGGTCGAAAAACTGCTGCCGCTGCTCCAATCGGCTGACGTGGTCGTCGAGCAGTACCGCCCCGGCGTGATGGACCGCCTCGGTCTCGGTTACGCGGCGCTGAACAAAATCAACCCGCGCATCATCTATTGCGCGATCACGGGCTACGGCCAGTCGGGGCCGCGTGCCGGGGTCGCCGCGCACGATCTCAATTACGTCGCCGGGGCCGGCCTGCTCGCGCTCGCGGCAGGCACTGACGGCGCGCCAGTGGTGCCGGCGACACTGGTCGCCGACATCGGCGGCGGCACTTACCCGGCGGTGATCAACATCCTGCTCGCGTTGCGCGAGCGCGACCGCACAGGCAAAGGCTGCAAACTCGATATCGCGATGGGCGAAAACCTCTTCGCGTTCATGTACTGGGCGCTCGGCAACGGCCTGGCTGAGGGACAGTGGCCGACGCCCGGTGGCGGTTTCGTCACGGGCGGTAGCCCACGCTATAACATCTATCGCACCAAAGACGGCAAGTTCGTCGCCGCGGCGCCGCTCGAATCCAAGTTCTGGGACAACTTTTGCGCGCTACTCGGGCTTGCTCCCGAATTCAGGGACGACAGCCGCGATGCCGCTGCGACCAAGCGCGCGGTGGCGCAGAAGATCGCCGCGAAAACCGCCGACGAGTGGCGCACGCTGTTTGCCGGCAAGGATCTGTGCTGCTGCATCGTGGGCTCGCTCGAAGAGGCGTTGCGCGATCCGCATTTTATTTCACGCGGCGTGTTCGCGGCCAAGCTTGCCGCCGGCGGCAAGGAGATCAGCGCGCTGCCGGTACCGGTCGCACCGCAGTTTCGTTCCCAGCCCGGAGTGGAGGGATATCCGGTACTGGGCGAGGCCAACGCGCTGCTCGATCGCAAGCAGTAACGGCGAGGCTGGGCGAGCTTTCTGCTATAGTAGGTCAGGTTGCCGCAGGTTACCTGACATCGCCGTCACGTAGCTTTGCAACGTGACCTACCCGAGATGCGGCATTATTTGAGACGTTATGTTTAACCGCGTATGGGCCAGTGGTTGTTTCCTGCCGATGGGAGGTTCCCAATGAATTGTCTGATCAGGCTCCTGCTGAGCGTCACCATCATGTTTCCGGCGAGCGCTGCGCTTGCAGCGGATCTCTACCCCTCCAAGACCGTGCGCATGGTGGTTCCCTTCGCTGCCGGCGGCTCGACCGACCTGCTCGCGCGCAGCGTGGCGCAGCGGCTGAGCGAGGCCTGGAAACAGCCGGTGGTCGTGGACAACCGCGGCGGCGGGGGCGGCATCATCGGCGCCGACCACGTGGCGAAATCCCAGGCCGACGGTTACACGGTGCTGGTGGGAACGAACACGACCAATGCCGTGGCGGCATCTTTGTACGCGAAATTGCCGTACAACGTGCAGCGCGATTTCGTGCCGATCACGGAGATCGCGAACATACCGCAGGTGCTGTCGGTGCATCCTTCGATCCCGGCGAAAACGCTGCAGGACCTGGTGGCGCTCGCCAGGGCCCGTCCCAACCAGCTCAACTTCGGCACCGCCGGCAGCGGCAGCACCTCGCACATGGCGATGGAGCTGTTTCAGTCGATGGCGAAAATCAAAATGGTGCACGTGCCGTACAAAGGCACCGGTC
>Ga0082335_1002647_pt1 | contig 32611 bp, 32 predicted proteins | sample Subgrocontami58m_FD_72375 | JGI IMG/M metagenome (GOLD analysis project Ga0082335, IMG submission 72375) | Subsurface groundwater microbial communities from S. Glens Falls, New York, USA - GMW37 contaminated, 5.8 m (SPADES assembly) (version 2) ... | reverse complement strand
GTCCGGAACGTCGCCCTGGTCGGGGTCTGCAGCGTCGAGCGGACCGGAGGGTGACGCTAAATATTCTTGGTAAATCTCCGATATGCCTGTCTAACGGCGGTCTGGACCCGGTGTGGATCTGTGTATAGGGCCACCCCCACCCGCCGGGTTCCATAAACACTTAACAGGAGATTCACCATGTCGATGGTCATCAACACAAACGTTGCTTCGCTGAACGCGCAACGTAACCTCTACGCCAGCCAGAACACTCTGGATCAGGCGCTGCAACGCCTGTCCTCCGGCCTGCGCATCAACAGCGCCAAGGACGATGCGGCAGGACTCTCGATCGCGGAACGCATGAGCGCCCAGATCCGCGGTTCGGACCAGGCGGCCCGCAACGCGAACGACGGGATCTCGCTGGCGCAAACCGCCGAAGGCGCGCTGACCCAGGTCACCGCCAACCTGCAGCGGATTCGCGAACTCGCGGTGCAGGCGGCGAACGGCTCGAACAGCGCGGCGGACCGCGTGGCGCTGAACTCCGAAGCCGCGCAGCTCATCGCTGAAATCGACCGCGTCGCGACCTCCACCCAGTTCAACGGCGTCAACCTGCTCAACGGCACGTTCACGTCACAGGCGTTCCAGGTCGGTTCCAACGCCAACCAGACGATCAGCATCACTTCGATCGCCAGCGCGCGCAGCAACGCCCTGGGCGTCGGCGCGGTCACGTCGTCTTCGACCACTTCGACCGGTTCCGCCGTGGGCGGCCTGGGCCTTGCCTCCGCAGGCGTCATGACCATTAACGGTATCGCGGTCGGTGCGTCGGCCACGGACGGCGTGTCCGACATCAGCGCGACCGGTTCGGCGATCGCCATCGCCAACGCGATCAACGCGGTCTCCGGCAGCACGAACGTGACTGCGACTGTCGCAGCCACGACCAAGGCCCTCCAGGTCGCCCCGGCATGCGCCTCGGCTGCCACGGTGACCGGCTACACCATCAACGGCGTGTCGCTCGGCAGCATTGCGGTCGACCCGACGGCAGCCGCTTCGTCAGCGGCCACCGCGAGCAACTTCGCCGCCGCGGTCAATGCGGTCAGCTCGACGACCGGCGTCACCGCGACGATGACCTCCGCCGGCGTTGTCACGCTGACCGCCGCCGACGGCCGCAATATCTCGATCCAGAACACCAGCGCGAACTCTGCGACGGAAGTCGGCGCAATCGGTATCGCCACCTCGGTGACGACTTCGACGGTTACGCTGAGTTCGACCAGTTCGGCCGGGATTACCGTCGGCGCCACGGCTGCCGCCGCGACCGCCTCGGGCTTCGTGGCTGCGTACAAAGCCGCGACGACCACGACTTCCTCGGGCGTGTCGGCGCTCGATCTGACGACGATCTCCGGTGCGACGACGGCCCTCGGCGTCGTCGATTCGGCGTTGAACAGCATCAACACCTCGCGCGCGTCGCTCGGTGCGTACCAGAACCGGTTCGCATCGGCGGTGTCGAGCCTTCAGACCACGTCGGAGAACCTGTCGGCAGCCCGCAGCCGGATCCGGGATGCGGACTTCGCGGCGGAAACGGCTGCCCTGACCCGCGGCCAGATCCTGCAGCAGGCCGGCATGGCGATGCTCGCGCAAGCGAATGCGTTGCCGAACCAGGTCATGACGCTGCTGCGTGGTTGATCTAGGCAATAGCCTCTCTCGTCAGGCTCCGGACTTCGGGCCTGACTAGAGGGTAAGGAACCCGGACCCGCCTGCGGTTACGACGGGTCCGGACAGGAGCGAAGCATGGATGTGCATGCGATTGCAGTCGCCGCAATACCCGCGGCGCAGACGGAACCGCCCCGCGCAGCACGCGCGGACGCGGTTCCGTCTGCGCCGCAGCCTGCACGAGACCCCGAACAGGTAGTGCAGGCGGTGGCGGCGCTCAATCTTGCCATGGCTGCCCTGTCGCGCGAGGTGGAATTCACCTCCGACCAGGCAACCGGCCACACGGTGGTGAGGGTGGTCGACCGGCAGACGCAGGAGGTGATCCGGCAGATTCCTTCGCAGGAAATGCTCTCCATCACTCACGCGCTGGACAGATTGCAGGGGTTATTGTTTCAGCACAAGGCTTGATTGCTTGCGGATTTTTCTGCTGCCCGGCGCGGAGCGAGGGAATGCCTCGCCCGCAGCCGGCTTTATTGCATGGGTAGATTGCGGAGACTGACATGACCATTGCGTCACCCGGGATTGGAGCGAACCTGGACGTCAACAGCATCGTCACCCAGTTGATGCAGATCGAGTCACAGCCGCTCACCAAGCTTGCCCAGAAGGAGGCGAGCTACCAGGCAGAGCTGACAGCCTACGGCAGCCTGAGCGCCTCGATCTCCACGTTCCAGACCCAGATGTCGGCCCTCTCCACTGCGTCTCGCTTCTCCGCGGTCACGGCGACGCCCTCGGATGCGACCGTCCTCACGGCCAGTGCCGCCAACAATGCCACTTCGGGCACCTACTCGATCGAGGTCACCGGCCTGGCGAAGCAGCAAAAGCTCGTCGCCGACGGGAAAGCCAGCCTGTCCACGCCGCTCGCCGCGGTGGACAGCACGCTCACTTTCGATTTCGGCACCATCAGCGGAACGCTCAACCCGGCAACGAACCACTACGATCCCGGCGCCACCTTCGTCTCGGCCGGCGCGGGGACCAAGACGGTCAGCATCACCGCAGCCAACAGCAGCCTCTCGGGCATCCGCGATGCGATCAACGCCGCGGGCATCGGGGTCACCGCGACCATCGTCAACGACGGATCGGCCACTGTCCCCTACCGGCTGGTCCTCACGTCGGACACGCCGGGCGCCGCCAGCAGCATGAAGGTCAGCGTCTCGGGCGACGCCGCCATCGACACCCTGCTCGCCAACGATCCGCAGGGCGTTCAGCACCTGTCTGAAAACGTCACCGCGCAGAACGCCACGCTCAAGGTGGACGGGCTGACCGTCTCGAAGGCGACCAACACGGTCACCGACGTCGTGCCCGGAGTTACGCTGAACCTGCTCAAGACCACCGCGCTCAACACACCGATCACGCTGACGACGTCGCGCGACACTTCGGCCGTGCAGAGCGCTGCACAGAACTTCGTGGACGCATTCAACTCGCTCAACACCAGCCTCACGAAACTGACCTACTACAACGCCACGACCAAGCAGGCCGGGGCGCTGCAAGGGGATATCACCGCGCGAAACATCGCCGCGAACATCCGGCTGACGCTCTCCACCGCGCTCGCCGGAGCGGGAGGCTACACGAACCTGTCCCAGCTCGGCATCTCCATGCAGAAAGACGGCACGCTCGCTCTCGACTCGGACAAGCTGCAGACCGCCATAAGCAACAATAGCGTCGATATCGCTTCGGTATTCGCCCAGACCGGACGCGCGACCGACGGCCTGATCACCTACAGCGGCGGGACCTCCAGCACCACACCGGGCAGCTACGCGGTCAGCGTCAGCCAGTTGGCGACGCACGGCGACAGCGTCGGCTCCGGTGCCGTTGGCAGCCTCACCATCGACGGCACCAACGACACGCTGCAGGTTTCCCTCGACGGCGTCGCCGGCACCGTGACGCTGGCTCACAGCACCTATCCCACGACCGCCGCCCTGGCGCAGGAAGTGCAGTCCGCGATCAACAGCGTCACCGCGTTCGCCACCGCGGGAAGCTCGGTCACGGCCTCGGCTTCGGGCGGCAACGTGATCACCATCACTTCGAGCAAATACGGATCGACTTCGACGGTCTCGGTGACCGGTGGCAACGGCCTCGCCAATCTGCTCGGCACACCCACGGAAACCGCAGGCGTCAACGTCGCCGGCAGCATCGGCGGTGTGCCCGCAACCGGGTCCGGCCAGACGCTTACGGGGGCCGCCGGCACAAACGCAGCCGGGCTGGCGCTGCGCGTCGCCGGAGGCGCAACCGGCGCCCGGGGAACGGCGTACTACTCCAACGGCTACGCCTATCAGCTCGGCCAGCTCGCTTCCCGCTATATCGGCACCGACGGCCTCATCGCCAACCGCACCGACGGCATCAATGCCTCGATCACGGACATCGGCAAGCAGCGCGACACCCTGAACCTGCGCCTTGCGGACATCGAAGCGCGCTACCGGGCCCAGTTCACCGCGCTGGACACGCTGATGTCGAGCCTGAGAAATACGAGCACTTTCCTGACGCAGCAGCTCGCCAACCTGCCCTCGACTTCGAGCTCGAGCAAATGAACTGATGAACTTTGCCGGATTGCCGATAACTCCTTCAGGAACTCGTACTTGGAGAGCTGCACATGAACCCGTTTCATGTAGCGTCGGCGCGCACCTACCAGCAGATCGGCCTCGAGACGGGCGTCGACAGCGCCAGCCCGCACCGGCTGGTGCTGATGCTGTTCGACGGCGCGCTCTCGGCGATTGCCGATGCGCGGAAGCACATGGGGGCCGGAAACGTAGGCGCCAAGGGCTCGGCGATCTCGCGAGCGATCTCCATCATCGGCGAGGGATTGCGCGTTTCGCTCGACATGGAACGAGGCGGCGCAATCGCGGTGCAGTTGAGCGACCTCTACGATTACATGACTCGGCGCCTGGTCGAGGCCAATGTGAGCAACTCCCAGGAGATGCTCTCCGAGGTGTCGTCGCTCCTGAGCGAGCTGCAAGCGGCCTGGGTCCAGATCGGCGTGCGCTCCGCACCTGCGCCAGCCGCGGCCCCACCTCCGCCGCAACAGGAACGCCGCGCCGTCAGCTATGGAGCCGCCTGAGGCCATGACCAGGACCCTTTCACACTACGAGGCAGTGGCGGCCGCCAGCGCCGAAATGCTGGAAGCCGCGCAGCGCCAGGACTGGGACGCGCTGGTATCGGCCGAGCGACGCTGCGCCGGAATCATTTCCGTGCTCAAGGCCGGCGGCGGCGAGACGCAACTGGACGAACGCGCGCAGCAGCGCAAGGCGGAAATCATCCACCGCGTGCTTGCCGACGACGCCGAGATCCGCCGCCTGCTCGATCCCCGCCTGCGCGAACTCGAGCAGCTGCTCACCGGTGCCGCAACGAGGCACCGCGTCAACAACGCCTATCGAGCTTGAAGGCCCTCCCATGGGTTACCAGGCGACCACCTGCACCGACGAACAGACGATCAGCCCGATCGGCGGACCGGTGACGCCGCTTTCCCGAATCGTTCCCATCAAGAAGCGCCGGCCCGACCAGCCGGCGCCGCGAAAGCCGGCACCGGGAGACAGCAAACCCAAGCCGGCCTGAACCCGGGGCATCGCCGCGATGCTGCACGCAAATCTGGTCTCGGTTTTCCTGCAGCTACAGAATAGCGGCGCGGATGGCGCTCGCGCCTCCACGCCGCAGGCGTCGCAATCGTTCCCGCAATTGACGGTCGGGCAGGCGGTGACGGCGACCATCGTTACGCGGCTGGCCGCCAACCTCTATCTCGCCGACGTCGCAGGCCAGCAGCTGCAACTCAATCTCCCGCCCAGCGTAGTGCCCGGAGAGTCGCTGTCGCTGCGGCTGCTGCGCATCGAGCCGCAGCCCATATTCGAGCTGTTGGCGCGCGCGCCCGGCGGCGCCACCGCACCGCTTCCCGAAGCCGCTACTTCGCCCGGCAAGGGAGCACAGGTGATCGAAGCCGTGTTCGTCGACGCGCAGCCCGCGCGCGCGTCCTCCACCCAGCCCACCCCGTCGCTGGGGCAGTTGTCCCTCGGTGAGTCCGTCACCGCGACGGTGCTGGCGCGCCTCGGTCCCAATCTGGTTCTCGCCGACATCGACGGCCAGCGGCTGCACCTCGCGCTGCCGTCGCGCGTATCCGTGGGCGAGCAGGTATTCCTGCGCCTGCTGCGGCACGAGCCGCAGCCTGCGTTCGAGCTTCTCTCTCGCGCGCCTCCTCCGCCCAATTCGCCTGCCGCGCTCTCGCAGGCCGCGCAGATCATTCAGACGGTGCTCGCCGAGTCGGCGGGGTCCCAGCGCGGGCCCTCCGCTCCGCTTGTGTCTTCGACGCCGCTGCTGCCCGCCGGGCCGGCGCAGGGAACCTCTGCCGAGGCCGAACGGCTCGCGACGGCGCTGCGCTCTGCAATTGCCGGAAGCGGCCTGTTCTACGAATCGCATTTGGCGGCCTGGGCGCAAGGCCGGCGGGCGCTCGCCGAGCTGCAGCACGAGCCGCAGGCCGGCTGGCATGCGCCCGCGGCCGACGCGGCTGCCAGCCAGCGGACTCCCGTGCACGGCGACGCCGCGCGAGCCGCCGCCGCTCTGCCCGACGAGGCCCCGGCAATGCTGCGCCAGCAGATCGAGACCCTCGAGAACCGCCAGCTCGCCTGGCAGGGCCCGGTCTGGCCGAACCAGAACGCCTCGCTCACGATCGCCGAAGAAGCTCCGCAGCCCGGCCACGAGACGGAAGCGCCGCCGTGGCGAACGAGCCTCGCCCTCGCGCTGCCGCGTCTGGGGGACATTCGCGCCGAGCTCGTGGCACAGGGCGCGACGCTCAGCATTTCGATCGCATGCGACAACGCCGAATCCGCGCGCGTCCTCGATTCCGGACTGGACGGCCTGGACAAAGGGCTGCGCGCCGCAGGTCTCGAACCGATCGCTCTCAAGGTAACTTCCCATGCCTAATCTGCGTCAGGCCGCGGCCGCCCTGCGCTACCGCGAAGGCATGCGCGCGCCCGTGCTCGTGGCAAAGGGACGCGGACTGGTGGCCGAGCAGATCGTGCGCCGCGCCAAGGAAGCCGGCGTCTACGTTCACGAATCGGCGGAGCTGGTCGGGCTGCTGATGCAGGTCGACCTGGACGAGCGAATTCCGCCGTCGCTTTACCGCGCCGTGGCCGAGCTGCTGGTCTGGATCTACCGGCTCGAACACGGCGGCGCGTCTCCACCCTTGCCCCAGCCGGACGAACGATGGCTCAAGATACGGAACTAGAATCCGGCCAGGACGCCGAGGAGCGCTTCACGCTGCGCTCCCGCCCCGAGATTGTCTCGGTTCTGCGCGGCCTGCAGAGGCGGCACGCGATGATCACGATCTATTTCGACCAGGGCCGCGAATTCATCCTCACGAGCCTGCTGGCGATCAATCCGGATTTCCAGGAACTGGTGCTGGATCTCGGGCCCGACGCGCGCGCCAACAATCTGCTGCTGAAAGCGACACGACTGGAAGTCGTGAGCTTCGAGGGCAGAGTCAAGGTGCAGTTCGGCGCCAACCGGGCCGAAGCCACGGTGTACGAAGGGCGCCCCGCGTTTCGCATGCGCATGCCCGCATCGCTCGTTCGGCTGCAACGGCGCGAGTTCTACCGTGCGGAGGTTCCGAACGATCGTCCGATCAAGGCCTATCTGCAGCTGCGCAGCGATCGCCCCGACGAGTTGCTCGAGGCGCGCCTGCTCGATATCAGCTGCGGCGGCATCGCATTGCTGTCCACCGAAAACGGCGAGCCGCTCAAGAGCGGCCGGGTCTATCCGGCGTGCAGCATCAATCTTCCGGGAATCGGCACGGTCTCCGCGCCGGTCGAAATATGCAACACCGGCGACATCTCCTGGAACGGCGGCAAGCCGAACCAGCGCCTGGGTTGCCGGTTCGTCGATCCGTCCGGCCAGATGCAGACCCTGATCCAGCGCTACATCAACAATGTCGAGCGCGCGAACCGCGGGGCAAAGCGCTAGCGCCATACTGCGCCCGCCTGGCGACCGCCGCAGGGTACTCGATCCGCGCCACGCGAAGGCTTTCGGGAGTTCCGATGTCCCTGTGGTAGATCCGGTTGTGGAAGGTATTGATGCGCCCGATGAGCTTCGGCAGGACCTCGGTGCTGAAGTCGACGACTTTCCGGCCCATATCCGCGATCAGTTCCATCACCTGCGGCGCCAGGATGTAGACGGCTGCATTGGCGAGATTCCCCGGAGGATTCGCAACTTTCTCGCTAAATGCCCGCACCACGCCGCCTGCATCCACTTCCACGATGCCGCAGGCCTGCGGCGCATCGGTCGTGAAGGTCATCATGGTCGCATCGATGCCAGGACCTCTGCCGTAAAAGGCGTCCATGAATGCGCGCGCGTCGAACAGCGACAGATTGTCGGCGTGGATCAGCATCGCCGGCTCCTCGCGGAAGAACGCCCGGTTCCTGAGCAGCGTCCCCGCCGTGCCCAGCAATTCCGGTTCGAATACCGCGGTGATGTTCACCGGGTGCCGGCAGCGTTCGACGTAGGCGTGAACGGCTTCCGGCAAGTGGTGCAGGTTAATCAAAATGTCGGCGATCCCGCCTTTGCACAGCAGCTCGATCCAGTAGTCAAGCAGCGGCCTTCCGTCAATCTCGACGAGGCATTTCGGCACGCTGTTCGTCAAGGGCCGCAGGCGCGTACCCAGGCCGGCGGCAAGCAGCAGGGCGCGCATGCCTATGCGGCGGCGGCGAACCGGCTCGACCCGCGCAGGACGATTCGCGGACCGGTCATTTCCTGGTGCCCGCCCGACCGTGCTTACCCGGCGCGCCGCCAGCCGGATCACGCCGCTCTGGCACTGGTCTTGCCCTCGGACGCAACGTCGTCACGTTCGTCGCTCCACTTTCGGGGTGCTCCGCGCCGGCGATTCTGCGGCCCGGCGCATGCAAGCCGTTCGCCGCAGCGCCGTTCGCGGCGCCGTTTCCATTCTTCTTTATCTCGACCAGCAGTTCCGCTGCGCTCAGCGGGACATTGCCGATCCGCCCCACCTGGCACGCTGCAGCAAGCGAGCCGAGATAGATGCTCTCCCAAATGGATCGTCCCAGCGCCATTCCCATGGCGGTGCAGACAAGCAGCGAGTCCCCGGCTCCGGCGGTGTCCTTGGGCGCCGTGTTGAGCGCCTCGAGCCGGTCGGTGAGCCACTGTCCCTCTTCGGTGACCTTGGCGTGGATGAGGAGCCCCTCGGCTCCCAGCGTGATGACGATGTTCTCGGCGCCCGCGCGCCGCCGCAGCGATTCGGCGAGCACCACCAGTCCGTCTTCATAGTTCCCCAGCGCGATCCTCGCCTCGCGCTCGGTCGGCGTGAGCAGCGCGGCGCCCTTGAAACGCGCCACGTTGCCGACCTGCGAGGACGACTGGCTGTCGGCGACCATCATGATGTTTCGCCGCACGCATTCGGACGTGATTTCGTCCACCAGCTCCTGGGGCAGCGCACCGTAGTTGAAGTCGGAAAATATCACCAGGTCTACGCCGTCGATGGCCTCCCGCATGTGCTCGGAGAGCTGCTGCTGCAGGTCCCTGCTGATCTTGTGCTGGCGCAGGTGGCTCACCCGGAGCAGGGTCTTGTTCCCGGCGCGGTAGCGCTGCTTGAGCGTGGTGGGGCGGCTGTCGTCCTTGATCAATCTGCAATTGACCTCATACGAGACGAGCTTGTCGGCGACGTACTGGCCCATGGCGTCGTCGCCGGTGACGGAGACGAATTCGACCGATTGCGCGCCGAGGTGACGCGCGTGGGCAGCGACGATGGCCGCGCCGCCGACGAACCGCTCGGACATGATCGGGGTCACCACGATCGTGGGGTCCTCCTGCGACATGCCGAGCGGGTCGCACTGGATGTACTCGTCCACGATGGTGTCGCCGACCACGCATATCCTGAGGAAGCGCATCCGCTCGAGCACCTCTTCCAGGTCGTGGACGCTGAAGCCGTGCCGCTGGATGAACTCCTTGGGCTTGACGATCGACGAGTAATTGATCAGCTCGGTCTCGTTGCGTATCAGCTCGAGCGAAGAGAAGATCGTGTCGCCGGAGCCGAACAGCAGCTGGCCCCCGTAGGATCGAAGCGCCGCCAGCTCGGGGTTTTCGCGGTTCTCGTGCTCTTTTCCCTTGATGACGACCGCGGGGCGCAATTCGGCGATGAAGTCTTCAGGAGCGTCGTGCAGGATGAACGCATGGTCGACCCAGCTGATCGCCGTTACGCCCTCCAGGCGCAGGTCGTCGCTCAACTGGGCACTCGAGGCCAGCTGATCGCTCAGTACGCCGATGACCAGCTTATCGCCGCACTCCGCCGCGAAGCGCAACAGCCGCAGGTGCCCCGGGTGGACGATGTTGAACGTGCCGGAGACGAAGACGATGCGCTCGCCGGCATCCGCGAGCGGCCGAAGGCGCTCGATCAGGGCGATCGAATCGGCGTGCAGCATCATGGACGCGGGCCGTCCTGTTCGGCCATGCGTATCATCGCCCGCATGACGCGGCCGGTCTCCAGGTCCGCGAGCGCCTGGTTGATCTGCTCGAGCGGGTACTGCTGCGTACCCAGTTTCTCCAGCGCCAGGCGGCCGCTGCGGAACATGTCGATGTACCGCGGAATGTCCACGTCGGGCCGGGTCTCGCCGCCCCAGGTGCCCAGCAGGCGCTTGCCGCCGATCAGGCTGTAGGGATTGACGCGCATGGTCTGCCCTTGATGCGGATTCCCCGCGATCAGGCAAAGGCCGCCGCCCGAAGTCACCGATTCGAATGCGGCTTCCATCGCCGCCACCTGTCCGGCGCATTCGATCGCGACGTTGACGCCGCGGCCCCCGGTGAGTTTCCGGATCGCCGCGACGGGATCGCCTTCGCTCGGGTCGAGCGCGTGGGTCGCGCCCAGCTCGAGCGCCTTGGCGCGCTTGGCCGCGACGGGATCCACCGCGATGACTGTCGCGGCGCCCACCGATGCCGCACCCATGATCGCGCTCAGCCCGATGCCGCCCGCACCGAACACCGCGACGCTGTCGCCCGGCTTCAGCTCGGAAGTATTCAGGACGACCCCCGCCCCGGTCGGAATCGCGCAACCCAGCAGCGCCCCGAGCCTGCCGGGCATCGATTCCGGAATGACCGTGACGCGGTTCTCGCAGGTAATGGTCCGACGCATAAAGGTCGAGATGGCGCCGGAGTTAACCGGCCCTTCGCCGCTTTCGTAGACCGTACCCGGCACGTCGGCGCCGCTGCCTTTGAGCCACGACAGCACCACGCTGTCGCCGGGCCGCGCCTTGGTCACGCCCTGCCCGACGGCGAGGACCGTTCCCGCGCCCTCATGGCCGAGCGTATGCGGAAGAAACCGGTCCGGCCCCTTGTGGCCGCGCACCTCGTTCAATTGCGAATGGCACACGCCGCTGTAGGCCACGTCGACCAGCACCTGGCCGGGCTTGAGCTCCGGCAGGGCGAGATCGATGATCCTGAGCGGCTTGCCCGTTTCGAATAGGACTGCGGCTTGGGTCGTGCCCGGCATGGTGTGGCGTACGCCTTAGCAATGCACCGAAAAACGGCGGTGCGTTTGCATCCATGCTATTGATTTCGGCTCCACCCGAAGCGCCGAGGAGCCGCATTATTTTGGCGCATTCTCTGGCACCTGCGGGTTGGGCGAATGCCGCAAGAACGGACTAAATCGTGCTCAACTTGCCGCCGTTGACGTGGAAGCACGATCCGGTCGCCCAGCCCGCTTTTTCCGAGGCGAGAAACGCGACCATGCCGGCGATGTCCTCGCCCTCGCCCACCCGGCCGAGCGGGATTTTCCCGGCCTCTTCGCGCTCCACTTGCAGGCGGGCCTCTGCGACGGGAATGCCGCGCTCCACGGCCAGACGGGCCACGTTCGCGTCCCAGGAATCGCTGTGGACCGGCCCGGGACAGACCACGTTCACCAGCACGCGGTCGACGGCGAAATGCTTGGCGAGACACTGAGTGAGATTGATCGTCGCCGCCTTGGTCACCGTGTAATGCGGATTGAACGCCCCGGGCTGAACCCCCGAGATCGAGGAGATGTTGATGACACGGCCGCATTTCGACTTGCGCAGATACGGCTCCGCGGCGCGCACGAAATGAACCATGCTGAGCACGTTCAGATCGAAAGCGCTGCGCCAGTCCGAATCCTGCAGGTCGCGGAAGCCGGCGAATTTTCCCGCCCCCCCGACATTGTTGACCAGGATGTCGAGCCCGCCGTGGACCTCGACCACTCGCGCAACCGCGGAATCGACCGCCGTCTGGTCGATCGCGTCGGCCGCGACCGCGAGCACGTTCCAGGCGGACAGCTGCTGCGCCGCTTCGCCCAAGGCCTGCGCCCCGCGCGCGGTCACCGCGACCCGCGCCCCTTCCTCGGCCAGCGCCTGCGCGATTGCCCGGCCGATGCCCTTGGTTCCGCCGGTAACCAGCGCGACGCGGCCGCTCAACGCCAAGTTCATGCGCCCTCCGTGTTCGCGGCGGACATCACGGTCCAGGCATCCTGGATCGTAAACCCGCCGTCAACAACGATCGCCTGCCCGGTGATGAATCTCGCCGAGTCCGAGCACAGGAATAACGCAGCCTCTGCCACGTCACCCGCACTGCCCACGCCTCTGAGGGGATGGCAGGCTTCGGCACGCGCCCGATAGCCCGCGTTGTCGTCGTTCATGTAACGTTGCCGATGCTCGTCCTGAACGATGAAGCCGGGCACGACCGAGTTCACGCGCACGCGTAGGGTGCCGGCATTCGCCGCGAGGTACTTCGTCACCTGCACCAGGCCGGCCTTGGCGGCGTGGTACGCCGGCGACTCGAGCGATACCAGCAGCGCGGCAACCGAACCGATGTTCACGATGCTTCCGCCGCCGTTGGCCGCCATGACGGGGATCGCCTGCTGGGACGCGAAATAGGCCGCCTTCAGACCCACGGCCATGGTCAAGTCCCAGTTGTCCTCGGAATCCTCCAGCAAGCCTCGCCGGACGCCGGCGCGGGCATTGTTCACGAGGATGTCGAGCCGGCCCCACTTATCCGCCACCGCCGCCACCATGCGGCGGGATTCGCCCTGCTTGGACAGGTCCACGGGGAAATATTCCGTCGAAGCTCCTGCGTTCCGCAACTCCCGCACGGTCGCTTCGGAGGCGTCGCGATGGATGTCGCAGACGGCCACGCGGGCGCCGGCAGTCCCAAGCGCCGCGGCAATCGTCTTGCCTATGCCGCGCGCGCTGCCGGTGACGATCGCAACCTTGCCCTCGAAAGCCCACTTCGGCCCCGTGCCGGCCTGCCCTGATCCTGTCATGCGCTCACCTTTTGCGTTACGCTCGCGAAGGCACGGACCAGGTTCTCGGTCGTATCCCTGATCCGCAGCACACGCTGACCGGGCAGGGCGAACGCGTAATGGTCCGCTTCGCCGAGCTCCAGCGCCATTGCCTCGGCGTGATGATCCGGGTGCTTGAAAATGAGGTACGGGTTGCCGCCGAACAGCGCCATGTTCGCCGGTCCGCTCATCATCCCCATGAAGAGCCCCGCTGCCTGGATAAGCGCCAGATAGCCGTCGATCGCGATGCCGTCGTCGAGCGCCACGGTGACGTTCGGCAGCGCGCGGAAATCGGCATTCGTCGCATCGTCGCCGATCAGGAAGAAGTGCGCCGGAACGTCGCGCCGGCAGCTCGAGATGAAGGCGTGCCAGGACGCGAGGTCCGCATTGCTCTGTCCGGAGACTGCCGGATTGTTTTTCAGGTGCACCGCGACTGCAAGCCGGCCGCCGGCCTTGGCGCTCAGGTAGCTGCGCGCCAAGGCCAGCCGCGCAGCGCTCACCGAGAGCCGGGGAATCGACCCCGTCCGTGCATGAAATTCCTGGATTGAGGCGGTGCTGTCGTAGCTGTGGCCGCCGGCGACGAGCGTCGCGGGATCGGGCCACAGCGCGCATCCGCCGCGGACGAGGCCCATCACCTCGTCGAGGGCCGATCGGTCGAAGCACGCATGGCAGCCGGTCACACCGGACATCGCCCGAACGACCGTCATCAGCGTGGAGACGTTGGCGCTCCGGGGGAGCCCCGCTACGCCCGGTGCATGCGCGCGCTCCCTCTGAATCCCGAGCGCAAGATCCTTCGCATCCGCGACCAGGACGACCTCCACGGCTTCCGCGAGTTGGATCCGCCGCTGGATTTCGAGCTCCTCGAGCAGAATGAGCAGCGTGCCGAGCGAACCGCCCGAGCGCGCCAGGTCGAAGATCCCCGCGATCCTATTCATGCCTGCCGCGCTCCGCCGAGCCCGCGCCGATGTTCACAGGCCGATCACCTGAAAGGCTTCGCCGTAGGGGCCGAAGGCAAACAGAGGCTCCTTCCTGAACCTCGGGTGCGAGGACTCGAATTCCGCCAGCGCCTTGCGCTCGCCGTGATTCGGGTCCCCGCCGAATGCATTGTAGTCGTCGAACATCAGAATGGTGCCCTTGCCCATGATGGCGTCCAGGAAGGACAGCACCTCGCGCGCGGACTCGAACAGGTCGCAGTCGATCAACGCGATCGCCGGGACGGGCAGCGCGTGCCGTCCGGCAACCTCCGAGAAGAACGCCTTCGAATACCAGCCTTGATGCAAGTGGAAATCCAGGGGCATGCCCCACTTGGCCAGGCTGTCCTGCACCTGCTCCAGGGAGCAGGCGTAGCTTCCCGCAGACCAGTTCCGGTGGATGTCCACCTCCGAGGGCGGCAGTCCCTGGAACGAGTCGAAGCCGTGGAATTCCATCGAAAGCCCCATCTCGTGCGCCAGGTTGTTCGCGTACCAGAAGCTGAATCCCTGATACAGCCCGAATTCATAGAAGCCGGCCGCCTCGCCGGGCCGCACCGCACCGCTTCCATGCCGGTGCGACAGGATGCGCATTGCCCGATAGATCCCGATCAGCAGATTGGGATGCAGGGTGTGAAACACGGCCTGCGCCGCGGGGCGGTTCACGACCGCTGCGGGCATCCCGCGCTCAATGGCCGAATTCACGCTTCACCAGTTCCGCCACGCCGGCCGGGCTGAGGCCCACCGACTCGCAATGGTCTTCGTAGGACCCGTAGGTCCGCACGAATTCGTCCGGAATCGACACCGACGCGTAATTCACGCTGGGCAGCTTCCGGGTCGCGCGCAGGACGTCGTCGCCCAGGCCGCCCGAGCGCATGTGCTCCTCGAGCACGACAACGTTCCCGGTCTTGGCTACGCTGGTCAGGATCAGCTCCTCGTCGAGCGGGCGGATGGTGTGCACATAGAGGACTTCGGCGTCGCATCCGCGCCCGGCCAGGATCCCGCGCGCGCCCAGGGCCGTCTTCAGTTGCGGCCCGGTCGCAACCAGCGTCAGGTCCCGGCCGTCGGCCACCTTGATGCCCTTCCCGAGCCGGATGTCCCCGGCGGAGAACCCGACCCCGTGCTGGCTGCCGGGAACGCGATAGACGGTCACCGCGCTGTTGCGGTACGCCTGGCGGAACAGGGTGTCGAATTCGACCGGCGTCGAGGGGTAGGTGATCTGCACGCCCTGCAGCGTCTTCAGGAGGGCGAAGTCGCCGTAGCAGTGATGCGTGCAACCGAGGTAGGCGTAGTCGAACGCGCTGCCGACCGTGACGATGTTTCCGTGCAGGCCGTGATAGCAGAAGTCCAGCTTGATCTGCTCGAACGCGCGCTCGATCAGGAAGGGGGCGATCGTGTGGATCACGGGATAGAGCCCCGCGCGCGCCAGGCCCGCGCCCATGCTCATCATCGTGGGCTCGAGAATGCCCGCGTTGTAGTAGCGCCCGGGGCACGCCTTGGCGAATGGCTGCAGGATTCCGTGGCTGATGTCGCCGACCATCACCACGAGCTCGGGGTCTTCCTGCCCCACGGCCAGCATGGTGTCGGCGAACTGCTGGCGAACGGCGCTCACGACAGTGCCTCCATGATGCTTGCGTACTCCTCGGCGTTCGGGATGCGGTGATGCCACATGCCGTGGCCTTCCAGCATCGGCACGCCCTTGCCCTTGACGGTCTTCGCGACGATCACGGTGGGGATCCCCCTGCTTGCGAAGCGCACGCCCTCGAAAGCCGTCCTCAGGTCCCTGTCATCATGGCCGTCGATGACGAGCGTGTTCCAGCCGAACGCGCGCCATTTGGCCGGCAGGTCGTCGTGCGGCAGCAACTGCATGCCCGACTGGTTCCAGTCGACCACCACGCAGAGCTTGCCGAGCTCGTAGTTGCGCGCGACGTGCGCCGCCTCCCAGACCGTGCCTTCGTGCGATTCCCCGTCGCCGATCAGCACGAAGATACGGTTCTCGGCGCCCTTGATGCGCTGACCGAGCGCGATTCCCACCGCGTAGCTGAATCCGTGTCCGAGCGAACCGCTCGAGGACTCGGCGCCGGGAACCTTGTTGAAATCCGGATGCTCGCCCAGGATGCCGCCCTTGCGGCAGAACTGCGCGACGTCCTCGTCGGTGATGAACCCGTGCCGGTGAAGGTTCACGTACAGCGCGAGGCAGCCGTGTCCTTTGCTGAGAACGAAATAGTCGCGTTCGCTCCATTGCGGATTGTCGGGGTCGACGCTCAGCACACGATCGTAGAGATGCGTCACGATGTCCAGTATCGAGAACGCGCTGGGTATGTGGCCGTTGTTGCCGGCGACCACCATGTCGACGATGCGGCGGCGCAAGTCCCGGTTGAGAAGCCTGCCGCCCTGGTGGACTGCTTTGATCGCGTGACTCATTGTCCGAAATACCCCCTTCCCTGTCCGCCGTCGATCGGCACGATGCTTCCGGTGTTGAATGAGGCCAGCTCCGAGCACAGGTAGGCCACGTAGTTTCCAATCTCCTCCGGGCGGCCGAACCGGCCGATGCGCTGGCGCTCGCCGAGGAACTTGCGCACATGCTCGGGGCGCTCTTTCGAGGCCTCGTCCCAGTAGCCCGCTTCGGTGAGCACCGCCCCGGGAAGAACGGCGGAAACGACCACGCCATCCGGCGCGACCACGCCGCCGAAGCTGCGCGTATAGGCCGTCAGCGCGGCCTTGATGGCGCAATAAGTCACCGGGCCGTGGTTCTCCATGGCGGAGATCGACGACACGTGCACCACGCGGCCCCAGCGCCGGCGCTGCATGCCCGGAACGATCATCCGGTTCAGCTCGACGGCGACCTCGAAATTGAACCGGTAGACGCGGCGCCAGTCCTCTATCGGGCAATACGGGTCGGAGACGTTCAGCGTGCCGCCCATGTTGTGCACGACGATGTCGATCGGGCCGAAGCCCGCGTTTTCGAGGCGATCGAGGAGCCGGCCCGGCGCGGCCTCGGGGACGAGGTCCATCGGAACGCCTGCGTGGCCATTCGCTTCGCCGCCGATGCTATCCAGCAGCGATTCGACGTCCGCTCGGGTGCGCGAGACCGCGGCGATCTTCGCCCCCTCGCGCGCCAAGCATTGCGCGACGGCGCGTCCGATGCCGCGTCCGGCACCGGTGATGAGCGCACGCCGCCCGGAAATCATGAGTTCCATGGCGTCCCCGATCAACCCTTCATGCCAGCGCCGACCGCGAACAGGTAATGCGCCATCGGTGCGTAACCCGTGTGCACGACCTCGTCGTTCATCGAAAAACTGAACACGTTGTGGAAACGCCGTCCCAGGAATTCGCGCAAGGTCTGCTCGCTCTTGAGGTTGATGTGCCCTTCCCTGCTGGCTGCGCTCGCGTGCGCGTTGGCCGCGATGTTCGGCGTCCCGAAGATGCACACCGCCTGAGGCTCGAGCGCCGCGCAGATGTTGTCGAGGAAGGCCCGCTCGTTCCTCGCCGGGACATGCTCGATCACGTCGAGGGAAAAGGCCGCGTCGAACCAGCCGGGAACCGGCTTTGCCGCCACATCGTGAACGGCGAAGCTTGCGCGCTCGACGCCTTCCCTCTGGTAGCGCTCGATGGCGTCGGCGAGCACCAGCGGCTCGAAATCGATGCCGTGAATCGAGCCAACGGTCTGGAGCACGATCGGGGTCCCCACCGCGTCTCCGCAGCCCACTTCCAGTACGCTCGACTTGCCGGCCAGCAGCTTGGCGACGAACTTGTACCTGGACAGAAGGAAGCACATGTGACGCGGATCGGTGCGCCAGATGTGGCTGGTCCACGGCCCCATCGTGGCCGGACCCAGGCTGCGAAACGCCTCGATCTGGGACTGGTTCTGCGGCTCTTTCGCGCTGATGGGTGAATTCATTCGTCCTCCGTTGCCTGCAGGCTCGTCCGACGCTCAGTAGTGCACGCCGCACTTCACGCGGGTCTGCCTGCGATGATGTTCGAGTTCCTCGAGGGTGAAATTCATCATCCTCGCGACCTTGGCGGTCTTTTCGGGCGTCTTGAAGTTGATCCGGTCCCACTCAAACGCCCGCATGACCATGAGTTCGAACGGCGTGAACTCCTCGGTGGTGATGAACCCCCGCGTCGTCCCGTAGAACTCGGGGCTGAAGAAGCTGAAGTTCTCCGGCAGCAGCTTTCTCGCCTTGGCCTGCGCGTACAATGCGGTCTTCGGATACGGCGTGGCGATATGGAATACCACGAGGTCCGTGTCCAGCAACTCCGCATAGCTGAACGTGCGGCGGATCTGCTCCCAGGTCTCGTCCGGAAGGCCGATCACGAAATGCGCCGCCACGCTGATGTCCAGCTCCTTGCACTTGGCGACCACCGCGGGCGCCTTCTCCAGGATCTTGAGCGGCTTGCCGATCAGCTCCTTGAGCACGTAGGGGTCGCCCGATTCGATGGACGGACTGATGGCGGTGCAGCCGGCCCGTTTCATGAGCTCCAGCAGCTCGTCGTCCAGATGCCATAACGCCACATTCCCCATCTGCCAAACGATCCCGTAGTCGCGCTCGATGATGGCGTTCAGGATCGCCTCGACGCGCTTGCGGTTGGCGAGGAAGTTCTCGTCGACGATGGTGAAGTTCCGCACTCCGTGCCGGTTGATGTAGAACTCGAATTCGTCGATGACATCCTCGACCGGGCGAAACAGCACCTTGCCTCCGGTGACGGTGCGCGAGGCGCAGAACGAACAGTCGAGCGGGCACCCGGTCGAGGTCATGATGTTCGCATTGGCGCCGTGGATGGAATTGCTCAGGAAATCCTGCGACTTGTGCGTGACGTACCCGTTGACGTCGATCAGCGAAAAATCGGGCTTCACGACCTGTCTGTGAAAACCGGCGTGGGGATTGATGACGGCTTCCCCGTTCCCGTTCCGGTAACCGATGCCCGCGAAGGCGTGCAGCCGATTCTTGTCGCCTGCGAAGATCATGTCGATGAACTCGGGCAGCCTGCCCTCGGCCCGGCCGATCATGATGTAATCCACGTTGACGTCCTGCATCGCTTCGTCGGGCATCAGGGTCGGAAAGATGCCGCCGAACACGGTGACGCAGTCCGGATCGGCCTGCTTGGCCAGTTCGAAGGCCTTTCGATACTGCTCGTGGTATTCGACCGAAAGGCCGGAGAGCAGCACGATGTCGGGGCGGGCGCCCTTCAGGCGTTCACGGCTCTGCTCCATGGAAAGGTTCTCGACGTTGGCGTCGATCAGCGACAGCTCGACCGAGTCCTTGAGCAGCGTCGTCAGAATGGCCGCGACATAGGGGACCTGCATCCAGGGGCGCTTGTCGTACCAGCGCGTATTCGGGATGAAGAGCACGGCCTTTCTTCGGTCGTTTGCCATCTTGATTCCCTGTGCTACATGACCTGAAGCGGGTGGAGGATATGGCGCGGCCGATTCGCGAGCAGCCGCGTCATGATCGGCGCCACGTTGTCGATCGCGGTGATCAGGACCGAGGCTTCCGAAAGCCGCGTGGCGCGGCCGGGAAGCATGACCTTCACCGGCAGGTTCGAATAGCCGATTCCGTCCTTCTCCGGATCATCGTCGAGCACCGCCGCGAGCTGTCCGAAGTCGGTCTTCATGTGATAGGCGAGGACCGGCAGCATCTGTGCCGCCCCGTAGCCGTAGATCGGCGCCCCCTGGAGGTCGGCGAGCATGTCGCCCGCGGCCTCCATCTGGCGGAGGAACAACGCGTAGCGCCTGGCGATCTGCCCCAGCGACGGCCGCAGGGCGCGCATTTCGATCGCGATCGGGGGCGCCGAGCGGGCGAAGACCACCGCCATCGCACCCCAGTCGTGGATGTTCTCCCGATGCGCGAGGACATGGGCGCCGGCGTTCCGGACCAGGCGGGTGAAGGAAGCCAGGCTGAAGTAGTGCAGGTGCTGATGGAAGACCTGGTCGAAGCGGAACCTGCTGATCAGCCCGTCGAATCCCGGAACCTCGAACACGAACAGCGCGTCCGGCGCGGCCGCCTGCATGAGCAGTTTCAGCACCGCGCCCGGGTCGCCGATATGCTCCAGGGTGTGCCGGCAGACCACGAGGTCGGGCTTCTCCGGCAGCGAGGTCAGGTCCACCTCTTCGACGCCGGCGCCGTAGAGCAGGATCGAAGCGTCCTCGCGCTCGGCTTCCCTGCCGCGCCACACGGGGTCGATGCCGACCCGGACATCGGCCCGGTCCTGGAGCTGCGACAGCAGGAACAGGTCATTGCAGCCGAGATCCAGCACGCACTTGAACCGGCGCCCGGGCGCCGCTGCGTCGAGCGCGGACAGAAAGAACTGCGTGCCCTTGCGCGCCGTCGCGCTGGCCGAGGTCCTGAACTTGTAGCTCGCCCCGTACAGGACTTCCGGGGCGATATGCGTCTCGAGCTGGCCATGGCCGCAATCGGGACAGAACAGCAGCCGCTGATCGATGCCGCGCGACGGCGCTTTCACGGGTTCGCGGCAATACGTTTCGGTGAGCGGCAGCCCGGGCAGATCGATGACCGCTTCGAGACTGCCGTGGCAAATTGCGCAGCGCTCCACGCAAATGTCCGCGGTGCCCCGTGCGAATGCGATCGGCGGCATCAGAACGGCCCCGTGAACCAGTCGCCCGGAACGTCGTGCATGTGCTTGCGCTGCTGCGGCAGGGATCGGAATTCGACCTCGCGGCAAAGCATCGCGCCTGCTTTCTGCACGATGTGCTCCGCGCGCACGTGATAGTCGCCGGTGAGCGCCGGGCTGGTCGCTTCCGGGAAGTCCGGCATCGCCAGGCGCTGCGGCGCGCACACGAGCGCATCCCAGCAGGAAGAGGCCATCCGCGCCACGATTTCACCCGAGACCGAGCCGGTGAGGGTCCCGGTGTCCAGGACCAGCAGCCGGCCGGTGCGATTCACCGAGGTCTCGATCGCTGCCCAGTCCAGGGGCCGGATGCTGCGCAGGTCGATCAACTCGCAGGAGATTCCCTGCGCGTCGAGGTGATCCACCGCGTGCAGCGCCTCGACGGTCATGTACGACATCGCCACGATGGTAAGGTCGGTGCCGCGGCGAACCACGCGCGCCCGTCCGATCGGGACGCGACAATCGCCCTCGGGAACCTCGCCGCGCAGGTTGTGCAGCCAGCGGTGCTCGAGGAACACGACGGGGTCGTCGTCGAAGATGGACGCGAGCAGCAGCCCCTTCGCATCCTCCGCCGTGGACGGCATCACCACCTTGAGGCCGGGAACGTGCGCGAACCAGGCCTGCAGGTTCTGCGAATGCGTCGGCCCCTGCCCCCAGCCGCGGCCGAGGATCATGCGCACCGTCAACGGCACGCCGCGCGCCCCGCCGAACATGAATCGCCACTTGGCCGCGTTGTTCACCAGCTGATCCATCGAAAGCAGCGCAAAGTCCAGCCGCTGATGCGTCATCACGGGACGCAGGCCGTAGAGGGCGGCACCCACACCGATGCCGGTCATCGCGTTCTCCGCGGTCGGCATGTCGAACACCCGCTCGTCTCCGAATCTCTGCTGCAGGCCGGTAGTCGTGCCGAACACGCCCTTGGGGTCGGGAACGCCGAGTCCGTAGCAGATGACGTTCGGATCCTGCGCCATCGCCACCGTCAGGGCCTCGTTGATCGCCTTCGCGAAGGACATCAGCGCCACGCTCAGGCCCTCCTGCGCTCGAGATGGACGCACGGTGCTTCGGCGTAGAGGTCCGCGTACGCGCCTTCGCCCACGGGCAACGGCGAGGCCTCCGCGAACGCAAAAGCGGCGCTCACCTCGCGCTCGATGGCGACGTCCATCCGCGCGCACTCGTCCGGCGCGATCAGGCCGCCGGCGCGCAGCGACGCCTCGAGCCGGCCGATCGGCTCCCGCTCCTTCCACGCGTGGAACTCGGACTCGGTCCGGTAGCCGGTATCGTTGTCGTATGCCGGGCCGCAGTGCTCGAGCCAGCGGTAGGTCGAGAACTCCAGGAAGCGCGGTCCGCCGCCGGCGCGGATTGCGGCGAGCGCATCGCTCGCCATCGCGTAGACCCCGGCCGCGTCGTTGCCGTCGCCGCTCGCTGCGGCAATCCCGAGCCCGCCCACCATGGCGGCGATGCTGCGGCCTTCGGGCTGCCTCACGCGCAAGGGCGAATACACCGAGTACAGGTTGTTCTCGCAGACGAACAGCACCGGAAGCTTCTTGAGGACCGCGAAATTGACGGATTCGAAAAACACGCCCGCCTCGACCACCGCGTCGCCGTGGAACACGCAGCTCACCTGGTCGGCGCGCTTCAACTTCATCCCGTAAGCGAGGCCCACGCCGACCGGAACGGTCCCGCCGACGATCGCGGTGCTGCCCATGAAGCCGGCCGCTTCGTCGATCAAGTGCATCGATCCGCCCTTGCCGCGCGCGCAGCCCGTCTCGCGGCCGTAGATTTCCGCGAGCATGGCCCGCAGATCGCCACCTTTGCCCAGGTAGTGCGCATGGGCGCGATGCCCGCTCACCGCGAGATCGTCGCGGCGCAGCGCGAGGCCGACAGAGGCCGCCACCGCCTCCTGGCCCACCGAGAGATGCGTCGGACAGCGCATCTTTCCCTCGGGGTAGCGACGGGCGATCTCCTCCTCGACGAAGCGGATGCGCTTCATCTGGAAAAGCAGCTGCTTCGCGGTCTGCGCGGTCACGGCACGAACCAGAAATAGTCGCCGGTGTACTCGACCTCGGCGAAGAAGGCCTTCCATTCATCGACGTGCATGATGGTCTTCGCCGTGAGGTTCCAGGCGAACATGCGTTCCTTCTCCTCGTCGCTGCGGTAGGCGTCGACGGTCACGTAGGAACCGCGGCGGCTCACGCGCTCGATTTCCCGCAGCGCGCGCGCGCAATCGGCGCGGTCGAGGTTGTGGATGGTGTTGATCGCGATCACCACGTCGAAAGACTTCTCGCCGAAGGGCAGTGTCCGCGCGTCGGCGACCTGCACGTGCGGCTTCATGTCCTCGATGGCGTTCTCGATCGCGTACCGCGAAACGTCGACCCCCTTCACGGCGATGCCCGGGATGAGCTGCGCCATGTCGTGCAGCATGAAGCCCTTCGCGCAGCCGACGTCGAGCACCGAATCCTTCGCGGTGAGGCCGAAGTGCCGCTGCAGCGTGGGAATCACGGGCTGCCAGAAGCGCGGCATGTAGCTGAACCCGCCGTAGCCATGGCGGCGGTCGCCGTCGAAGAAGTCTTTTCCGAACCGGCGCGCGACCTCGCGATCGTCCTCGGTCTTGGACGAACCGCGCTCCTCGACGTTGCGCTTCGTTCTCGGATAGTTGACGAGCAGATCGATCTCTTGACCCATGGGTGCGTCCGATCAGGGTTTGTGGATATAGTCGAAAGGCAGCGATTTCAGGTCGTCGAACCAGCGTTCGACCCAGCCGATGGTCTCCTCGATCCCCTCTTCGAGGGAGACGCGGTCCTTCCAGCCCAGCCGGTTGCGCAGCTTGGCGCTGTCGAGCCGGTACGCGGCGTCCTTGCCGAGCCGCTCGCCCACGATCTCGACACAGTCCTCGAACCGCGTCTTCATCTGCGCGCAGATCATTTCGACCAGGGCGCGCACGCTGATGATGCGCCCGGTGGAGATGTGGTAGGCCTCGCCCGGGACCCCATCGCGCATGATGCGGGCCGTGGCGTCCGCGACGTCGCGGACGTGGATGAACGAGCGCTTCGAGCTGCCGCCCCCGTGGAGCTGCAGCTTGCGCCCGAGCTTGATGAACAGGATCGTCCTTGGAATGATGCGGTAGAGCTGTTGGCCCGGTCCGAACACGTTTGCGGCGCGGGTGAACACGACCGGGAACCCGTACGCCGCGTGGAAGGTCTTCAGGCTCATGTCGGCGGCCGCGCGCGACACCGCGTACGGCGTGCTCGGATTGAACGGCGCGTTCTCGTCGATCAGGCCGCCGGTGCTGCCGTACACCTCGGGCGTGGTCACGTGCACGTACTTGCGCAGAAAGCCGCACTGGCGCAGGCGATCGTGGAAGCGCACGGTCGAGACGGCGTTGGTCGTGAACCAGTGGTCAGGGTTCTTCCAGCTCTCCGCCACCATGCTCTGGGCGGCAAAATTGACGACGAACTCCGGCCGCTCGCGCCCGATCAGCTCCATCAGCGGGTCGAGGTCGCGATTGAGGTCGCGTTGGTGAAAACGGAACGACGCCGCACGCTTCGCCCACTTGTACGGCAGGAGCGCCGCATGCGGCTCGGGCGAGCGGCTGCAGCCGACGACGGGGTATCCCTGCGCAAGCAGGAAATCGACGAAGCTCGCGCCGGAGAACGAGTTGCTGCCCAGCACCAGGATCTTCTCGGGCGAAGGCACTTATCGGCTCCCTTCGGGGGGATTCTGGCGCAGCCACTGCATGACCATGTGTCCGACCGCGAGCTGCAGGTCCTCGGCGATCTGCATGTCGTCGACGGCGAAATGTATCGCCACGTCGGCCATCGACCGCGCCGTGCCGCCGTCGTAGCCGAGCACCGCATAGGTGCGCAGCCCCATGGTCGCGGCCCGTTCCAGGGCCTTGACGACGTTGGGCGAATTTCCGCTGCCCGACAGCGCGATCAGGACGTCGCCCGGGCGCGCCTGGACGGCGAGCTGGTACGAAAAGACCTCGTCGTAACCCTCGTCGTTCGCGAGGCAGGTCAGTACCGAGGCGTTCGCCGGCAGCGCGGTGACGCGAAGCCCCTCGCCCGCCCGCTTCGAGACGCCGTACAGGAAATCGTTTGCGAGGTGCATCGCGTTGGCGGCGCTGCCGCCGTTGCCGCAGATGAAGACCTGGCGCCCGGTGGCCCAGCAGTCGCGCAGTTCCCTCGCGAGCGAGGCTACGCCGGTCCAGTCGGCGCCGTCCAGTACACGCCGAAGTCGGGTGGCGTAGCCCGCGAATGCGATGGCCGGCAGGGAATCCGGCGCGTTCACGCGACCACCCCGCGCTGCATCCACTTGAGGTTGTGGAAGCGCTCTTCGTCCTTCAGCTCGCCCGCCCGGAAACGGTGCACCAGTTCCCGGATCGCGTCGTCGACGGACTTCTTCGGACGGAAGCCCGTGGCGAGAAGCCGATCGGAATTGACGCGGTAGGAACGCGGGTCGTTCGACGCGCTCACCGTGATCTTCGCCGGCGCGTGCTCCACCACGCGCGCGGCGATCTCCATGATCGAGATGTTCTCGAAGCCCGCGTTGTAGATTCCCCGGTGTTCCGGGTGCTCGAGCATGAACAGGTAGACGTCGGTGATGTCATCGATGTGGATATTGGGCCGCGTCTGGTTGCCGCCGAAGACGGTGATGTGCTCGCGCGTGAGCGCCTGCATGGTCAGCATGTTGACCGAGACGTCGAGGCGCATGCGCGGCGAATATCCGCACACGGTGGCCGGCCGGATGATCTGCACGGCCATCCGGTCCGCGTAGCTCAGCAGCACGCGCTCGGCGACCATCTTGGTCTTGTTGTACTCGGAGATGGGCTTCAGCTCCAGGTCCTCGGTGACCTGCGCCTCCTCCTTGACGCCGTAGACGCTGCCGGAGGATGCGTAGACGAATTGCCCGACGCCTTCGCGCACGGCCTTGTCGGCGAGCTGCATGGTCGCAAGGCAGCTGATCTCCCAGGTGAGCTTCGGATCGAGATCGCCGCACGGATCGTTCGCGACCGACGACAGGTGAATGATGGCGTCGACTCCGTCGAGCTCGCATTCCTGAACGTTACGCACGTCGCCGCGGACGACAGTGAGATTGGCGTGCGGCTCGAGGAAGTTGCCGAACCACATGATGTCGAAAGCGACGACATCGTGGCCGGCCGCGAGCAGCTTGGGCACGAGAACGGTGCCCTTGTAGCCGCAGGCGCCGGTGACGAACAGTTTCATGGGTGGTGATCTCCCGCTGCCTCCAGGTTTGCGCCCGACCGTTCCAGGTAGGTGCGCCACATCTTCCGGTAGGCCGCCTCGACCGCCCGGGTGTACATGTCGAGGTTTCCGGCCTCGGAAGCGGAAATCCGTTCGCGCATTCCGCGGCGAAGCCCTGCCAAGGCCTGCAGATCCGTCGCCTGTCGCACCGCCAGCGCGACGTATTCGTCGTCGTCCACGGCAATCCAGTCGTCCAGCCCGATGGCGTGGAGAACCGCACCGGAGACCCGGCTCGGCACGCTGTTGCCCAGCTTCGCCACGACCGGCGCGCCCATCCACAGCGACTCCCAGGTGCTCATGCCCCCGTTGTGCGGGAAGGGATCGAGCGAGATATCGACATCGCTATACGCGGAAAGATGCGCCTTGCGCGAAGTGCCGCCGCGCAGCTCGATCCTCTCCGCGCCGATGTCCTGCCCGGCCAACAGGCCGGTGACCCGCGCACGCGTGGCGGGATTGTCGAGCGCCGCATCCTTGAGCAGCAGCCGCGAGCCCGGTACCGTCCTGAGAATCCGCGCCCACAGGTCCAGGGCTCCCTGCGACACCTTGCCGAATCGGTTCAGACATCCGAAAGTGACGGCTCCCCGCGACAGCGCGGGCAACTCCGCTACGCCCGGGGCGTTCTCGGGAGGTTCGAACGGGCCCAAGCAAGGCAGGTCGACCACGCTCTCGGCAAACAGCGGCCGCACGGCTTCAGGTATGGTTACCGCGTCGGAAAAAAGGTAGTCGATGGCGGGCAGTCCGGTGCCTCCTCCATACCCGAACCCCGTCACCTGGACGGGCGCGGGCTTGCGCGCGAAGACCAGCAACCTGTTCCCCGTCGTGTGTCCGGACAGATCGATCAGAATGTCGACCTTGTCCGCACGTATGCGTTCGGCGAGCGCCTCGTCCGAAAGGTCCGAAACGGACCGCCACTTGTCGGCATGCCGCCGAAACTCGCCGGTTCTATCGTCCTCGACTTCGACCCCCGAATAGCATACGACCTCGAAATTCGCGCGGTCGTGCCGCTCGAGCACGGGTCCAAAGCAAAAGGCCGCCGAGTGGCGCTTGAAATCCGCCGACACATACCCCACGACCAGCTTTCGTGTCGGGTCGGCCCGGTTGGCATGGGATGCAGCGGGCTTGCCGCAACCTCCGCCCAGTGCCTGATACCAGCGTCGCCGGGCCTCTTGATGTTCGGCGAATCCGACCCCGGGGACGAAATCAAGCCCATAGATTCGGTTCGAATATCCCGTGACGTAGTCCGGTCGGAGCGCCACTGCCTTGTCATAGCTCGCGAGAGCCTCTTCGTAGCGCTGCAGCTCAAGCAGGGCGGTTCCGCGGTTGCAGAGCGCTTCGGGGTAGCCCTCCCTGATCGCCAGCGCCCTGTCGAAGCTGGCCACCGCCTCGTCGAACCGATGAAGCTCTCTCAATAGATTGCCGCGGACCATGAACGCTTCGGAGAATTCCGGCATGGAGGCGAGCGCGCGATCGACGCTTGCGAGCGCGTCCTCCGTCCGCCTGAGCGCCTGCAGGCTCAATGCGCGGTTGTAGAGGGCAACTGCGAAGTCCGGCCGAATCGCCAGCGCCCTGTCGTAGCTGGCGAGCGCCTCTTCGTGCCGGCGCAGCGCCTTCAGGGCGTTACCTCGATTGGACAGCGCGTCGGCATGGTCAGGCTTGAGGGCCAGTGCACTGTCGCAACTGGCCAGGGCCTCCTCGGGGCGCTTGAGTTCCAGCAGTGCAAAGCCGAGATTGACGTGCGCCGTGGGGGAGCGCGGATTGAGACTCAGCGCATCGCTGATCCGGCGACGCGCCTCCTCGAATCGTCCTCGCTGCAGTTCCACGGTTCCGAGAAGTTGCAGTGCATCGAAATGCCGCGGGTTCTCCGCCAGGATTTCGTGATAGAGCGACTCCGCTTCGGCGAGCCGCCCTCTCCGGTGCAATTCCACTGCCCGGTGCAGCGTGCCGGCGAGCAAGGCGGCCGAGATACGTTCGGGCGCGTTCAATTGAGGGCCTTGAGCTGGATCCATTTCAACCACATCTTCCGGTAGGCCGCCTCGACCGCCCGGGTGTACATGTCGAGGTTTCCGGCCTCGGAAGCGGAAATCCGTTCGCGCATTCCGCGGCGAAGCCCTGCCAAGGCCTGCAGATCCGTCGCCTGTCGCACCGCCAGCGCGACGTATTCGTCGTCGTCCACGGCAATCCAGTCGTCCAGCCCGATGGCGTGGAGAACCGCACCGGAGACCCGGCTCGGCACGCTGTTGCCCAGCTTCGCCACGACCGGCGCGCCCATCCACAGCGACTCCCAGGTGCTCATGCCCCCGTTGTGCGGGAAGGGATCGAGCGAGATATCGACGTCGTTGTACGCGGCAAGGTGCTCCCTCCGGGAGGTCCTGCCACGCAGCTCGATCCGCTCGGCGCCGATGCCCTGCCCGGCCAGCGTGTCCGTGATCCACGCCTGGACGACGGGATTGCCGAGATCGAGATCCTTCATCAGCAGCCGCGAGCCCGGCACCGCCCGAAGTACCCGCGCCCACAGCTCCAGAGCGGCTTGCGAGACCTTGCTGACGCGGTTCAGACATCCGAACGTGACGGTCCCGCGCGACAATGCTGCCAATTCCCCGACCGGTGGTGCGTCGGCGGGCGCTTCGATCGTACCCATGCAGGGCAGGTCGAAGACGGTTTCTGCGAACAGCGGGCGTACCTCCGCCGGTATCGCGACCGGGTCCGCGAACAGGTAGTCGACCTCGGGCAGTCCGGTGCCTACGCCGTACCCGAATCCGGTCACTTGGATCGGCGCCGGCTTGCGCGCGAAAACCAGCAATCGGTTTCCCGCGGTGTGACCGGAAAGATCTACCAGAATATCGATGCCGTCGGCACGTATCTGGTCCGCCAGCGCCTGATCCGAGAGATCCGAAACAGACCTCCACGTGTCGGCCAGTCGCCGGAACTCCTCGGTCTCCTGGTCCTCCACCTTGACACCGGAATAGCATACGACCTTGAAATTCGCTCGGTCATGGCGCCTGAGTACCGGTCCGAAGCACGCCGAAGCCGAGTGGAGCTTGAAATCCGCCGATACATAACCCACGACGAGAGGTCGCAACGGATCCGCGACGTTCGGATGCGGTGCAATCCTCTGCGGAAGAGATTTCTGAATCGACCGGTACCAGCTTCGCCGCGCCTCCTGGTGCTCGGCAAATCCGAACCCCGGCACAAAGTCGAGCGAAAAGAGCTTGTTCGAGGCGGCAAAGGCATGATCGGGTTCGACCGCCATCGCCTTGTCGTAGCTGGCGATGGCTTCCTCGTACCGCTGCAACTCCAGCAAAGCGGCGCCGCGGCTGCACAGCACGTCCGCATAGTCCGCCTTGATCGCAAGTGCCATGTCGTAATTGGCCAGCGCCTCCTTCGATCGATGGAGACTCCTCAAGGTATTGCCTCTGACCATGAGGGCTTCGACAAGATTCGGCTTGATGGCGAGCGCGCGGTCCAGGTCCTTCAGGGCATCCTCGTGCCTGCTCAGCTCGAACAGGGTAAGGCCGCGGTTATAGAATGCCTCGGCAAAGTCCGGCTTCAGCGCCAACGCCCTGTCGTAGCAGGACAGGGCGTCGTTGTATCGCCGAAGGTCCTTCAGGATGTTTCCGCAGGTCGAGAGCGCCTGCGGGAAGTTCGGCATTATGGCGAGGGCGCGTTCGACGCTCGCGAGCGCTTCCTTGGTTCGCTTGAGGCTCTGCAGCACCGCGCCGCGATTGTGGAGCGCTTCGGGATAGCTCGGCTTGACCGCAATCGCCCTGTCGAAGCTTGCCAGCGCCTGTTCCGCCCGGCCCAGATCTTTCAATGCATTTCCGCGGGTGCAGAGCGCGTCGGCCTGATCCGGCTTTATCGCAAGTGCCTTGTCGCAGCTGGCCAGCGCCTCTTTGGGACGCCCCTGCATCCCGTGGATATAGCCCAAGTTGGCGTGTGCAGAATGGCAGCGAGGGTTGATCCTGACCGCCTCGCTGCATCTGCGGTACGCGTCCTCCATGCGTCCGAGCTGCAGATCCACCGCCCCGAGAAGCTGGAGCGCGTCGAAATTCCTGGGATGCTTCTTGAGGATGTCGCGATACGCCGATTCGGCTTCGGCAAGGTAGCCCTTGCGATGCAACGCCAGGGCGCGTTCCAGCAGTTCGGCGGGCGATTGCTGCATCTTCGCCTGCGGCGGAACGTGAAACGCCTGTCGTGCTCCTCGACTGCCCACCGGTTTCCCCCAAGCGCGCCCGCAGGCTACACCTGCATGTTCATGATGTCGTGATAGGCCGTGATGACCTTGTTCCTGACCTGGACCAGGAACTGGAGCGACAGCGAAGACTTCTGCAGCGCGACCATCGCCTCCTCCAGGCTCACCCTGGGATTGCCGAGCTGGAACTCGCGCGCAAGCGTCTCGGCCTTGCCCTGGGACGCGTTGACCTCGTTCAGCGCCCCCTTCAGCATCGACGGGAAGTCGACCGATCCCTGCGCCGCCGTCCGGGGCGCGTCTTTCCTGCCGGTGGCGAGCGCCGCCCCTGCCTTCAGCTCGGCCAGCAGCGCGTTCATTCGCACGTTGTCCATGGTCGGGTCGGTCCTCGGTTTGCGGAACAGGTGCCACGTTAGCACCGCCGGGAGGCCCCGCCGCCCCCAAATAGCCGGTTAAAAGCTCGCCTATTTCCCGTATGGAGAGGTCCGTGCGGCGCGAATAATCGCTGTATCCGACGGTTCAGCCAAAGGGGGGTTTTTCGGATGGCATCGCTGGGCAACGTGCTGCAGGGACTGAGCCAGCTACCCGGCCGGCAGCAGTTCGGCACCATACTCGGGGTGGCACTGGTGATCTCGGTCGCGGTCGCCGCCTGGATATGGGGCCAATCCCCCGACTACCGCGTCCTGTTCAGCAATCTTTCCGACCGCGACGGCGGCGCCATCGTCGCCGCGCTGAACCAGATGAACGTGCCGTACAAATTCAGCGCCGGCGGCGGCGCGATCATGGTCCCGGAATCCCAGGTGCACGACGCCAGACTGCGCCTGGCCTCGCAGGGGCTGCCCAAGGGCAGCGTCGTCGGCTTCGAACTGATGGAACAGCAGCGCATCGGCGTCACCCAGTTCCAGGAACAGATCAATTACCAGCGCGCGCTCGAAGGAGAGCTGGCGAAATCGATCCAGTCGATCTCGGCCGTGCAGGCCGCGCGCGTGCACCTGGCGATCCCCAAGTCGAGCGTGTTCATGCGCGAGCAGCAGCGGCCGAGCGCCTCCGTGCTCGTCAACCTGTATCCGGGGCGCACGCTGGAGCGGGCGCAGGTTGCCGGCATCGTCAATCTCGTCTCTTCAAGCGTCCCCGAGCTCGCCGCCAAGAGCGTGTCGGTCATCGACCAGAGCGGCACGCTGCTCTCGACCCAGACCCACGCCGAGGACGGCACGATGCTGGACGCCACCCAGCTCCAGTACCTCCAGACTATCGAGACGAGCTACATCAACCGTATCCTCTCGATCCTCGAGCCGCTCGTGGGGCGCGAGAACGTCCGCGCGCAGGTGACCGCTGACATCGATTTCAGCTCGACCGAACAGATGGCCGAGCTGTACAAACCCAACGGCAAGCAGGACGACGCCGCGATCCGCAGCCAGCAGCTCGCCGAGTCGGCCTCGAGCGGAGGCTCGGCCGCGGCCCAGGGTGTTCCGGGCGCGCTGTCCAACCAGCCGCCTGGCGCGGCGACCGCCCCGCTCGGCACGCAGCCGACGCCGGCCGCCGCCGCTGCGGCGGCCGCCGCGCCCGCCGCGAGCGCCGCCGCCGCGCCGAGCGCGCCCCCCGCGCAGGGCGGCAACTCGCGCAGGGAAACCACGACGAACTACGAAGTCGACAAAACCATCCGCCATACCCGCAATCCGACCGGCGCGATACGCAGGCTCTCCGCGGCCGTCGTCGTAAACCACAGGCACTCGACCAACGACAAGGGCGAGACGGTCACCACGCCGCTGTCCGAGAAGGACATGGCGCAGATCACCGCGCTGGTTCGCGACGCGATCGGATTCAACAAGGATCGCGGCGACACGCTCAACATCGCCAACGCCCCGTTCTCCGTGGTCGAGAGGGAACCGCCGCCGGAAATGCCGCTTTGGAAGCAGCCCGAGAACATCTCGCTCGCGAAGACCATCGGCAAGAACCTGCTCATCGCGCTGATCGCCGCCTACCTGATCTTCGGCGTCATCCGGCCCATGCTGCGCCAGCTCGCCACCTACAAGCCGCCGCCTGCTCCCCCGCCCCAGCAGGTCAACGCGCAGGGACTGGCGCTGAACCCGAGCGGGGACCGCCTCGCGCAGGTGCGGCAGATCGCGCAGCAGGATCCGCGCATCGTCGCGAACGTCGTGCGCAGCTGGGTGAACAAGAATGGATGAGACAGGCCTCGATCAGGCCGCCCTGCTGCTCCTGTCGCTCGGCGAGGAGGAGGCGGCCGAGGTGTTCAAGTTCCTGTCGCCCAAGGAGGTGCAGAAGATCGGCGAGATCATGGCCAAGACCAAGAACGTCACGCGCGACAAGGTCGACTCCGTGCTGGGGGAATTCGTCGAGGCGGCCGAGATGCAGACCGTGGTCGGCATGAACAGCGATGAATTCATCCGCTCGGTGCTCAACAAGGCGCTCGGCGCGGACAAGGCGAACCTGCTGCTCGACCGAATTCTCCAGGGCCACGACGTGACGGGCATCGAGGGCCTCAAGTGGGTGGACGCGAGCAGCGTGGCCGAGCTGATCAAGGGCGAGCACCCGCAGATCATCTCCTCGATCCTGGTTCACCTGGAACGCGACCACGCCTCGGAGGTGCTCGAATTCC
>Ga0082335_1002646_pt1 | contig 32620 bp, 28 predicted proteins | sample Subgrocontami58m_FD_72375 | JGI IMG/M metagenome (GOLD analysis project Ga0082335, IMG submission 72375) | Subsurface groundwater microbial communities from S. Glens Falls, New York, USA - GMW37 contaminated, 5.8 m (SPADES assembly) (version 2) ... | reverse complement strand
ACTCAAAACATGGTCGCACCGGATCGCTGTAGTTATAATTGACGCACTCCTGTGGAAGCTTCATTTGATACATTACTATTTCAGTCGGAGTCGCTTTCGGCACCTCAAAAGAAAATTCCGTGAACGGCTTGTCGTCGGGATTTGTAACAGCGAGCTTCGCATACACAATAGCTTCCCCGTTGCCGCGAAAAACAACAGTATAAAAATGGTTTTGACCGAATAGAAGTTCGGTCTGGGCGGCAGCGCCTCCCGCAATACTTAACAGAACAAAAATAAGAGAAACTGCCGAGAAAATGGTCTTTTTCATATTCTTATAGGTTAGTAGTCATAAGTATATATAACTGGGCGCCGGAATGCGAGACATCCCCTCCCCACAGCCGGTTGACGTATAGCAATCTAAACGGACACGCCCCGCAATGCGTGACAGCGCACCCGATACCTAACTCAAATAGATTGAAACAAAAACACCGCAGGGCGAACCCGCGGTATGACTGGACTCTATGTGATAAAGGACTAGCTTACTTGAAATATACTACTCTTTTATCGGACAGGTCTTTGAGAAGACATGACCATCAACTCTTGGAGTACGGAAATCCCCAACAACTTTGACAACTACTTCACCCTTGCATCCTGGGTTTGCGCAACGTGACTGATGAGCACCCTCCCCATCCATATTCCATTTCCGGAAACGGTGTCCCTTCTTACGCGCATCTTCTTCCGCCCTCTGCCGCTGCTTCATCAATTCATCCATGTCCTGTTGTCGGAGCATGCGATCCCCCTATAGAACTGAAACAAAAATAACACCAAAGATACTATTTAGTCAATGAATGCGCGGCCAAGGGGATTCGGTCACAACTCTCGCTGGCTTCCGCCAGCTCGGTCGCGACCCCGGCTCGCGGCGCTGCTCTCCGCCGACTGGCGGATCACCGCACATCGCTCCGGCTTTCGAATCCCCTCCAAAAGCAAAGCAGTTTGCTTTCTTGACGCGGCCAAGGGGATTCGAACCCCTGGTCTCCTCCGTGACAGGGAGGCGCTTTAAGCCGGGCTAAGCTATGGCCGCAAGAACTTTAAACTTTTCTCTTCACCTTTGTTTTAACGAACTCGGATCTCAGACCCTATTTTTTCTCCGCGGATGACTTTCGCGAGATTCCCCTTTTTGAAAGCATCGAAAACAATCACGGGAATTTTATTTTCCATCGAAAGCGCGACCGCGGTAAGATCCATGACACGAAGACCCTTTTTCATCATCTCCAACGGATTGATTTCTTTGATGAATTTCGCGCGTTTATCCTTTTTGGGATCAGCAGCAAATACTCCCCGGACGTTCGTTGCCTTGAGAATCGCATCCGCCTTGATCTCGCTCGCGCGAAGCGCTGCTGCGGTGTCGGTGGAAAAATACGGGCTCCCCGTTCCTCCCGCGAAAACAACAACCCTTCCTTTTTCTAAATGACGCAGAGCGCGCCTCCGAATAAAGGGTTCCGCGACCTCGGTCATCGTGAGCGCGGACATAACTCGGGTGTATAGTTTATGCTTCTCAAGCTCCGATTGCAATACAAGGGCGTTTATGACGGTTCCGAGCATTCCCATCTGGTCCGCGGTCGCGCGGTCAATCCCCATGTGAGAAAGCTTCTCGCCGCGGATAAAATTCCCTCCGCCGATCACAATCGCGATTTCGCATCCGAGCGCATGCGCGGATACGACTTCACGCGCGACATACTCCGCGGCTTTAATATCAATCCCGAATCCGCCTTTTCCCCCCAATGTCTCGCCGGAGAGTTTTAACAAAATCCTTTTGAACCGAATTTTTTGCGCCATTGCTGTTCTTTCTTTATACTCGCTTAAAAATATTCGATCTGACGGTGCCACGTCGCCGTCCGAGATTACTCTACCAAAAAGCGCCCCCGAAGACCAGCACCCGCTCTTTCTCGCGAGAGCCAACCTGCTATACTGAAAATATGCGAAAAATTCTTTTGACAGCCATTTTCATCGGCGTGTTCGCCATAACTCTTCACTTTGCGTTCCGCTCGAATTATTCGGAATTCTCCTCGAAATTCACCCCGTTACAACCCAGAAGCTCCGGTCTTCAGGCCGGAAAGGAAGTAAGAGTTTTAGAAAAAGCTCAACAGAAGCAGCAGCCATTAGACCAGGTTGTAACGGGGTTCAAGAACTTCGTGGCCTCGCTCTTTTTTGTTGACTCAACAACAAAGGAAACTCTCAAAAACGCATATGAAAAAGCGGACAGAGGAGGAGAGAAACTCTCTATTCTTATAGTCCCGGGGCACGACAGCGTCCAATCGGGAACAGAATTTCGCGGGATGAAAGAAGCGAGTATCACACTTGATCTCGGCGAGGAGCTCTACCGCCTGCTTGCGACAGACGCACATTTCGACGTGCGCCTATCCCGCACCCGGGCCGGATACGATTCTTTGATAGCAAAATTTCTTCAGGAAAAGAAGACAGAAATAACAGAATTCGTCACAACCCAGAAAGCACTCATGAGCCGTTACGTGGCGCTCGGGAAAATAGAATCGCGTATAATCGTTGGGCACAATACGGCGCCTGCTGATACTGCGTATAAACTCTATGGGATAAACAAGTGGGCGAACGAAAACAACGCTGATATCATTCTCCATATTCATTTCAATGACTATCCGAGGGGCATACGTTCCGTGCCGGGAAAATATTCCGGATTTTCCGTCTATATTCCGGAGAGCCAATACTCAAACGCAAAAGGATCACGAGCAATCGCAGAAGCGATCTACGCGCGCCTCGCCCGCTTTTACCCGTCAAGCAATCTGCCCAAAGAAGACGCCGGAATTGTGGAAGATCAAGAACTCATTGCAATCGGCTCAAATAACACCGTTGACGGCGCAGCGATCCTCGTCGAGTACGGCTATATCTATGAACCGCACCTTCAGAATGCGGTAATTCGCCAAAAGGCCATATCAGATCTTGCATTTCAAACATACCTCGGCATTATGGATTTCTTCGAAGACAACATGAAAAAAGGATTATACGAAACACAGCTTCTTCCCCATGAATGGCAAGAAAATATTTTTCGCGCGGGCCCCGCAAAAAAAGATACACTCTCGCTTCAGGCGGCCCTCATTATTGAAGGCCTGTATCCGCCAACGGGCAATTCTCTCAACGACTGCCCCATGAGCGGAGAATTTGGCGTCTGCACTGAAAAGGCCGTAAAAGCATTTCAGAAAAAATACGGTATTCTACCTCAAACCGGCTACGCTGGAGAAAAAACCCGCTCAAAGCTGAATGAGCTTTACGGGACAGACCGAAACTGAAATTTCTGAAAATGCCTCTGGGTGGAGTCGGACCACCTTTTGAGCGTTATGAGTGCTCCGTTCTAACCGTTGAACTACAGAGGCCTAAATCGCATTCATTATATAGAAAAAACGCATTCTGGGCAAGAAAAGACCGCCCCGATTACGAAGCGGCACGAATAGTGAATGGTACGAAGGTACTACACAAGTGGCACGTTATGCCTTGCTTCCTTTGTTGGTGTAGGCGTTACGAAAAACTCATCTCTGGTTGCCGCAACACACGCCTCAAGAAACCCTTTACTGCCAAAGTACGCAGTGCCTCCGGGCGCGAGGATGACTGGATTTCCAGGCAACTCCTCGATCGAAAGCCGAGCAGCCGCATTTGCGGCATCAGTTCCTCCGTCAAATGCAACACCCAAGACCGGAATATGACCCTTACCGAAATACTTGAGCCACGTCTGCAAAACACCAGGAAGAGCAGCAGCTTTTCCCGCACCAGCAATTATCACTGAGTCCTCTCTGACGGTTTCTGCGAATTTGCAAAGCTCTCCGGGATTTCGATGACAACTGATGATGTCGAGTTCCGCGGTTATTTCCGGTGGAGTATCAATACCAAGCAAGTTAAGACCCGCTTGCGCCTGATTCCGATCGGACTCACTCCCAAGAACAACGTGTACGTGGACCGGCGGCATGCGAACCGCTATGCCCATCTCTGCTCTCTGAAACGCTTCGAGCTTTTTGCCGGTCAAACGCCAGAAGATATAGCGATAAATCCGTGTGGTCATCTCGACAACTTCAGGAGGGAATTCAAGCCGATGAACCCACTCGTCATCTCCAAGGACAAGAGGATCTCGCTTATCCACGCCGAGCCGTTTTCCTTCGTTTCTGACATACTGTTTGTCGAGCGATGGAGGGCTTGAACGCTTTGCCCGAGATTCTTTCCATACTTTCAAATCCCAGAAGCGGCTCGAATCAGGAGTAAACACCTCATCACAAAGTACGAATTCGCCGTGTTCCTCTCGCCCAAACTCGAACTTTGTATCAGCCAAAACAATTCCGCGATCGCGTGCGAATCTTCTTGCAAGTTCGTAGAGCTGAAGTGATCCACGCTCTATCGCAAAGCCATACTCCTTACAAACGCTATCTGCGGGGATATGCTTGTCATGTCCTTCTTCTGCTTTGGTCGTCGGAGTGAAAATCGAATATGGAAGTTCGGCTCCATCATCAAGCCCCTCCGGAAGAACATGGTCACAGATTGTACGGTCCTTCAGGTATGCAGTAAGGCCGCTTCCGGTAAGATACCCTCGAACGACTGCTTCAACAGGAAGCATATCGAGCTTGCGAATAACGAGCGCTCGCTTCTGGAGTTCCGGATCTCCCCGAAGGTACTCTGGAAGGTATTGATCGATGTCTACGCCATACGCAACGAGATCATGAGCGACCAAATCGCAAAGTACGTTCTTTCGCCAGAATATGTTTAGGGCTGTGAGAACTCCGCCTTTGAAAAGAACTACTAAGGACAAGACAAGGTCAAAAATACTTATTCTGTCAGTTGCCACAGACAGCAAAAGTTCTCGGTCGTTGGGCAGAAGATACGTATCTCGCACCTTGCCTTTGCGGTATAGTTCGAGCCCGGAAATGACTTTGGTGTCTACAGAAGCTGGAATCTTTGCCATGGCGGGTCTCCTTTGTATCCTGGTTCTGGACTCAAACTAGATCAAAATCATAAAAATAGCAAGAGTAATATTGTTAAACAAAAAACGGCTTGAGGTTATCACGCCGCTTGTTTTCGATTAGGAAGATTCCTGTCTTTTGATTCTACAATGGAATCTATGATCCCGCCGCGTAAGGTTTCACCCGGCGATGCACCGGCATAAGTGCCGTCTCGGGCACCATCCTGCCAGAAATTCGATAACTAGGAATTCCTGATTTCCAGAATCTGCGCGGCAAAACATCGGTAATAGTAGAAACCGGTCCGAACTTTTTCCGAAACGAATCAAACACCAAACATTTCTGCCCGACGCGCCGAAGCGGACGCTTTCGTTTCATAAAACCCTCCGTCACGTGCTAAAACGTTTATAGCAAACAACCGCTTCGAAGTCAACGAATAGAACGGAAACCAAAAACCGCCTCGTTGCAAAAGCGGTTTTTGTGTCAAATATTGCGGGAGCCGGAATTGCACCGATCAATCTATCCTTTTACAATTCCAGCAATCCAGCCCATGATCTTTCTCCTAAAATTAGTACTCCTTTTCACTTTAATGCGTAGCAGTCCGTAATATCCTGATTTGTCCAGATATTTTTTTCGATTGGCAACATGGATAAACGTCGGATTCGAAAATTGCGATTGGTCAAGTTTTGTAATACGTCGCCAAAAACGCGATATTTCCTTTATACGGTTTTGATATGAAACGTTAATACAAATGCGTGCATATACTCGTTTTTTATTGATGCCACATGAATATGTGAGCCAGCGAATCAAAAATCGTACCATTTGCGGATCAGAATTCGTGAATCCAAACTCTTGATTTCCCTTTCTGTATCCTTCTGCCCAATAAAGCGCGATGCCAATAAGGAAACGTTCTCTTCGTGTAAGATCTCCGATTTCTCTTACCCCTTCTTTAAACAACCTTTCTGTAAGTTTGATCCTTCTCGCTCGAATCGCTTCCGCCGCACGCGCCCCGCCCATCCTCTGCATTTTGATCAAACGCTCTTGCTGAATAGATGATAAAATAATATCCCGACACCAGTAGCGTACAGTACTCTTGGGTACGTCTATACTCCGGGTTATCTCATTCAGACTTTTGCCTTTTCCGCGGAGCAGTCGAGCTCTATCTCGTAAAAATGTATGTGCCATATTAAACTAGGGTTATACTTCAATTTTACTATAGTCCCATGTGTAAAACTAATCAAGGAGAAAACGTCTCTTGCAAAAAATTTACAATCACAATATAATACTCTCGCGGGATAGAGAAGAAGTATCTCGGGAGGCTCATAGACAATCTGTGACCCGCCGCAGTAATGCGGTGCGGAAAAATCCTCAAAACTGCTGGAAACCCGTGAGAGCTGTCTTTGCGACAGCGTGGTCTGTAAAAGACGAGCGCGACCGCTTGAAAAAAAGACAGATTCGGCAATCAGCAGCCAAGCTCCGACAAAACGCCGGAGAAGGTTCAGAGACTATAATGGGGACCCCCTCTTTTACACAAAAAGTGGGAGATGGTATAGTCCATTCCCTATAGAAATATCGGGTATTCAAAGAACCTCCAGACGCCGGTGCAATTCCGGCTCCCGCAACTTGCACAACCAAAAAATACCCGCGACGGGTGTTTTTTGGATTTTACAGCTCCTCCTTCAAAACGCCGAGCTCGCGAAACGCGTCTTGGTACGCGCGAAGAGCGTTTATGACGGTCTCGCGCGTATGCTCGACCATCGGATCATGCACAATGGTATTTCGGAGCCGGTGCGCGGACCACACGCGATCTGCGGACGGGAGCTGGACAGGATCAACTATTTTCAACCGATCTCCCATGGTATCGCCCTCATATCCCAAATGCATGAGAATATCGTCCAAAAGGGCGTCTGCCTGAATAATTGCCATATTCCAGTCGGACGGATTTTGCGAATTTATAAGCTCCCGAATCCGTTCCCAATTTTCGCTTGCTTCTTTCGCAACGGGAACCGGAGAAACATCCCCGGCGGCCCCGTTTTCCGGCCCGACTGCATCAAGCTTTCCAAAAAGCCGCAGAACGTACAAAAAAAGAGCAACGAGAACCGCGTCAATAATAGAAATAACAATGACAACCGTATTATAAATACCCCGCCAATCAATGGCATATATGCGATCCGTAAATGAAGAAAATAAGTCCATATTTCTCTATTATACCATACCCCGGCGCGACGGCTTATGCCCCGCCCGCCATTCCTCGATCTTTTTATGGTCGCCGGAACGAAGAACTGCGGGAACCAGATACTGCTTTCCCTTCCAGCGAAAAACCTCGGGTCTCGTATAAACCGGCACGCCGACGCCGTGGCGCTTCTCCTCAAGTGACTCCCCTTTTCCCAAAAATCCCTGAATGTGGCGCGAAACAGCATCAATCACGAGAAGTGCGGGGAGCTCGCCGCCGGTCAATACGTATGGCCCGATTGATAAATCCGAAATCCGAAATCCGAAATCCGAAACGACTTTTTTGATACGTTCATCTACACCTTCATAATGCCCCGCGATCATTATTATATGGTCGAATTTTGCAGCATACTCGCGCGCCATTTTTGCATCAAATTGCTTCCCCGACGCCGAGAAAAGAATAATTTTAGTTTTTCTTCGTTTGGAAATTGGAAATTGGAAATTGGAAATTTTCAAGATTGAGCTTATGGCCTTTATCAAGGGCTCAATCTTGAGCACCATCCCCGGTCCTCCTCCGTACGGCCGGTCGTCCACTTTTTTATGCTTATCGCGCGAAAATTTCCGGAGATCATGGATCCGGACATCAATAAGCCGCTTTGCGCGGGCGCGCTTGATCATTGACTCGCTCAAATACGAATCAAATATATGAGGGAAGATTGTGATAATATCGAAACGCATATTTCTTGACATATCTATACTTATAGCGTACTTTATAAAAAGTTCGACGGTGGAGGTTCTTATGAAAAACATTCCATTGCTCGCACGGCGATTCAGCGTCGCTGTAACGACAATGTGTATAAGCGGCGTCGTCCTTGCCACTTGCATAGCCAATATATACTTCGCTTTCACACATACACCCACGTTTCAAAAGATGCTCTTTAACGCTACCGCGATTCAAGCGAAAGCGGGAATGATCATTGCTGCGGCATTCATCGTAATCGGCTATGGGATTGTCATAAGGGATTTTTGTAGAAACAACTGGTAATCCGCTTTTGCGGATTATTTTACTATAAATCAAAACTCCGCAGGCCTGCGGAGTTTTGATTTTTGAGAACAAACTACAAACTCAAGTCGTCAACAACCGAATCAAGATCGGTTCGCGCGGGCCTCGGGCCTCGCCCTCCCTCCGGCTCTTCAATCTTTAGGTTGACGCGGGCGTTATTCTTGATGCCGACTACGCGAAGAAGCGAACGAATCGCTTTTGCGGTCTGGCCGTTTCGCCCGATAATCTTTCCCATATCCGCCGGATCAACATGGAGCGTCAACAACACTCCCATTTCGTCGACTTTCCGGTCGCTCTTCACCACATCGGGGTTGTCTACGAGCGCCTTGATGAGATACTCAAGGAACTCCTGATCGCCTGCTCGTGCCATTTCTGTAAATTTGAGTCCTGCCCTCTGATTCCTCACGGAATTATCCGGCATACTCTCATTCGTTTCATCTTCGACCTTTTGGGATCTTCGAAACGCACATCCGTCCAAGAACCCGTTCCTATTCTATACTCTCAATTTTCCAAACCTTTTTCAATAGCGCCCTAAAGGGCGAGCCTCCTTGACCGTCCGACAAGACGGTCGGACTAGGTCGGGCTTATAGCCCTACGCCGACGGCGCCTCAATCGTCTCTTTCTTGACGGCTTTCACCACATTCACCTTTTTTACACCAACCAAAACCCCTTTTGAAACCAAAAGATTATGCACGGTCGGAGATAGCTTTGCTCCTTTTGACATCCAATATAAAATCCGCTCATTTTTCAAAAGAGTTTCCTTTGTCTTCGGATGATACGAGCCCAAAATTTCAAGCTCGCCCGATTTCGGCTTTGACCGCTTTTCGGTAACGACGACCCGGAATGCGGGATCGTTCGTTCTTCCGCGGCGCTGAAAACGTATAACCAACATGAGGAATACTATACTCGGAATTGCGAGCCCTGTCAATCACGCGGCGCTAAGAGTGCAGGATTCAAACTAGAATCAGCTTGAGAAGCTAAAAAATGAGACGATTTCGAGGCACGACGACGAAGGTGTACCGAAACGGTACATTGAGGAGGAGAAACGAAGAAATCGGCCATTTTTTAGCTTCCTCTCAAGGCGGGCGAATTTGGGCAAGCTTCCCGCGTTCTTCGTCGCTCACGTACCTTTCAGGTACGCATCGCTCCTCACGCCTTGAATCTTGCCCAAATTCACTCCGCTCAATTGATTCTAGTTTGAATCCTGCACTCTTCCCAGTATTCCCAAATCCGTATTCATCCTTATAATGAATACATGGAGGAACAAACACAGAATCCTGCAGCGGAAGAGCACAAAACCGAAGAGAAAAATAGAACGCGGGAAATACTTGGGTTTATCGTGCGCCTCGCGCGCCTCGCTATCTTCGGCTCGGCAATCGTCTATACCGGACTCACAACCCTTCCGGAGGGCTTTTTTCCATCGCTCAACGCATTCCATATCGCGCTCATCGCCGTAGGCGGCGCCATGATCGTGGGACTCATTGTCTTTGTTTCATTGCTTCCCGGCAGACAGTCAATCGTCTCCGGATCGTTTGACCTTGAAGCAATGGCCGCGGTAATCGTCGGGATGCTCACGATTCTTGTACTCTCCGTTGTTTCGATATTCGCATCCGGAAACGAGCCGTCAAATGTGCTTTTCTGGCTACTCCTCGTCGGAATATACACATTCTACGTTTTTATGATTATCAAGCGGGGGCTTTCGCTCCAAAATGAAAACGAAGAACTCAAACAAAAATACGGAGAACTTCTCGAACTTGACCAGGAAAAAACCGATTTTGTCACCGTCACGTCGCACCAACTGCGAACGCCTTTAAATGAAATCAAATGGATTCTGGGCTACGCAATCGGGCAAGAAATGTCGGAGGCAGCTCGCCAAGCGCTCCAAAAAGGACTTTTTGCGACAAACCGAATCGTCGGCATCGTAAACTCAATTCTCCGCGCGCGGACGCTCGATTTGAGAGACGGCGCCCTCGAACGGAAAGAAATAGATCTCGGAGAAATCGTTTCAAAAATTGTGGAGGATGAAAAAGAATTCGCGCGCGAAAAGGAAACAGTACTCGTCTACTATCCGCCCGAATCCCCGGTCATCCTCCACGGCGCACAGGAAGAACTCGGCATGGCGATCGAAAACGTGATTGATAACGCGATACGCTATTCGCCAAAAGGGTTGGTTACGGTAACGCTCCAAGCGGGGCACGGATCCGTGCAAATCCGAATCGAAGACACCGGCATCGGCATCTCGACAGAAGACCGCGATAGGATTTTTCGGAAATTCTACCGCGCGCAAAACGCGCTTTTGGCGCAGCCCGACGGCACGGGAATCGGCCTTTATATCACGAAAAAAATCGTTGAAAAGCACGGCGGCTCCGTAAGTTTTGCCTCCGAGCTCGGCAAAGGAACAAAATTTTTTATCACGCTTCCGCTGAATCAAAAATAGACCAAACGTTTTTACCCCGTTACCAGAAAGCCACGGCCTTCCGGCCGTGGTAATGGGGTTTACATAAATTTATTTACGATAGTAAAATAATTTATGTAATACGCAACTGCGAGTATATAGTAGGTACAACGCTACAAAAAGCCGAAGAAGCGACGTGCGCGTATCTCTCCTCTCCCAAGATCACTCGTCCTAATAAGATATACAAATTTCTCAATCCCGTAAAAAGATGTAATAAAGTCGATTTCATCTTCGCACTCATATGGATAAACGAGGACGCTCCTCTGAAGCGTAAAACAACCGAGAAGCTTAAGCCGCTGTTGAAAAGCACGCCGCGCCTTTCCATACGTTTCCGGTATATCAAATAGTATTACCCGCCATTTCGAATCCCACTTTCCTTTGGGAAATAGCATCGTATCTAATTCGTATTGCCGTATATATGCTTTCCCATCTTTCGTAATGCATACATACGACTTTCCGCCTTTTTCCTCGTACTCCACAAACTTTCGTTTGGCGAGCATGCGCATTGCTTGACGAATTCGCTCGCGTTCGTAATTGCTCCGACCTCTCCGTCTGAGAAACGGCCGCAAAATCTGAATACTATTTGGTGCGAGTAACGCTCCGGTTAAGACCACGCCCGCCCCAAGGATAATTAAGATTGCCCTCGTAAGTGTTTTTACTTTTGTGAGGTCAATTTCACTAAATTTTGTCATAAGAATAGTGTCAGAGCCGGTCTACATAAATAATTATACTATCGTTATTATTTTTATGTAAAATAAATCCAGCACCTTCACCACGGGGTATTAAACCCCGCTGTGAAGGATGTATATTCTCCATTCATCCCCGCGGCAAGACCGCGGGGTATTCTGGAAGGTGCTGGATAAAAGAATGGGTCCTAAAAAAGTCAACGGTTCGTATAAATCTCCGCTTCTTCGAATTTGAGGGACAGGATTTTTGAAACGCCGTCATCTCCCATGGTGATACCGTAGAGGACGTCCGCGCACTTCATGGTTTCGCGGTTATGGGTCACGATGATAAGCTGGGTCTTTTTCGCAAGCTCTTTGAGGATCGCGGCGTATCTCTGGGAATTTGCCTCGTCAAGCGCCGCATCGGTTTCGTCCAAAATAAGAAACGGCGGCGGGTTTACCGCGGTAATCGCGAATAAAAGCGCGATTGACGTAAGCGCGCGCTCGCCTCCCGAAAGCATGGAAAGGCCCTTGATGCGCTTTCGCGGCAAATCAACGACCATCTCGACTCCCTCGTAGTACGCGCCATCGGGAAGTTCGGACCGCTCGCTTGCCTCATCAAAATCCTTTTCCGCTTCCTCCGGGGTCATGCCGCGAACAGGAATTTTAATGATCGACAACGAGGCCCGTCCTCCGCCGAAAATAATACGAAAATAGTTATGAAATTCGTCTTTGATTTTTGCAAAACCTTCTTTAAAATCCTTCTCGATATGTTCCTCGAGCTCTTCGATAAGGGTTTTCAAGGACTCATGGGCGCGTTTTAAATCATTGAGCTCGGTTTCTAAAAATGTGTAGCGCGCGTTCGTATCTTCATACTCTTTGACAACCGCGGGATCAATCCCGCCGATCTCCTCAAGCCGCGCCCGGAAGCGCTCGATCTTTCGTTTAAGTTCATCCACGGCAATCGCTTCATATCCCTCGCAAGATACGCCCGCGAGGTCACCTTTCTCCATATTCGCTTCGCGGAGGTTTTGTTCAAACGCGCCCTCGCGAATCCGAATTCGCTCTTCGGAAAACTTAATCCGCTCAAGATGCAAAAGAAGATCACGCTCCTCGTCTTGTTTTGCGCGAAGTGCTGAATCGAGCTCGCGAAGACGTATGTGCAGTTCCCGCGAGCTTTTGCGCTCCTCCTCGCGCTCGGATTGAATCTCATCAATACTCTCGCCGAGCGTCAAAATCTCGCTCCTCATTGATTCAATCATTCCTTCAATCTCCCGAAGGGTCGAATTTTCCCCGCCATCCGCCAACCCTTCAGAAATCCCTTCACGGATTTCCTCGAGGGTTCGCTCAATATCCGCAAGAAGCGCTCCGAGACGCGTTCGCGCTGACTCAAGATCCGATAAGCCGGAGATCACGCTCTTCACCGCTTCCGCAAATGCCCGTATTTTCCCCTGGACAAGCGGCATATTGACCGCGCGTATCTTCGGGGTGTTGGCTCGCTCGCGCTCCACCTCAAGCTTTCCCTCGAGCCGTCCAAGCTCGCGCTCGAGCTCGCGCCTTCGCTTCTCAAGATCATGAAGCTCACGGTTTTCGGAAGAACTCATCGCGTCCCTTAATTTTTGCTCCTGGACTCCGATTTCGCCTTCGAGCGCCCCGATTTTATCACGGACATCCTCCAAACGCACTTTCAGAGGCGCGGATTCCTTTTCAACAGCCACGCGCTCCCGCTCAAGTTCGGATGATTCCCGAACAAAATAAATTTTCTGAAATTCTTGGAGTTCGTTCGCAACCTCTTCCCGTTTTTCCGCTTTCTCGGCCTGAATTTTTAAAAATTTGAGATGCGGAGCGATTTCGCGGACAAGCGCTTCGCCTTGAGATATATTCGCATCGGTATGTTCGAGCTTGCGGAGCGCCTCGTTTTTTTTAAGCTGATATACGCGAAGTCCAAGGGCCTCTTCAATCATCGCCTTCCGCTCTTTCGGATTTGACAGTAGAATTCTGTCGACTTCGCCTTGGCCCACGATATTATGCTTTGTCTCGCCGAGTCCGATGCGCGCGATAAACTCGACAACATCCTTGAGCCGCACCTGCGAGCGATTGATCGAATACTCATTGAGTCCGTCTCGGTAAATTTTGCGTTCAATGCGAACCTCGTCAAATCCTATCGGGAACGCGCCGTCGGAATTGTCAAAATGAAGCACGACCGATGCCTTTCCCATCCGAGGTACTTGAGGCCCGCCTGCGCGGGCAGGAGATCCATTCCAAATCAAATCCTCCCCTTTTTTTCCGCGAAGGGATTTCATGGACTGCTCGCCCATGACCCACTGAACCGCTTCTTTGATATTCGATTTCCCGGAGCCGTTCGGACCTACAACAGCAGTGATATCCCTCGGAAATTCAAGAACCGTTTGTCTTGCAAACGATTTGAAACCGCTTAGTTCTAACCGTTTTAGATACATACAAAAACAACAAAATTCGAAGCACGAAGCACGAAATCCGAAATACGACACCGTAAAGTTTCGAATTTCGATATTCGGCCTGCCCCGCCGTTGGCGTACGGCCTGGGGATTTCGAATTTAGTTAGAGCCATCCTTTTTCATAAAGCCCCGCGCGCGCTGATTCGGCCTCTGCGATTTGCTTTGATGGGCCCTCGCCTTTTGCGACGAGTTCACGCCCGATGTAGACCCCGACAACAAAATGCTTGTCGTGGTCCGGCCCCCATTCATCGAGCACCTCGTATGCCGGCGTTATACCGACGCGATCTTGTGCCTCCTCTTGAAACAAGGACTTCGGATCTTTATAAAGTTTTTTTTCTAAAATATCCTTCAGATACGGCATGAGAACGCGCACGACGAACTCCTTCACCGCCTCATATCCTTTGTCGAGGTAGATCGCGCCCACGAGCGCCTCAAATGCATTTGCAAGAATAAATTGCCTCGCGCGGCCGACGTCCTTTGCCTCGCCCCTCGAAAGAAGAAGATAATCGTTTAAATTCAAAGAAACGCCGACGTCCGAAAGCATTTTTGAATTAACCAAAGCCGCACGAAAACTCGTGAGCTCCCCCTCGGGCTTTTCAGGAAACTGACCATATAACGCCTCAGTAACGACAAGTTCCAAAACCGCGTCCCCGAGAAATTCGAGGCGCTCATTTTGGCCGAGGCGCGAATTCGGATTTTCATTTAGGTACGAGCGGTGGGTGAGCGCCTGCTGGAGGTAATCTTTATTTATAAACGATATGCCGAGAGTTTTCTCAAGATTCGAGAGATTGTTCATCGTCACTTTTGGAGTCAAGAACCACGAATCAGGAATCCCGCCCGAACGGGCATGGCGCGTCTCGCGTGCGAGGCAGAAGGAATTCATGATTCATAGTCCATGAATCTTTGTATGCATTTATTAGTTAGTACATAATTATGCTCTAGAGATGTTGACCAGAATCATACGTAAGATTCACACCCAATTTCGAACCCTGATCTTCCTTAAGCCGAAAATAAATCCTACCAACATCCCAATGAAATGCACGATGGGACTGATATATGCAACTGCCCCCACGACTGCGACAATACCCCAATCACTACCTAACGTGCTGTCATCAGGTCTAATTATATTAGCGTAAAAAAGGGCCAACAGGAGTGATATGATCATTACCCCAATTGTCGTGCCTATTATAGTAGGCAAAAGAAGAGGTTTCAACATATTAAAATCGAAAGAAGGCCCCGCTGGTCTGAAAATAACATACAAAAGAAGCAAAAATGAAAACATGGCTGGCAAAGGCCATACCAGCAAATAGGCAAGAAATTGAAAGCCGAAAAATTCGAGTAATGTAATCATATTTTTAATGTAATTATATATCTTTTTCTTCTTTTTTTTCTGTCCCCTTTTCTTCCGCTCGTTTTTTCGCAAGCTCCTCGCGCGTCGGATACTCCTTGCCCGGCTCGCCTATTTCGCGATACACGGTTCCCAAAACGCCGTTTACGAACTTACCCGACGATTCCCCGCCGAATGACTTTGCAAGCTCAATCGCCTCATTGATCGCCACTTTTGGAGGGACCTCATCGCGATTCCCGAACAAAAGCTCGAAAAGACCAAGCCGCAAAACCGCCCGGTCGACCGCGGTAATCTGGTCAATCGGCCATTCGGGCGCTGCTTTCTCGATAATGGTATCGATCTTTGAGATGTTTTTCGTCGTCCCCTCGACAAGGCGATCAATAAAGACGTATTCCTCATCAATTCCGGGGCCGTACTCCGCCTTGTTCCGTTCGACTATCTCCTTGAGCCGTTTCGAATCCTTATTGTCAAAATCCCATTCGAATAGGGATTGCATTGCGATTGAACGAGCGAGGTGACGACTTGCCATATGCGAAAAGTTAAAATCGTTCGAATCGTTAGAAGCGTTGAAGTCGTTTTTAACGAGCGAGGCGATTTAACGTCTTTAACGATTTTAACAAGTGGAACACTATACCTATCCTTCTTCCTTTCCCGCGAGCTCTTTTTCTTTCTTTCGCCGTTCTTTTTTGTCGAGCTTCGCGAGAACGTCAATCACCTGCCGGCCGTTATACCACCCGCAATTCCGGCACACCGCGTGGGGACGCGAGGGCTTTGCGCAATGGGCGCACACGCCAAGACGCCCGGGCGTAAGGGCATGGTGGGAGCGGACGCGATTCCGCTTGCCCTTCGTATGTCGCATTCGAACAACCATGGTGATGATGATACCAAATGAATCGCGCCTTGGCAACCTAAAAACGAAATGATGCTCGATGAACTTCTGACCGCCCAATCGACCGCAGAATCCTCCGATGGAACCGGGTTCCATACCCCTTGTGAAGGTCAAAACGGTACCGCGGGAATTTCTTGTGGAGACGCATCATTATTCGGTCGCGCGTCACTTTTGCGATAATCGAAGCCGCGGCAATAACCGGTATTTTTTCATCCCCTCTGATTATCGCCTTATGGACAACACTCTTCGGAAGTTTTAGCCCGCCGTCAAGAAGAACTTTGACATCAGCGAATAACGAATCCTTACGAATTTGCGAACGGGAAAAGCGTATTCGTTTATTCGCAATTGATTCGTTATTCGTTGATAACTTGCGATACACCCGCAAGACCGCGAGATTCGCCGCGCGCGATATATTTATCCGATCGATCACCGCGGGCCATACTCGCGCGACCGCATACTCAATTTCCGGGCGCGAAGCGAAAAATAAAAACCACTCCTCTCGTTTTTTTGCCGAGAGTTTTTTGGAATCGCGAACCCCGGCGAGTAGCCGCTTCGCCGTCTTCGCGTTTCGAATTTTTACCCCGGCGACAACAACGGGACCCGCGAGCGGGCCCCGGCCCGCCTCATCAATACCGATGATTGCTTTGCGATACCTTGCCATGCGAATCAATTTGCTCCGGAGAGCTCCACTCTATATACTGAAGTATACTTTCAATGCTAATTATAAACGATAAATCCAGCACCTTCACCACCGGGTATTAAACCCCGCGGGAAGGATTTATATTCTCCATTCATCCCTGTACATCCCCACACCAAATCATGGTGTGGTGGCAAGAGACCACGGGGTATTCTGGAAGGTGCTGGATAAATACTGAAAATATTCATAATTTAGCATTCACCATTCTGCATTCATGTTATGAAATTTACTCACTTACACGTACATTCCCACTATAGCTTATTAGACGGCATTGCGAAAATCGACGACCTCGTCAGAGAAGCGGCACGCCTTGAGATGGATTCTCTCGCGCTCACTGACCACGGAAACCTCTACGGCGCCATTGAATTCTACAAAAAAGCGAAAGCAAAGGGCATCAATCCTATACTCGGCGTTGAAATGTACATGGCCTACGAGGGAATGAAAGACAAACGCCCGGGGATTGATTCAAAACGCTTCCACATAACGCTCCTTGCGACGAACTACGAAGGGTATAAAAACCTCATCAAAATCGTATCGGGCGCGCACCTCGAGGGCTTCTATTATAAGCCGCGCGTGGACAAAGATTTCCTGCGCGCCCATGCGGGTGGCATCATCGCGCTTTCCGGATGCCTCGCGGGCGAAATTCCCCGCGCAATTCAGTCAAAGCGCATTGGAGAGGCAGAACGCACAATCGGCGAATACCAGGATATTTTCGGAAAAGACAATTTCTATCTGGAAATCGCGCCTCATTTCGCAATTCCCGCCCAGCGCATGGTAAACGACGCGCTTGTTGAACTCTCGGCGAAAACCGGCGCAAAAATCGTTGCAACAGCCGACATCCACTACATAAAGCCCGAGGACGCGGAGGCGCAGGACATCATGGTCTCGATTCAGACGGGCGCAAACGTCGGGGACGAAGACCGGCTTTCCATGCGCCAGTCAAATCTCTCCATGCGCTCGGGACAGGAAATGGCAACGCTTTTCCCGTCGCACCCCGAGGCGATCGCGAACACACAAGAAATCGCCGCGCGCGCGGCAATCGAAATTCCCCTGGGAACGTGGACGTTTCCGAAGCTCGACATTCCAGACGGCCGAAGCTACGAAAGCGAGCTTCGGCGAATTGCCTATGAGGGAATCGAAAAACGGGGAATCGAAAAAGACGCGCCAACCCTTGAACGGCTTGAATATGAGCTTAATATAATCACGCAAAAAGGGTTTGCGCCGTATTTTCTTGTTGTCGCCGACCTCCTCCGCTATGCGCATGAAAACGGAATTTTAACGAATATCCGCGGATCTGTCGCGGGATCCCTGGTAACGTATCTTACCGAAATCACGAATATCGACCCGCGGGAATACAAACTTCCATTCGAGCGATTCCTAAATCCGGAACGGCCCACGCCGCCGGATATTGACATTGATTTCGCCGATAACCGCCGCGACGAAATGATTGAATATACAAAGAAAAAATACGGCGAGGACAAGGTCGCGCAGATCGGGACATTCGGAACAATGATGGCGCGCGCGGTCGTCCGCGACGTTACGCGCGCCTTGGGACAACCCTATTCTTTAGGCGACCGGATTGCGAAACTCATCCCCCTCGGCATGCAGGGATTTCCCATGACAATTGACCAGGCCATAGAGCTCTCGCCGGAGCTCAAAGAAATGTATACCTCGGAGCCGGAAGTCAAAAACGTCGTCGACAAGGCAAAACGGCTAGAAGGATGCGTCCGCCACATCTCGGTCCATGCGGCGGGCGTCGTCATCACGCCCACCCCGCTCATTGAGTATGTCCCGCTCCAATATGATCCAAAGGGCGGAAAAATTATCACGCAATACGACATGCACGCGGTTGACGACGTCGGCCTCCTCAAATTCGACTTTCTCGGAATCCGGAATCTCTCGATACTTGGAGATGCGGTGCGTCTCGCAAAAGAACACCGAAACGCAGACGTCGACATAGAAAAAATTCCTTTGGATGACAAAAAAACATTCGAACTTTTGGCGCGCGGAGAAACCATGGGTCTTTTCCAGCTCGGAGGATCGGGAATGACGAAATATTTGAAAGACCTGAAACCGAGTTCCATCCATGACATAAACGCCATGGTCGCGCTCTACCGCCCGGGACCGATTGAATCCATTCCCGCATATATCGCGCGAAAACATAATCCGAAACTCATCCAATACCTCGATCCCCGCATGAAGGATATTCTTAACGATTCTCACGGTGTCATAACGTACCAAGACGATGTTCTTTTAATCGCGATAAAGATTGCGGGATATTCATGGCTTGAAGCAGACAAACTCCGCAAAGCAATGGGGAAAAAGATACCAGCGGAGATGCGTGCGCAAAAGGAAAAATTTACCAAAGGATCCATTGAAAACGGCTTATCGGCCCCGAAAGCAGAGGAACTCTGGAGATTGATCGAGCCCTTCGCCGCATATGGATTTAATAAATGTGTAACAGGTGATTCGGAACTTTCTGATGCCCAAACCGGAGAGAAGTTTACTGTTGAAGAGCTTTACAATAGTAAACGATTGCCTCAAATACTCTCATGTGGAAAAGATCTGACACTAAGATCAAAAAACATTACAGTAGTTCAGCAAAACGGTGTAAAACCGGTTTATAAAATCACTACAAGGAGAGGACTTTCACTCAAAGCAACGGTAAATCATCCCTTTCTCAAATTTAACGGTTGGACAGAACTGCAAAATCTTAAGATTGGGGATCGAATCGCGACAGCTCGAATCGCGCCTACACCAAAAGGACTTTATGCCATTGAGGACTATAGACTTGCAACTCTTGGGTACCTTCTGGCCGAAGGAAACTTATGCCACCCTCATGGAATTTATTTCTATTCAAAGGAAGAGAAAGAAATCAGAGATTTTATTAATTATGCTAAACAGTTCCCTAATATCCAGACCACCATCAATCGAAGTAAAAGTGCAACCTCAGTATATGTCGGAAAGAAGGAACAGAAAAAATCAAACGAACTGCGTGAATGGTTAAAGAAAATTGATTTACTCGGGAAAAACGCACTTTCAAAAAAATTTCCTCGATTTGTATTTCAGTTACATACGCAACAACTCGCATTACTTATAGGAAAAATGTGGCAGGGAGACGGATGCATCCACGCTGGTCGTGAGGACAGCATGATTTATTATGCGACAAGTTCAAAATCGATTGCATACGATATGCAGCATCTTCTCCTTCGTCTGGGAATCGTAAGTACCGTACATAGAAAAGTTTTTTTGTATCGAGAAAGTAAGCGACTTGGTTGGACAATACATGTATCGCGATATACAAATCTGAACGCATTTGCTTCAACGGTTGGTGTTCATCTTATTGGCGATCCGAAGAGAACTCTTGAAAAAATTATATCCAATCACCCTGTCTTGTCAGGCACTCTTGAACCACATGGCGCACGAGGTAGTAAAGATATTGTTCCGGTCGGTGTACTTCCGATTGTCAAAGAAGAAATATACAAGGGTTACGAAACCTTACGAGGATTTGCGGCAGCAAACGGTATTTCTCCTCGGCTGTTGTGGCAAGATGGACAAAAAACGGGATATTTGCGGGAAACGATAAGTCGCCTTGGTACGCTTTTGCACTCGCACGTATTGCTCGGTATCGCGAACTCAGATGTGTACTGGGACGAAATAGTTGCCATCGAACAAATGGACAGTGAAATGACTTACGACATTACGATACCGGACAATCATAATTTTGTTGCAAACGATATTCTTGTTCACAATTCTCACGCAGCGAGCTACGGCCGCGTCGCATACCAGACCGCCTATATGAAAGCGAATTTCTCGGGAGAATACATGACCGCGGTCCTCACGGCCGATTCCGGCGACATCGAAAAAGTAGCGGAGATTATAGATGAAACAAAGCGCATGGGAATTCCTGTGCTTCCGCCCGACGCAAACGAAAGCTTTGCAAAATTCACGCTTATCAAAGGCGTCAACGGTGAAAACGACAAAATCAGATTCGGTCTTGAATCGGTGAAAAATGTCGGAGCAAATATAGTCCGCGCGATTATCGAGGCACGGGAACAACACGGGAAATTCTTGTCAATCGCGGATTTCGCCGAACGGGTCCACCACAAGGACTTCAACAAAAAATCAATGGAATCCCTGATCAAATGCGGAGCGTTCGACCGCCTCGGCGAGAGAAACGAGCTTCTTTCCAATCTCGACACAATTCTCGAATATAACCGCGAATCGCAAAAAAATGCCGAGGGAGGCCAAACGTCTCTTTTCACGTCGACGCCCGGTGCGACGACTGTCTCACTCCACCTTAAAAAGACCGACCCCACGACGAAAAAAGAACGGCTCCAGTGGGAAAAAGAACTCTTGGGGCTTTACGTTACCGAGCACCCGCTCACGGAATATGCGGCAAAATTCAAGCAAAACCACGCGCTTCCCCTTCGGGAATTAAACGGCGCTCTCCGGGATAAAATAATTACGGTCGGGGGTCTTATAAACGGCATCCAGCGAATCACCACAAAAACCGGAGAGCCGATGCTTTTTGTGACGCTTGAAGATCTCACGGCGCGGACGGAAATCCTCGTATTTCCAAAGATCCTCGCGCGTAACCCCTCCGTCTGGCAAGAGGAAAAAATCATCATGGTGCGCGGGCGACTCTCCGATAGGGACGGATCAATAAAAATTCTCTGCGAGGAGGCGATGGAGATTGCATAACCACGCTTTTTTCAGATATACTCAAAACTATACGGATATGAATCCCGTTAGAAGCCGCGATCGCGTTAAAATCTTCTAACAGGAACACGATATACTAGGGTATAAAACTAATTATAGCAGTACGCGTCGTGATCGCGATCTGCTTCTAACGGGATGAAAAAAGAGAATCCTCCGAATACCGATAATATCCGTCATTCGCTTGCGCATATCCTCGCGATGGCGGTGTTGAAACAATATCCGAAGACAAAACTCGGCATTGGCCCGGTTATTGAAAACGGGTTTTATTATGACTTTGACCTCGGTCAAAGCGCAGACGAACGCGGACAGAATCCGAAGCGCGGACAAACGCGGACACTTAATGAAAGTGATTTCCCGGAGATTGAAAAAACAATACGCGAAATCATCAAACAGAATCTTGATTTTATCGGGGAGGCCGTATCTCCGACGCGCGCAAAAAAACTTTTCGCGGACCAGCCGTTCAAACTCGAACTCATAAAGGACTTCGTAAAAGAGAAAAAAGATCTTACCGTCTATCGGACTGGAAGCGACTTTTTTGACTTGTGCCGCGGAGGACACGTGAAAAATACGAGTGAAATTCCTCCGGACGCTTTCAAACTCGTATCGGTTGCAGGCGCCTATTGGAAAGGAGACGAGAAAAACGACATGCTCACGCGGGTGTATGCGATTGCGTTTGAAACAAAAGAAGAACTCGACCGCCATCTTGCTCTTCTCGAGGAAGCAAAAAAACGGGACCATAAACGCATTGGCCTAGAGCTTGATCTATTCACATTTTCCGACCTCGTCGGGCCCGGACTTCCGTTATGGACACCGAAAGGGACAATACTGCGGAATATCTTAGATGATTTTGTCTGGAAATTGAGAAAAGAACGTGGGTACCAGCAAGTTGATATTCCCCACATCACGAAAAAAGATCTTTACGAGAAAAGCGGTCATTGGGAAAAATTCCAAAATGAACTTTTCAAAATAGAAACCCGGGAAGGGCACATCTTCGCGATGAAGCCCATGAATTGCCCTCACCACACGCAAATTTTCGCGCGCCGCCTCTGGAGCTATCGCGATATGCCGCAGCGCTACGCCTCAACCACAAAGGTCTATCGCGATGAGCAGACGGGCGAGCTCGCGGGCCTTTCGCGCGTTCGCGCAATCACGCAGGACGATGCGCATGTGTTCTGCCGCCAGAGCCAGACAAAAGAAGAAATCTTAAAGATATGGGATATAGTACACGAATTTTACGGCAAAGCGGGGTTTTCACTCCGCACGCGTCTTTCTTTGTCCGATCCGAAAAATCTGGAGGCGTATTTGGGCTCCCGCGAGGTGTGGAATGAAGCGGAAGAGATGCTCCGCACAATTCTCAAAGAAAAAAACTCCGGTGCGTTCGAGGTGCCCGGAGAAGCGGCGTTTTACGGCCCGAAAATCGATTTTCTTGCGTCCGACTCCCTGGGCCGCGAATGGCAGGTTGCGACAATACAGCTCGACATGAATCTGCCCGAACGATTCGACCTTTCGTGTATAAACGAAAAAAGCGAACGAGAGCGAATCGTCATGATACACGCCGCGATCATGGGCTCAATCGAGCGCTATCTTTCGATCTTAATCGAACACTTTGCGGGCGCGTTTCCCTTCTGGCTTGCGCCAACGCAAATTCTCATTCTCACGATAAACGACTCGGTAAAATCGTATGCCGGGGAAATAAAAAAGCGCCTTGAGGCCGAAGGCGTGCGCGTCGAGCTTGATGACCGGAATGAAACCATCGGGAAAAAAATCCGGGAGGGCGAACTGCAAAAAATTCCCTACCTACTCGTCATCGGCCCGCGCGAGGCAGAATCCAAGACAATCGCGGTCCGAGAACGCGGAAAAGGCGATCGCGGCGGAATGACTCTCGAGTCATTTCTCGAACATTTAAAAGAAATATAAAGTCCGCCCCATCGGAGCGGATTGCTAAGATTATGCCGGTATTGCCGTCGAATGAGAATAGGCAGAATACGAAGGGAACACATCAGGAGTCGGCCGAGGCCAAGGAAGCAGACCAAGAGCCACGAGTAATCCGACCACTTGATGGTATCCCCCGTCAAATGTCGCGCATACTTCTCCCGGACTTTCCGGATAGACGATAACGCCGGACTCCAGAACGAATGACGTGCGAAACGATTGCCGGATACATACTTTTCGCGTCAGCACGTCAATGACAACCGTGTCTTCGATAGGACGCTCTTTCGCTCCAAGACGTATCAATTCGCCCCTTAACCACATACTCTCGATTCTCTCGACAACTACCTTCATGTCGCGCCTCCCCATGTGAACTATCTGAATAGTATAAAAAAACGGTTACCGGTGTCAAGCGCAGTCATTGCCGTTGTCGGCCCCACCGCTTCCGGGAAATCCGAACTCGCGGTTGATATCGCAAAAAAATTCGGAGGCGAAATCATCTCCGCGGACTCCCGTCAAATTTACAAAGGCCTCGACATCGGCACGGGAAAGATCTCGGGCCGGTGGACTTCGGAAAATGGAGAAAAGAAATTTCTCTACAAAGGGATCCCTCATTATCTCGTTGACGAAATCAACCCAAAAAAAGATTCGAGCGCCGGAGAATTTAAGAAACGAGCCGAAGAAATCATAGACGATATCCACGGCCGAGGCCTCATGCCTATTGTCGTCGGCGGAACAAACTTTTGGATAGACGCGCTTTTACAGGGAACGATACTCCCCGACGTTTTACCGAACAAAAAACTCCGCAGAGCGCTCGAACGAAAAACCGCCGCAGACCTTTTTCGGATGCTTAAAAAACTCGATCCGAGGCGGGCAAAATCCATAGACCCGAAAAATCCACGCCGCCTCATCCGCGCCATAGAAATCGCGCAGGCACTCGGCCAAGTGCCAAGAATCAAACGATCCCCCGGATACCGCACGCTCTGGATCGGAATCAATCTTCCGATGGACGCCCTGAAAGCGAATATCAAAAAACGCGCGGCGCACATGATAGCACGAGGACTTCTTGCGGAGACAAAATCTCTTTTGGCAAAAAAGATTCCCCGGAAAAGGATTCGCACGCTCGGCCTTGAATATGCGCTTTCTCTCGATATGCTAGAGGGAAAGCGCGAGAAAAAAACATTTACCCCGTCACTAAAATTTCGACAGCCGCAGTCGGTTCCCTCGGGCACTGGTGAACATACTGTTTTGGAATCGAATGTTTCCTCGCCAGCTTCGTCAAGGCGGCAAAAGAACCAGTCGAAATTTAGTGCGGGGTTTGCATCCGCGCTCGCGGCGCGCGATCTGCGCTACGTGAAAAAACAGCTCGCGTGGCTCAAAAAAAATCCCGACATTCGTTGGATCAAAACAAAAGACGACGCTTTTGACGCCGCCCGTACATTCCTCGAGTGATAGAATCACTCCACGGTCTTCCCGTTCCAGCGATACCCCGTGAAATAAAGCTTCACTGATTTTTTGATTTTCATTTCGATTAGCCAATCCTCAAGCGTGCGGTCGCGGGACTGGAGAACTCTCGAGAGGGCGCTCCGCCGCGCTTGCGGCGCCAAAATAAGCGCCTTATATTCGTCAATGCTCATTCCGTAGACATCTCGCGCGATTTCTTTCGGGTCGCGCGCGCTCACGCGTATGATTTTTTGGACTTCTTCGCCCGCAACCGACCCAAACCCGTCAATATAATTATTCCCTTCTTCCGAAATAATCTTATCTTCTATTATATAGGTGAGAGTATTGCGGCGAATATCGCTCGAAAGACGCGCATTTTCCGGAAAAGAAAAATCAAGTGGCGATTCCCCTCGCAAAGCACGATCCGCATTGGTGAATTTCTCCACGGCGCCTATCATCTGATTCCACGTCCGCATCCACACGGGCGAGCTGTCTACCACAGCAACTGGATAGAGCTCGGTGCCGTACGCAAACACGACCGACGCAAATAAAAGTGCTATGACGGCAATAGCCGCATATCGGATCGCATGAAAAAATGCCGCAATAATCGCTGACATGGCGTGCTATTTAAAAAATACTTTCATGGCGTCCCACACCCGAGCCCACAGCGAAGGATTCTCGCCGGCCTTTGTTTCGATCTGTGGCTCATCGGACAAAATAACTACAACTTTTTCTCCCGGACGCTTCAGGTTGAACCGCTCCTTTGCTTCACGCTCTATCGCCGCCGTATTATCAAATTTCTGAAGTTCCTCGCCGAGCGCATTTGAGCGCTCTTCGAGGATCTGAATCTTCTCGTCCCGCGCCCCCTTTTCACGGTAGCTAACAAATGCCTGATATGCCTTATTATACCCGCCCCAGACAAAAAGAGAAAATACGGCGCCTAATACGCCGATGCGGAAAAATCTTTTGACAGGCGAGTACCTATTCATTATAGTAGAATCAGCGCAAAATTCCGCTTTGTATTGATATAAAAGAAATCCTATGTTTGGAAAAAAGAAAGTCATACACGCGATCTGGGGCGCCATATCGATTTTTGCCGTACTCTCTATGATCGCCTACCTCCTCTTCCCGCTTTTTCTCTAAAACCCGCGCCTCTTCACTATAACATAGGGAGTGCAGGATTCTAGTTCGAATCCTGCACTCTTAAAAACCCGCCGAGGCGGGGAAATTTTAATTCCGTTTTCTTAAAATTTTGAGAAACGTCTCGGGAGTGATGTCAACCGAACCCCGCTCTTTCAATTTCTTTTTTCCTTTTTTCTGTTTTTGCCACAGCTTCATTTTCCTCGTCCGGTCTCCTCCGTAGAGATACCCGGTGACGTCCTTTCGGAAGGCGGGGATGGTTTCGCGCGCGATAACTCTTCTGTCAACCGCGGCTTGAAGCGCAATCGAGAAAAGCGCTTTGGGAAGTATATCTTTCAGGGTTGAGACGCGCGAGCGGGCAATATATTCACAATTTTTGCGCGGCACGATTTCGGAGAGCATGCCCTTTCGCTCCCCGGCGACAAAAATATCAAGACGGACCAAATCCGCCTTGCGATACCCCGCGATCTCATACGCCATGGACGCAAATCCATGCGAAATACTCTTTAATGCATCGTAAAAATCTATGATTATTTCCCGAAGGGGGGCGTCGAACGCCACCACGAGCCGATCGCCAAGAATACTTGATGTTTTTACGATAGTCGCTTCGCGGTCGTTCAAGAGCGTTGTTAAGGCGCCCACATATCCGGACGGCGTGATGATTTCGCCCGTGATCCACGGCTCTTCGATCGATTCAATCTCGTGCGAATCTGGCATTTTGATCGCTGAGTAAACCGTCTCCTTCTCGCTCCCGCCTGGACCCCGCCGCCGAACCCGAAATGCAACCGACGGATTCGAAAACACGAGCGCGAGGCCATACTCACGGCCGATGCGCTCGGAAACAATCTCCATATGGAGCATTCCCAAAAATCCCGCACGGAATCCACGGCCGAGCGCCTCGGATTTTTCCGGTTCGAAAAATAGCGATGAATCATTCAATTTAAGCTTTGTGAGGGAATCGCGTAAAAGTTCATAGTCATCCTGATTTTCCGGATACAGGGAAGAGAACACGACCGGCGTCGGCTCCTTATACCCGGAAAGTGGCTCCACCCGATGTTTCGATATATCGGCGTTTTTCGATATCGTGTCGCCGACCCTTACTTTTGCGGGTTCCTTGATGCCGGTCGCGATATATCCGATCTCCCCCGACGAGAGCGTTTCAACTTCCCTGCGCTCGGGAGAAAAAATGCCGACCTCAAGCGCTTCCGCGCTTCCGCCTGCCGCAAGAAATGTAAGACGCTCTCCGCGGCGCACGCTACCGGAAAAAATTCTCACGAATGCGATGACCCCCTGATACGCATCGTAGATGGAATCAAAGACAAGAGCGCGGAGCACGCCGTCAGACGATTCAATATTCCGGAATTCCATCATCTCGGAAGGAGAAGGAACCCGCCGGACGACCGTTCGAAGAAGGCCGTCGACCCCGGCTCCGTCTTTCGCGGACACCAAAAGGACGCGCTCTTCGGAAACACCGAGGAGAGTCGAGAGTTCTCCGACGGTCTCTCGAATCATAGCCGACGGAAGATCGATTTTGTTCACGACCGGAATAATCTCAAGGTGCTCGCGGCGCGCAAGCTCGAGATTCGCAAGAGTTTGGGCCTGTATTCCCTGCGTTGCGTCGACAAGCAAAATCGCCCCCTCAACCGCCGCAAGTGCCCGGGAAACCTCATATGTAAAATCAACATGCCCGGGAGTATCGATCAGATTCAGAATGACTTCATCAGCGAATAACGAATCGGTTTCGAATGTACGAATTCGTTTATTCGTATGAAATTCGCTATTCGTTGATGGATGCCACAGCATCCTCACCGGCTGCATCTTAATCGTAATCCCCCGTTCCCGCTCAAGGGGATTCATATCTAAAAATTGCTCCCGCATCTTTCGCTTTTCCACCGTTCCCGTCGCCTCCAAAAAACGGTCCGCAAGAGTGCTCTTCCCATGGTCTACGTGGGCAATAATTACAAAATTCCTAATATTCATATGCTTCCGTGGTCAACCCCGTTAGAAACAGCCCACCCCACAGGCCCTTCGGGCGCGTAAGCGCGGGCGCGATTTCTAACGGGGTCAATATGCGCAATGATGACGAAATTTCGTATCTCGTTTTCCATATCCATTCCCTTCTTTACCGCTTCTTCACCGCATAAATCCCCGCATAGATAGTAAATCCATTTACACCACGATCGTAGTGTAAATGGATTTACTATTTGAGACGAAATTTTCTTTTGAGATGCAGCTCATTATCGACACTGACTGCTTCGATGAACCGGACATACCGCCGCGCATTATACAATTCTATTATAAAATCGATTTCATCTCTGCAATCATACGGATGAACAAAGACGCTTTTTTGAAACTCTACAAGCCCCAGTTGCTTCAGTTGATGCCGCAGGGAATCGCGAAGCGGTCTTTTTGTTTCCGGGATATCAAACAGTATTACGCGCCATCTCCTATCCCAGTGCTGGGGTTTTCGTATCGACAGCTCATCAATCCTGTACCGGAGCGCAACCTGCTTTCCTTCCCTATTGAGAACTATGTGAATTGCGCCGTCTTTCTCCTCTTGGTAAAAAATGAGTTTTGACTCATAGAGGCGGCGAATTGCGCGCCACGACTCGCGGCGGTTGATATCTCTCCATTCAGATGCGGTTGCGCGGAATATTCGTTTTGCGCGACTCGGAGAATAGGAAAATGCGATCGCGGTGCCGCTGAGAAGTAAAAGAAGAATTTTTTGAGTTGTCGAGCCGAATCCGCGCATACGCACATAGTACTCCACCAGGATAGTAAATCCAAATACGCTACGATCGTTGTTTAAATGTACTTACGTACGTGCATCCAAAAAGCACTCTCGCGAAAACGCACTCACTCGCGGGGGGAGTCGTCGAATTCGCGCGGGAGTATGTCTCTCCGGAAAAGACGGCGGTTCACCGTTCCCACAAGTTCTTCAACTTCCCTATTCCCAAAAAGGTAGAGGACTCCGGCGTACGTAACGGCGCCCGCAAGAAACGAAACCGCCCCCTGCGTAAAAACCCCCATGAACGTATCAAGGGTAACGACGAGATTCACCGTCCGAAGCGTTCCGAACGCGACAACTCCCGCGAGAAGCGAAACCCACGATATCCGGAAAAATTCATCCCACGGCATGCGAAGCGGGTGCTGCCCATCGAAACGAGCGGCAACCTCTTTTTTGAGCGCGAAAAAAAGAAGAATGACCTGCACAATTCCTCCGAGCGCAAAAGCCCAGGAAAGGCCGATTACCGTGATTCCTTCCGTATCCCCCACTTTCAGGAAATGACGCAAAAAATCAATGAACGCGGGCGGCCCGTACTCAAAAAGGGCAACGAGCAAGAATGCGGAGAAAATCGAAAGGCACGCCGCGAAAAAAGCGATTATAAACGGCTTCCTCGTATTCTCAAGAGTGTAGAACGACCGGACGAACAAAGGGATGAGCGCCTCCGCGACAATGGCGACCGAAAATACGCCGAATACGGCGGCGGTAAGAATGGTGTCCGTCCAGTCGAATTTCCCGGCGCCCAGGAACACGCGGACGATTTGCGCGCGAAGAACGTAGAAAAGAACCGACAAGGGCGCGACCCAGAAAAAAATCGTTCTCGATGCCGCGGCTACGGTTTCCCCCCACCTCACGCCGTCCCGGGAAATCCACAATTCGGTGAGCCGCGGAAACGCGGCGACCGCGAAACTCAAACCGAAAATACCAACCGGAATATACTGGAGATTATACGAAAATTGCAAAACCGCGATTGAACCCGATACAAGCGTCGAGGCAATCGCAACAAGCGCGATAAAAGTAATCTGCCGGAGAGAAAGCGCGAGTATCCGCGGAAGGGAAAGCGCCGCCAATTTTCTAAACGAGTCGTCGCGAAGTAGAGCAAACCGAAACGACCAGAAACTTGCCAATCCCGGAAACCGAAATCCGAGCCGGTAAAAAGGCGCGATTTGGATTGAAACGTGCAACAGCGCGCCCAAGATTACACCCGCCGCAAGGCCGGCGAGCCCGAACGACGGAAGAAAAAAAATAATCCCGATGATAATTCCGAGATTATAGACGATTCCGGTGATGGCGTAGATCAGGAAAATCCGCGCCGACTGGATCGCGGCGGAAAGAATATTCGAAATCCCCAAAAGAACGGGGCTCAAAAGCATAATCCGCGAAAGCGTAATGAGAAGATCCCGATCGCCCGCGGAAAATCCCGGCACGATAACACCGACAAGAAACGGCATCAGAAAAAACGCGGCAACGGAAATCGCAGTACTTCCGATAGAAAAAACCATGATGAGGCGCGCCATGAACCTGCGCGCGCCCTCTTCGTCTCGCGCTTTGAGTTCAAGAAGGACCGGAATGATCGCCGCTGACGCAGCGCCCAGGAGAAAAACAGTGTAGAGAAAATCGGGAATCTGAAACGCCGCGTAGTAGATGTCAAGATCCCTCGACGCGCCGAAGGTTGATGCAAGCAGGCGATCGCGGAGAACGCCGAGAATGCGGGACAATAAACCCGCGGCTCCGATCAAGAGAGCCGCGGCGTTTATCGAATAGATTGCGCCATTCAAGAAATTCATCCCGTTAGAAACACAATGATAATGGCGTGCCAATCCCGTCTATCTTCCCTGTGTCCCTACAGGCGGTTCTTTCCTCTGCTCGGGTGGTGCCGCAGGCGGAACGATTTGATCAAGCGCTCCCCGTCCTGCCCGGAGATTTTGAAGAATCAATTTTACCTCCGCGTTATCAGGATTCAAGACCTCGATTTTCTCGAACTGATCGATCGCCGCGGGTTTTTGACCTTTCCGATCATAGAGAAGGCCGAGGAAATAGCGCGCATTCGAATAGTCCTTGTTGATCGAAACCGCGCGTTCGAATTCCCCTTGCGCCGCGTCAAGATTCCCCGACTGGTAATAGAGAAGTCCGAGCTGAAACGCAACACCGATGTCAAACGGAGCGGTTGCTTTTGTGTTTTCCGTCGCTCGAATTGCGGTCGCGACGTCGCCCAAGCGAATCGCGGCCTGCGAAAGAAGAAAATGCGCCGCGGCAAAATCCGATTTCACCTGTATTCCTTTTTCGAGAACGGATTTCACTTCGCTCAACACGGCTTCCCGTGCTTTTATGAGCTGATCGCGATCCGACCCTTGCACTTGCCCGATTCTCAACTGAACATTATCCACGAATGTAAGACCGGCGCGGGCGAAATCAACGTACGCCGCGGGATTCGAAGGGCTCACCTCAATCGCCTTTCGATACGACTCAAACGATAATCCTTCTGCGCCGGGAATGAACGGAATGATAAGTTCGTACAAAGCCCCGCGCGTCCGCCAGAGATTCGGCTCCATGGGAAGGAAATTCGTCGCATTCTGGATAACCTCGTTTGCGCTGTTCACTTCCTGTTGAAATTCAACCTGGACATTCTCGCCTTTCGCCGCGCGCTGAATCAGATTCGCCACTCGCTGGATCCGAACCTGCACAAGGGCATTGGCGTAATTCACGTTTCGCGGCTCGAACAAAAGCGATTCCTCAAGCTTTGTCGCAGCCGCATCCGTATCGCCTCCGTTAAGCGCGGTAACCCCCGCGGTCGCCGATACTGCGGCGCGCACGCGGTTGAGCTCAAAATAGACGCCGGCGATGCCGAGCGACAAAAGAAAAATCACGACAAGCGATGATATGAACATCATCCACTGCGAGTCGAATTTCACATGCCGCTCGGAAAAATCAAGAAGAAATTGTACGATTCCCTTGCCCTCAGCCACTCCCACTCCTCTCTCGCGTTTTTCCGACAACGCATAGGAAAGAATTCCGGCAAAAAGAAACAAAAGAAGGACAAGCGAGAAATTTGCCGGATAGACAAACGCCGCAATAACGACCGCGACTAGACCCGCGAACGGCCCGACGCCGAGCATCAGAAAAGAATCATCCGTTCCTCCCCGCTCTTTCGTGAGCGCGCGCGCAAATACAAAGAGCGCGCCCGCAAGGAACAAAAGCATCGCGGCCGTGCCAAGAATACCGACGGTCGAAAGAAGCGTCGAAACCCACGAAAATCCCTGATTAAAGCGAACCCCCCAGAAAATCGTCTGGTTTACCTGTGGATCCTTATACTTTATCCAATTAAGCCCGAATGTTCCGGGACCCGACCCGAGAAGGGACTGCTTCGCGCCTTCGTTAAGAACCGATCCGCCGATTTTCCACGTCGTCTTAAACGCCGGAGAAACTTCAGCCGGAAAATTCAACTGCTTGACGGTCGGCTGGAACATATACATGAAGATAGAAACCACAAGAAGTACGATTGCAAAGAGATACCGCCAATCAAGGCCTGCTTTAGCAGTCGCACCGGCGTTTTGCGAAATGCGGCGCGAAACCCCGACATTCCGAAACGTAAGCCCGAACAAAACAATCGCAACCCCCGCGAGCACCATCCAGGAATACCGATAATTGATGAGAAGAATATCAACCGCAAAGAGTACGGCTGATGCATAGAGGGCCCACCTGACCCACTGCTTCCATTCGCTGATTCTCAAGGAAACAATCATGCCGATCGATGTTGCGAGGAGTGCCGAATAAAAAAGCGAAAGCCCATTCATCGTTCCGATGACGTTGAAATTCTTGTCCTTTGCAAATTCTGCAAACCATCCCCACACGGAATTTCCCCAGAGAAGCTGGAACGCCGTGAATA
>Ga0082335_1002644_pt1 | contig 32654 bp, 17 predicted proteins | sample Subgrocontami58m_FD_72375 | JGI IMG/M metagenome (GOLD analysis project Ga0082335, IMG submission 72375) | Subsurface groundwater microbial communities from S. Glens Falls, New York, USA - GMW37 contaminated, 5.8 m (SPADES assembly) (version 2) ... | reverse complement strand
TCCTGTCACGTTGGGGAAGTATCCGCTGGCTGCCATCATACTCGCCGATTGGGGTACCATCCTGTTCGCCGTGTTCAATCAGTTGGTGGCCGCATTCGCTTTCTTCAAGCGCCCGGCTGATCCATCCGCCCGCATCCTGTTCCTCGGCTCAGCCGGAATGTTGGGCGCAACCGCGTGGTCACTCGGACTCACCGTCGGCGACCTCGTCAACCCCCTCGGCTTCTGGTTGTTCAAGGCGCTCACAGTCGGCGCTTACTTCTTTTTCTTCACATCCGTCCTTCACTTTGCGCTGGCGTTCAACAAACTTCGTCTGGCACAAGCCCCGCGCCTCATCGCTTTGCTGTACGCTGCGCCATATGCGTTTTACACGCTCTACGTGATTGCTGCTAAAGCGGTGGCCGCCAACGCCCTCGACTGGCTCCGCCTGTGGACTCCGGGCGAAGGCATCTTCCCCATTGTGTATCTCCTCCTCGCCATCGCTGCCGCCATCTATGGTTATCGAATCAACCGCGACCCGGTCGTCCGCCAGCAGCTTCGCTGGGTACTATGGGCCGCGATGGTGTCGGGCGGCGGAGGGCTGATACTGTGGAATCTGCCCGACATCTTGGGACACAAGATTATCAGTCCTAATGCATTGGGTCTGATCGCCTTGCCATTCCCCATCGCACTGGCCGTTGCCATCCTGCGCTACCGCCTCTTCGACATTGACATCATCCTCAACCGCACATTGGTCTATGGCACGCTCACCGTCAGCACGATTGGAATTTACGTTTTCATTGTGGGTTATATCGGGACTCTTTTCCAAGATCAAGATCGATCCATTCTGGCATTTCTCGCCACCGGACTTGTTGCCATGGTTTTTCAACCGTTGCGCGAGCGACTTCAACGCGGCATCAACCGACTCATGTATGGCGAGCGTGACGATCCGTACGCCGTGTTGTCTCGTTTGGGGCAACGACTCGAAGCCACCCTCGCGCCTGAGGCGGTGCTGCCAACTATTGTGGAGACGGTGGCGCAGGCGCTCAAACTATCGTGCGCGGCGATTGCGCTGAAGGAAGAGAACGGATTCAAAATTGTTGCCGCCTCTCCCGCGCAGCCGCTTGCCCCCCTGCTGCCGACTCAAGCACAACGCTCGGCAGGCGAGACTCTGCCGCTTGTCTATCAAGGTGAAGTCGTCGGGCAATTAATTTTCTCCACGCGGGGACCGGGCGAGTCGTTCACCGTCGCCGAACGGCGACTGCTTGAAGACATCGCCCATCAAGCCGGGGTCGCCGTCCATGCCGTGCGCCTCACCGCCGATCTGCAAAAATCACGCGAGAGACTCGTCACTGCGCGCGAAGAAGAACGCCGCCGCTTGCGCCGCGATCTGCACGATGGACTCGGTCCGCACCTGGCGAGTCAATCATTTAAACTTGAAGCTGCCCGCGACTCGGTTCGCAACAATCCCGATCACGCCGAATCATTGTTGAACGATCTGATCGGCAAAACGCAAAACACCATTAGCGACGTGCGCCGTTTGGTATATGCCTTGCGCCCTCCGGCGTTGGACGAATTGGGATTGATCGCCGCCGTGCGCGAACACGCCGCCCAATGTGAACTTAACGGAGTCCGCATCACCGTCACCGCGCCCGATCATCTGCCCGCACTCCCCGCCGCCGTGGAAGTGGCGACCTATCGCATCGTTCAAGAGGCGTTGACGAATATGATGCGGCACGCGCAGGCGCGGACGTGCGCGGTCTCCATCGAATTAAAAAATGGAGCGTTGAATTTGCAAATCAGCGATGACGGCATTGGCTTGAGCCGCGATCATCATTGCGGTGTTGGACTCCATTCTATGCGCGAGCGCGCCGAAGAGCTAGGCGGACAGTGTGTGATCGAGTCTACGCCCAACGGCGGCACACGAGTGAAAGCCGAATTGCCTTTTAATGTGTAACCGCTCAACCGTCATTGCGAGAAGCGTCTTTTGCGACGAAGCAATCTTAAAGCATGACCGAGATTGCTTCGCAAAGTGCGCTCGCAATGACGGAATGGCTGAGTAACTATTTTAATGTGTGATATGGAAAAAACTTCTATTCTCATCGCCGATGACAACGCTGAATTTCGTGAGGGCTTGCGCGCTTTGTGCGAGTCGGTGGATGAGTTCGCGGTGATCGGCGAAGCGGCAACAGGTGAAGAGGCGGTGTCACTGGCGGCGCGGCTTCAACCCGATGTGATCCTGATGGACATCAACATGCCGCAGGCAAACGGCATTGAAGCCACGCGCCGGATTTTGCACGCCAGCCCACACATTGGCATTCTCATGCTCACCATGTTTGACGATGACGATTCGGTGTTCGCCGCCGTGCGCGCCGGCGCGCGCGGTTATGTTTTAAAAGGCGCGTTGAAGACAGAAGTGGTGCGCGCCGTGCGATCCATCAGTAGTGGTGATGCGATCTTCGGCGCGACGATTGCCCGCAAGATGATGAATTATTTTTCCAGTCCGCGCCCACCCGCGCCGCCGCAAACGTTCCCCGAACTGACCGAGCGCGAGCGCGAGATTCTTTTGCTCATGGCGCAGCATCTCACCAACCCCGAGATCGCCCAACGACTCTCGATCAGCGAGAAGACCGTTCGCAATCAAGTCTCCAACATTTTCAATAAACTACAAGTCGCGGATCGGGCGCAAGCAATCATTCGCGCACGCGAGGCGGGATACGGGACAACGTAAAGTGTAACTTTAGAAGTAAGCAGCCACACGCCGATCAAGTTGAGGAACAGCTGCGAGCTGAGTTGCGGGGCGTAGCCGCCTGCCAAAATTAAGAGAATGGGCAGCGCGCGTGAGGCGGTGCCACCGCGCGTGCGGGCATCCATCGCCAAAACACAGACACATCCTATTGCCAGCGCGTAAAAGATCGAAGGCAGATAGAGAGTCAAGCCGATAGACCAGATGGCGATGATGCCTGTCATGGAGGGCGAGAGGGCGTGAATGATGAGAAAGGCTAACGCGGCGATCAGCCCGATCCACTTGCGGCGCAAAATTGAGTCGCGGGCGACGACGATGGGCGTGACGACAAAAAATAATTCACCAAGGTTGAAGAGGAGTGATGTTTCGGCGAGTTGTAGTTGTTGACTCAGTTGATACAACGTGGCGAACAGTAATGCCAACGCGGGCGCGGCGATGTTGATCCACGCTGGGCGCGCAGAATTTTTAATTATTAATCCTAACGAGACGACGATCAGAAGTTGATAGACAATGGCACTCACTCCGGCGGGCGCGACGAAGAGGAAAAATAGGCTGAGCGCGATGAGGCTCGTCAGCATGATGAATGTCAAAGGATCGTGTCGCGCGCGGAGATGTGTCCAGGCGATCCATGCAAGCATGATGAGGGCGACGAAGCCTGTCAGCGTGAAAGCGAATTGCCCCAACACATTTAAGATTTGATAGAGCAAGATCACCGGCGGCGGCTTGGGCATGAAGATCGCCGCGCGGGTGAAGGTGCGCGTGACCAGCCAATCGAAGACGGCGGCGATCAGCAGCAGGCGCAAAAGAAGTTGGGGAGTGAAACCGACGCGATCGGCAAGACCGCGTCGGTCTGTTGTTTCAAGGGCGATCATTTTTTGCCGGGTAGTTTAGAGATGAGGAAGATCAATGCCAGCAGAGTCAGCACCCCTCCGGTGAGCATGAGCATTGGCAAGCCTGCCCACACGATGCCTTCAAAATTTGTTGGCGCTTTGGTTTCTTCTTTCGCCGTGCTTGGCGCCGCGCCGCCGAGTTGCAGCGAGACCCATTGCGAGGTGGACTTCGTGCCATTGCGTTCGCCATTCGCGCCATCCCAAGCGGCAAAGGCAACCGGATACACTTTGCCATTGGCAAACGAAATATCGTCTGCCTCTTTCACGGTGAGGGTACGGGTGAAGATCACTTGCCACTTGTTCTCTTTCCACACGCCGAAGCCTTGCACCGTTTGCGCGCTGGCGGCGCGCGAAGTGAGCGTGCCGAAACCACCGGCGATTAAATTTTCAACAGGCGTTGTGCGCGCCGCGCTGGCAAATAAATTGTTTGAAGCTAGTGCCGGCAAATAGTTGGGGTCGGTGTAATCCTTCGGCGCAATGGCGTTGACGGCATCCCCTTTGGCGAAGGGATATTGATCAGCATACATATTGGGATACAACGTCTGCATATCTTTGCGCGCCGTGATGTCGGCTTGCCAATCCGCTTTCCAATGCCAGAGGGTGACGTTGCCGCCTTGCTGTCCCATGCAAAAAAACGGCGTGCTGGCGTTCAACGGAAATTGCACGGCGACGGAGTCGCGGAAATCTTGCACGCGCACCATTTCGTCGTTCTTTGTTTCGTCTGCCCACTCGACCCAGATCGCCACTTGCGACTCGTTGTAGAGCGATCTCACTTTGACCGACTTTACTTTGGTGTTGAGAATTTGCGGCTTCGCCACGTTCTGCGCGCTGAGCGGCACTTCAACCAGCGCCGCTTTCTGCCACGCCGCCGCCGTTGGATCATTCGCCGGCAGATCGCCTTTAAATTCCGAGGCGAGGATCGTCAACCCTTGTGAACTGGCGAGCGGTACGTTGAAGAAGGTAAGCAACGCGGCGATGGATAGGATCGTGAGCAATGAAAAAAATTTTTTGTTCATATCACACTCCGTTGTAATTACTCAAGTGTCATTGCGAGCGTCATTGCGAGTGCACTTTGCGAAGCAATCTTGGTCGCACTATGAGATTGCTTCGTCGCGAAGAACGCTCCTCGCAATGACGCTGAGCAGTCACGAATTAACTCTGTCAAACCAATTCAATCTCGGATTCTGATTTCTCGGCGATGGCGCAACCGGCGCACGACTCCACCGGATGGAACGGCGTGAGGGCGATCTGATCAAGCGCACGCGACTCTAAGGTGATGCCGAGTCGGCGTGCGTCGGCTTTGATCCATTCGTCGGCGAAGTGCGCCAGTGCCACATAGGGACCCGTTTCGGCGAAGTGCGCCAACGACTTGGCAAACAATTCCATCCACTTGCCCAAGTGGTCGCTCAAAAATTTTTTCTGCGCGTCTAAACTGACTTCACAATAATCTGGATTGTTTTGACTGGCAGCGTACGATTCTTTGAGGGCGAGGACATACATGAACTCTAATTCCACTGCCAGATGATCGTGACGCTCGCGCACCGCGCCGCCCACATTGAAACCAAAGGCGCGATAGAAGCCCGCCAAATCTGCCATCTCTTGACTCTGGCGGAACTCGTGCGGCGAACCGATCTCGGTCTCGTAACACTGCGACCCGGTCAATCCAAACACGCGGCGATGTTCGGCTTGTAATAATTCCAAACTCCACGCTTCGCGTTCAAATCTCAAATCTCTAATCCCCAACCCCACTCCGCTTCGCTTCGGGGGCAAGCGTCTCCAATCTCTTTCGATCTCATTTAAATATGTTGCACGAGTGGCACGTCTTCTGTCCAGTTGTCTTGCGGGTAAAGAAAAGCGTGCGCGAGAAAGTTGTAAACCTGCGCGCGGCGAAAGGCTGTGTGTGTATTCATGGTGTTGACCTCAGACCTTCGAGTTCTTAAAGAACTCGGAGGTCTGTCAACCCACAATAGAAAAAAGGTGCTTGACTATAGAGCTCGCTAAGATTTATACTGTTAGTCAAGCGGAGCGTAAGTCCAATCAAGGTAGGCGAGCAGTTCATCTGTTTTCCCCAACGCAAGTTGGAGCGAGCCTGATTGGGTGTTCCGTTTTTTGTTGCTACATCCCCAACCACTCCCTCTTAATGACTGACCATTCGCGCCTTTGGGCTGAGCGCAGTTTGCTCTGAATCAACTGAATGGTTTCGTCACCTTGTTTGTGTTTGGCATAGACACTGCCCGCGACAAAGTCTGCCAATTGCACCAGCGTGTTTCGTTGACTATCCACATGGCTAACAGAGAGTACGCCTGACGCCGGCAGTTGCCGGTAGATCATCGTATTCAAAACTCCAACTTGCATCGCTGAGGCAAAACGCTTGTCAATGTAAAGCGCCAGATTGGGATGCGCCACCCAACAGTCACGAAGCAGCTCACAGATCAGCACGGCGTAATGTTCTGGTGTATCTTCAATCCGCCGTCCACCTTTGCTAACCATCAGGCTGAATAATTCAACATCGGCTTCAGCCAAACCTACCAAGACCTCACGCCGAAACTTTCCGCTGGCGTTGCGCCACTTAAACTCGGACACCGCCGCCCGACGGCGATGTAACCGCTTACCCGAACGTGTCGCCACCCGACGGATGATATGACGAACCGCATCGGGACGATAGGTGAGTACTCCCGCTAAAGAGAACCAATCTGTTGCATCTGCTAATGAACCGCTTTCATCAACCCCAATATAGGCGAGTGGTGTGTTTGGCATTGAACCTAATAAAAAATCAAAATCCCATCTTCAAGTTTATTTGCACTCTTCATTTTACTTGCTTCCGTCATGCCGCGTTCAAATTTCTTTCGCGCTAACGGTGTAATGCTCAACTTTGATCATCGGCTACCAACCCAACCGTGCCGGATTCTGAATCAAATGAATCTCTGGAGTCGACGCGCAGTTGTAAACCGCCACGATGAGCAAACCTGCCATCACTACTTTACCTGCACCGGCACCGGGGTCGTCGGCGAGTAAGAAGCGAACGCGTGGAAGTTTCAGGAAGTAATCGTAAACGGCTTCGAGTTGATGAGGCAAAGGATCGACGCAAGCGATGGAGAGAGTGAAGTAGGGGGCGTATTCGTAGGCGAGACCAAGTCGCATTGCCTCAACACCCAAACGAAATTTAGCGGCATCTCCGTCAAACGGTTCGGTAGCAGGGCTAATCTCCAATCCTGCCAACTGCTGCTCCGAGAGGATTGGCTCATGCACTTGTCCCGTGCGTAGCCCTTTGCCAACGAGTTTTACTGAAGCGCCCATCGGTACTACAGTAATAATCTGCACCGGCTCCGAGAACATCAGCCCACGAACAACAGCATTTGGTTTAAGATCAGTTAGTTTCGCCATATAAAACGCAACGAGCCGCCACGCAAAACTGCGGACGGCTCGGAGTGAGTGAGGCTTCCACCCCCGTCGCCATCGCGGATGTGCGCTGGCTATCGGAGATTAGTTTAACATATTTTGCGAAACTTTTTTGACGCTTATCACTCTCTCTTGATGGGTTGTGCGATGGTTTTTGGGGGGAGGAGTGTCGCATAGATGTCGGTCATAAAGTTTCAGGCATAACTTCTAATCCAACCTTTACGCCTGCCTCCCATAATTGACGATCAAACGTCACAAAAGTAATGGGCGCATTAAGGGCTTCTTGCCAGAGCAATGCTGAAGCTAACTGCACAGAATCATAGCCACGCAGGCTGTAATCCCAGGCTAAAGAATCGGCCTTAGCAATGGTGTGTTCTTCTACTTTAATGCGCACAAGATGATTCCAATGTGACCGAAATTGTTTTAGCGCCGCCATGCCTTCCTCTGAAGTGATCGCGTGTAGGCGCACGGCTTTACCCAGTGCTGCCGACACTTCGGCGCGGCTGATCAACGTTGTCCCCACTAAAACCGCTTTAGATAACAAACGCTCCACACTATCTGACCCACTCTCATTGATATAGCGTTTCACCAAAGCGCTTGAGTCGAGATAAATATTCATCGTCTATCTTCAAGCAGCATCTCGGCAACGGTCTTTTTGCCGCGCAGGCGCGCCACAAGTTTAACCGGCGGCAGCCGTTTGCCATTCCATTCAACCAACCCGGCATTCACCATCGCCCTCATTTTTTCTTCTACCGATTGTCCTCTGGGACCCAGTTGGGCTACCACCTTGCCGTGTTCAGTGATCACCACCGTTCGTCCCAACTTCACCTGCCGCAGATATTTGCTCAACTGCGATTTTAACTCGCGCACGCCTACCGTCGTTTCCATCATATCTCACCTCGAATATAAAATGTGGCTACATTATAACACCTGCAACCACACTATTCCGCTACCGCTTCATTAAGCCTCATCAAAATTTCTTTCAGCGCCCCCGCTAAATGATTCATCCACGCGCTTCCACGTCGCGCCGATTTGCTCAAACTCACAAGGCTGGGTCATGGATCTTTTGCAATTCCAAATCCAAAAACTTAACAGCATTCTCGAGCGAGATTTGGTTCAATATCTTTTTGCCTTTCATGTTGGTTTTCCCTAAGCCGCTCTCTGTCAGTTTTTTGTGAGTTTGCGCCCGTTTCAAATCGAGGATGTTGCTTATTGCCTTCGCGCTTAACCACCGGATTGCGCTCAACGCATAATCATCACCAGAAGATTCCCACGCCGACAGTTGTTCCTCTTGCAAGGCATTGAGAACGTGAACATATCGCTCTAACGTCACGCGCCGCGTCCCATGTCCGGCATTTTTAACAACCTGCTCCAAGTCATCGCGGGGTTTGAGCCCCCGACTCTGCACAGAGGCTGATGGGTTATCTTTGAGCTGAGTGCAACGGCGATCATGGCGCAAGACAAGTGAACGATTGATATAGTCATGGCGCAACCGGTGCAGATCCACCGATTCGCCTTTTAGGTTGGGATCACGCAATCCAGCCGCAATCATCATTTTGATCGTCCATTGACTCAGCCGCCGCGACAGTTCGTTTTCGGTCATCCGCTTTTTGGAATAGGTTGAGAAATCGAGCAGGGGAGCGCAAACGCCTTGGGGCGATTTCATCCGCGCATCGCGCCACTCGCGGAGAATGGTCAAGAAATCAGCCGGCACATCATCGAGGTAAACCACACGCCGTTTGTTACCCTTGCCTCGAACATAAAGATGTGGAATACCCACAAGAATGGTATCGCAAACTCTTAAGCGCACACCTTCAACTTCTCGCAGCGAGCCATAAAATGCTAACAAGGCCGACATATAAACTTGTTGCAACATCGAGACAATGCCTTGACTCGATTGGCTGTTTTTTCCTCTCTCATTCACCTTTCGGGCAACAGTCATGCAGGTTTCCAATAAGCGAACCAATCCATGTTGCCCCACTAAGCGCGTATAGTGGGTGGAGTATTTTAAAGGCACGGTAAGGCTTGACGATTTTGTCACTGGCAAGCCGACGCTTGCTAAATAACGACATAGTGAGCGCCAGGCCGTCATGACCCGAGGGCGCTCCCTGTGCTTTTGAGAGCCGTCTTCCACCAATTGCGAATCGCTTAGACAGCCAGCCAAAATATTCTCCTCGGCCTCTTCGAGGTCGACTATACAATCCGAACCAGCCAAGCGAAGGAGGAAAACCGCATCGGAACGATACCCAAGAAAGGTGTTGATGTTTCGCAATTGTTTCTCCCCGTGATCCTTTCGCCTTAATCGCGCTGCCAGCCAGGCGGCGACACAAGCTGCATTGAAGTGTTGAATCAGTTTGCTTAATTCCCCAGAGGAAGCATTCTCGATGAGGAGCGGTTGCAATCGTTCGCTATAGAAGTTTGCCAGCACCGACGCCGGATCATTCGATGACGACTCTGCCTCTAACTTTTCACAAAGCCAAAGATGGAGCCGAGTCGCCATCGCGCCAGCAGAAATTTCCTTCTGTACAAATGGCTTACTGACCTCAAATAATTCTTTGATTATGCTTTCATCAAAGCCAGTCTCTTCCCCATCAGGCGCGACTCGCGATCCGTTGCTCTTCAGCGATGGTTTCAATGAAATGGAGTCGTCAGCCGACGATTTTATATCCCATTTTGGCAGTGGCAATTCGATCCGATACGATTGCAATATCGCTTTCGTTTGATCGGGCGGAAGAGGGTGATACGAAATAGCTCCCGTCAGAGATAAGATCACTTCCGATGAATACACATCGGGGAGTCGCCATTGCGCCACGCCGATTAATGTTTCGAGTGTCACAGGAGGCACACTGGCTTCTTCACACAATGTCAACAACCAGGCGTTGAAGCCGTCCCGCAAATAAGAAAGATTTTTGGGTGTTGGATCCTTTCCCACAAGATAGGCTTGAGGCGCATGGAAGGAACGAAGTTGACGGCGGCGCACACGCGCATTTTTCGGGAAGCGAGCCAGGCGCGACACTAAAGCAGCTAAACACAATCGAGTAACCGCATCCAGCGCCACAGACATCCACAAATTTCTTGAAACGGTTCGTGGAATAATCAGTTGACCATATAAAGAGGGCGGTAGATCTCGTATCTGAAGACGACACATGCTGGCAAAGCAGCCGGGGAATGTCACGCCAACAAAAGTAATAAGCGCAAACACCAAGCCATAGAATGCGGATTGGAGTTCCGTTTCAGCGGCGTTAACCGTCCCGTTTTGCGCGACCGACTTTGCGAAGGCGACACGCAGACGCTCAACATCCCCCGGACGATAGTGGCGCACGGCAGACAGATCGATCAACTGCCGTCGTTTAATACGCGAATAGTTTTGTGGCGGGAGCAACGGTGAAGACAGCAGTTCGCTCCAGAGAATATTAATGGCTTTGAAAAGATGAAGCACATTCTGCCGTTGGCGGCGAGAGTAGGGTTGACGACTCTCGCCGCCGCGCGTGTCGCAAAATCGGCGATACATTTGCGCCAAATACTCCGGCGCAAGCCCTTGCACCTTCCCTTGGGCATCGAAAGAAAGAGAAACGACTGAAAGGCTCTTGACCAGAAAGAGGCGCGCCCTGCCCCAACTCTTGTCGCTGAATTGAGCCGGCCGTTGTTCATCAAGCGCTTTCAGAAGAACAGCACTGGCGGAATTCATAGCAACGACTTCTTCGCCTCAACCCCAAATCCGAAACTCATCCAAACAAAACCCGGTCGATGTCAGGGGCTCGTTTAAAACGCGAGCCACGCGTTCAAACTGATGACGACGCTCAGCGGGACGCAGTTGATTGAGCCATTGTTGTCCTCCGCTATGACCTGTCACAAAACATCGAATCTCAAATTCAAAAAAGCCGAGCCCCACCAGCAAAGAAAGCAGGCGATGTCGAAATCCATGCCATCGAAATGCGGCGTCACTTCCCCCCACTCTACGCAACCATTTCCACAGGTTTTCCCGTGTCAGAGGAATGAGGTGACCGTTTTTGTTGGCACGATAGAAGAGTGCTGATTCCAATTCAAGTGGCATCCCCAACTTCTGATGAAACAACACTAATTCTTCCAGCGGCTTTGCCAGCGAATTCAAAAGCGGCAACACGCGATACTCTTCCGCAAATCGATCTGATTTTCCTTGGATAGCAATCGTGTGTGGTAAATCCACCGCCACATAGGTGATACCAACCGCTTCACCGATACGAAGCCCATAACCCAAAGACAATCCCAACGCTGTCGCTCTTGACAACATTTCGTAACGCTGTGGTGGCGTAGCGACTTGCCAATTTTTATGCAACTCATCCAAAACTCCTCTAACCAACACTTTCACGACGTCTTCGCGTGGGCGAAAGTTGGATCCATAATGTGCGGAGATCCTCGAAGAAATCGTTGGGGACGCGGAGAATAATTTTGAAGTTCCCTTTGGAAACATACTTTTATAGACCACGCCCAAAGAAGCACACACTGCTTTGTGCGTCTTTTCATATTCGCGCCGAATGTCTTCTGAAGAGCGATTGATGTAAAACATGGGCGCGAATAATTCGGGGTGATGTTGGTCGGAGATCAATGCCGCATCCTCGGGGGACAAACCGCAGTTGGTGTAAGCCGACCAGAAGAATCGTTGGAGACGCTGGAATGTTATTCGAGGGGACCCCAATGGTATTTTTGCTAATTTTTCATTGAGCGGGTTCAGCAATTCATGATTGACATCCTCTCGAGATTTTCGGCGCGCTTCATCCGTTGCAGTCACAGTAACAAACAAGGGTTGTTCTGTTGCTGAACTCACAATGCGATATCGCGGGCCTTGTGCGCGAGTCTCGATCAACCGCTGAACGAGCGAACGCCCCAGCGCCGGAAGCGGGAGATGCCTCACGGGTGTCACAGAGATATAGGAAGATGAAGAACGTGTAACGCGCGCTGGGCGTTGGCTGTCAACGGTCTCTTCTCCCTTCACTTTCTGTTCAATAGTTGGATGCGGCAATGCCAACGACGGCGAGCAGTAAAGATCAAAATGAGTGGCATCACATAAAAGACCGGGAAGCGGATCAAACGCGGAAATATTTAGCGGGTCGTAATAAATGTTTGCCGCCAACACCACCTCGATATTGAGACCGAAATGACAAAGTAGGTACATGAGCAAGGTGCGTTGGGTCTCTTCCACTGAATCGATATTCGGGTCGATCAGTTTGCGGTCAACAATACACATCAAATGAGGGGAGAGACTTCGCCGGTCACAGGGCGTATTGTGTCGCTGCATCTGCAGGTTCTCTTGCAGGTATCGCCAAGAGTACGCCGCACTTTGGATTAATTCTTTTTGACTCTCACCCCAGCTCATTACGTCCACATCGCCGTTGTCGCTATTTTGTATCACGACGCCATCTATAGGCAAATTATCAGCCGAGTCGGCTAAAGGCATTTTGGCGACGTAATTGCTCCAGGTATAAGTGTCTTCGGCGAAAAATTGTTCGGGAGGATCGTCATCGAGTTCAGCGATTCGATATCGCTGCCCGAATTCGAATACGCCACCCTCAATATTTCGGGCATCGGTTAACCCCAATGCACGCCGCACGACAAGCGTGTAATCTGCCACGGTTTTCCTAGCAAGTTGCATCTCACCAAAGAATGACTCGACGTACCGTGAGAGACGGTCGCGCTCACCTTCTGACAAACTAAAAAGAGAAACGGGGATTTGGTCAGGTTCCGCTGAACGGGTGAAGTGTCGCAGCGGGGTGAGGAAGGCGCTTAAACTTGAGCTTGCCCGCATTGTTCCCAGACGTAGTTCTCGAACAATTGCCAAATGCCAGACCGCCGCCAATGAAGAGTAATTCTTGGCAGATGCCAATTCGCGATGAAAACAAAGCATGGGCTGCTGAGCGATGGATGGCGGCTGATTGATGAACTGCTTAGCAGAAGCGTCTTGTGGAATTTTTGAGGTCGCAAGCGCACACAGTTGTGCATCCAGCAGGATAACCAGTCGCCGCGCCCCATCCAATTCATCTTGATCGATTTGCTCCAGTTCATAGAGTCCTTCCACGATCTTCCACGCCACGCCGCACAGCAACGTCCTAACATTGGATGTGTTCACCGCCTTTAGCGCCAGCCCGCGGGGCGAGTCGCCTAACAACCGAAGCGCATCATGTAAAAAAAGGATGTCGTCAGCAGAGACTGTTACATCGCCTGCTTGCACCACTTCCACGATTCGATTTTCGACGATCACCATCTCGCCATCTTCGGGTTGTGTAGAAGGCGGAACTGCTTGACTCAAAAAGGTGGCTTCTTCTGATCCAATCATCATTCTGTAAGTCCTGGACTACGCGATGCAAGTTCCTTCCAAAGAGTGTTGATAACAAGCCTCTGTAACGTCGTCTGATAAAAACTACGCGATCCTCACGATCCATTTGAAAAATCAGATTGTCCCAAGACAGAATAATTCGCTGATTAACTTATCATGTCCAACATTCTTATTCAACTTTCCCAAAAATCTAGCTTAAAAACAAAGCGCCGCAACCTCTCAAAGAGATTGCGGCGCTTGATTCCGTCAAGAACACATTAAGTTTTATTCTTGCCCGACACTGGTCTGCTTGGACGGGCCCATTGAAGTGATGTTTTTTGCCTGTGTCTTGGATGTACCCCAAGCAAATGAGTGCAACTTCCGATTTCGCCAGCAGCACTCATTAGCGAAGCGGGTGGTCGTTAGCGCGATCTTTTGCAAACGATGCCACTACAACACAAGGAGTCCCTGGAATCTTTGCTGGAGGAGCAAGTTGAACCGGTGCGGCAGTTGTTTCTATCAATCAATGAAACGAAAGGGGTAGTGGCGTGATCAAACCAAGCTGGCGCGCCTTCGCCACCGCCGTCGCAAGATTAGTTACCCCAAGGCGAAAGTAGGCTTGAGAAAGCAGGTTACGCACACCGGAGCTGGTGATGCACATTTTGGCAGCCAGATCATCACGAGAAAACTCCGGATAAGCCGCCGCTAACGAGAGCGCTTCCAATTGCCGAGGTGTGAGATCCGGTAAATCTTCCAATTTACGCTTGAGAATCTCTTGTTGCGCCCGCCGACTCAAGTATATCTCTCCTTCTGCCACCCTCAACACGATTGATCCCAGCTCTTTGATAGATGAAGTATCGTCCTTAAGGATATAGCCGCTTGCGCCAGCTTTCATAACACGATTGATCAAGGCGCGTTCGGTAATCATCGAAATGACCAGAACAGAGAGAGCGGGATATTTTTGTTTTAAGCTTGGGATGATGTGAAGAATGGGATAAGGGCTGGGATTATCGGCAGCCGTAGGGACGTTAACATCCAAAAACACTACATCAACAGCAGTTCGCCGCAACAAATCTTCCAACTCTGCGCCTGACGAAGCCACCCCCACAATTTCAATCTGTGGGGTCTTGCTCAACCGCCACCTGTAACCATCAACAATGCCCTGATGATCATCCAGGATCGCCAGCCTAATTTTGGGAAGCATAAGGAATCCTCCACCCAACTCCACAATGGAAATGGGCAAGTGCCTTTCACCATCGTGCTCTCTTTCATTTCACAATAGCAGAGTCGCTCTCTAATTTCAATACTACAAAGAATAAGACGTTACAAATGTCTATACGTTTGCCCGGTTTGCCTATTAACTAGAAGACCGCCAATTAATTTCAACCCGCGTACCGTGTCCGGCGGCTGACTCAATATGCAGATCGGCGTCAACGATAGATGCCCGCTCATACATCCCCGCCAAGCCGAAATGACCGTCGCCTTGCAGTTTTGCCAAATTGCTCTTTCCTGTCAACTCAAACCCTGCACCATCATCTTCGATTACAAGATGAAATGACTGCGCCTCGAGTTTGCCGCGCACAGTGAGTGTGCGCGGTTGTGCATGTTTCAGCGCGTTCTCACACGCTTGCTGCACAATGCGATACGTATACAGCTCCAGCTGTTCCTTATACCGCACACCCGATTCGCCTTCGGGTACTTCCAGCACTATTTTCACGCTATCGCCAACGCGATCTTGCAGGGCGTCAACCAGACTCATCAGCGCCGAGTACAATCCATAATCCAACATGCGGGGACGCAAATCAGAAATTGTCTGCCGTAGACTGGTAATAGCTTTTTCAAAACTGTCTTGGGAATTCGGCGACATAACATCGTCTCCAAGACCATCCTTGAACACGGCCAGTTCATTGAGCGCCCGATCGTGTAATTCACGCGCTAGACTCGCCCGTTCAACTTCACGCTGATCGATATCACGCTGGTAGAGCGCGCGCAATTGTTCGGCTTGCGAGATGTTGGTCAGAGCAATTGCCGTTTGATGAGTAAGTGATTGCAGAACTTTAATTTCCTGCGGGCTGTAATAATCATCCGGGTCATGCCGTCCTAACAACCAAACACCCAGCGGTTTTTGCTCAACCGACAGTGCGAGAATAAGATGCGCCCAACCCAATGGGAGCGATCCATTTTCGGCAGGGACATGATAGCGACCCGCGCTATCTAACAACACAGGTAGATCACTGTATCTCGGCAGTTGTCGCGCCTCCACATTTTGAGCGTAGATGACAGTAATGGCGCCATCATTTATTTCGATCAAAGCAGATTGGCGGATCAATAGGGTTGGGAGAACTTCTTCTGTTAATAATTTTACTAATGCAGGCAATTTGAGCCCGGTCGTGATACGGGCAGAATATGCTTCGATCAGTTCCTTTTTGGGCAACACGACGCCCAAAACGCGGCGTTCAACGAAACGCTCGAAAGGCGCAAACCCTATAATCGCAATCAGGGCAACCAGTAAGGCTAACGCAACGGCAACGACGATGTTCGACTCGGGCGAGTCCAGATACGGCTTTAGAAAAGAGAGCGCGAATAAAACACCTGCACCGAGCAACCCCAGAAATATAAAAGTAATGAAAACATCGTTGGATCGCAGTTCACGACTGCTAAACCGGCGGCGATGCGCCGCCCAAAAGTAGGCGGCGGGCAAGAGGGGCATTGTAAGCAAGGTCGAGAAGAAAACAGGAGTGACTTGTTTGACAATTTGTACGCTGCTTAAAAGAATCAGCATTGCGAAGACAAACAGCACGGCGATCAAAATCGGAAAGAGACTGCGCCGATCTTCTCGACGTAAAATGAAATGGATGATGAACAATAGTGCGCTACCTGCAAACGCGGACAGAAAACCCATCACGTATGCATTGATTGGCACCCACTGGAACCATTCCGCTGCAGTCAGTAACGCGGCGACCCCATACAATGCCCACCACACACCTTTAGGAAATTGTCTCAGTGGACGCGGCAACTCCCAATGGAGATGCCAACTGACAGGGACATATAACCAAATAGCCGATCGCAACGTGATCGCGCTATACCAAGTATGTGAACGTGAGACACTGCTGGCAATAAGCCAGATCGCCGTCAAGAAGTTGAAGGCGATGAATAATCGCCAACCAGTATCCTTGGGACGCAAAAACCATAACCCAAGAATACCGGCACCCAAAAAAAGATACGCCAACCACCATTGATTACTCATCCGCCCCCAAAACTCGTCACTGGAGTAGCCGGGAAATTTCCAGTCTACAATGAACACCTGCTCGCCGCGCCTCACCGTTATCGGCACGATCTCCCCGGCCTTCACGTTGTCAAATAACGTCATCCTAAGATCGGCGTCGTAGTCACCCATGTTGACGGGGCCGATTTTGGTTATACGATCCCCTACCTTAAGCGCTTCGGCGCTCGACACATAGATCGCTCGTATTTCCTTATTGCCTGTCTCCCAATGAAAACCGGCATATGGGGTCTGAATTAAAAGAGCAACAGTGTACGCCACGAGAATGGCGAGAACAAGGATGCTTGAAACTGGTTCGATGATAAGCCAAAGGCGCTGAAAAAGTTTGGTCATAGATGATGCCCCAGTTGATTGTAAAGTTTGACTGACGAAGAATGGGGATGAGCAACCATTATAGTCCAAGCCCCATCCCCTTTAACAAACAAGGCTCCGTCCATATACGGACAGAGCCTTGCATTTTCGAAAACGTTGAGAGGAAAAAGAAATGTTCAGATTTCCAACTTATTTCACTCGCTACTTCGTGCGCCCCGCACTCCAAGCGTAATAGGCAAAAGCGATCCCCCACAACCCCCACACCACCTGCTCTCACACTTCGCGCGTCATGCCCGCCCAACCAAAACAAAATAGCATAAGACCCATGCTGAAAGCAATTTGAAAGCCGCGCTTCTTCAGTGCCGCGCGCCAAGAAATTGATTCCGTCAGCCAACTTTGCGCTCCACGGTTAAAATTTTTTTTACCGTAAATGAAATCGAGATTTGCTCTAGAGCAGCTGATCTACCTCGCCGCTAAATTGGAGAGCAGCACTTGCGGCACTACCGCGATGAAATACGTTCCGGGTGCATACACAACCACGACCAGAGAGTTTTCGACGCGCGTTGCCGTGATGAACTCCCAGCCCAACTGCGAATGATAGTAGGCAATCATCAGGACGCTTCCAACGGGTACCACCAGCCCTTTGGGTATAGCGAAGGTAAGCCGGATAGGTGCGCCTGTTGTAAAAATTTGAATTCCATCTGCGGTAGTAATCCAGATCGTAATCGTTGCGCCCGCGAAGAAAATATTTTGAAGTTGGGTCAGTGTCAGATCAGGCATACCCAGACGGGTGACCAGGATCGGCGGCTTCTGAAGCTGAGTCAGGTAGGTTGTGCCCAGACCACTGACGATGATCGGCGCTATTGGAGACGGACCCCAATCCGTTGTGCCGACGATGAACGTCACCGTGCTGCCTGTTGGAGCTGCACCCGGCTCAACTGCCACAGTAATCCCGAACATCGGCGCGGAGAAAGTTGTCGGGCTGTTTGGACTCAAAAGATCAACCACGCAACCCGTCCCCGGCACAAGCCGACCCACAGGACAGACAACCGTTCTCACTTCTTCGCCGGGTGCGCCAACAACGACAACAGGCAATGCCGGAGGATACACAGCGCCTTCAATACTAATCAGAGTGTCTCCCGGACCCGGATTGAGCGCGGTATCCATACCAGGACCGCCGTCCAGGATATTGTTGCCTGCGCCGCCCGACAGAATGTTGTTTCTGGCATTGCCGGTTATCGTATCGTTGCCACTGCCACCATACACATTCTCCATGCCGCCGTTGCCGCCCGCAGCACCGGTTGTCACGCCAGTGACAAGATTAATAGTGACGCCAGTGGTGTAGCGGCTGAAGTCGAGCGTGTCTGTGCCGCCATCGCCGCCCACACTGCCGGTGATGCTCGCGCCGTTGTTGAAGACAAAGGTATCGTCCCCGGCTCCACCGAGCAGGCTGATGTTCTGCGCGCCGCTAACGGTAAAGGTATCACTCCCGCCACCACCCGCCGTGTTTTCAATTAACGAAAAGTCAAGTGTCGGATTGGTCATGTAGCGATTCGTCCCATCAATCTCCCAAGTGTTGTCGCGATCCATACCAATCAGTACATCGGAATTGATCGGGTCGGAACTGCCAATCAGATAGTTAATGTTGTTGAATGGGTCAGTGAAGGCGGTCGGTGTTCGGGTGGTATTGTCAGTACCGATCAAGCCGTCCACATCGCCGAAAGCGGTCAGCGTGATCGTGCGTGCCGTCAAATACTGGCTAAAGTCCAAAGTGTCATAGCCGCTCTGACCGTCGAAATCTCCGAAGAGCCGCGCGCTCGCATTGAAAGCAAAGGTGTCGTCGCCCGCGCCGCCGAGCAAGGTGTTCGTCTGGTTGCCGCTGATCGTGAATGTGTCATTGCCCGCGCCGCCTTGCAGTGTCTCAAAGCCAGAGAAGGAGAGCGTGCGGCTGCTGGTCGTGTAGCTGCTCGAGGCGCCATTCACCTGCCACTGGCTCATCGCGCCCATACCGGTCAATGTGTCGCCGCCAGCGCCGCTGCCCACAAGTCCGTTGACATTGCGGAAATCTCCAACAATGACTGCGACCAATCCGGTAAAGCCGTCGCTTGTGCCAAGTCCGTTTAGCGTGACACTTGGTGCGGTTACGTAATTTGAAAGGTTGAGGGTGTCGTTGCCCGCGCCACCGTCAATCGTGCCGGTCAACGTCGCGCCGTTATTGAATCTAAATTCGTCGTCGCCAGCGTCACCGAACAGGTTGAGGGTCTGCGCGCCGTTCACGATGAACGTATCATTCACGCTGCTGCCGATCACGTTCTCGATGTTTGTGTTGCTGTGTGTAGCGGTATTCCCCAGACCATCGGTTACCGTGACACTGCCCAGCGTGACCGTGATACTTGTGGTGACACGCGAGAAGTCCATCGTATCAGTGCCGCCAGCGACATTCTCGGCAATCGTATCCACGCCCCAAGTGTTCTCAAATACGAACGTGTCGTTGCCGGCGTTGCCGCTCAAGGTGTCGTTGCCGGTTCCACCCCAGATCGTATCGTTATCATTGCCGCCATTGATATTATCTGCGCCTGCCTCACCGAACAATACATCACTGCCATCGCCGCCGTTGAGGGTATCATCTCCCGCGCCGCCATAGATTGTATCGTTGCCGTTGTCACCGCCGAGTACGTCATCGCCCGCGTCGCCGTAGAGTGTATCGTCGCCGCCTCCGCCGTTGACGGTATCATTTCCGGCGTTGCCCCACAGAACATTGCTGCCCGCGTCGCCGTTCAATGTATCGCTTGCGCTACCGCCTTTGACGTTCTCGAAGCCGAGTATGCCGTTAGTGTTAGTCGCCGTGCCAACGACGAGGTCAACGACGACTGCGGTGTTGTACAGGCTATAGTCGAGCAAGTCCGTGCCTGCACCGGCGTCAATCGTTCCGTTCAATGTTGCGCCCGCCGCGAGATTGAACACATCATCGCCCGCGCCGCCACGCAGATCGTTAGTCAACGCACCACTGATATTAAATGTGTCGCTGCCGCTGCCGCCGATGAGCGTCTCGAACTGCGAGAGGGTCAGCGCGCGTGAGCTGGCATTGTCGGTGTAGGTCGTTGCAACTTGCCAGGTGCTTGTCGTATTCAGTGCGGTGAGCGTATCGCCTGCAACGCCACTGCCCGTGATGGCGTTCACGTTGTCAAACGTGCCGCCAATACCGTTGACTGTGCCCCGGAAACCGTCCTGCGTACCGAGCGCCGTCAACACGACATTGCGCGGCGTGAGGTAACCATTGAAGTTGAGCGTATCAGTGCCGCTGCCGCCGAGGATATTCCCGTTGACCGTCGCGCCGTTCTGGAAGACAAAGTTATTAGCAACCGTCGTGCTGCCAATATAATTCTCAACATTGCCGCCGTTGTGCGTGATCGAGTTCGTGCCGTCGCTCACGTTGACCATTGCGGCTCCAAAGGTATACGTCAGCGACAGCGTTGCGCCAGACAAGTCAATCACGTCAGTGCCTTCGCCAGCATTCTCAACCACGGTGTTCGTGCCCCAAGTGTTGCCGCTGAAGATGTATTGATCGTTGCCTTTATGACCAATGAGGGTATTGGTGCCAGCGCCGCCGACCAAGATGTCATCACCGTCGGTGCCCTCGAGAGTATTATTGAGGTTGCTGCCAATCACTTGATCGATCCCGCTGACACTTGCGGGGGCGCCGCCGTTGACCGCGGTTGCCGAACCCGTCGGCAGGCTGACGTTCACATCCGCGCCATAGTTTGAATAATCCAACTTGTCCCAACCCGTGCCGCCGTCAATACGACCAGTCACTGCCGCACCCGGATTGAAGATAAATGTATCGTCGCCCGCGCCGCTACTGAGGTTGAGCGTTTGCGCCGCGCTGATCTGGAATGTATCCACACCGCTGCCGCCGACGTAATTATCAAAGCCGTTGACGTTGAGCGCGTTTGCCCCGACGATGTAACGATTCGTGCCGTCAATTTCCCAGGTCGCTGGTGCGCCGAAACCGGTGAGCGTGTCTGCGGCTGTGCTGCCAACTAGCGAATCAATGTTGAAGAAGCCACTGCTGATATTCGAGGCAGTTCCGTCGAAGCCGTCAGCGTCAGCCGTAGTGAGCGTGATGTTGACTGGCGCGCCATAATTTGCATAGTTGAGTGTATCGTTACCTGCACCACCATCCACCTGACCGATCAGAGCTACGCCATTTCCAAAGAAGAAGCTATCGCTGCCGGGTCCGCCGCGCAGGCTTGATGTCCAAGCAGAGTTGACGTTGAACTGATCATTTCCGCTGCCGCCAATGAGATTCTCGATAGAAGTGCCAGCGTAATTGAGATTGATGCCCGTGCCGGTTACAAGCAAGTTCGCAACATTCAGATCGAGGGTGAGAGCTCCGGCAGCTGCGGTGAAGTTGAAGGTGTCTGTGCCATTACCGGATGTTTCGGCGAGGATGTCCGCGCCAGCGTTATCGGCAAAGACGTAGGTGTCATCACCCGCGCCACCTACTAGAGTATCAATCCCCGCGCCGCCTGTCAGAATGTTCGGCCCACTGTTGCCGGTGAGGAAGTCATCGAATGGACTGCCAATGATGTTCTCAATGCCAATGAGCGTGTCGGTGTCGGTTCCAATCGGAAGAGGAAGAATACGGGTGGCAATTCCCGTAGTCAAATTCACAGTGACAAAAACAGTGCTGGCGCTGTAATTGATCGTGTCGCTACCAAGTCCACCAGTGATGACATTGTTTGCAACATCGCCAGACAGATCATCATCGAAATTGCTACCGGTTAGGTTTTCAATACCGTAGACGCCGTTTGTGCCGGTTGCAGTAGGTGTGCTGAGATAAGCGGTGATGCCGACCGAGTAAGCCGTGTAATCCATTAGATCAACACCCAAGCCGCCAGTGATCGTCCCGCCAACCGTTCCATTACCTGCGAAGGCGAAGTGATCCTTGCCAATACCACCGGTCAAGTTCTCGACACCCGAGAAAGCCAACGTATTGAGAGTCGTGTAACTTCCGCTAACAGCACCATCAATCCGCCATTCACTATCAACGTCCAAGCCCACTAACGTGTCATTGGCTGCCGCACTGCCGACGATGCTGTTGATGTTGAAGAAGCCGCCCGTTACTCCACTGGCTGTGCCATCGTAACCATCAGTCAACCCGGCGACGTTCAACCCGAAGTTCCGACTGCTGGCATACAGATTCATATCGAGCGTATCGTTCCCGCCGCGTCCATCCACGTAACCCGCCAAGGAGAAGGTGTCTGCAAAAGAGAAGGTATCCGCCGCGCTGCCGCCAATCAACGTGTCAACGGACGCAAAGTACAAAGTGTTGGTGCTGATGTACTGGCTAAATAGAGGCAACACATTCATTGTCCACTGACTGGTTTGATTCAAACCCGTGAGAGAGTCAATGAATGTCTGGCTGCCAACAAGTTCGTCAATGTTGAAGGCTGAGCCAACGATGCTTGTCGCTTCGGTGAGGTTGAACCCGTCGGTAGATCCGAGCGATGCCACAACGAAATTCCGCGCGCTTGCATATTGATATTCGTCAAACGTATCGCGACCACCTTGTCCGTCAATAGAGCCGGTCAACACCGCACCATTGCTAAACAGGAAGTAATCCACATCACCGCCACCGAGAGCTGCTAGCGCGTTTGCATTGGCGAAGCGGAATACGTCATTGGCGCTGCCGCCTTGCAACGTCTCAAACGAACCGAAGTTGAGGATGCGGAACCAGGCTGCCGAAGTACCCGTCTCGGCATCCAGAGCAACCTGCCGCCGCGTGGTGGTGTTATTCTCGGTTCCGGCGAAGTTAATCGGGTTCAAAACAGCAGGATTGAAAGACACATAACGATTGGTGGCATCCACTTCCCAGTAGGCGTCTACATTACGTCCGGTGAGGTGATCGGTGGTCGCGCCGCTACCGATGATCGTTTCGATGTTATCGAAAGCGGGTCCGGTGAAGACGATGCCCGTTGCGCTGCCTTGGTGTCCATCCGTCGTGCCGAGGTCAAGGAGGACGACATTGCGCCCGGTCGTGTAGCGCGAGAAGTCAATCGTGTCGCCGTCGCCGCTGCCATCAATGCGCCCAACAAGGACGGCGTTGTTGTTGAATATCACCGTATCATCTCCGCCCTGACCAAAGATGTTATTGGTTTGCGTGCCCGTCAGTGTGAAGATGTCCGCTTGCACTCCGCCCACCAGATTATCGAAATAAGAGAATATGAGGGTGCGACCCAGCGCGGTGTAGGTATTGGTCGGGTCACTCAATGTCGCATGGATGTCCCAAGCGTTGGCGGCATCCAAGCCGCGCAGTGTGTCGGTAGCAACGAGAACACTGCCCACCATGACGGAGATATTATCGAAACCATTCTGGATCACCATGTCGTCCGAGCCAGCGAAACCGACCAGCGTGCCTAAGCGGGTGATCAGAACATTCGACGAAATTGTGTGGTTGGTGAAATCGAGTGTGTTCAATCCGTTGCCAGCGTTCACTTCACCCGACATCCGGGTAGCGCCATTGAATATAAAGGTGTCGGTGCCAGACCCGGTCAACAGACCTACTTGATTAATCGCGCCGGAGCTGGTGTGCCGCACTGTGTATCCGTTGCCGACAATCGTCGTCAAGCCAACAGACTGCGTGACTGTCATATTGGCAGATGTGGTCGAGAAGTCGAGGGTGTCAATGCCGCTGCCGGTCTTGGTGAGAACATCATCGCCCCAAGTGCCAGTGAAGCGGAAGGTGTCAAAGCCCGCCCAGCCATCCATCACATCGTTGCCATTGCCGCCGAGGATGAGGTTGTTTTCGCTGTCGCCAGTCAGCGTGTCGGCGTAAACTGTGCCGATGATATTCTCGATGCTCGCGATCGTGCCGGATCCCGCGCCGACCACAAGCGTGTGGTTGGCGAGGTTGACGTTTACGGCGGTGGTTGTGCCACTGTAGTCCACTGTATCCGTGCCAATACCGCCCCGCAAAGTATCGGAGCCGCGGTCACCAATGATCCAGTCATTCCCGCCCATGCCGTAGATGATGTCGTTAGCCGAGCCGCCGATGAGCGTGTTATCCAGATCGTTTCCATAGATGGCATTGGCAGCTGTGCGCGAACCGGTGACATTCGTGATACCCGCCGCGCCATCGCTTGCACCCGTGAAGAGGAATGGAGGTGTGGCGGGAGGCAGGATCGGAGGCGTGGTAGGGGGTACATTGGCGATCACCAGCGTGTAGCTGAGCATGACCGAGACCGGCGTTGTATAAGCGGTGTAATCCAGCGAGTTGATACCCGTCCTGCCATCTATGCTGCTGTTGACCGGCGGCAGAGTGCCTCCATCGCTGAAGATATAGTTGTCGTTGCCAGTGCCGCCAACCAAGTTCTCAATTGCACTGAGCGGTTCAGAGCCATCGGTGCCAAAGGAGAGTACTCTGCCCAGGCATGTGGCACACTCGTAAGTGTTATACAGATGACGATTGGCTGCCGTAGAGTTGATGCGCCAGGTGCTGGAGACGCCATCTAAACCGGTGAGCGAGTCAATATCGCGGCTGCCGATCAACGTCTCCATATCCGTAAAGTAGGCGAAGGATGCTTGCTCTGTACCTTTGAAGCCGTCCTGTGCGCCCAGATCGGTAAGAACGTAGCGCCGCGCCTTCTCGCAGTTGACGCAGATGAAGGTGTCGGTGCCTGTCCAACCGTCAAGGAAACCAACTACGGCTACAAAGTCGCGGAACTCAAAGCGGTCATTGCCTTGCCCGCCGATGAAGTTCTCGACATTCGTCGCGGCGTGTGTGGCAAGGTTCGCGCCGTAAATCACGTTGACATCCGCTGTGGTGAAGGCGAAGGTGAGCGCATTGCCAGACGTGACCAGCACAAAGCTCATTGTGTCGTTGCCCTCGCCCGCATTCTCAATGACGGTATCTGTGCCGTAGTTATTGCCAAAGAGATAGGTGTCGTCGCCTTGTCTGCCGGTCAGGGTGTCTGTGCCGGGTCCACCGTTGAGAATATTCGCCCCGTTATCTCCGGCGAGAGTGTCATTCCCACTGCCGCCCGTGACGTTTTCAATACTGACGAGAGGATGTGTAACATTCGTCGCTGCCCCGGCAAGGAGATTGACTACTACTGGGGTCGAGTAGGCGTTGTAATCAATCGTGTCGGAACCTGATCCACCATTGATGAAGAGGTCAATCGTCTTATTGTCAGCAACCTGGAAAATGTCACCGGCACTGCCGCCGATCACATACTCGTAATTAGAGAAGGTTAACGTCTGTGCGCCGAGGGTGTACTGCTGGTCCACGAAACCATCATGCAAATACCAGGTCGCATCGAAATTCGCGCCGGTCAATGTATCTGTGCCACTGCCGCTGCTGCCCAGTATCTTGTTGATGTTGGCAAAACCACTGCTGATTGCAGACTGTGTGCCGTTGAGACCATCACTGCCAGCGCCGGTCAGTGTGGCATTACGCGCACTTGTGTAAGCAGATAAGTCAAGTGTGTCGTTTCCGCCCTGCCCGTCAATCGAATCATTCAACGTCGCCGAATTCGCAAACACGAAATGGTCGTTCCCCAAACCGCCGCTGAGGTTAATCGTCCGCGAGCCGCTGATGTTGAAGGTGTCATTGTTGCTGCCGCCAATAGCAGTTTCAATCGCGCTGAAGGTGAGCGTGTTTACACCGACGGCGTACTGGAAGGCTGCACCAATCGTCCAAACGCTACCCGCCAAATTCGTACCAGTGAGGGTATCGTTCCCCACTCCGCCGATCACGACGCTGGCATTGATAAAGTTGACGCCGTCCACCGAACCATCAAACCCACCGGAGAGATTGGCTGTGGTGAGGACAACCGTGTGAGCAGAGGGCGATGTAGAGAGATCAAGTGTGTTGCTATTGTTGGTGCTTGTAACAATGTTCTCGATATTTCCGCCGAGGTGTGTAGTCGTGTTGGTGCCGTCGGTGACGGTAAGAACACTGAAGTCAATAGTCACCGCAACCGAGACAAGGGAGAAATCAAGTGTGTCGTAACCGCCCGCAGCATTTTCGATAACACGATCATCCACGCCCCAGCCGTTTTCAAAGACGTAGGTATCATCACCCGCGCCGCCGGTCAGGATGTCGTTGCCCATGCCACCGTTGATCATGTTGTTCGCCGCATCGCCGGTCAGAAGGTCGTTGACACTACCACCGATAATGTTCTCGACGTTGGCGACGAAATTAGCAGCGTCGCTATTGAGGTTCATTGCCGAACCGAGCGACAAGTTCACCGTCACGGGTGTTGAATACGCCTGATAGCTCAGTGTGTCTGCGCCACTGCCGCCGTCAATGCGGCTCATCGCATTGGTCAGTGCGGCATTCGCGCCGAAGTCGAAGGTGTCATTCGCAGGACCGCCAAACAGTTTGAGAATCTGCGATTGTGTATTGACGATATTGAACTGGTCGTTGGCGCTGCTGCCGAGATAATTCTCAATGGTGTTGCCGGTGTGTGCCACCGTGTTGAGTCCGGCTGCAACCGTGACAGTTGTGCCGTTGAAGGTGAAGAGGAGAGCAGCAGTCACATTGGCAAAGTCAAGCATGTCATCGCCTGCGCTTTCGGTGACGGTGTCCGCACCCCACACATTGAAGAAGGTGAAGGTATCATCTCCCACGCCGCCGGTCAGTGTATCGTTGCCCGCATTACCTGTGATGACATTGTTGCCTGCGCTGCCTGTGAGTGAGTCTGCACCCGCGCCGCCAGTGATGTTCTCCATGTTCGAGATGCCGGTGGTGCCGGTGGCAGTATTCGCGCCCAAGTTCACTGTCACCGCATGGGTCGCAAGGAACGCCGAATAGTCAAGCAAATCTGTGCCTGTGCCGCCGTCCAGTGCGCCGTTGAAGTTTACGTTGTCGGCAAAGACAAAGGTGTCTGCACCCGTGCCGCCAAACAGGTTCTCGACAGCCGTGAAGGCGAACACACCATTTACATCACCCATCCTTGCGCCAGTCAAATTGAAGATCGCTCCGCTGTTCGGACCCGTCAAACTATCAGTGCCCGCGCCACCGACGAGTGTGTTCATGTTGGCGAAGCCGCCGCCTGCACCCGTCGTCGTTCCACTGAATCCATCTGTGCCGCCAGGTGCGCTCAATACAAGTGTCGCGCTGGATGTGTTGTAGTCAAGTGTGTCATTGCCGCCCTGCCCATCTACCACACCACTCACCGACCCGCCTCTGAAGTTGAACAGATCATCGCCAAGCCCGCCGCTTAAATTCAACGTTGCCGAGCCAGTGATGTTGAAGGTGTCAACGCCTGTGCCGCCTTGCGCGGTCTCAATCGCAGAGAAGGTAAACGTATTCGCGCCGTCGGTGTACTGAAGAGGCGTGCCGATGGTCCACTCGCTGGCGACGTTCATGCCGGTGAGCGTATCTGATTGCGCTGAGCCGATGAGGTTATTGAGGTTGCTGAAGCCGCCACTCACGCCTGTGGCGTTGCCGTTGAAACCGTCTGTGCCAGCCGCAGTGAACGTCACAACAGCCGCGTTGGTGTATGCACTGTAGCTCAGTGTATCGTTCCCGCCTTCGCCGTTGATCGTGCCAGTGAGAAGCGCCGTGCCGGAGAAGTTGAAGGCATCATCGCCCGCGCCGCCGTTGAGGTTGAGCGCTGCCGCACCACCGATGTTAAAGGTGTCAACGGCGGTGCCACCTTGAGCTGTCTCTATCGCAGAGAAAGTAATTGTCCGCCCGCCGCTGGTGTATTGATTCGTTACGCCAATCGTCCAGACGTTAGCGACATTCAATCCCGTTAGAGTGTCATTGCCTGTGCCGCCAACCAGAGTGTTAATGTTATCAAATGTGCCGGTGAACGCGGCTTCAGTCAGACGCAAGCCATCTACTGTGCCAACGCCCGCAAACGCGATGTTACGTGCCGTCCCAAATGCCGCGAAGCTGAGTGTGTCGTTCAGAGTGCCGCCGTTGAGATTCTCGACCGCTGAAATCGCCAGCGTGTTGCCACTGACATACTGAACTGCATTCGCGCCGGTTACATTCCACGCCGCGACTGCATTCAAGCCGTTAAGCGTATCGCCCGCCACACCACTGCCAACGATTGTTGTGATGTTGCTGAATGAAGTGAGCACTCCTGTGACCGAACCGTTGAAGCCAACCGTGCCTGGTGCGTTAAGCGTGATGGTCACGGCGGACGTATAGAGGTTCAGGTCGAGTGTGTTGTTCCCGCTCCGTCCATCAATGTTGCCGAAGATCGCGCCAGCGTTGAATCGGAAGGTATCGTCGAAGGATGAGCCGATTAAGTTCTCGACGTTCTGGACAGCGGCAAAAGTAAAGGTGAGACCGGAAGTGAGGAGAGTAAAGTCGAGGGTGTCATTCCCGCTGGCAGCGTTCTCAACGACAACATCCGCTCCCGGAGTGTCCTCAAAGAAGAATGTGTCATCGCCCGCGCCGCCGCCGAGAATGTCGGCGACTGTACCGCCGTAAATAGAGTCGTTGCCCGCGCCGCCGTCAATCAAATCTGCGCCAGCGTTACCCTTGATAATGTTAGCTCCGCCATCGCCAAACAAATTATCGTCGCCGCTGCCGCCAGTGAGATTCTGGAAGCGCAGAACGCCGCCAGTGTTCGTCGCCACACCTAGCTGGAGATTCACGGCGACCGGGTTGCCCGCGCTGTAATTCGAATAGTCGAGCAAGTTCATGCCGGTGCCGCCATCAATCGTGCCGCCGACTCCAAAGCCGTTGCCAAAGATGAAATTGTCATTGCCCGTACCGCCGATCAGGTTCTGGAATTTCTGGAAGGTGAAGGTGGCAGTGCTGCCTGTGTTGTTGGCAGTGATCGTCCAGTTGAGGGCGGCGTTCGAGCCAAAGAGCTGATTGCCGGCGTTCGAGCCGCCGATGATCCCGTCCCCGGTCCCGGCAGCCCGGCTCCTGAAGTATGGCCCCGCCTGGGTTGTCAAGCCGGCGGCGCCCTTCGGGACCATGAGGTCCAATCTGATATTCAGGTCCTGCCCCAAGTCTTCGCCGCGACCGGACTCATTCACTATTTGCACGCCACTGAAGTCCAGGCCGGTGTTCTGCAGGGCGTTTGAGATTATATGGGTCAGGTTGCCCGCGAAAATCGAAGCGTAGGTATGAGTACCACTTCCGCCCAAGCCAAGGTCGGCCTTGCCCAAGGCGCCGGCAACGGCATTGGCCCGGTCAAAGGTATCGGAAAGCAGCGCACCCTGCACAGGCGCGCCAGGTGCGGTCTTCGCGGTTTGCCCGAGGTCCCACCGACCTTGCGCCGGCGCAGGGACCACCCCGGCAAGCAGCAGGAACATGGTGGCGACAATGCTCGCAGCACGGGACCACCTGCGCGGCTCCCGGTAGCAACGGGAAAGGACTTGCAGTACCTGGCGTGGCGCCCTTAGCATGCAAATCATCCAACCACCATGTTGGATATGCTATACGGTATTCGACGACTTGTCCATAGCGCAAGGCGAGCTTCATTCCGGGTCTTGAGGCTCGGCCCATCCACTGAATGATGTATAGACGGACTACACTGAATACTCGATAGCCTCCACCATTGGGTGTATCTCTAAACACACCGTTCCCCCTGATGGATTCCGCTGCCCAGCGGATTCCCATCTCCCGGTAGGGCCCTTACACTGAAGGCACATCGGATCAGGGGAAGGTCTCTCTTGGAGGTGGACCATGAGGAATCTCAAGATGCGAGCAATCATAGCTTCAGAGGTGCCCGAGGTGCGCCGACTGCTGACAGGCGTGGTGCAGAAGGACATGGGGGGCGTCGTTGCTGCGCAGGCTGAGAACGGGCTCAAGGCGCTCACACTGGCCAAGAGCCTGCGACCCGACGTAATGCTTGTTGACTATCGTCTTCCCCATGTGGCTGGCATGGACGACGTCCGGCTGTCGCGCATCGGGGGACTGGACACCGCTCTGGCGGTCTCCCAGGAGCTTCCCAACACCAGAGTGATGGTGGTGAATGACAGCAGCGCAGCCGGCTCCACGCACGCCGACCACGCCGTGGCCGCCGAGCTGTGTCTGTACGGCGAGTCTGGCTCGGCCTCGGTCTCCTTCGCAGATCTCAGAGTTAAGGAGGTATCTTCCATGCGATCTCATGTGGCAGAGGCATGCGACAAGGCTACCCTGGTGGCTGGACTGTCCGTCCTGGGTGGGCTGGGCCTGATGTTGAGCTTCATATTCGCCGGACCGGGCGCTGTCTTGGCCCTGGCAGGCGGTGTACTGTTCCTGGCGGCCTCCGCCGTTCGGGCCGGCGCTGCCCTCTGGTTCAAGTCAAGCCGGACCGAAAGGGATGCGAGGGAGACCTCCACGGCCCACGCGCATCGCTAGCACTTCGCTGATGCAGCACACGAAAGCCGAGAAGCTGGCGACACAAGAGGACGGAGAAAGATGACCTCCAGACAGGTTTTCAAGGAATGCACGGTGTTCGCGTCCCTGGGCGATGCTGACCTGGACAGAATAGCCGGGTTGGCGCAGCCCAGCGATTGGGAGGCTGGCGTTACCCTTTTCGGAGAGGGTAGCTCAGCCAAGGAGCTCTTCGTGCTGGAGAAAGGTAAGGTCGCCCTCCAGATGCACTTGGGCGGGGGGCAACCTCAACGCACCAGGAGAGTGACGGTGGATGTGGTCACCAAGGGAGATGTGGTGGGGTGGTCGGCTGTCGTCGAGCCCTACAAGTACAACTTCACGGCGGTCTGCCTGGAGCCGACCCGGCTGCTGGGCATTGATGGTTCCAAGCTCAGAGGCCTGCTCAAGGACGACCATCGCATCGGATACGAGGTCCTCAGCAGGCTGATTCAGGTGGTAGCTTCCCGCCTGGATGAGACGAGGCATGTCCTCATCAGCGAGCGGCTGGCTTCCATGTAGTCTGCGTCAGTCAAGGCAGGGCCACGGTCTTGCCTTCCGGCTGGTTGAAGAAATCTCAAGTCATCTAGAGGAGGAGAGGATCTATGTCAATCGGGTTAGTGATAGTCATCATTATCGCCGGCGTCGTCGTCCTGGCTGAAATGGGACTTGGCATCAGAATAGTACGGCAGTGGGAGCGCGGCGTGCTCCTCCGATTCGGGAGGTTCGCTGGCCTGAGGAACCCCGGCCTGAACTTCATCGTTCCCTTCGTGGACCAGTTGATCAAGGTGGACACCCGTATCCTTACTATTACCCTGGAGCCCCAGGAGGTCATCACCAAGGACAACGTAACCATAAAGGTAGACGCCGTTCTCTACTTTCGCGTCATCGATGTACAGAAGGCCGTGGTCAATGTAGAAGACTTCGTGAGCGCCAGCACCCAGATCGCTTTGACGACGCTGCGGAGCGTCTTGGGCCAGTCCGAACTGGATGAACTGCTGGCGCACCGGGACGAGATCAACAACCGGCTGAAGAATATCATCGACCAGCAGACCGAATTACCGTGGGGTGTGCTGGTTACTGTAGCCGAGGTCAAAGACGTGCTGCTGCCCGAGACCATGCAGCGGGCTATGGCCCGGCAGGCCGAGGCCGAGCGAGAGAAGCGGGCCAAGATCGTGCACGCCGAGGGCGAGCGCATGGCTGCGGAAAACCTTGCCGAGGCCGCTCAGATCCTTGGTCGGCAACCTGTGGCTGTGCATCTCAGGTACTTGCAGGCAATGGTGGAGATGGCCGGTGAGCGGAACAGCACTATCATACCCATTCCGTTGGACATCATGAGCGTTATCCGGGGGCTGCAATCGGCCGCCCAACCCGTGGCCGGGGACAGCCGATAGAGCCCAGACTACGTCAGGGCGCCCCGATGGCATCGGGGCCCCGTTAGGAAGGAATAGCATCCTTATGACGCTATCGAAATGGCCTGGGGCGCCGTTGTTGTGTGGTGGGGGGGGCTCCCCTAGCATGGCTGTCTCGCCTGAGACAGGTTGCCGGCTCGGGTCCGGTCAAGGAGGGGGGGCCTTATGGGGAAGGAACTGAAGATCAGCAGGAGGGACCTGCTCAAGTGGGCAGGGGCCGCTGGGGCTGGAGCTCTGGTGGCCAGCCGCATCCCTTGGGCGAGGCCGCCCGCGGGGCCGCCTCGAGCGGAGGCGCACCAGGAAGGACCGGAGCACAAGCGACTCCGCCGGTGGGCTATGGTGTTCGACCTGAGGAAGTGCGATGGCTGCCGCGGGCTGAATCTTCCTCCACAGTGCACTCAGTCTTGCATCCAGGGCCACTATTCTCCGGAACCCATGGAGTGGATCCAGGTGTTCGAGTACAAACTGGAGCAGGGCGGCAGCTTCTTCGCGCCGGTGCCTTGCCAGCAGTGCGAAAACGCTCCATGCGTGAACGTATGCCCTGTTGGGGCCACCTTCACCACCCCGGAAGGCGTGGTCATGATCGAACAGAAGAAGCTTTGCATCGGGTGCCGCATGTGCATGGCTGCCTGTCCCTACCAGCGCCGCTTCTTCAACTGGGGAGACCCCATCCAGCCGCCGGAAGCAGTCTTTGCGGAGTACAACATGGAGACCCAGGTCCCTGCTATTCGGGGCACGGTCATGAAGTGCGCCTTCTGCGCACACTTGGCCAAGAACGGCTCTGTCCCCTTCTGCGTCGCCGGATGCCCAAGAAAAGTGATCTGGTACGGAGACCTGGAGGAGGACCTGGCTACCAATACCCAGGAGGTGGTCAAGCTTTCCCGCTTCCTGGCCCAGAACACGGCTTTCCGTCTGAAAGAGGAACTGGGCACCAAACCCAGAGTGTATTACATCCGTGGCCACGGGCAAGACGTGGGCCGTAGCCCCTTCCAGACTGGGTTGCTTCCGGTCAAGTGG
>Ga0082335_1002643_pt1 | contig 32706 bp, 23 predicted proteins | sample Subgrocontami58m_FD_72375 | JGI IMG/M metagenome (GOLD analysis project Ga0082335, IMG submission 72375) | Subsurface groundwater microbial communities from S. Glens Falls, New York, USA - GMW37 contaminated, 5.8 m (SPADES assembly) (version 2) ... | reverse complement strand
ACGTGTGGCATTGGGGCTCCCGGCCGCTGGACGACTGAGCGAAGACTGAGTTCTTAACTTCTATGGTCATGGTCTTTTCGGCAACGTCCAGGGATAGGAGTTCCATCCTTCCCCAACCCAGTTGTGTCCCCGTCCTGATCAGGTACGGAAGCAAGGCTTCGCCGGTCAATCCTAATTGTGTGCTGTAAGACTTTAGGGACCGCGAGACGCCGGTATATCCTGCCTGAAAGAAAGCGTCATCGCCTTTCTCGCCAAGAGCTTGCTTCTGTAGCATGTAGAGGTCGCCCAGGGTCTCCGGCCGGATAAGGAAATACCGAATGCCATGGTAGCTGAGCACCCCAGCCCCCTCGTCGAATTCCAGGTTATCAATTACTTCATTGCCTGTGAACGACTTCAATTCTCTCCTCCACCGCCCGCTCGACGTGCTGCTCGTAGACCCAGGGAGGCTGGCTCATCCACGGCAAGGGTATCGGGGTCTATGACCACGCCATAGTCCCGCCTGGCGCCTTCAATCGAGACGTGGCCTTTGACAACATCCTGGAGCACCAGGTTGACACCCCTCTCCAGGGGGTCGCCGTATCCTCCTCCGCCCGCCACCTGCATGGCCACCAGGTCCCCATATTCCAGGTCATATACTCCCTTAGAATGAAGCATCTCCTGGCTAGGACCCGGGTTCAAGATGGTCACGCCCTTGGCGCCCGGCCGGCCGCCAAATAGGCCCCAGGGGGCGAACTTCTGGCGATCCGCCATGTTATACAACTTAGCTTGATCTCCAAGGACGCGGACGTCCCGGCGCACAGCCAAACTGCCACGGTACTTTCCTGGCCCGGCGGTGTCCGGCACGAACTCAAACCGCTCTATCAACACCGGGGAACTGGCTTCCTGGACCTCCACCGGGATGTTCCTCCCATTCCAGGGGGAGGTGATGGCTTCGATGGCGTCCTTATGGCACCGGCCCCCAATGCCTCCCGTCAGCAGGTCGAACATTACGAAGCGACGACCGGTCCGAGAGTCGTAGCCCCCAATGAAGGGGTTAGCCGCATGGCTGGTAGCGGCAAAGACCTTGTGGGGCACCGCTGGGGCCAGGGCGCCCATTACCGCCTCGTAGATCCGGCTACAGGTGATGTGACGGGCCCCCGCGGCGGCCGGCGGCTCGGCGTTGAAGAAGCATCCTCTGGGGGCTACCAGCTTTATCGGTCTGGTACAGCCCTCGTTATGGGGGACAAAGGGATCAGTCACCGCCCGCATGGCGCAGATTACGTAGGCGAAGGTGTAGTTGTAGTAAACGTTCATCCCACAGTGCCTCTGGAGGCTGCTGCCGGCCAAGTCGATGGTCGCCTCGTCCCCGGCGATGGTCACGGCCACCTTGAGCTCTATGGGGTCCGTGTCCCTGCCGGAATCGTCCAGGTAGTCCACAAAAGTGTAGGTGCCATCAGGTATGGCCCTTAGGCCCACCCTGATAGCCGCCTCCGAGCGGTCCATCATCTCCTCCATGCAGGCCTGCACGGTTTCCACCCCGTAGAGATCTACCAGAGCCGTGAAACGGGTCGCGCCGACCCGGCAGGAGTTGAGCTGAGCCTTCATATCCCCCTGGACCTTGTCGGGCAGACGGACATTGCCCAGGATCAGCTTCATCAGATCTTCCTGAAGCCGGCCTTCGCGGTAGAGCTTAACAGGCAGGATGCGCAGGCCCTCCTGATGATAGTCGATGAGGTTCTCGGCTACCTGGGATCCCAGGCCCGCTCCCCCCACGTCGGCCTGGTGGGCGCAGTTGACCACCCAGCCCACCAGGGTCTTCCCTTCGTGGAAGACCGGGTAGAAGATGAAGAAGTCCGGCAAATGTCCAGACCCGATCTGGGGGTCGTTCTGCAGGATAGCATCCCCCGGCTTGAGGGTTTCCGGTGGGAACTCGGCCGCGATGGTCTTGACCGCGAAGGGCATGGAGCCAAGATGTCCCGGGCTGAAATCCCCTTGGGCCACCAGCCTTCCCCGGGCATCAAAGATGGCGGTGGAGAAGTCCTCCCCTTCCCTGACCGCTTCCGAGTAGGCCGTGCGCCGCAGGGCCACCCCCATTTCCTGCGCGGCGGCTTGAAAGCCGCCCCACACCACTGCCAGCGTTATCGGGTCTACTTGAAGCATCGCTTACTTCTCCTTGGTCTTCACTTCCAGGATCAGATTGCCAAAGGCATCACTGTAGGCGGAGTCGCCGGGAGGCAGGACAATGGCTGACTCCCTCTCCTCGATAACGGCTGGTCCCGGGATAATTGCCCCTCGGGGCAGCCTGTAGCGGTCATAGATGTCGCAGTCTGTGGCCGCTCCTAACTCCGGGAAATAGACTTTCCGCCTGCCCTTGAGGGCCTCTCGGGCCTCGGCGCCAGCCAGGGAACCCTGCTGGAAGGCGGGCTTGGGAGCTACGCAGGAGGCCGTCAGCTTCCAGTTGACCACCTCAATCGCGTCTGAAGGGTCACTGTATCCGTATTGGGATTCATATGCCTGGTGGAAGGCCCGCCTAATGGCCGGGAGGTCTTCCATCGTAAACGACAGAGGGGGCAGTGGAGTGAGGATCTCGTGTCCTTGCCCCATGTAGCGCATGTCTGCCCATCGAGTGACCACCAGGTCCCCCGTCACACCGGACTCTTCCACCATGGCCTGGCCCTGAGCTTCCATCTCTTGGTAGAGTTCCCGCAACGGCTCAAAAACCTTCTCGTCCAGAGGGGCAATTAGTGTGCGGGCGAAGTCGAAACGGACATCAGCGACCAGGAGGCCGATGGCGGAGGTGACCCCGGCCCCGGCCGGACAAATGACTCGCGGTATGCCGATACTCTTGGCCAGCCGGGCAGCATGGACCGGCCCGGCTCCGCCGAAGGCCACCAATGTGAATAGCCTTGGGTCCCGTCCCCTCTCCACCGAGACGATTCTGGTAGCGCTGGCCATATGGGTAGTAACAATCTCGTGGATGCCCCAGGCAGCCTCCGTGACTGAGAGCCCCAGGGGTCTGGCTATCTGTTTCTCAATCCCCTGTACGGCAGCCCCCAGGTCCAGTTTCATCTTTCCGCCAAGGAAGTAATCCGGATTGAGATATCCCAGGACCAGATCGGCGTCGGTGATCGTGGGCTCCGTGCCTCCCAGTCCATAGCAGATAGGGCCTGGGTCCGCCCCAGCGCTATCCGGGCCTACGGTGACAATCCCCATATTGAGCCGGGCCAGACTACCCCCGCCGGCCCCTATCTCTATCAGGTCCACCGCCGGTATGTGGATCGCCAGGCCGCTCCCCGCCTTCAGCTGGACCCGGTCCACCTCGAACTCCCCTGTGGTGCCCGGCTTGCCTTTCTCTACCAAGCATATCTTGGCGGTGGTGCCACCCATGTCGAAGGAGATGAGGTTCTCCAATCCCGCCATGCGGCCGAAGAAGACTGCTCCCAGGACCCCCGCTGTGGGCCCCGACTCGATAATCCTCACGGGATACTTCTGCACGGTCTCCAGGTTAGCGATGCCCCCGCTGGACTGCATCACGTAGAGGTTTCCACCGTAGCCCTTAGTCTTCAGCCCGCTATCAATCCGGTGGAGGTATTCCCTGACGGCCGGCATCACATAGGCGTTGACCACGGTCGTGTTCGTGCGCTCATACTCCCGTATGGTTGGCGAGACGTCGGAGGAGAGGGAAACCATGAGCTCCGGGCATTCCCGGTGAATCATCTGTTCTATCAGCCGCTCGTGCTCCGGATTACGGTAGGCGTGGAGTAAACACACGGCGACGGATCTGACGCCCTTGGCCTTCATGTCCTGCAGGATGCGGGAGACTTCAGCTTGGTCGAGCGGTACCAGGACCTCCCCCTGGGCGTTAATGCGCTCCGTCGCCTCCCAAATGTCATTCCTGGGAATCAGGGGGACCGGCTTGTCCACGTAGAAATTATACAGGTCATACCTCTTTTGGCGCTGGATCTCCAGCACGTCACGGAAACCCTTGGTGGTGATCAGTCCCGTCCTCTCCCCTTTCCTTTCGATGACTATGTTGGTAGCCAAGGTAGTGGCATGGATGGCCTGGACCACCTGGTCCAGGGCCGTTCCGTGCTCCTCCAAGAGATCTTGCAGCCCTTCCATGACCGCGATCGCTGGGTCCGAGGGGGTGGTCAGACGCTTGCCAACGGCAATGGCGCCGCCGCTTTCTTCGAGCATGGCAAAGTCGGTGAACGTGCCCCCTATGTCAAAACCGAGTCGGAATGCCAATGCTTTGCCTCCTAAAAGGTGACTAGATATATTCCGGCTACTATGAAGACAGTCCCCAGGACCACAGGCCAGACCAGGCGTTCCTTATGGCGAAGGAAGAAGAGGGCCAGGATCAGGGTGCCGACAGGCTAGCATGTAGCTAAGTCCTTAGTGTCCCCAAGTAAGCGCTCTGTACTGAGTCATTAGCCAGGAGCCACTGGGTGCCGCCTTCCAATACTACTCGCCCGGTCTGCAGCACATACCCTCGGTCGGCTATCTCCAGGGCCATTCTCACGTTCTGCTCCACCAGGAATATGGTTATCCCCTCGTCGCGCAAATCGCGAATGGTCTGGAAGATACCCTTGATAAGCAGCGGAGCCAGCCCCAGAGAGGGTTCGTCCAGCAAAAGCAGCCTGGGTCTCCCCATGAGGCCGCGCCCGATAGCCAGCATTTGCTGTTCGCCCCCGCTCAGGGTCCCGGCCTTCTGGCTCTTTCGCTCCGCCAGTCGGGGGAAGAGGCTGAAGACCTTTTCCAGGTCTTTCCCCATGCGCACCTGTGCGGCGCCCGAACCGTGGCAGTAAGCTCCAAGCCTCAGATTTTCCAGCACCGTTAGAGATGGGAATAGCTGCTTGCCTTCTGGAACGTGGCACAGACCCAGCCGCACCAGCCTGTCTGGTGGGAAAGAGGTGACCTCCTGCCCGGCGAAGATGACCTTCCCCTTGCTAGGCGGCAGAACGCCAGACAGAGTCTTCAGGAGCGTTGACTTACCTGCGCCGTTTGCACCCAGAAGGCAAACGATCTCACCATCGTTTATCTGCAGGCTTATTTCGTGAAGGACCCTGATGGAACCGTAGGCCGCCGAGAGGCCCTCTACCTTAAGCATGACTTTCTTCCCCCAAGTAAGCGGCAATAACCTCCGCCTGGCGTCGTATCTGGGAGGGGGAACCCTCTGCGATCTTCTCCCCGAGGTTCAGGACCACGATCTCGTCGGAGATGTTCATAACTAAATCCATGTTGTGCTCAACCAGCAAGACGGTCATACCCCTTTCCCGTAGGGACTCGAGTAGGCTGGCCAGGGAGTTGCGCTCGGCATCGTTCAGCCCGGAGGCTGGCTCATCCAGGAGCAGCAGCGAAGGCCGGGCTGCTAACGCCCGGGCCAGCTCGACCATCCGCTGGTCCCCGAAAGGCAGGTTGGCAGCGCTTTCATTGGCCTTTCCCAACAGATCCACGAAGGCCAGCCACTCCAGGGCCGCCTCCCGGATATCTGCCTCCGCTTTGCGAGCAGTGGGCAACTGGAACAGCGCATCCCAGAACCGGCCCGGAGACCAGGTCTGGGCGCCCATCATGACGTTTTCCAGGACCGTCATCTCACGAAAAAGGCGCACGATCTGAAAAGTCCTGGCTATCCCCTGAGAAGCCACAGAATACGGTTTCGAGCCGCTGATGGCCTTTCCTCCGTACGTTATCTTGCCTGAAGTAGGAGACAGTATGCCGCTGATGAGGTTAAACATGGTAGTCTTTCCAGCGCCGTTAGGGCCAATGAGGGCCTTGATGACTTGGCTCTTGACGTCAAAGCTAACGCCGCTGACAGCTGTCAAACCTCCGAAGCTCTTGGAGACGCCTTCCACTTGCAACAAATGGGACCGGCCGTTCATGTGTCGTCGTCCACTGCAGTGCTGAGCTCAACCTGAGGCGCCTTCCTCAATTCACCTGCCGCGCGGCCAGCGCCCCGTACTCGCACCAGCCGTTCAGACAGCCGCCGGTAAACAATGGACACCATCGCCATTATGCCCCCAGGGAAAAAAATCAGAAGCAGCACGAGCAAGATCCCATTACTGAGCAAACGGTAATCCTTGAAGAACTCCGTAAACTGGGGCAGCAGCTTCAGAAAAGCCGCCCCGAAGATACCCCCCACTAGTGTAGCCTTACCTCCCAGGACCACCATGGTCACCAGGTCGAAGGATAAGACCACGTCGAATAGCGTAGGGGTCACGTATTTGAGGTGATGGACCATGAGGCTGCCTGCCATGGAACTGTACACCGCGCTCAGGGCGAAGACCTTTATTTTATACCTCGTCACATTCGTTCCCATCACGGCCGCCGCGAGCTCATCGTCGCGGAGAGCTTTCATGGCGCGCCCGCTCTGGGAACCGGCGAGATTGAGGCCCAGGATCAGGAGTAAGAACACGAACCCCCATACCAGGTAGTAGGTCTTAAGCTCGGTGTCAAACGTCAGGCCACCGATGGAGAAAGGTGGTATGTAGAATATCCCCGAATAACCTCCCGTGAACTCGCCACCAACGACCAGGTAGGAGAAGACTAGGACCCCAAAGGCCAGGGTAGCGATAGCTAACTGGAAGTGGCTGAGCAGCCCCAGAATGGGTATACCAATGCCGGTGGCGATGACGGCGGTCAGGACGGCCGCCGCCGCCATGGCGGCTAGTGGAGGAACGCCATACCTGGTGGTGAGAATGGCGGACCCATAGGCCCCTATGGACATGAAGGCGCCGTGGCCCAGAGAGAGCTGCCCTCCGTAACCAAAGGCCAGGTCCAGACCCATACAGGCTATGGCTAGGGTCCCTACCAGGATGAAGAAGCTAAAGAGATAACTCTCCCCTGCCACAAAAGGCAAGATGGCGACGATAACGGCCAGGGGTAGTAGCCAGAGTCGCTTCATTAGTGCCTTTCACCCAGAAGGCCGAAAGGCATGGCGCAAAGAAGGACCAACAGGAGCCCCATGGTGATCACCTCGCGATACATGGAAGGGAAGAGGCCGGCCACGAAGCTCTCCAAGAGGCCCAAAACCAGGCCTCCCAGGATTACGCCTACGTTGCTATTGATGCCCCCCAAGACTGCCGCCACGCACCCTTTCAGCGTCAGAGAGAGGCCGGTGAGGAAATTGGTGAAGACGATGGGAGCAATGAGCACGCCGGCAGTAGCACCTACAGCCGCACTTAGGATGAAGGCGCCCATCACCATGCGGTCCACCCTGATACCCACCAGGGAGGCCCCCAGGGGGTTCTCCGCGCTGGCCCTCATGGCTATGCCCAGGGCGGTACGGCTGAAGAAGAACCAGAACGCCGCTGACAGCAGTATGCCCACACCCAGCACCCAGAGGGCTTGAGGCAAAACAGCCGCTCCCATGAACTGTATGGGCTGATCACCAGAGAAGGGCTGGAGGATGTAAGAATCCCTGCCTATGGTTGCGGCCACCAGCCCTTCAAAGGCCATGGCGACCCCAACGGTCATGACCACTATGACCAGCGTGGGATAGCCCCTGGCCGGGCGGACGGAAAAGCGCTCCATGACCAGACCGGCCAGGCTGGTCACCACCAGAGCCACGAGGAAGGCCAGAGGCAGAGGCAGGCCGGCCTTGGCTGTCAGGAAGATGGCCACCATGGCCCCCATCATGGAGAACTCCCCCTGAGCAATGCTCAGGATGGAAGTCGTCCTGTAGATGAGGCCCAGGCCAAAGGCCACCAGGGCATAGACGCTTCCTGAAGTAAGTCCCGCCAGCAAGAACTGTAAGAGCTGTGCGCTGAATTCCATCTATCCTCCGTAGGGGCGGGTTTGAAACCCGCCCCTACACGCTGGCTTTATCCTACCCCACACGATTTCTCAAACCCGCCCCTACACGCGGGCTTTGTCCTACACCCACACGTTTCTCAACCCCGCCCCTATACGCTGGCTTTATCCTACCCACAAAGGGTCTTTCAAACCAGCCCCTACGCGCTGGTTCTCAACCCACCGTTTAGGCAGGTTTCTGGTCCTACTTCGATAGGATCCAGGAGTTCCCCTTGGCGGTCATTACGTACATGGAGGAGACGTCCAGCCCCACGTGATTTGCAGGGGTCTTAGTGTAGCAGAAACCTATGCCGCAGATCTTGCTGTTTTCCAAGTACTCCTTGATCTTCTCCCGGTCGCTGCCTCCGGCCTTGACGGCATCCGCCAGGTGGTGGACTGTATCCCAGGCCACCGCCTCGTTGTACTCGGGCAGCAAGCCCCCATATTTGGCCGCGAAGGCTTGCCGGAAATCTAATGCCTCTTTCTTCAACGGGTCTGTATCGGCCAAGGCATCGGTGACCTGCAGCTTGGCCCCACCCACGTAGATCAGGCCCTCCTGGGGTATGTCACCCGTGAGCTTGAACCACTGGGAACCGGCGGCAGAGGTGTTGAAGAAGATGGGGGCCGGAAATCCTATCTGGCGAGCGTTCTTATACACGAGGACGGCCGGGTCTCCTGTTCCCCAGGCTATGAGGGCTTCAGGGTTCAGCGCCTTGAGCTTGGTAAGCTGGGGAGTAACGTCCGTATCCGTCTGGCCCATTCGCTCCTGGCCCACCAGATCGAAGCCATACTTGGCGGCCATAGTCTCAATGAGCTTGGAGGCTCGTTCACTCAGGTCGTCCCTGGGGTGTAGCCCGGCCACCTTCTTCCATCCCTTCTTCTTGATGTAGTCGAAGTAGACGGTCATCAGGTCATCCAGGGTGTTGACGTTGGTGAAGAAGTACTTGTCGTCCGGGGTTAAGACCGGCGACCCGAAGCCATAGGCCGGCACCTTCAGGTCCCTTAACACGGGGAGAGCCGGGGCTATGAGGACCGAGGGCAGGGGACCGATGATGGCCGCTACCTTGTCCTCCTGGGCCGCCTTCTTGAGCAGGGCAACCGTTTCTTCGGACTTGGACTGGTCATCATAGGAGACTAACTGAATGGGCCGGCCATCCGCACCACCCTTGGCATTCACCCGTTCAATTTCCAGTTCTACCGCTCTAGCTATGGCAGTCCCCGGCCCGCCGAATGTTCCGGTCTTGGCGATGACCATGGCTACCTTGACGGGCTCTTTAGCGGCCGGCTTTGGTGTCTCCTTCCCGGCCGCTGGGGCGGTTCCCTTCGGGGCAGGGGTCAGACTGGAAGCCGCCGGGGCGCAGGCCGAGACGGCCAGCGCCAGAAGGGCGAGAACTATCAACGCAAATAAACCGTTTCTCTTCATCGCGATCTCCTCTCTAGTGTTACTACTTCATGTATCGCTGCGTCCAAAGTGTCTTCTGTTACCACCTCCATCCCGGCTCAAAGGTCTTGCGGCCGGCTGTTAACTAGGGTCTCCACACGACAAACTGAACTAGAAGTCCGGCCGGAAAGTGCCATTTTGCCGATTTTCGGGCCAAAACCACGATTGGGATTCGGCGCCGAGGGCCGCATTTCAGGGTTTTCGGCCGGACTTCTGGTACCTCGTTGGACAAACAGGCGTTACCTTCCTAGCCCGCGAAACTGGCCCAGGCGTCTCGCCTGGGCGCCACTCTATTCTCTTGCCGCCCATCGCATGCCGATTCTTGCAACTTGTCGCTAGTACTCTGTAACATAGGTTTTGACTGACGTCATTGCGAGGCCGGGGGATAGCGACCACCGGCGCTGGTAATCCGCAGGCCGAAGCAATCTCCTAGTGGCGCGCCGAGATTGCTTCGCTATCGCTCGCAATGACGTTGGGCCAGTTCCTGTGTTACAGACCACTAGGTCCCAATCCCGTTGTGACTGCGGAGTAACGCGGTCTCTGCTTCGTCTATTGTCAGGTCTTCTCGCAAGGCTATCCCATAATCCTCCCGGGCCGATTCCATGGTGACCTTTCCATTAAGGACGTCCCAACGTACCATCCCCGGGTCCCGTTCTCGGGGATCCCCATATCCCCCGCTGCCGGGCAACCGGATGCTCAAGACATGGCCCTTCTTCAATGGGCTTACCCCCTTGGACTTGAGGCGCTTCTCCCGTGGGGTTCCCGGATCCAAGATGAGCCGCCCCTTGTGTCCTTCCTTGCCGCCGAATAGGCCCTGGGGCGCGAATTCCTGCCGGTCGGTATAGCGGCTGAAGGTGACATCGGTCAGGAAGTGAATGTCCTTTCGCAGGGATAGGCCCCCTCTAAACTTGCCGGGCCCTCCTGAGCCGGGAATCAGCTCGTACCGTTCTATCAGGATGGGGAACTCCAGCTCCGCCGCCTCCACAGGCGTATTCTTGAACAGGCCCAAATGAATGTCCTGTCCATCCGGACCATCTTTGTTGGGTCTGGCTCCACCGCCTCCTCCCTGGATCTCCACGTAGGCAAATCTCTCACCCGTATCCGGCTGGACCCCTAAGAAGGCACAGGTAGCAGCCTGGCCGTGGCTGCCCGCCGTGACCCTATCCGGGATTGCTTGGGCCAGAGCCTTTATGAGGGCTTCTATAACCTTAGTGGTGGTCTGGCTCCTCGCTGTCACGGCAGCCGGTAGGCGCGGGCAGACCACCGTCCCTTCTTCATATTCGATATGAACCGGCCGGTAACACCCGGAGTTGACGGGCACGTGGGAGTCCGAGACAGCAATGAGGACATAATAAATGCCAGAGGAGGAACAAGCCACGGGACAGTTGATATTGCCTTGCACCTGGGAGCTTGTCCCTTTGAAGTCTATCCGGATCTCGTCACCCCGCTTGTGCACATTCACCTGCACCTTGACCGGCGTGTCGGTATGCCCGTCGTTGTCCACATAATCGACACCCGTGTAGTCGCCGTCCGGTATTCTGCCTATGCCCTCCCGCATCCGGCTTTCGCTATAGTCCAGCAGCATTTCGAAGCAACGACTTACTATGCCAGGCCCATACTTGGCAAGAATCTCCTTCATGTGACGCACCCCTACAAAGGTTGCCGCCACCTGTGCTCGGAAGTCCCCAAGAGTCCGCTCAGGAAGCCGAATGTTGTTGGCGATTATCGCTACAATCTGAGGGTCCTCCGCGCCAGCGTTGCAGAACTTAACCGGGGGTAGGCGCAGACCCTCCTGGTAAATCTCCGTGAGACCCCCTGCCACACCCCCAGGCACAGAGCCTCCCATGTCCAACTGGTGCGCTATGTCGGCCACGAAGCCCATCAGTTTGCCCTCGAATATCACCGGAGCGATGAACTGCACGTCCATGACGTGTTGTCCCCCCATATAGGGGTCGTTGGAGATGAAAACATCTCCTTCTCGGAAATAGTCCTGCGGGTAGAGATCCAAAAGCTTGCGGGTAGTGGTCTCAAGGCTGTGCATCAGCATGGGAGCAAAATGGGCCTGGGCCACGGTGTTGCCTTTGGCATCCAAGACAGCACAAGAGAAGTCCAGGATCTCCTTGACAATGGTGGACCTGGACATGCGCATCAAGCTGTAGCCCATCTCATCCGCTACCTGCTCCATGGCATAGCGGATGACCTGCATGGTTATCTGGTCTGCTTGATAAGGCATCTTATTCCCCTGATAAAGACACGATGATGTTCCCGAACGGATCAATGGCGGCGGAGCACCCGGGGGGCATAACAGTGGTAGCGATCCTTTCCTCGATGAGGCACGGACCTCCGAAGGAGTAACCCGGATACAGGAGGTCCCTGTCATAGATAGGGACGTCCACCTTTCCCAGTCCTTCGAAGTAGACCGGACGCCTGCCCTTGACGGCCTGCGAAGGGCTGCCTTCAGATACCGCCTGAAGGGCCAGTCGTACCTCCGGGGAGCGCCCTATGGCCCTCACCCGCAGGTTCACGAACTCCACTGTTTCGTGGGGCTCACAATAGGAGTAAAACCTCTGGTGGAGCCCGTGGAACCGATCGAGGATGGCGGATATGCTCTCGATGCTGCTGCTGATCTGCACGGGGGTGTTTATCTCGTAGGACTGCCCCTTATAACGCAGGTCCGCAGAATAGAGGACAAGCATATCCCCCTCTTTGACCTGCTCCCGGCGCAGTTGCCTGACCCCTTCCTCTTGCAACGAGCGGAAGACGGACAGCAATAGATCGGTGTCGATTTCATGGTGCTTCTTCGCGAGTGTGCGTACATAATCGCGCTGCGTATCAGAAACCAAGAGCCCTAGAGCCGACAGATTTCCGCAAAGAGGTGGCACGATAACTTCCCTGATCTTCAGTTCTTCAGCCAACTCAACGCCATGGAGAGGGCCTGCCCCGCCGAAGGCCACCAGGGCAAACTCCCTGACATCATACCCCTTCTCAACCGACGTGGCGGCGATGCCTTTCACCATATTGGCGTTCACGATTCGGATTATGCCTCTGGCAGCTTCTTCTACCGACATGCCGGTCCTGTCGGCCACATGCTCCTTCACTGCCTGGAAAGACTTCTCTAGGAACAGTTTCAACTCCCCACCCAGGAAGTAATCAGGGCTCAGGCGGCCCAGGAGGAGGTTGGCGTCGGTCACGGTAGGGAGAGTACCCCCCCGTCCGTAGCATGCCGGGCCGGGCAGGGCCCCGGCGCTCTGGGGCCCCACGTTCAGGATGCCAGCTTGGTCCACCCAGGCTACACTGCCGCCCCCAGCGCCAATAGTGTGGATGTCAATCATGGGTATCTTGATTGGGAAGCCACCAACCATGGCGTCAGTGGTAGTCTTGGGAGTCCCCCCATCGATCAAGCAAATGTCGAAGCTGGTGCCGCCCATGTCTACTCCCACCACCAGGTTCCGGCCGGTGATACGGCTGATGAAGGCGCCCGCCATGGCGCCCCCCGCGGGGCCGGAGTTCACCATGTGTGCGGCGTTCTTCCCCGCCACATCGGCGGTCATGGATCCCCCGCTGGCCTGCATGATGCGCAGGTCCACTTCACCATATCGCCCGGCTAAACTGGAGACCAGGCTCTCCACATAACGCTCGCTCACAGGCAGAAGATAGGCATTGATGACCGCAGTGGATGTTCTCTCGTATTCCCGGAACTCAGGGCACACCTCCGAGGAAAGGGATAGATAGGCTTCGGGGAACCTCTCTCGGCAAATCTCCGCCACCCTTTTCTCATGAACAGGATTAAGGAAGGAGAATAGGAGGCAGACAGCTACAGCCCGTACACCCTCGTTCTTGAGGAAGTCCACCGCCTCGACCACAGAACCCTCGTCCAGGGGCACCAGCACTTGCCCCTTACTGTTTACCCTCTCTACCAAGCCCTTTCGAAGGTATCGGGGCACGAGAGCAGGCGGATGGTCCACCGAGAAGTCGTAGAGGCCTTCCTGGGGTCTTCCTACCCGCCTAATCTCCAAGACATCGGCAAACCCTTCGGTAGTTAACAGGCCAACCTTGGCTCCCTTTCTCTCCAGCACGGCATTGGTGCCAATGGTGGTGCCGTGGACCAGGTAGTCGAGCTGGGGCATTGAACTACCGGAGAGTTGCAGGATCTTTTCCAGGCCAGCCATGACCCCCTCGGCAGGGCTGGCAGGCGTAGTGGGAACCTTAGTGTAGTGGAAGGTCCCGCTCCGGTCGTCCACCAGGATCACATCGGTAAAGGTGCCGCCTACGTCAACGCCTATTCTCATCTTCCAGAAAAAGTTCCTTTTCTTAGTGCGGGGCCGACAATCGGCGTCACAGCGCCTTCGATTTCGCCTCTTTTATGATCTGCCGGGCGATGGTCAACCGCTGGATCTCGTTGGTCCCCTCGAAGATCTGGGTCAGCTTGGCTTCCCGGAAATAGCGCTCGGTGGCAAAGTCCTTCACGTAGCCCGATCCTCCCAGGACTTGTACCGCCTCCACGGCCACTTTCATGGCCACATCCGTGCCAAAGCACTTGGCCATAGCTCCCAGTTTAGCCATTAGGGGAGAGTCTTCATCCACAGCCGCCGCGGCCCTGTAAACCAGCCACCGGGCCGCTTCGATCTCCATGGCCATGTCCGCTAGCTTGAATTGGATGGCCTGAAAGGAAGCGATGGGCGCTCCAAACTGGTGCCTCTCGACAGCGTAGTTCAGGGCGACTTCGTAAGCCCCTTGGGCGATGCCCACACCGCAGGCGCCTACCCCCGGCCGGGTGATATCTACGGTCCTCATGGAGATGTCCCAGCCATCGCCCTCCTGGCCTAGCAGGTTTTCTCTGGGTATGCGGCAATTTTTGATGACTATCTCCGAGGTCGGGGTAGACCGCCACCCCAGCTTCTTTTCCAGACGCACCAGGGACACGCCTGGGCTTTGCTGCTTGTCCAGAAAGAAAACGCTTATTCCCCCCCGCTTGGCCTCTGGGTCAGTTTTGGCAAACATGGTCATCACCGGGGCAGATCCTCCGTAGGAGATGAAGCGCTTGCTGCCATTGAGCACGTAATGGTCACCATCCCGCACCGCGGTGGTGCGCATCCCTGCCACATCAGAGCCCGCCTCCGGTTCTGTAAGCCCGAAGGCGCAGATTTTCTCCCCCGAGGCGATGGCCGGCAGGAATCGACGCTTCTGTTCATCACTGCCAGCGATGAGGATGGGCTGGGCGCCTAGATGGGACTGGCTGCTCCACATCAGGGCATCGCAGAAGACCCTGGAAAGCTCCTCCTCGACGATACAGTAGCTCACCTCGTCACCGCCGCCACCGCCGTATTCCTTCGGGAGGGTGAACCCGATTAGCTGCTGTTTCTCGAAAATGTCCACCAGCTCCTGGGGGAAGACTCCCGTCTCTTCTATCTCGGGGACTCTAGGAGCGATCTCCTCCTCGGCCATCCTACGGACGGACTTGCGAAGCATTTCTTGAGCCTTAGTGAGGGCAAATTGGCCCTTCATAACGTTTTCCTCCTGCACAACGGGGCCGGTCCTTCCTGGGAAGAGCGTGGCCCGTGTTAACAATAATCGCACTGCCAGTACCGACCGTGGTCCCAAAGCTTCGCCCGCTATGAAGGGCAACGCACCCGGGTGTTTCAAAGGGGAACAGGGTCGATTGACGGCTGACGTGCTCCAGGAGCAAGCCCCTACATAAACCCCTGCTTCAGCGCGCCGATAGCGCTCTCTACCACCGAAGGCGCGTCGGCAGAGCTGGATTCGATAGACCGGCGTGCCCTGTCCACCTTTTCGGCTAAGCCTTCGTCCATGGCGCCGCGGACGGCCAGATAGGAACGAGCGCGCCGCTCCAGCCTGTGAGCCAGGCGGTCCAGGACCGGCATGGCCTTCCACGTGTTGATGGTCCTCAAGATGGCCTCTTTTTCATCCGGGAGCCTGCCCTCCACTTCCATGAGAAGGTTGGACATCTGGTCGCTGATAATGTAAGAGGTGCAATTCAGGTTTTCGACGAGAAGCCCTATTTCGTCAACGACCCCATCCTCGGTTAGCTCCTCGAAAGTCCCGGCAAGGAGCTTGCCGTGGAGAGGAGAATCCCCCCTCACTATCAGGCTTCGCAGCCGGATGAAGTCCGGGTTGATCTCGTTCAGGACCGCGGCGGTCTCCAAGGCATGCTTGGCCGAGAGCTTTCTACCCCCCAGCCCGGGCATGACGTATTCTGAGAGGGAAATACCGGAACGCACCACCTTCCGTCCGGCGCTAACATGCTGCTCCGCCGTAACCCCCTTTTGCACGTCCTCAAGTACCTCGTCGCTGCCGGATTCCAGGCCAATATGAAGCCTGGACAATCCTGCCTCGTAGAGTTCCGTCAGCTCCTCCAGCGATTTCCTGGAGGCAGTCCTGGCCCGGGCATAAGAGGTCACCCTTTCCACCGTGGGAAAGGTCTCCTTCAGGTACCTTATCACCTCCACCAACTCCGCCGTGCGCATGATCAAACTATCAGCATCCTGCAGGAATACCGTCCTGCCCCCGGAGCTGATCCAGTCTACTACGGCTACCAGGCATTGCAGCCTCAGGGCCAGATCCTCAGACGGGGCAAGCCCCCTCGCATAAACCCCCGGGGCGCCTTGAACTACGAGGCCGGCCATATCACGGCCCAGCCTTCCTCCGTACCCCAGGGACCAGGAGGTGGCCCTGACCATCTCCACGATGCCCTTGACGGCGTCGATATCCCTCTTGATCTCTTCGACCCTTCTGTAAGCGAACTTCTTGCCCTTATACGTGGGACAAAATTCACATCTGTTCCAGGGACAGTTGCGGGTTGTTCTAATGAGCAGCGAGCGATCTTGCCCCTCGCTCGGTGGTCTGATAGGCCCCATCTCGAACGTGTAGCCGTCAGGCTCTACCGCATCCATCCTTGAACGCCTCTCCATCTATATTTGATTCCAGGCTCGTCACGTTCACAGGCTGGCGATGAAGCGCATGGCGCGCTCCAAGTCCGCCTCAGGGTCAGGGCTCACCGGGAGGATGGAGGCAATTAATTCGCTGGCGCCAGCGGTTTCCATGAAGGAACGCAGGCCGGCGGCCACCTTAGCCTCGTCGCCATGGATCACGACGGCGCTAAATATGCCATCGGTCAATTCGCCGCGCTGGGCCTCCGGATAGCCTGCTGCGCTAAGCGTTTGAATGTACGAGGGAACGCGCAGGTAGAAACCCAGCCGCTTGCGCGCAGATCGGGCAACCTCGGAGAGGTCCCCGGAGAGGGCGATAAACGTGTGTCCGACCAGCGGTGGCACCGCGCGGTTCGCCTGTGCGGCGCCTTCCTTCAGGGCCGGGAGCGCGACGTCGCGCAGATAAGGCGCCGGACAGATCCAGCTTATCGCGCCGTCAGCAACGCGGCCGGCGAGACGGAAGGAGTTGGCCTGCAGGGCAGAGACCATTACGGGAACGGAGGACGGATAGGGCACCTGGGTATGCACGTGGAAGCGGGCGCCGTCGAAGTTGACCGCCCCCGTCTGGAGGCCAGACTTGAGCACCGTGACATATTCACCCAGGTGCTCCAGCGGGCGCTGGAAGGGTATCCCAAAGGCCCCTTCAACGCTCACCGCGTGGCTGGGGCCGACGCCGACCACCAGCCGGCCGGGAGCAAGGCTGGCGATAACCTCCGCCTGCTGTGCCACCACGAGCGGATGGCGAGGAAACGTGGGAACAATCGCGGTGCCCATCCTGATCGCCTTGGTGCGCGCGGCGGCCGCCCCGAAGAGGGTCAGCGCGTCAGCCCCTGCGCCGCCGGTCGCCAGCCACCACGTGGGCACCCCCAGTTCATCGGCGCGCACTATTGCCTCAAGGGTCTTCGCCGGTGTGAGTTCTGAAAACGCTATTCCGATGCGTCCTTTATCCATGTCCATCTCCTTAGCCATGCGTTTGTGTCACGAGCACTCCATGCTCCCTTGGGCCCACCACAGCGGGTGGAGTATGTTTTGTGCATCACAGCCAGCAGGATACTACACGGGTTGGTGGATAGCAAGAGCTGTTTCTCTCAGGCCGGGTAACTAAACAGCCACTAAGACACCAAGGCACAGAAAAACGTTATGGAATACAAGCCACTTCCGGAGCCTGAAGAAGAAATAGCAAAGGCCATTGTCGAAGCAGCATACATCGTTTATATAGTTGTGATTTCCTTCGCGTCTTTGTGACTTTGTGGCAGAGTAGTTACCACCCCGAAGACAATACTGTCACGCGCCCCATCCCCAAGAGCTGGTTTCTCGCACACGCGATACGGCGCTGTTAGTTCAAGGTTTGGGGACCCGCGGAGTCAACTTTGACGCCTTGGGGGGATCGAATTGTATTGCAGGACGCGCTAGGAGGAGATCAATGGATCACGAGGGATTCGACGAATTAGCTACTACGGGACGGAGGGGCCTCACCGAGGCCGGAGCCTGCTTCTAGCTTTATTGCATCCCGACGAGAAATCCTATCACCATCTGCATCAACTGGTGCTGAATCTCACCGGCCACCACCACGGAGGTCAGTCCGGCTACAAACAGGCCGGTTATCGCCAGCATACTAGCCCGAACGTCCCTGCGTTCCTGAGAAATGCTATCGCCCCACTTCATGGCTGTCCACTAGCTCCTGCGCGTTCTTGGGAACGGAGAAACAGGACACAACCCACCTGCCGCCGCCATCCCCACCTTCTAACACTACTCCCTCTGCGCGAACAACCTCGTTAAATTAAGGTGAATACTTGTAAGGTAGGGTGAAGACTTGGTAGAGTATTGTTGCCTAGTTTTAAGGAACGCCATGGCTGAAATCCCCTGTAAACATGGTTCCAGGAGGAAAAAGTGAGATGGACGAGAGTCCACTGGCAAAGAAGCTTCTGATCAAGCCTGGACAACGGGCGGTTATTATCAACCCGCCGACCGGCTATCTGGAGAGCCTGGGCCCCCTGCCCACAGGCGTCGAGCTTTCCAAGGAGCCGGACGCCGCTTTCGATTTCGTCCAGCTTTTCGTCACGAACTCGGAAGAGCTGGCGCAGTTTGCTGCGGTGGCCGCAGGAGCGGCTAAGAGGGATGGAATCCTGCGGGTCTCCTACCCCAAACAGAGCTCAAGAGTAAAGACCGACCTCACCCGCGATAAGGGGTGGGAGCCGCTTCACCAGGCTGGTTTCGTAGGGGTGGGGTGTCTATAGATGATACCTGGTCGGCTTTCCGCTTCAGGCCGTCCGACATGGTGGGTAAGAAGAAAGGATAGGACAATATCCCTTTGATAGACCATCTCACGTGTGATACTATTTGGCATGAAGTAGCAGAGAGGCCCTTTAGAGAAGCGAATGACCTTATCAAGGCTTAAGTGGCTTTCCGTGGTGGCACCGGCGCTCTTCATCACCGTCTTCGAGACCGCCCGGCATCTGCTATTGGACGAATTTTTGCACCTCTGGGCGGGAAGCGTACTGGTCCTGGTGGTAATATCCACCGTGGCGTTCGCCTTTTCACGGACGGTGTTCGGAACTATCGAGCGGATGCAGCGAGAAATCGTGCAACGCAATGAAGAACTCTCCGCTCGGAATGCGGTTGGAATAGCCGTGAGCCAGGCCCATGACCTGGACGAGGCCCTTGGTCGGGCGCTGGAAACAGTCCTGCAGATCACGGGGGCTGAGGCTGGCGAAATCCTGGTCCTCGAAGAGGAGAGCCATGAGCTGGTCATGAAGGCTCATCGCGGCATAGCCGCCGAAGTCTTCCGGGAGATGACCCGTTTCAAGCCAGGAGAAGGATTGCCGGGCCTGGTGGCAAGTTCCGGAGAGCCTGTCCTGGTAAATGACCTGCCGGACGATCCTAGGTTCCTGCGACAGAGTGTAACGGCCTGGGGCTTCCGTTCCTTTGCCGGTGTCCCCCTCAAATCCAAGAACCAGGTGGTTGGCGTGATGGACGTGGCATCACTGGATTCCAGGCGCGTTTCCAGAGAGTCGCTGGACCTACTGATCGCCATTGGCAATCAAATCGGAGTAGCTATCGAAAACGCCAGGTTGCTTGAGCAGATGCGCTTTGTGGCGGTCCTCGAGGAGCGGGACCGAATAGGGCGGGAGATACACGATAGCTTTGCCCAGACCCTGGGATACCTGAATATGCAGAGCCGGGCTATCGAGGCCCATCTGGTCAAGGGGAGGTATGAGCAGGCCCTGAACGATGTACAACAGATGGGAACGGGAGTGAGAGGAGCTTTCAAGGATGTCCGCGAGGCCATCTTCAGCCTTCGCTTTACTCTGACCCCGGATCGGGACATGATAACTATCCTGCGCGACTACTCCCAAGAATTCAGCCGCACCTGCGGCATCCCGGTCGAGCTGGAGGCCCCGCCAGACGAGACCCTGCGCCTTCCCCCCGGGACCCAGGTGCAGCTCGTGCGCATTGTCCAGGAAGCTCTGACCAATGTTCGGAAACATGCCGGAGCTTCCCGAGTAACTGTCCGGCTGCGCAAGGAAGTCCAAGGGATCGCAATGTCGGTGGAGGATGACGGTCAGGGGTTCGACATAGAATCGCTTAATGGCAAGGCCCAGCAGCGCTTCGGCCTGTCCATCATGAGAGAGCGGGCCGAAGCGGCCGGAGCGAGTTTCTCCCTGCAGTCGCGCCCTGGACAGGGAACTGTGATACTGGTAGAGCTTCTGAACGAAAGGGTGGGAGAACCATGGAACGCATGAGAATCCTGGCAGTGGATGATCACGTGCTTTTCCGAAAAGGGTTGGTGAACCTCCTTTCTTGTCAGGAGGACATGGAAGTTGTAGGCGAGGCAGATGACGGACTGGCGGCGCTGGCTATGGCCAGAACGCTCATGCCGGATATCATCTTGATGGACATATCTATGCCGGGCTGCGACGGCCTTGAGGCCACCCGTTTGATCAAGGCTGAAATGCCTTACGCCAAGATCGTAATCCTAACCGTTTCGGAGGCAGAGGGAGACCTGTTTCAAGCCATCAAGTATGGAGCCCACGGCTATCTTCTCAAGAGCCTGGAGCCCGAAGAGCTCTTCCAACTCTTGAGAGGCGTTCAAAAAGGAGACGCCCCTATCTCTCCGATCATGGCAAGCAAAATCCTGGATGAATTCTCAAGACCTTTGCCCAAACAGCCCTCCCCGGAGGAGACCCTCACGCCTCGGGAAAGAGAAGTGCTAGAGCTGCTGGCTTGGGGGGCAACTAACAAAGATATGGCCTCCAGGCTTTGTATCAGTGAGAATACGGTTAAGAATCACCTCAAGAACATCCTGGAGAAGCTGCACCTGCAAAACCGGGTCCAGGCCGCCGCCTTTGCAGTGAGACAGGGTATCTCGGCCAAGAACTTGCCAGGAACGTCAACCCCCGGGCGCGCGCCGCGGGCTCTACCGGCCGAAAAGCCGGCGCAGCCATCCGTGAATGTCGTCCATGATGGTGTATGTCACCGGGACCAGGACCAGGGTCAGTAACATAGAGCTCAAGAGCCCGCCAATGACTACCACCGCCATGGGAGAGCGGGTCTCGGCCCCGTGGCCTATTTGGAAGGCCACGGGCATCATGGCCATGACCATGGCCGCAGTAGTCATGAGGATCGGCCGCAACCTGGTGGGGCCAGCCTCGAGCAGCGCCTGGTTGCGAGCCAGGCCCCGGCCGCGTAGCGTATTGGTGTAGTCCACCAGTAGAATAGCGTTCTTGGCTACCAGGCCCATGAGCATTATGAGGCCGATCATGGAAGCGATGTTCAGTGTCTGGCCGGTGAGGGCCAGCCCGGAAAAAGCCCCTACCAGGGATACCGGCAGTGAGAACATGATCACCAGCGGAAAGAGCATCGACTCGTACAGAGCCACCATCAACATGTACATCAACAGGATGGAAAGGGCCAGGGCCATTCCCATGGAGGTGAAGCTCTCACCCATAAGCTCCGCTTCGCCTCCCAGTTTTATGGAATACCCGGGAGGCAGGGACACCTGATTCATGCGGTCCTGGAAGTCCCGGACAACCTCGCCCAGAGGCCTGCCCGACAGGTCGGCGCCAATAGTCACCACTCGCTGCCGGTTATTCCGGTTTATTTGGGTCGGGGCCCCCGTCACCTCGGTCTCGGCTGCCTGAGACAGCTTAATGATGGCCCCCTTGCTGGTAAGGAGAGGCAAGTCTGACACCATATCTGGACGCCAGGCGCCTTCCTCCTGTCCCAACAAGCGGATGTCCACCCGCTCCTCTCCCGGCGGCTGCAGCTGTCCCACCATCGCGCCCTCGAAGTTGGCCCGCAGCACAGAGGCCGCCACGGCCGAGGTAAGGCCCAGGTCTGCCAGCCGGACTTGATCGCCCCTGACGCGCACTTCCGGAGAACCGCCATACGAGCTACTGGTTATGTTAACCGTCCCAGGGGTCTCTTTAAGGATCGAAGTCGCCTGGTCCGCAATGCGATTGAGGGTCTCTTGGTCGTTACCAGTGAGGCGAGCCAGAAAAGGCTGCCCTATCTCGCCGCCGGTCGTGGGCAACATGGCCCTCAGCTTCATGCCAGGAATGTCGCGCGCCAGCAGTTCCGTGTCCCGGGCCACCTGAGTGGCTGATTTGGTGCGCTCTTCCTTGGGACGCAGGTTAACCGCTATCCGGGCGAAGCGAGCCTCCCCGGTGCTGAGAAACTCGCTGCCGGACATTCCCACCGTGGCCAGGTAATTCTGGATCTCCGGCACTCGCTTGAGGCGAACTTCCAGTTGCTTGCCCGCATCGTCCGTAGCCTGAAGGGAAGTGCCGGGAGGCATCTCCACGATCAACTTGAACCTGGATTGGTCCTCGACCGGCAGGAACTCTGTTTTAACAACGTTCAGAGGCACCATGGCGATGGCGCCCCCGACGGCTGCCACACCAAGGAATATGATGGTGATGCGGTGACGCAGAGCCCAGGCCAGTACTCCACCGTAGCGGCGACCCAGGGCCTCGTAGCCGCCTTCCCAGGCATTGCTGAACCTCGACCACAGGGAACGGCCACCTTCGGCGGCCTTCAGCCAGCGCGAAGCTAGCATGGGGGTCAGGGTAAAGGAAATGAACAACGAGAAGAGAGTAGCGGCGGCGATGGTAAGCCCGAACTGGCGGAAGAACTGGCCAACTATGCCCGACATGAAAGCCACGGGAACATAGACCACCACGTCCACCAGGGTTATGGCTATAGCCGCTAACCCAATCTCGCTCCTCCCTTTGATGGCGGCCGTCCAGGGGGTCTCACCCAGCTTCAGGTGCCGGAAAATGTTCTCGAGGACTACGATAGAGTCGTCCACCAGGATGCCGATGGTCAGAGCGAGAGCCAGCATCGACATCATGTTGAGCGTGAAGCCCATGATCCACATGACCATAAAGGTGGAGATCAAAGAGGTTGGGATGGATAGAAGCACAATAATGGTGCTGCGCAATGTATGCAAGAAGAGTAACAGAACGATGCCGGTGAGGATGACCGCCAGCACCAGGGTGGTCTGTATGTCGTCCAGGTCCCGGCGAACAAAGTCGGAGCTATCGCTGGCAATCGCCAACTGGACCTTTGGGGGCAAGGTCGTCCCCATGGAAGCCACGGCCTTCCGCAAGTCACCGGCCACCTGCATGGTATTGGCGCTGGACTGTTTGGTGATCAATAGGCCGACGCTATCGACACCATTGAAACGGCTGATGAAGGTCCGGTCTTTCAGCCCGTCCTCCACCTTCGCCACATCCCGCAGGCGGATCACCCCCCTGGGCGAGGACTGAAGGACCATACCGGCCAGGTCGTCCAGAGATTGGGACAAAGCATCGTAGCGCACCCGGTACCGGAGGCTTCCCTCGTCGGCAGTGCCGGCAGGGAGGCTGAGGTTTCCCTGGCCCAGGGCTGCCTGAACCTGTTGCACCGAGAGGCTGTAGGCGCGCAGGCGGTTCTGGTCCACCCTGACCTTCACCTCCCGCTCCCGGCCACCCACGACCTGGACAGAGGCCACCCCCTTCACCGTCTCCAAACGTGGCTTGATCTGGTCCGAGGCCAGGCGGAAGAGCTGCTCCGGACTCCGGGGGCCCACCAGTGCCAGGTCCATAATGGGCAGGGAACCATACTCTGCCTTGATAACATTGGGAGCCTTCGACTCCAGGGGCAGCACAGACCGCTCCGCGGCAACTTTTCGTTCCACGTCTATGGCAGCGCTATTTCCGTCTACCCCTTCCTGGAACTCCAGCGTGACAATGGAAAGACTCTCCAGAGAAGCGGAGCTAAGGTTCTTCAAGCCAGAAGAGCCGGCCAGGGCCTCCTCCAGATGCTTGGTAACCTTCCGCTCCACTTCTTCCGGATCGGCGCCCGGATAGACGGTTACGACTGTGACGAACGGGATGTTAACGCTGGGGTATTGGTCGGCGCCCAGGCGAGAATACGAGATGATTCCCATCAGGACCAGGCCCACCACGACCATCAATATGAAGAGAGGACGCCTTATGGAGATCTCTGTAAGCTTCATGGGCCGGATCCCTCGGTCCGAATGGGGTCGCCATCGGCCAGGTCCGCCAGGCCCGTCAGGATGACGGTATCCCCATCTTTGAGACCGCTGGCGATCTCCACGTTCTTGCCGTCGCTAAGGCCGGTGCGCACCTCCTTCATGGCAGCCGTCCCTTCCTCAGCCACGAATACCACCTGCCGCTGGCTGCGCTCCACCACGGCTTTCTTCGGCACCAGCATCACGTTCTCACGACTGGCGGTAACGATGCTCGTCTGGGCAAACATGCCAGGCTTGAGCCGGGACTGGGTATCTTCCACCTGGACCTTAACCAGAGCAGCCCTCGTCCTGGGGTCAAGGGAGGGAGAAACGGAAACCACCTTGCCGGACATGGCGACGCCGGGATAGGCTGCTACAGTAACGGAGACTGGCTTGCCGGCGGTCACCTGGGAGACCATGACCTCTTCCACCGCTATCTGGATCTCGGTACCCTCGCCCAGAATCACCAGCAAGGGGGCAGTCGGAGAGGCCATATCTCCCTTAGAGACCAGGCGCTCCGAGACCACTCCAGAGATGGGAGCCTCTACCACGGCGTTCTTCTGCTGAATAGTTGCCAGCTTCAGGCCCGCTTCAGCCTGGGCTACCGCCGCCCTGGCCGCCTCCAGGTCGCTATCCGTATAAGGGTTCTTGGCCAGAAGAAGCTGCTGCCTGGCAGCTTCGACTGCCGCTTCGGCCTGGTCCACATCGTTGTCGGTATAAGGGCTCTGGGCTAGCAGAAGCTGCTGTCTGGCGGCCTCTACGGCCGCTTCAGCCTGAATTACCTGTTCGTGGGTTGCCGGCCCGGTCAAGGCCTCCAGTTGGGCCTCCGCCTGCCTGACCTGTTCATAGGCCGCCCCCGCCTGGGCTTCCTTCATGTCCGGTGTGTAACCACTGCCCCGCAGGCCCAAGTAGGCGTCGGCCTGGGCCTGAACGGCGTAGAACTGGTTCTTGGCCGCCCGCACAGCGGCTTCCGCCCCATCGATCTGGGCCTTGGGCGGCCCTGCATTGAGCGCCGCCAGACGGGCCTCTACCAGACGCACATTGGCCTCCGCCTGGCCCACCGTCTCCGCCCGGGGCCCCGCCTTGAGAGCCGCCAGCCGCGCCTCTGCCAGGCGCACGCTAGCCTCCGCCTGCCCCACTGTCTCCGCCCGGGGGCCAACCTGCAGACCGGCCAGTCGGGCCCTGACTACGGCCACCCCGGCCCTGGCCTGTTCAGCCTGAGCGTCGAGTACGTCGTGCTCCAGAAGTGCAACGCTCTGTCCGGCCTCCACCCGGTCCCCGACGTCCACCATGAGATCTTCTATCCGGCCAGCGACCTTGGGCACCACCGCCACCTGCGTCCTGGCCTTGACATCGCCGCTATACGACAGCGTCTGCGCGACGGCCCCCCGCTGAACAGGCGCAGTTCGCACCGCCATGGATGCCCTCGTAGGCTCCTGACGGAATGGCTCGCCCCCCGCCTGAAACTGCTGACGGCTGGCCGCCGCCCATACCACCGCTGTTGCGGCCAGAAGAACCCCCAAGACGTACCATCCCCTTTTATTCGCCATCTCTCACGGACCCCCGTTCCCGTTGATCACTTCCTCGGCGGACGATCATCGAATCACTTGATACGGTCGACCCTGCAAACCACTTGGGGCGGGGACGCCCTCCATGCGTGCGGCCTGTCGGCAGTCATGCCCTGCCCCTCATTCACGGGGCAAGAATTGGGGGGACACCCCCTCGAGCCCCCCGGTCTATCGGCGCTGCCGCTCCCCGGTCCTGGTTCCTCGTTCCTTGTTTCCAGTTCCACGGGGTCATGCTGCCAGAGCAGGCCGGCGCCGATCGCTTTGACCACGGCCACGTACTCCCAAACATCTACCTCCCGGTCCATGGCTTTCTGGACCAGGAGCCCGTCGAAGAAGGATATCAGCACCCGGGCTACGGCGTTTGGGTCCAAGCTCGGGTTGATGTCTCCCTCCTTTTGTCCCCTGGTAACGATCTCTGTAATAGTCTGCCTGACACTGTCAAAATCCCTGCGCAGAAGCTCCATGACGTGGGGATTATGCAGGGACTCTTCCCAAAGCTCTATCTGAAGCCGGATGGTCGCAAGGGCCGCAGGCTGGTCCAGGAGACTGAAGAAAGCATCCGCCAGGTTAGTCAGTACCTGAAGGGTGCTCCCATGCCCCTTCGCCTCCTCGATCAGGGAGGCGCTCTGCTCGCGGCTCTGTTCAACCATGGCCTCGACGATCTCTTCTTTGCCGGCGAAATAGCGATAGACCGCGCCAGGGCTCAACTGAGCTTTCGTGCAGATATCCTGCATGGTCGTCTGGTAAAACCCCGCGCTGGAAAAACAGGCGAAGGCTGCATCAAGTATTTGCTGCCGGCGGGCCTCCAGGTGAGCCTTGGTTACCTTGGGCATTGGAACACTCTTCCTCTAACATTGGTACAAAAGCTTTTAAAAAACGAAGGTTCTTTCTTTTTATCACACTAGGTCGGCGCCGTCAAGTCCTCAAAAAACACACCTTTTGATTGTGCATTATCGCCAATTGTCCTCCCCATGAAGTGTATATATACCAACACTTATAGGACCCTCGCTCTAGGGAGGCAGCCAGCCCCAATCCGCTCAGCCTCACGGGTCCTCCTCTGCGCTCTCCTCTCCAAATACCCCCCAAAGGCCGCAGGAACCCTGATTTCGACAGGGCGCGCTCCAGAGCGGGCCGCCCGGTCCTCCCACTATTTTGTGAAGATGGCACAATTGACATACTTCTCGACATAATGTATACACTCCATATACACTTCATGAAATTTGTTTCATCCAGGTCCCGGCGGGCAATGTGGACTGGATGACAATCGGAACGAAAAATATGGGAGGTTGTATTAAACATGACAAGTCTTACAAGTAGGATTCTGAGCCTTGCACTAGTGTTAATGTTGGCCAGCTTGGCGCTGGGCCCGGCCATTGGGATGAAGGAGGCCCAGGCCCTTTCCATACCACCTCTGTTTAACGCTCAAAGCATCTGGAACAAGAAAATACCAGCCGGCGCATCCGGCTCTTCTGCAGCCCTTGGCGGCCTGCCGGTTTACCTGATCGGCCCGGACGCCGATGGCTCCACTCCGGTCTATGTCGCTACCAGCAGCACGCCCCGGGTCACCATCACCGACTCCGGTGGCAACACTATGCAGGTGCCAGTGGACCCGAGTTGGAAGCCGGACCCTGGTAGTGACGGCAAGATCACTATCGTGAGCGGTATCCAAGCCTATAGCATTTACCGCTTCACCGGCACCAGTGCGGGAAGCATGGGCTGGGGAGATCTGTCCGCTACGGGTGACGGCATCCACGTCTTCCGAGGCTCCGGCTCCGGGTGGGGCGGTCGGGCTGCCGGGATGACGTATATAGCGGGCCTGATAACGCACGACGAGCTCGCTTCCGGGGTTATCCCCCATGCCCTCGCCATCTCCCTGCCGGTATATGAGGTATCCGGCAGCTACGTCTGGCCTGCGGTTGCCTCCGATGGCTCCGGCGGATCCATCCAGATGGGTGCTCGGCTCCAGTTAGACCCCAGCGTGCCCCTTCCAGGAGATCCTGCCGCCAAGGCGATCTACCAGGCCCTTAAGGACTACGGGGCCTGGGTAGTGGACACCAACTCTGCCTCGATCCAGTTTTATGCCGAGGCCCGCATCACCTCAAGCGGTGGGGTGGACTCCAGCTACTATAGCGGCCTGGCCCATGGCAACACTGTGAGTAGCCTGCCGGCCGGCTCTCTGCGCCAGGTGGGCGTTACCCAGTCAGATTTTTATGTCAACCCTAACCAGCCGTGCCTGACATGTGCCCCGGCGCCGACTCCCACTCCGACCACGTCCCCGTCGCCAAGCCCTACGCCTGCGCCAGCCCCTCTTCCGTCTGGAAGCAACCTGCTCTCCAACCCGGGATTCGAGACCGGCATCTCTCCCTGGGCCACCTGGCAGGGGGGTATCACCCAATCTGCTGACGCCCATTCCGGCTCTGGTTCCGCGAACGTGACTTACGTGGGTGGAAGTACCCTCAATATGTACTCAATAGGCAACGGGCCTCCTGGAAACGTGACCAACCCACAGGTGGGAGATACTTACAGTGCGGCGGCCTGGGTCAAAGGGCTGGGCAGTGCTGTCGGAAAGAGCGTGAAGCTGGTGATCCGAGAGACCAACAGTACTACTGAATTCGAGACTTCCGGAGCCGCCGTTGCCCTGACCAACGCCTGGCAGCAGCTATCCGCCATCCATACCATCGCCAACTCGGGAATGACTGGTTTGGATGTGTATGTCCTTCAGTCTACCGCCGCCGCCGGAGACTCCTTCGTCGCAGATGACTTCTACATGTCCAGGGGAGCTGGGTCAATTCCGACCCCAACTCCTACGGCAGCGCCTATCCCGTCGCCGACCCCAACCCCGTCGCTGACCCCTGTTCCTTCGCCAAGTCCTACGCCAACCCCCGTGCCAACCGTGGCGCCGTCGCCCTCACAAAACCCGCTACCGAATCCAGGCTTCGAGACCGGTACAGCACCGTGGGGCGCCTGGCAGGGAAGTGTTGCCACATCAGCCAATGCCCACTCCGGGTCTTACGCGGCCGCCGTCTCCTACGTAGGTGGGGGGACCTTGAATATGTATACCATAGGCGAGGGGTCGCCTGCAGCCATACAGAACCCACAACCTGGACAAAGCTATGGCGCTACCGTCTGGGTCAAGGGCCAGGGAAGCTCTGTCGCCAAGAACGTCCGGCTGGTAATGCGGGAGCGCAATCTTACCACCGAGCTGGAGACCTCAGGACCGTGGGTCGCACTGACCAGCGGCTGGCAGCAGTTGTCGGCCAGCCATACCATCGTTAACGCCAACATGGCCGACATGGACATCTACGTAGTCCAGAACAACGCGGCGGCCGGCGACTCCTTCCTGGCGGACGACTTCTTCCTGGCCAATGCCTCTAGCCAAGTCCCGGTCCAGACCCCCACGCCGTCGCCTAGCCCCACACCGCCGGCGACTGCCACCGCCACTGCCACGCCGACGGCCACGCCAACGGCCAGTCCTTCGCCGACACCGACGGCCACGCCAACACCCACATCGGCGCCGTCGCCCAGTCCCACGGCCTCGCCGACGCCCACTCCGACGCCCACTGCGTCGCCGAGTCCGTACCCCGGTAAGGGCAAGCGCAACGGCAAAGCCTAGAAGACAACGTGGAGGCAGGATGGCCTGACGGCCATCCTGCCTCCACCCGGAGTCGTTTCCGAAGCGCCTCTTATAACCCTTTGTTTTATCGCCAGCGAACGCGGGGGCGGGTTTGAACCCCGCCCCTACCAAATACGTTATGGCATCGCCAGCGAACGTAGGGCGGGTTTGAAACCCGCCCCTGCCAATAGGTTATGGCAAGGATGTTCTGTCCTAGAATATCTCCTCCGGGCAAAGCTCCTCCGGGTCCCCCAGATAGAGCAGGGCATTGTAGAGGTAGATGCCCATCTCCCTAAGGCAGTTGTCCACGGCCGGGCTGTCTGTCTCCTGCCGCATCTCCCTTAACTCATGCCGTATGCGGTCCAGGCGTTGGTACATGTCTTCTCTGGTCATGGCTTATCTCTCCAGCTTCCGGCGCACTTCTGGTGGGCGTTGGTCGAAGATGCGCTTGGACTTGAGCTCATACCGCGGCAAGCTACCGGGAGACAATACCTCTACATCGATCCCCAGGGAGATGTTGGAGCGATACACGTCCTTAGCTGTCTTGGCGACGGCAGCATAGGAACCCGCAGGCACGTCTTCTCTAGCCTCCACCTTAACCGCCACCCTGTCCATGCCTCCATCCCGGGTGATGTGTATCTCGTAATGATGGGAAGCCCCCGCCACTTGCCCAAGCAGGTTCTCGATAGCCGTAGGAAAGATATTCATTCCCCTGATTACGATCATGTAGTCAGTGCGCCCCAGAACGCTCCCCGGCAGAAAAGCCCAGCTCCAGCCGCAGCCATGATCGAAGTGGTGTTGCATCTGCACCAGGTCATGGGTGCGGTACTTGATGAAGATCTGCCCCAGGCGTCGGTAGCAGGTGATGATAAGCTCTCCTATCTTCCCCTCCGGCGCCGGCGAATCTGTCTCCGGATCAGCGGCATAGCCGTGGAAGTTCCATTCGTGGAGATGGACCCCTCCAGAATTGGCGCCGCACTCGCAGGACGCCGTCACGGTCTCACCGAGTCCATAGATGTCTCCGATCTTTGCCCCCCACTTCTCCATGAGGGCCTGACGGGTAACCGGGATGTTAAAGCCCGGCTCCCCACCTCCCGAGAGCAACTTGACCCCCGCCTGGCGCAGGTCCACTCCCATCTTCTCCGCCACGTCGGACATATGCAGCAGATAGGTCGGAGTACCCAGGACCACGCTGGGCCGGAAGCTCATGATCTGTTTGATGCGCTCTTCGGTGCTGAAGCCGGAACCGGAGTAGGTAATCCCTCCAAATCGTTTACAAGCCCAGAAGGCGGCCCAGAGGCCCGCCCAGGGCCCGAAGGCAAAGCAGAAGTAGAAGCTGTCGCCGGGCCGTATCCCTGCGTCCCACCAGATGGTGGAATAGAGGTCTCCGGCCGCCACCTCATCGTAGCGTGTGTAGACCATGCGCATGGGAACGCCTGTCGTGCCACTGGTCATGAGAGAGGTGTGAGCATGTTCACGGGGAAGGGCCTCGACCGCGAAGGGCGGCCTGCTGGCCTGTTCCGCCATGAAATCCGGCTTGTCTGTAAAGGGCACCCGCTGATAGAAGTCGTCCCAGGTCCGGATGTCCCCCGGATTCATGCCGGCTTTGTCATACAACTCCCGGTAAAAGTCAGTGTTCTCATAGGCAAACTTGATGAGCTTCTGGATCTTGCGCAAGTGGCGCTGATCCAGCTTCTCTCGAGAAAGGGTCTGGCTATAGGGGTCCCAGTATTTGCTCTGGGCCGCCTTTGGGCCATTGAAGCTGTCAATCATAACGTCTCCCGTACTACACTAAGCTGCGTGGGCTGAAGTTCGATCTCAGGTAATCGACGCAAGTTTGGATGGGCGTCATCGGCCCAAATATCTCCTTCACGCCCATCTCCTTTAAGGTCGGAATGTCACGGTCCGGGATGATTCCCCCGCAGAGGATGGGTATGTCGCCGCCCCCTCTCTCTTTTAGAGAATCCATAATGCGGCTGGTCAGCGGAAGGTGGGCGCCCGATAGAATACTCAGGAGGATGACGTCCACGTCCTCCTGCACGGCAGCAGCAGCAATAGATTCTGGTGTCTGGTGGATACCGGTGTAAATAACCTCCATACCGGCGTCCCTCAAGGCTACAGCCAGGATTTTTGCTCCCCGGTCATGAGGGTCCAAACCCGGCTTCCCGATAAGGACTCTCAGTTGTGATTGTTCGCGGCTCATTTCTAAACCCCCAAGCTACGGCTATTATGAACTGGTGCAGCTAGTGCCATATTTTATAGCAGAAGTGGTGTGGAAGGCAAACCCCGAGTTCTTGTTTCCCTTGACCGTGGAACATAAGCGGTGCTAATATCACGCCATGGGCTTGGTCCACGCTCACTGCCACTCCTTTGCAAGTATCGGCCCGCTTACATTTTCTTTGACAGACGGGGTTTTCTTTCGCAGCAGAGTAACCCGCCTGAAGGCTCGGCGTTGCGGGACCCAACTCTGCTGCTATGAAGAAGGACCCGGCCAAAGTGGCACAGGCCTCTGGCCTGTGCGAACAGGCGGGACGCCTGTTCCACTTGGCGACAAGCAGCTATTTTTCATGGCACGGTGGCCCGCCCAGCGGGGCAGGAGAAGTTGTGGCGAAAACCCCGTGGCCTTTCCGCAATGAGAGAAAAGCTCAGCCACAGCCTTGCGGTAGAGCTGGACCTCATGGCGGCCCACCAGGAAGTACCGGTCCTGGTGGAGTACTCCGGACCCTCTGAAGCGGTCCGAAGCTTCCTTCAGCAACCAGCCCGGCAGTACTTCCAGCTCGCCCCCTTTGCCGCCCTTTCCCTCAATCCCGGCGACGTCCGCAAGGCCGCCAAGGACCCCAGGATCGTGAAGATCTGGCGGGACCGCCCCGTCCACACTTGCCTGGACACCTCTGTACCCATTATCGGCGCTCCCCAGGCGTGGCAAGCCGGGTTCACCGGCCGCGGGGTAAAGATAGCCATCGTGGACACGGGCGTAGACGCCGACCATCCGGCCCTCGCCGGCCGGGTCATATTGAGATATGACGCCACCGGGGAAGGCTTTGCCGATACCAACGGCCACGGCACCCACGTAGCAGGCATCGCGGCGGGGGCCGATTCCCGGTACCGAGGAGTAGCTCCGGAAGCCAGCTTGCTGGCCGCCAAGGTTATGGGGTCCTTTGGCTCAGGCTCCACGAGCTGGGCCATGGCTGGCGTAGAGTGGGCCGTGGCTCAGGGCGCCCAGGTGATCAACTTATCGCTCGGCAGCGATGGGGCCTGCGACGGGACTGACCCACTTGCCCGCACCTGTGACGCCGCTACAGAGCGCGGGATAGTAGTCTGTGTCGCATCCGGCAACGCGGGCCCCCTGGGAGGCACGGTCGGCTCTCCAGGGTGTGCCCGGAAGGTTATCACCATTGGCGCCAGCACCGATGGCGACAAGATCGCCGACTTCAGCTCCCGGGGTCCCACCTCGGACGGGCGGACCAAACCGGATATCCTCTTCCCCGGCCATAACATCATCTCCGCCAAGGCGCGGGGCACCCGCATGGGCAATCCGGTCGGCGACCTGTTCACCGAAGCGAGCGGGACCAGCATGGCCTGCCCCCATGCCAGCGGGGCGGCGGCGCTCATCCTTCAGGCCAGTCCCGGACTCTCCCCGGACCAGGTCAAGGAGCTGCTCATGGGGGCTGCGGTTGACCTGGGGTACCCTCCCAATGTCCAGGGCGCCGGCCGCGCCGACGTCTACGCGGCCCTGCGGGGCGAGCGCACGCCGCACCCCCCGCAGCCAGGGCCGCCGCCGGGCCCGCCGGTGGGCGGGGGTTGCTTGCCTCCCCCCTTCTGGCGGGCTGCGGCTGGGCGGGCAAGGCGCT
>Ga0082335_1002642_pt1 | contig 32790 bp, 28 predicted proteins | sample Subgrocontami58m_FD_72375 | JGI IMG/M metagenome (GOLD analysis project Ga0082335, IMG submission 72375) | Subsurface groundwater microbial communities from S. Glens Falls, New York, USA - GMW37 contaminated, 5.8 m (SPADES assembly) (version 2) ... | reverse complement strand
TGCGGCATACGCCGCTTGTACCGCCGAGGGTCCCGGCTCACCAGTCGAAAATCTCGCCATTTGGTCTCATTTTCGTTCCGCCTGATCCGGCAATCCCCAGGTAGATGTCAGGATGTCTGAGGCTATCCAATCTCCGTCCGGTCTGAATCCGTGGGGAGTTCCCGCGCACCGGAAAACTCCCCACAGGTTCAGAACAACCGGGGATTAGAAGAGAGAGCTGCCAGCGAAAAGGTCACTTCGAAATGCCACAGCCAAAACAAACTATCGCCGGCCGTTTGGCCTTCATGGAAAGCCATCGCTGCCACAGACTTTGTGGCTGGCCAGATGCCAGATTCCGTATTCATTTTAGTTTGTCTTCCCTGCCTTCGCCTTCTTTGAGGCAGTGGTACGGTCCAAAGGCGCAGCAGGCCATAACCTAACCGTTCCGTCGGAGCCGGTAGTGGCCATGAGGGTCCCCGTCGGCGAGAATGCCACCGAATGGACGCCACCGCCGTCATGAGCCAGCTTCAATGCCACCTGATAGTTTGCCAAAGACCAAAAACGGATGGTGCCGTCCCAACTCGTGGAAACGAGCGTCTTGTCATCTGGCGCGAAGGCCAATCCAAACACGTAGTCAAAATGGCCCTCCAGATGCTTGGGCACACCCTTCCATACCTCGTAAAGAGCGACCCGATTATCGTTCCCTCCTGAAGCCAAAAACCTTCCGTTATGTGAAAAGCAAAGTGCATTAATTCTAGCCGAATGTTCGTGGAAAGAGTGTGACTGGAGTCCGGTGACAGAATTCCAGATGACCACCTGGCCGTTATGCATTCCCAGACCGAGCCACTTTCCGTCCGGAGAGAAAATCACGCTGGCGACGCCTTTAGTCGGCGCGTCCGCCAGCAGGTTTAACTGTTTGCCATCCCTCAAATCCCAAAAGCGAAGGTCCTCGCGCGCGGTTGCGAGAATGGCCTGGAACGGATGAAATGCGAGCGAGGCTTTGGCGCCATCAGCCGGGATCGGAAAGACCCAGAGTTTCTTGCGGGTAGAAACGTCCGAAACTTGCACGGTTCCATCCCTTCCAGATGTTGCGATAAGCTTGCCATCCGGTGAAAACTTTACTCCACGGCAAGATCCAGCGTGTTCGCCAACCGGCCCAATAGGCCTTCGGCGTGCCACGTCCCATAGCACAGCTGTGTGAGCGTTAAAATCAGCGACGGCGATGAGCGTGCCGTCAGGCGAAAAGCAGACCTCATCAGTCCAATCCGCATGGTGCAGAATATTGGTGGATCCTTGCGAGGACACGTCCCAAACTCTTACGGTCGCGTCGTCGCTTTCGGTGTAAAGTTGATTCCCATCTCGGGAAAACAGGACGGAGGTCACCGCGCCGCGGTGGCCATGCAAAATCGTGGGTGGGAGTTCCAGCCGGGCGAGGTTCCAGAGGCGGACCGCGTGATCGGTTGCTCCGCTGGCCAGCCGCAGGCCATCAGGAGAGAACGCCAGCGCCTTGTCGTAGCCAGTAAGCTCCGCAGCCAGCCGGCAGTCAGGAAAACTCCACACACGGATGTGTCTGTCAGCGCCGCCAGAGGCGAATTTGCTTCCGGTGTGGTCGAAGGCGAGGAAGTTCACGCCGGCGGTATGGCCGATGAAGACTTTCAATGGTTTGAGGCTCGGGACTTCGAGAATATGAATTTTAGTCCCAAGGGTGCCACAGGCCAAACGGGTCCCATCCGGGCTGAAGGCGAGACTAAGAATGTGCTCCTTCTCCCCGAGGCTGAATCCCGGACCCAAGGGCTTGCTAGTCGCCACGCTAAAGATTCGAACGGTACTCTTCTCGGAGGTTTGCCCCATCCAGTTGGTGCCGGAGAAAGCGAGCAAAGCTCCGTCCCAGGAGAGCGCAAGTGCGCCTTCAAAGTCTGAGTCTGGGCCAACTCCCAAGCCGGGCGCCAAGCCGCCACTCGACAGCAGCGGCTCACCCATGGTTGAACGCGCCTGAATTCTATCCGTCTGGAAGGCAATCAAACCCGGTTGGCCAGATGCCGCGGCTAGACGAGTAATGGCAGGTGGCCCGACGGTGCTGCTGCGCGTCTGGCGACGTCTCTGCACATCCAGCCATTTGAGAGTATCGCCGCTCGCGACGATGAGGGTCTGCGCTTCGGCATCGAGCGCGAGGCGGTTACACGCATGGGGGGATTGGACGTTGGTAAAGAAAAACTGACTTTCATCCCGGCAGAGCTCCTGAAGGTAACGCCACTCAAAGCCCCGCAGGTCTTCCATGCCAGCCTGGGGTAAGTGCGCCCGAAGCAACTGCTGGGCTAATTGAAGGTTGCCCTGCTCCCACGTTTGCAGGACTCGGTTCATATCCGCAGTGTAAAGGTTCCGCCGGGAGATCGCTTCCTCGCGGCTTACTCGTCGGAGTTGCCAAGTGACGCCGGCGAAGCCAATGACAATAGCCAGAGCCAAAGCCACCGAGAGGCTGGCGACAACGGGATTGCGCCGGCACCAGCGCCAGGTACGTTCCGCGCGCGTGACTGGGCGCGCCTGGATCGGTTCGTGGCGAAGGAAACGGCCGAGTTCGTCGGCTAACTCCTGGGCGCTTTGGTAGCGGCGCGACGGCTCCTTTTGCAGGCACTTGACACAAATCGTTTCGAGGTCTGGGGGAACGCTCGGATTCAGCAGACGGGGTGACGCCGGTTCGGTGTTGAGCAGCTGGGTGACGACACTTTCAACCGATTCGGCCTGGAAGGGCGGGCGGGCGGTCAGCAAATGGTAGAGAATCGCGCCCAATCCATAGACGTCGCTGTGCCGGCCCACTTTGCCGGACTGAGCAGTGGCCTGCTCCGGCGGCATGAAGTTCGGCGAACCGAGCAGCTGGCCAGTCACGGTAATGCTGGAGTTCCCATCGAGTCGTTTGGCCAGACCAAAATCGGTGATGCGCGGTTGATCGCTCGCATCCACCAGGACGTTTGAGGGCTTTAGATCTCGGTGCAGCACGCCTTGCTGATGCGCGTAATGAATGGCCTCGGCCACGACCTTGAGGTAACGCGCGGCTTTCGCGGGTGGCAGCGGGCGGCTGCCCACGATCTGGGAGAGGTTCTGTCCCTCGACGTAATCCATCGAGAAATAATGTTGGCCGTCGTGGATGCCCACATCGTGGATGGCGACGATGTTTGGATGTTGCAGAAGAGCCGCAGCCGTAACCTCGCCCCGGAACCGCTGAATGATCTGTTTGCTCGCGAATTGCCCGGCCAAAATCATCTTTAGGGCGACAACGCGCTGAAGACGCGGTTGCCACGCCCGATAAACAACGCCCATGCCGCCGCGGGCGACTTCCTCGATCAGTTCGTAGTCGCCGAAGTTTCCAAGCCTCGGAGGTTCGACGCCGGAGGCTTGAACGCCGAATTCAGCCAGGTGCGCATGAGTTTCGCCGCGAAGAGGGATGTTCGATTCCCCCAGTGGCTCTTCCAGTCCTTTCTCAAGCAAGCATCGGGTGCAGAAACCCTCGGAGTTCTGAGGGCGCAGTTCGGACCCGCAGCGGGCGCAGAAATTCAGTGCAGCCATATCGTCAGCAAATCGACCTTCCTCCTGATATGAGTTCGGCAGTGGAACCACCGATCACCCAAGCCGCTGCCATTGCAGGAGGCGCGAATCAGCCGAAGGGACTCGTCCGTTCTTACAACGTTTTCGGACGAAGGTTACGAATCGAGTGCGGCTATTCATCCAGCCTCAACTCATCACGGCGATCAAATGCCGAAGCTCGCCGTCGATGTCTTCGGGCCGGGCGACGGTGTGGGCGACCTCGGCGCGCAGCAGTTCGCGGAAACGCTGCCGGAGCCGGTGCACCGCGACTTTGACGGTTCCCTCCGTCAGCTTCAGCTGCTGGCCGATCTCCAGGTACGAAGCCGAGCTTGTATCGCCCCAAATGAAAGCCTTCAGTGCCTCGAAGAGCCGGGCTTTGTCCGCCGAGGCGTATTCCCGGCGCAACGTGGCGAACACTTGCTCGATGAGGACCACGGCCCAGCGTCGGTCGTAGGTGCTGTCCGGAGTGGCTTCGCCGATCGGTTCCGCGGCAAACCGTTCCTCAGCCTTGTCGACGTCCAAAAAAACGAAGGACTCGTGACCTCCGCGCTTGAGACGGCTGGCTTGCTTCCATTCATTGATCAAAAAGTTCTTCATCGAGCCAAGAAGGAACGTGCGGAACTTGCCGCGTTGAGGGTCGGCCTTCGCTAGATACCCCTTGTCCAGCAAGCGAAAAAAGAATTCCTGGGTTGAATCCTGAGCGTCCTCCGGGCTGCGTCCCTGACGCCGGACGTAAGCGTAGAGGGGATACCAGTACGTCTGGCACAGCCTTTCCAGCGCCTGTGCCGCTTCCGGCAAATCGTGATTTCCAGCTGCCAGCACGACACTCCACTGTGTGGTCGCAAAAACTCCGGAGCGGGGATGCCTGAACACAGGACCTCCCTCAGCATTCACGTTGGGCACGATCGAACCGTATCACGACCGTGCGGAACAGCGATAGCCATTTTGAATGCGATCGGGTCTTTCGTTCACAATTTCTCAGAACTGGCGGAGAGGGAAGGAATCGAACCTTCCTCGGCGCGTAAACGAGCCGACGGCGGTTTTGAAGACCGCGAGGACCACCAGGCACCCATCACTCTCCCGCAACTCAGTTCCAGCGCCTGCTAGATTCCTTGAACCTCGAAAGTTATTCCATTTGAGTCAACTTTTCATTCTCACCCAAATCGGGGCCGTCTGCCTCAAGGAATCTATGAGCGAGGCGCAGGGAAGAAACATGGCTTGGAATTCGGGTGTGATTATTTTTTTCAACTCGCCTGGTCTGAGGCGCGCCTCGCTAGAGATAATCTCAGGACCACCACTGAATACACGAAAGCTCAGAAATGAGAAGCCAAACGCGCGTGGATCAGAGAAGTTTCCGCACCGCTTCCACGATTTCAGCCGGGTCTGGAAACTGGCCGCTCTCTTTCTTCGAGTGCAGTTTCTTTCCATTCACCGTCACTTCGAAAACTCCGCCGCTGGAAGGAATGAGCTTGAGCGATCCCAGCCGCTGTTTGAATTTCAGAATTTTTTCCGCCAGACCGACGGCTTGCGGCTCGTAGTTTCAAGCAGCGCAATATTCGATAGTGATCTCGGCAGCCATGCGGGAGAACGTAAAAGAGCCTCTCGCTGGAGTCAAGCGGCCGGCCTGGCGCTGGCCTAAGTCGGGTGCGGCTGAAACTGCCGGCCAGCAGTGTGGCACGTTTTCCTCCTTCGCACTTCCGCTCGCTGAACGTGCGCTCCCTTCCCTCATGCCTTGACGATTGCGGAAAAAGTTTCTGGCGCAGAGCTCCACTTCCTCTGCAGAATTCAGCCCGATGCAAACGCCCGATGGCAAGGTCCTGCTCGTCGATGACGATCCCAAACTGCTCGATTTGTACCGGCTCTACCTCGAAGAACAATTCGCCGTCGACACCGCGTTGGGCGGCGAGCAGGCCCTGGCAAAGATCGAATCGAACCGCGACTACGCTGCGCTGGTGGCGGACATGCAAATGTCCGGCATGAATGGGATCCAATTTTTGGTCGCCGTGCAGGAGCGCGCGCCGGACACCGTCCGGATCATGCTCACGGGCAATGCCGATCAAAAGCTCACCATGGAAGCCATCAATAAAGGACATGTGTTTCGGTTCCTGACGAAACCGTGCGCGCCTTCGATGCTTTCGTGGGCCTTGGAAGCAGGCGTCAAACAATACCGGCTGGTCACGGCCGAGCGCGAGCTGCTGGAAAAAACCTTGAGCGGCAGCATCAAAGTGCTGATGGAAATTCTGTCGATGGCCGAGCCGCAAATTTTCAGCCGCACGCAAAAGCTTCGCGATAACACACGCCGCCTGGCGCAGCACCTTAAGCTTTCACAGACGTGGGATCTTGAGCTGGCCGCGCTCCTCTCGCAGATCGGGTACATGGCCATCCCAGCTGGGCTGCACAAAAAAAGCGACGCCGGGGCCGCGCTGAGTTCGACCGAGAATCAGATGCTGGCGCGTGTCCCGGAAATGGGAAGCAACCTGCTCGCTCATATTCCCCGTCTCGAAGCGGTCGCGCAGATCGTCCTGTTCCAGCGAAAGAATTTCGACGGGACCGGCTTTCCTGACGAGCCAAAGGCTGGTGAAGCCATTCCGTATGGCGCGCGTCTGTTGAGAATTCTGGAAGACATGATCGCTCTCGAGGCTCGAGACATGCCAATGCGCCGGATCTTCGATCAACTTCGCACCCGTCCGGGGCAGTACGACCCGAAGCTGCTCGATGCGGCCTGCGAATGTTTCACCCGCCAGAATGAGGGCCTGCAGCCGGGCCAAAAAATCACCCGGGCGGTGCGGGTGAAGGAGCTCGAATATGGCCAGAAGCTGCTGACCGATGTCGTCACTCGGGAAGGATTACTGATCATCACCGCGGGCAATGAGATCTCGCCGATGCTGCTGATGCGCTTGCGGAATTTTGCAGAGCTGAGCGGGATTAAGGAACCGATCTACGTCGAGATGACGGTTTAGCGAGGCGCGGGGGAGGAAGCATGGCTTGGAATTCGTCTGAGGCGCGCCTCGCTCGCTAGATGTATGGAGCGCGCGTTCTCCTCCGTCGCGCTTGAGGGCTTCGGACAGGCCGCGGGAGGAGGATTTTACCAGCGCCCAGTTGCACGTGGAGCTGGAAAGCTCCTGCAACTCGCAGACAAGACTGTCTGCGCTACGCAGCGGCGTTCCGAGTTCAATGGCGTCGGGGCGGGCTGCTGGAGCTTGGGATAGGTTTGAGCGCAACTGAACCGCCATGGTCGAGCGGCTGGAAACCGAAGAATTGAAGGATAAAAAAGAAAATGATGGAGGTGGCGCCGAGGGCCTTGGCGAGCGCGCTGAAAATGTCGCCGCCGATTCCGCTGAAGCCGAGCGCGCCCAGTCCGAATCCGGCGAGCAAAAACCAAATGGTTCCTGGTTTCATAATGACGAATGATTTGGATTATTGGCCCTAATTGTCAATGGACAAAGGAGCGCCGCGTTTGCGTCTGCAGCAGCCGCTTTTTCGCGTCGGCCGGCAGCGGAGTTTTCTCGATCCATTCCAAGGCGGCCGGCTCGTTCTGCCGGAGCCAATTCATGGCGACTTGTTCGATCCGGTGGTTCCGCTGGCGCTCGTCCCCAATCGTGCCGACCCATTGCGCCGCGATTTCCGGATAAGAATACGCCATCGAGTCGGTGAACGCGCCGACCAACTGATCGCGCGAGGCGTCCTGGGGCTGTTTCTGGAGCCATGCCGCAGCGGCGGCCGGATCGTTTTGGCCCCATTGGCGAATGACATTCTGCAACGCATTATCGCGGGTCGGCCCGGCCGGAAAATTTTGCGCCCAAGACGCCGCGGCCTGCGGATCATTCGAAGCCCACTGGGTGACGACCTGATTGGCGGCATTATTTTGCGTCTCGCCTGCCGGCAATGTGGCCACAAATTTCGCGGCCTCTTCCGGCGAGTTGTTGGCCCAGGAAGAAGCAATCGCGGCATAAATCGGCTCGCGCTCCGTCTCGGGAATTTTTTGCGCCCAAGTGAGGGCATTGCGCGGATCGTTCTGCGCGAGATTGCGGGCAACGTTTTCGAGAAGGTTCTTTCGCCCATTGCCAGCGGGCATCTGTTGGGCGAATGCCGCGGCGCCGTCGGGATCGGCCTCGGCCCAAGGCCAGCTCAGGTTTTGAAGGGCGGTTTCTTTTTCTGTGCCTTCCGGAAATTGCTGCACCCAAGCGACGGTGGCGTTGAGATCGCGCCGGCCCCAGCTCGAAACCAACTGGCCGAGCATTTCCCTCCGGCTTTGGCCCGGCGGCAAGGAACTCACCAATTCCGCGGCTTTTTCCGGCGAATTTTCGGCGAGCTGCCATGAAATCGACCGCAGCGCGTCTTGCTGCATTTTCCCCGGAGGAAGTTGTTTGACCCATTCGGCCGCGGCGGCGGGGTCTGTCTGAGCCCACTGGCCGACGACCTGGCCCGTCACTTCGTTCCTAACGCGGGGTGGCAACTGGGAGAGATACGCAATGGCCGAGGCGGGATCGTTCTGTGCCCAACCTGACATGATGTTACGGATGGCGTCGTTCTTGGCGTTTCCGGTCGGCATTTGGTTCGCCCAATCCAAAGCAGCTTGCGGATTTTGCTGGCCGAGGCTCGAAGCGATCGTGCTCATGAATCGATTTCTCGTGCTGCCTTCGGGAAGCTTGGCCGCGTACTCAGCCGCGCCCGTCGGATCACTTTGGGCCCAGCCATACGAGATCGATTCGAAGGCCGCATTCTTTTCCGGGCCGGCGTTAAGATTCTCGATCCATTTTAAGGCCGCGGGTAAATCATTCTGGGCCCATTGCGAAATAGCGCTTCGAACGGATTGGAGCCGATTAGCGCCGGCGGGCAGAGTCTGGCTCAACGCGATCGCTTTTTCAGGATCCTTATTGGCAAGCTGTGAAATGAAATGTTGAAACGCCTGGTCGCGCATCTGCCCTTTTGGCAGGCCCTCGATCCACTTCTGCGCGGCCTCGGGATCCTTATCGATCAGCGCGGAGACAATCGGATACACCAACGAAAAACGATCATGACCTTTCAGGTCGATCTCGCTCAGCTTGGCCGCGGCGGCGACGGGATCGCGTGAGGCCCACTCGCTGAAAATTGCCATATACGATTGCGAAGCGAGGTTTGAATTTTTCGAGCCGGGCAAACTATCAAGCCACGCCAGCGCCGCAAGCGGGTCTTGCTGCGCCCACATCGAGCAAACCGCGTTGACCAGATTCGCGCGCCGCTGATTAGGCGGGAGCTTTTCGACCCATGCCGCCGCTCCCGCGATATCGACTTCGGCCCAGCCACGAAGCAGTGCATTAAGCGCAGAGTCCCGCTCGAGGCCGGAACAATTCTTTTCGACGAAATCGAAAGCCGCGGTGGGATCGACTGCGCCCCAGCGACGGAGGAGCTCATTGACGAAGGTGAAGCGAACTTCGCGACTGACATTGCGTGACTGCTGCAGAGCGGCGGGGATATCGTGAAGGTCGATCTGCTGCGCCAGCTTCAGCAGTGCTTCGTGTCGTTTTTGTCGAGGTCCGTTCAGAGCCTGGTTGATGGCGGCGGCGAGATTGGCTAAGTCGATTTTTTCTGTTCCGCGCGCGCTCTGATCATGCGAGGCATTCAACCGTGCCGTCGGTTTGGGACGGGGCCACGCGCTTCCCGCCAGCCGATTAGTCGCTGCGTTCGGAAGCGGCAAAACGCTATGTTTTCGCTGGGGCAACGAGCGGCCGACAACACCGCCCGCAACGAAAGCAACCAACAGCAGTGGGATGACGAACTTCTGGGTGAGATTCATAAGCACTAGACAGCGGGTTTGACGTTTTTTCGAAGCGAGCCGTTCAATGCTTCGGCCTGGCGTCCGATTTAAATTGCCGACGGTCGAGCGCAGCGCGGGCGTTTCCCTTCTTCCGCGAGCTCGAAAGCTCGCTCAACCCGCAGACAGGAATGTCTGCGCCACGCCCTCCCCTGTTAAGCATTGCCGGTGCGGTGAAAACTTTCTAACTTCGCGACCATGGAAATTCCGAAACAATTTGTTCCGCCGGCGCGGTTGCTGATGGGTCCCGGGCCAAGCAACGTCGCTCCTGCGGTGCTGAAAGCGATGTCGGCGCCGGTGGTTGGCCATCTTGATCCGACGTTCGTGAGAATGATGGAAGAGATAAAGCAAATGCTTCGCGCGGTTTTTCAGACAAAGAATGAGATGACGTTTCCGGTCAGCGGCACCGGCAGTGCGGGGATGGAATTCTGTTTCGTGAATCTGATCGAGCCGGGCGACACCGTCGTCGTGGGGGTCAACGGAGTTTTCGGCGGCCGGATGGTGGATGTAGCGGAACGATGTGGCGCCACCGTGGTCAAGGTCGAGGCGCCTTGGGGCCGGATCATCGAGCCGCAGCAAATCGAGCAGGCGCTCGCAAACAAGCGCGTGAAACTGGTGGCGATCGTCCATGCTGAAACGTCGACCGGCGCGCTCACTCCTGTCGAGGAGATTTCTCGGATGGCACATGCCGCGGGCGCGTTGATGGTGCTGGATACAGTCACGTCGCTGGCGGGTTGCCCCGTGGCGATCGACGGTTGGGAAATCGATGCCGTTTATAGCGGAACCCAAAAGTGCCTCAGCTGCCCGCCAGGATTGGCGCCCGTATCGCTCAACGAACGCGCGTTGGAAACCGCGCGCCGTCGCAAAACCAAAGTCCAGAGTTGGTATTTGGATGTGAATCTTCTGGCTTCGTACTGGGGCGCCGACCGCGTTTATCATCACACCGCGCCAATCTCGATGAATTACGCCATTCACGAAGCTCTTCGATTGGTTTTGTTGGAAGGATTAGAGGCGCGCTGGCGGCGGCACGAGCAAAATCACCAATTGCTGAAGCGAGGACTTGCTGAACTTGGCCTGCGCTTGGCCGCGCAAGAAGGGCATCAGCTCTGGCAGTTGAATGCCATCCAGGCGCCCGAAGGGATGGACGAGGCTGGAGTGCGCAAGGAATTGCTCGACCGCCACAACATCGAAGTCGGAGCTGGACTAGGGCCGCTCAAAGGAAAAGTTTGGCGGGCGGGATTGATGGGAGAAACTTCGCGGAGCGAAAACGTCGAACGTTTTCTGTCGGCCCTTAAATCCATTTTGAAACACGCGCGCTGATCGCGAATATGCGGCTCGCCGTTCTAACGCTCGGCGTTCATCCGGATTTGATTGGCGGGGCCTACCGCTACGTTACGGAAATATCGCAAGGCCTGGCGCGACGCGGTCATGGCGTCGATGTCATTTGCCCGAAACCGATCGCGTCATTGCCAACCGAAGAAATCGTTTCGGGCCTACGGGTGCGCCGGTTTCCCAATGCGAGCGGATTTTTCTTCAATAATTGGCGGCAAGAAAACCGCGCCGCGCGCGCGCTGTTGAAGGAAATCCTCGACCGAGATCCGACGACAATCGTGTTGATCTGCCATGCGTACTTCGCGCCGTTGATTCCAGCGCTGCCCGCCGCGCCGGTCTTCCTGTTTACCGGGCCTTGGGCTGAGGAATATCTTTGGAACCATGCGCCGGCGGGAATTTTCAAACAACTGATCGCGGCGGTGATGAGGCGGACAGAACGGCGGGCGCTTCGTTCATCGTCGGGAATTCTCACGATCAGCCGCTATTACGAGGAGATGTTGCCGCGCTGGCACGGAACGAACTTGCCGCGGATCGGCCTCTTAAAAGGGGGCGTCGATGCGGAGCATTTCGCGCCGGCAACGGATCGGCCGCACGTTCGCGAGAAGCTCGGCGCCGGGGCCAATGAATTTGTTTTGCTCGCGCTTCGGCGGCTCGAGCCGCGCATGGGCCTGGCGCTGCTCTTGGAAAGCTTTGCCGATGCGTCCAAGGAATTCCCCAACGCCAGGCTTTGGGTGGCGGGGCAAGGATCTCAACAAGGAGCTTTGACATCGCGGACGGCTGCCCTCGGCCTGGAACGCCGCGTGAAAATCATGGGCAAAATTCCTGAAGCCAATCTGCCGGGGACGCTGAGCGCGGCGGATTGTTTGATCATGCCGTCGCTGGATCTGGAAGGGTTCGGGCTGGCCACGCTCGAGGCGCTGGCCTGCGGAACGCCGGTGCTCGGTTCCAACTGCGGCGCCAATCCGGAGCTGCTCGGGCCGATTGGAAAAGAGCTTTTGTTTGAGGCGAACTCGCGCTCGAGTTTGACCGGGAAACTTCGCCAGGTTTTATCAGGGCGCCTTCGTCTGCCCCCCCGCGCGGCCTGCCGGCAGCACGTGCTGGAGAATTTCTCCTGGGCGGAAACGGCGCGGCAGACCGAAGAATACATCTCGGAATACGCGGCGCAGAGAGGGATGCCACGACTCACGCCCGCGCCATGAAGATTCTCGAACTGGGAAAGTTTTATCCGCCGCACTATGGCGGGATGGAAACCTTGCTGCGGGCATTTTGCGAAGGCTTTCTCGGCTGCGGAGCTGAAGTGGAATGCGTCGTGGCGAACGACAGGGCGAGAACAGAACGTGAAATATTGGGAGGAGTGCCGATCCATCGGCTGGCGAGTTTCGGTTTAGTCGCCTCGACTGCGGTGTGTCCGAGTTATTTATCGAGCACACGCCGCATGCGCGCGGACATTTGGCATCACCATTTCCCCAATCCGCTCGCCGATTTGGCTGGGCTGCTTGGACCGCGTCGCGTGCCGCTTGTCATGACCTACCACAGCGATGTCATCCGGCAAAAAGGATTGCTCGCGTATTACGGCCCGGTCCTGCGCGCGATCCTGCAACGGGCCACGCGGATTGTGGTTGGATCTCCTCAATTGGCGGAATTTTCCCCGTGGCTCGCCAAGGCGCCAGAGAAGATCGAAGTGATTCCATTTGGAATTCGGCTCGAAGCATTCACCCCAACCGAAACAACTCTCCACCGAGCGGCGGAGCTCCGGCGTGAGGCGGGCGGCCGCCCGATCGTTTTGAGCATTGGGCGGCTGGTCGAGTATAAAGGCCACAGATTTTTGATTGAGGCCGCGCGAAATTTTGACGCCGCGATTTGGATCATCGGCGAAGGACCGCTCGAAGCTGAATTGCGCGCGACAGCCGCGGCTTGCGGGGTCGCTCACCAGGTCCGGTTTTGTGGATCGGTAACGGAGAAGGAACTGCCTGCGCACTTGCACGCGTGTGACGTTTTTGCCTTGCCCTCGATCACGCCAAACGAAGCGTTCGGCTTGGCGCAAATCGAGGCGATGGCATGCGGCAAACCGGTGGTGAGCTGCCGATTGCCGACGGGAGTGCCGTTTGTGAATCAGGACCGTGTCACGGGACTGGTGATTGAGCCGCGCGAAACAGGAGCTCTGGCGGAGGCGATCCGGAGTTTGTTAACCAACGCCGAATGGCGGCTCCAGCTTGGGACCGCGGGGCGTGCCCGGGCCAATAAAGAGTTTGCCGAAGGGGTCATGATCCAGCGATATTGGGCGCTGTTTCAGCGTCTGACTCGAGGCGTTTCCGGATGAGAACCTACTTTGCCGTTCTGATTCTTTCAGCGGTGGCGACATTTATCATGACGCCATTCGTGCGGCGGCTGGCGTTTCTGGTGGGAGCAGTGGACCAGCCTTCAGCCCGAAAGATCCATTTAACGCCGATGCCGCGGTTGGGCGGCTTGGCCGTTTTTGGAGGGTTTTGCTTTCCTTGGCTGAGCTTTTACCTGGTGAACAATTCGATCGCGCTGACGTTTCACAATTACGAAAAACTGTTCGCCTGCCTGAGCCTGGCCGCGCTGGCGATGTTGGCGCTCGGAATGTACGATGACATCTGGGGCGCGAATGCAGTCAAGAAATTCACGGTCCAGGTCGCAATCGCGGTCGGACTTTACCTGGCCGATTTTCAAATCACGAAGCTGTCGAATCCATTCGGCCATTCGTTCGAGCTCGGCTGGCTGTCGCTGCCCGTCTCGGTGCTTTGGATTGTCGGCATCACCAACGCGATGAATCTGCTGGATGGCATCGATGGCTTGGCGACCGGCGTCACGACGTGCATCGCGCTGTCGCTCGCCGCCATCAATATCATGGCCGGAAATGTGATCGTCGCGTTGCTGACCTTGTGTCTGGCGGGCGCGTGCTTGGGATTCTTGCCATACAACTTTGCTCCAGCGCGGATTTTTCTGGGTGATTCAGGAAGCCTCTTGCTGGGGCTGCTGCTCGCCTGCATTGGGATGTACTCGCTGTTCAAAGGAGCCACCGCCACGCTCATGATTGTGCCGCTGGTTCTGTTCGGGTTGCCAGTGTTTGACACTGCCCAAGTGATTTGGGGCCGGCTCCGCCGGGGCGTGCCGCTCTTTCAGGCGGATACCTCGCACATCCACCACCGGCTCTTGCGCAAAGGATGGAACCAAAAGCAAATCGCCTATTATTTCTACGCGCTCACGGTCATTCTCGGCGGCTTGGCGATCAGCTTCCAACTCGCGCAGAGCCCGCGCGGCTGGGCTGTTTTGTTTTTGCTGAGCCTCGCGTTGACGGGCTGCATCTGGATGGCGTGGCGCCTTCGGGTGCGCGCGCTTAAGAAAACAGTCAACGAATCTCACTCGTATGCTGCAATTGGAGGATGCTCGGAATCGGATCCTGTCGGAGATTAAGCCCGGACCAGCTGAACCGACGCCGTTGAACGAAGCGTTTCTGCGGGTCGCCGCAGAAACAGTCCGCGCGGGCATCGATTTGCCCTCATTTGATAATTCCGCGATGGACGGCTACGCGGTCCAATCCCGGGATATCGCTGGAGCCTCTGCCGAATCCCCCCGCTCTCTCGTGTTGCAAGGAACAGTCGCCGCCGGGGGGGTGTTCGCTGGAAAACTTCAGCCAGGTTATTGCATTCGCATTTTCACCGGATCCCCGCTTCCGGAAGGAGCGGATGCCGTGGTCATGCAGGAGGACACTCGCGCATCGCTTGAAAATCCAAGCACGGTGACGTTCCTCGACACAGCCAAGCCCTGGGAAAACATTCGGCTGCGCGGCGGCGATATCCGGCGGGACAGCATCGCGATCGCTCCAGGGGAAACCGTCACTGCCGGAAAGCTGGCGCTGTTGGGCGCTTTAGGAGTGCGGGAACTGCTGACGGCGCGCCGCCCAATCGTGGCGGTCATGGCCACCGGCTCGGAATTGAAAGAGCCGGGCGCTTCGCTCGAACCAGGACAGATTTTTGAAAGCAATCGGCTCGCATTGGCCGCGATGATTTCGAGCGCAGGCGGAATCCCGCGGATTTTCCCGCTGGTCGAAGATCAGATGGCAAAGACAGTGGCAGCACTCGAACAAGGTTTGGCCGAATGCGATCTGCTCGTGACTTCGGGCGGCGTTTCGGTGGGCGAATTTGATTTTGTCAAAAGCGCCTGGGAAAAGCTGGGAGGCGAGCTGGGCTTTTGGAAAGTGGCGATGCAACCGGGAAAACCATTTGTCTTCGGGCGCCGCGGGGACAAATTTCTCTTTGGTTTGCCTGGCAATCCTGTCTCCGCCGCGGTGACATTCCTGGTTTTGGTTCGGCCGGCGGTGCGGCGCTGGCTCGGCGCGATCGACCTCGATGTGAGGCGTCTTCGGGGCACACTGGCCGAGCCGCTGGTGAACCGCGGGGACCGGCGGCATTTCATGCGCGTCGTGCTGAGTTCAGAAGGAGAAGTTCGATCCGCCGGAGTTCAATCGTCACACGCGTTGAATTCATGGAGTCGAGCCAACGGCTTGGTTGAGGCGCCGCCAAAAACGAATTTACCCGAAGGCTCCCAGGTGTTGGTTCTCCCGCTCGATTGAAGAACGCGTCGCGTGAATCAGAATTGACGGTGCGGGATTTGCAGATACCCAGGCTTGTTCAGAAACCGTTGCGGAGCGACCGGGCCGGAAACGGCAGGCGACAGACTCGAAGGGGTGAGCGGCCGGGCATCGGTTTGCTTGATGATGAACGCAGCATTCGGAGCGGACCCGGGCATGCGTGCTTTGTCAGAATTCATCGCGCCGATCGCGGGCAAGCCGGACCCGGGCAAGCCGGACGCGGGCGCTTCGCCAGTGATTGGGTTGAGCGCCTTCTTCGTCAGGTCAGGTTCTCTTCCGAAAACGGCTGCGTTGTTCAGAGCGGTCGGAACGCCTTGCAGGTTGGAGCCCAGAATTTTTTGCGCATCGGCGCTTTGAAAGGTGGGTTCGACCGATTGTTTGTGCGGCAAATCGTCAAAATTGGGAATCGACGTGAAAGCAGAGCGTTCGGCCGTGAGGGCGCCTGCCGATTTGGTCGAGCCCATCGAATTCATGCTCATGGTGGGATCGGAAAATGAGCCCGACTTGAACATGTCGTTTCGCGAAGTGGCCTCGAGTAAATCCTTCGAGTCTTTATTCAGCCCGTTTTTCGCGGCGGGATCCAGCGGGGAATTCTTCCGCCCTTTGCTCGAATCGTCTTCGAGCCAGTTTTTGTATTCCGTCTTTGTGCTGCGCTCGAAATCGGTTTCCCTGATTCCAAAAGCCCGCTTCATCGCGGCATCGTCCGATTCGGGGGTCGCCATCAACCAGTTCTTCTGGCCCTTCAATAATTCCTCGAGCTCTTGGGAATTGCGGAGCTCCTTTTTCGGCCGGGCCGTGGGCAGCTCCATGCCCGCCGAACCCCGCCTGTCAAACACGCCATTCGGCCGGCCGCTTTCATCCGGTTTGAGAGTGCGTCCGGGCAATTCCATTTTGTCGTCCGGATCGAAAAATCTGATCTTTTCTCCCGCCGCCGCGCTCAAACCAAGCCAGAGCGCCAAACCGAACCACGCCAATTTCCGCTCGCCCGCCAGGGCGCAGCTCAGCGGGCGTTTGATAAATCGTGGCCACGGACTCGAAGGACGGCGTGATTCTTTCATTTGTGCGCTTGCCAACGTAAATGATAGCCGGTGGAAAACAAATGCTCTTTTAACTGTTAATGAGGCCAGCGTCAACCGGCCCAAGCAGCATCTTCGACATCGAATGATCGGAAAGGTTCAAACTTGCCCCGGTCAAAAGCGACATCGGCCTGTGCCTCCGTGGCGTTGGCGCAATGGCAGGCTGCAGCGTAAACGCTGCATTGCTGGCGAAGGCATAAACGCTGTCCACGCTCCGCGTCACTTCGGCGGCGGTCAACCGCCTCACTCGGCCAGTTGAACGGTCCTGCTTTGAAGCTGGTCCATCCAGCGCCCCAGAAATGCGAGCGATCGATACATCAATTCCAATTCGTCCAGCAACCGGGCGCGTTCGTCCGGCGTGGCGGGGCTTTTCCATGGCTCGTTCGATTCTCTCACGCGCTGCAATAAGCTTTCCCAGCGCTGACGCAGCGTTCCTGAACATTGGTTCAGCCGTTCAGCCCATTCCAATCCCTGGGCAAACAACTGCGCCCGGAGCAAGGGCGACGAAACCTTCCTTCGTTCTGCCAGGAACTGGTCAGCGCCCTGAAGCAAAGCTCCAACCTCAAGAAACAAGTCCGCCGCCAAATCGGGAATGGTCTGGATTCCCGAGATCTTCCTCCCGCGCTCGACTTCGATGAAATGGCGGAGCCGCTCTTTTGGGTCGCCCAGAATTCGGTAGGCGGAGTTTAGCTCGGAGAATTTAACGGCGGCAGCGGCTCGTTCCAGTTCAGGCGCGGAGTGAACACGGTCCGGATGAAGCTGGGCGGAAACAACCAGGAACTTTTTCTTTAGGATCTCGGGATCACCCCAAGGAAACCGCGGCTCGTCCAGCAAAGCAAACAGGTCGGTCACTTGGGTCTGGGTTGTTTCTCAAAAGCCGAATTTATTTTTTGAGCGGACCCTAAGCGCTGAAACTCTCCCCGCAAGAGCAGCTCGTGGCCGCGTTTGGATTGTGGACTTTGAAGCCGCCCTCCTGCAATGCCTCGACGTAATCAAGCTCCGAGCCGGTGACGTAAAGGGCGCTTTTGGGATCCACCACGACTTTCAGCCCGGAGCTCTCCACGAGAATATCGCGGCTGGCTGGCTGGTCCTGGAGATCCATTTTATATTGCAAACCTGAGCACCCCCCGCCGATCACAGCCACGCGCAACACGCCGGACGGCCGCCCTTGTTTGTTCAGCAAGCCCCTCACCTTCTCGGCGGCGCGTTGAGTTACTTTGATGAGGCGCTCATCGCCGATCCGAAAACTCGGCAGGGGCGCGGTTGGTTTAGTCAGGCCGGAGATCATTGGGAGAAACTCTATCCCGGGCGGGGGATGGGGTCAAATCATGGCCTGCGCGGGCTGCGTCACGGTTCGCCACGGGCCAATCTTGGATCTGCACGGAAGCCAAGAGAGGAAACGCGGGGCCAATGAGGGTTTCCCCGATTGCTCCTTCAGGAATTCACAGCAACAAAAGAATAGTAAAGCTCACTGATTGCGGGTACGGAAATCACTTTTCTATGCTCGGGCTGCTCGATCCGAAGAAACCGACCTTTGGAAATAGCACCACGGATTTGCTCGGATGATCGCGTCTCGATCTGTTCGCGGAGGTCATCGGAAGACAAATCGGCTGGCCCAGGCCATTTTGGGAAAACTTGTAACCGACCTTTTTGGAAGAATGAAAAGACAACTTAAATGGATCGCATTCCTAACCACTCTGATCATTGGCAGCATTGTTCCTGGATGCGGAGGCGGAGGAGGCGGCGGGGACGACAGCAATGGATCCGGCGGCAATCAATCGGGCCTGGCGCCGCAAGCGGCCACTGGAAAATCCGTTTTTGTGCAGCCAGAAAACCAGGCCGTCCAAGAACTGCGATTCGCGACGGCTGGAAATAGCTACACGGTTTTCGCGGCGGATGGCAGCGTTGTCAGTTCGGGAACATACCAGTACAGCGCATCAGGGAACACAGCGACCCTTGTGACGACGGAGCAAGCGAGCAACACGACCACGACCTTTCACCTGACATTTAGCTCGGCCAGCGCCGGCACGTTCACGTATTCAACCAGCGCGGGGGCGGCCGGGAATGGCACGTTCGACCGATTTGACACGACCACGGCACAGAATCCAGGCGGCGGGCCTGAGCCTGGCGGCGACAACGGCGGGGGCAATCCCCCGCCAGGGACTGGCACGGGCGGTCTCGATGGAAAAGTTCTGCTGCTGACACGATCGAGCGGACAGACGCACACCTACACCTTCACCTCGACCGGCTTTGTGGATAGCGATCCGCCGGAGGAAGGCGCCGGAACGTACACCTATTCTCGAAACGGCTCGGAAGCCACGCTCAAATTGACCTACACCGCGGCCTCCAAAAGCAAGTCGCTCGCGGGCGACCAGCATGACATCCGGCTGACCTTTCAAACGGAAACCTCGGGAACGTACATCAGCACGTACCTCCGAAATGACGGCGTTGATTTGCCGCAGAACGGAACGTTCCAATTCCAATAAATAACGGTCGCCCAGCCAAGCGCGTCGAAGCAAGACCCTCAGCGTTCGCCCTTGCGCGGCACTGATTTTTTTTTCGGGGTTTCCCCGAGGGGACTAGTGGGAAATTGTCCGCTCTTAAAATCGTGTTTTGGCCTGATTGTGAATTGCAGGGTGGTTTGTTTTAGTGGCGCCATCAAGTTAGGGGTAACTCCAGAAACTCACTTGGTCAACAAACACAACTACATCACATAACAACAATGAAAAAACGATACAACCTATTGGCACTTGTCGCAGTCCTGGGAGTGACTGCGATTATCGTTGGATGCGGCGGCGGCGGCGGCGACGACGAAAAATTTTCGGGACCCACGACCACCGCCTTCGCACCGAACAGCGTTGCCAGTGGTGAGGTTGACATTACGGAAGCTGGGCAAGACCTCAAGAAGGTCATGTTCTCAGCCGAAGGCAACAATTACACGCTAACGCAAGGAGCCAACACTACCACCGGCACTTTTACTTACACAAAGACCGGAGACAACACAGGCACGCTCACTCTGACCGAGGACGGTTCGAATGTGGTGAGGACAATTCACCTGACGTTCACGGGCGCTCATGCGGGAACGTTCAGCGCTCAGGGGTCGGATGGCAGCACGTCGAGTGGTTCATTCACGTTCACGCCAACACAAGCGAATCCTAATCCCAATCCCAATCCCAACCCGAATCCAAACCCAAATCCGAACCCGAATCCGAACCCGAATCCGAACCCGAATCCGAACCCGAATCCTGGCACAGCCGCGGCCCCGGCCGCTCTGACTGGGAAGACGGTCAACATCCTGGTGGATAGCGGCGCCTTTGCAGGAACCGGCTACGATGTCGTGTTCAACAGCGCGACCGCGTTCACCGTTCCGGAAATCGGCAACAGCACGGGCAATTACGATTACACCGCCAATGGCGCCTCCGCCACGCTGGTGCTGCATTACACCGGCGGCCAATTGGCCGGATCGACCGACTCCTTCAATGTCACGTTTACGGATGCTGGTAAAAACGGCACCTTTAGCGGATCAACCCAAGAAGCTGGACAAGCCCCGCAAACCTGGGGCGGCCGCTTCGTCGTGAAGCAATAAACCGTCCTCACGGTTCGAACCCGTCTCCTGGAATTCCGGGAGACGGGTTTTCGGTTCCAGTATGTTCGGCGCCCACCCCACTGTCCGTTGCTTTTTCCTTTCGGCCTTTCTCGCCCTCGCCGGATTTCTCGCCGCGTGCCGGTCTCCTCAGGAACGAGTGGGCGAACGCCTCGGGGATCTGCGGCTGTTTTGGCAAACGAATCTCGTCCGGCAAACGAATCTTCCCAACCGCGAGCTCACCTGGGCCGCGGCCGCCGCCAAACTCCGCGCCAATAACCTCAAGCTTCGACAGTCCTACAATGACGTCGTGAACAGCCGCGAGGCAGTGCGTCAGATTTTTCGCGACCTGATTCCAACCCTGAACCTCCGCACCGGCGTCGCCAAAAAACTAAACGACATTTCGAACGTCAACTTCGATGATGTGACGTTCAGCGCGGATAGTTTCTTTAATGTCCCTGGGCTGGTCAGCTTCGGCGCTCGCCTTTACGTTTCACGCCTCATGCAGCTCCGCGCGGAAACGGCCTACCGGCTGACCCAGCGCGAACAGTTCATCACCCTTTACAAACTTTTCTGGGCGGCGCAAGACAACCAAACGCAGCAGGACCACCTCGCCAATCAAAGAACCACCGCGAACGCGATGGAGGAAGTCGATCCGTTCACGGGCAAGCTGATGATTACGGAGCTCGACTTAAAAACGCTCACTCTCGCGCGCGACAACGAGGCCATTCAGCAACAGGCCGGCGAGATTCTGGGCGACCGCACCTACCATTGGATTTTTCGGACAAACGATTTGCCGGACCTCGCTTACGACACCCAGGCGCTGCCACTCTCCGACACCAATCGGGTCGCACAGTTGCAGCTCAAGCTCGGCGCCATCGAACTCGAAGCCGAGCGGGCCGAGTTGATCGGAATCCGGCTGCGCTATTGGCCCGAGCTGAATATTTTCGTCAGCGGGCCGCCCATTTATCAGCGGGCGCTGGGCACCGACAAGTTTTGGGACCCGGGCGAAGTGCGGGCGAGCGCGGACCTTTTCTGGTATATCGACACGCGCGGGTACATCCGGCGGCAGGTCCGCCAAGCCAAACGCCAGCACGCGATCCAACGCGAGCGGTTGCAGTTGGAAAACGTCTCCTTGATCGAACGGCTGGTCTTTACGCAAGAACTGCTCCGGCACACGACAGAGAAATGGCGGCAGATCAATGCGCAAATCGAAGTCTTGCGCCAGGTGCCGCCCGTGCAAAATTACTTGTCGCTCCAGAAATATGCCGCTGATTATCAATTCCTGGCCGACCAACAACGCGACCTGCGGCGGCAAATCGCCGAATTAAACACGCTTTTTTGGTTTGTCGATGAAACCGCTTGGCCGGATGATTTGGCTGCGCCCACTCCGCTAGCCCAAAATGCAGTGACCCATGCACTCCACTGAAGAGCCTCCAAAGATAGCCACGCAGTTTTCGCACAGTCTGTCTGCCCCGCTTCCGCCCCGACGTGCACGGATGCGGCCAATCGGCCTGAAAGCCGCGCTCGTTCTCGCCCTCGCCACTATGGTCCTCTTTGCCACGGGTTGCTCCCCCACACGGACCGAAGCGGTGGCGGCCAAGACGGCGGGCGCGCCATGGAATTGGGAATTTTATCAGCCGCTCCCTCGCATGCGGCTGGCCTCGCTGCCCTGCCAGCTCCTCCCCAAGAGCAGCATTGCCATTCCTTCCCCGCTGGCCGGCTCGCTCAAGGTTTACGTCCACCAACCGCAAGCCAGCCTTCCCGCCGGTTATCTTTGGGCCGAGTTCGAACCTGCCATTCTCGCCAACGAATCGAATGCGCTCGCCTTGGCCAAGGCGAAGTTGGACGAGCGCGAGCGGATTCAAATGGAACTCGAATATCCGAAGCAAAAACTGCGGATCGAACGGGAACTCGAAGAGGCCGAGCGCCAATACAAATTGCTGCGCCTCCTTTCGACCAATCAGGAACTCGCCCAGGTCACCTTTAATTTCGCCCCGCTCACCGGCAGCAATCCGCTGAAGCCCGAGGCGGTTGACAAGGCCCAGCACGAACTTGGGCTGCTCGAAAAGAGCATGACGTACATTCAGCAAACCAATCTCCTTTTTCTCGGGGTCGACTTGCCAGGCGAACGGAGCGAATGGGAACGCCGCCAGCTCGATTTCGAGAACCGCCAAGCGCGGGCCCGGCTGAAAATGCCGTTCCGAGGACAGCTCACCCTGAATCTGCCGATCACCGAAGGAGTCGAGGAATATCCAGTGAATGCAGGGACAGAATTGGGCGTCGCACGCGATCTCAGCATCATTCGGCTTCGAATCGTGCCGGGCAATCCCGCGTGGGTTTCGCTGCCGCCCGATCAACTGACCGCAACCCTGCGTTTGCCTTCGGGGGAAGAATTGCAAGCGGCCTTCGCGTTTCAAAAAATCGAACGAGTCCAATTGCGTGAGGAATCGGTTTACTATTTTGAATTCTCCGCGGAGAACTCGCCGAGGGTTTCACGGCTGTTAGGCACGGAGCTGAATTGCGAGCTATGGCTGACGCTCCCACGACCGGCTCGGATTGTGCCGAAATTCGAGCTGGTGATGCGCCATCCGGAAGCTTTCCAAGGACGCACGTGGGCGGAAGGAATCCAAACGGCCTGGCCCGGCGCGAAGCTGCTGGTCGAGGGACAAACCGCGCTGGCGATCGTGTTGCCGAAAGACACGACAACGTTATGAGCGCGCTGGTGTGTGAGTCGGTCAGCTTTCGTTACAACACGAAAGGGGCTTGGGTCCTGGAGAATTTCAGCCATGCGTTCGGCCCGGGCATCACCTTGATTCAAGGCGCTTCCGGCTGCGGAAAATCCACTTTGCTGCGCCTGCTGGCGGGCTACCTCCAAGCCCAGGCGGGAACGATCGTAACACCGCGGGGCGGGCGGCCTGGCGATCCAAGCTTTCAGCGAAGCGAAGTGGGCTACGTCTTCCAGCAACTCAACCTTCTTCCCCTCGCAACCCTCGATCGAAATTTGGAATTGGCTGGAAGTTTGGCCGGAATGCCAACCCCGCTTTTGCGGGAACGGTCCGCGCATTGGCTGCGCGTGTTGGGGCTCGAACCTTTCGCACAGCGCCGACCGGACTCGCTCTCGGGAGGCCAGCAACAACGCGCCGCGATCGCTCGGGCGTTGATCAAGCATCCGTCCGTTCTGTTGCTGGACGAGCCGACCTCCGGCCTGGACGATTTGAACGCGCAAGTGATCTCCGGCGCTTTGAAAGATTACTTGGGACAAAACCCCGATCGCATTTGTGTGATCTGCTCTCACGACCATCGCCTGCACGTTATCGCTGATGAAATCCTCGACTTTAATCGTTTCCTACCTTTGGAAAGACACCTGGTCGCGTTGGTGGGAGCAGCCTAGCAGCGTTCTGGCCCGGCTGTTCGTCGGGTTATTGCTGGCTGCCGTCGCCACCGTCATTCTGGTTGCGTTTGCTCTCCTCGAGCGAACGTTGCGCGCGCGCCTGGAAAATTTCGGGCTGAACACCCTGGTGGTCCGTCAGATGGTTGGCCCGAATGATTCCTCGATCGATCTTTATGGAGAGGGGCCGGACCTGCTCGAACCGCTCACGCAGGAGGGCCGCAAAATTCGCCTGCACCAGCTTTATCCGCGAGCCCGCACCGAGCTGCAATCGGATCTGCCAGTCCTCACTTATTCACGCGAAGATCTCCCAACGCTGGTCAGTTGGGGAATGCCCGATGCGGCCTTTGTTTACGTGAACGATTCTTTGCCGGCCAAAACGACCATTGAAGTCTGGTTCAATCATCAACCCGCCACGGCGATGATCGCGCCGGTGGGAAATTATTTTCGGCGGCTGGGCCTCGATAATTTTCTGCTCGCGCCGCAAGGCTGGGCCAGCGAGGTCGAGCGGCTCGGCTATATCGAAACCACTTTCTTCGAGAAAACCGCTGCCATTCCGATGCAGCGCTGCGCGGATGCGATTAATCTCGTTTACCGGGTCGATGGCAAACCGCCGCCCCAAATTCAAAGTGCGCTGCCATGGCTGCGAGAACTCGAATCGTTGCAAGGCCGGCAGCAGCGCTGGCGAATGATCCTGGCGGGCATTCTCGGGTCCACGGTGGCGCTCGTTTACGGCTCGATTGCGCTGCTCGAGTTCCGGCAAAATCTTTTCATCACCGCGCTGCTGCGCAGTTTGGGAGCGCCTCGCCGATTCCTTTACGTGCGCCAATGGCTGGAAAATGCTTTCCTGGCGAATGTGTCAACGCTGGCAGCGATTGCAGCCGTGGCGCTGTTCCATCGCGAGATTTACGGCACGCTTGGCTTCGCCAGGTCGGCGCTCGATTTGCGCCAGGGAAACCCATATCTCACCAGTGAGATCGCGATGATTTTGCTTTGGGTGAATGCGGGCGCGGTCCTCAGCTCGTTCCCGGTCGCGTTCGGATTGCGCAAGCCGGTTGGAAAAATCTTGAACTGACCCGATGGAACATCTCGAAGAACGCGGGACGGACCGGAACAGATCGAGCCCCCCGCTGGCGCCCAGGGCTGTTGGAGCGCAAATCCGCTTTTGGGTGGCAGGGCTTTTACTCGCGGTTGCCGGCCTCGCCTTTTCCATCGTCCTGCTCATGTCCCCGGCCGTTTTCCAGATGTACTATCCGCGGATGAAAATCGCGCCGGAAGTTGGCGACGCCGTCCGGATTGTCCATTGGCTTTCCGGAGACGCGGATGGCAGCGCGCTGAATTTTTCCCTGCGCCGAAAGATCAGCGCGAAAGAGATCAACCACTTCACGGAGGTGCGCCGGTTGTTTCGAAAATTTCCGCTGGTTGGAGCGGCTTGCCTGGCAGCCGCGCTGGGGCTGCTCGTGATGAATCGCAGCCAAGACAAACTTTTTCAGAAAGTCTCCTGGCGCGCGCTGGGCGTGTGGCTCTTGCTTGCCGCGGTCATGGGAGCATTCGCGGTTTATGATTGGCCGGCCTTTTTCGCCGCAATCCATTATCCGTTCTTTGGAAAAACCTCCTGGCGCCTGCCTGACTCCTGTTACAGCCTGCACCTGTTTCCAACGGCATTCTGGAAAGCGATGGCCGGCGCCGTGTTCGTCATGACTCCATCGCTGGCGGCCTGCTTCAGTTTTGTGGCGGCCCGATTAATTCGCTCGGCTCATTTTTTCGCCGGAAGCAACCGTCGCAGTGGCCGCCTCGTCGAGCGCGCGTAGAACGATTCCGGGCAGGAGCGTTTCGGGCAGGACGATCGGCTCTCTCTTTGGATCAGCGGGAAAAACCACCACCAATGGAACTCCTGCGCGGTGAAACTTCCGCAGTTCAGCCGTAATGTCCGGAGGAAAATCCGTGTAATCCGCGATCATCGCCACGGCTTTGGTCTGCTTGAGTTTCTCCCGGACCGAATCGACGTCGAGGCTGGTCGTTTTATTGACCTGGCAAAGAAAGCACCAATTCGCCGTGAAGTCGACCAGCACAGGATGCCCCGCCGCCCGGGCCGCTGCGACTGCTTCGAGACTCCATCGTTTCCACGAAACGCCTCCTATTTCGGTTTCTGCTCCAGCTCGCGCGACCGCGGCCCGCGGCGTTCGCCAATGCAGTTCGTTTTCCAGAGCGTAAGCGTAGCCGAAAACAAACAGCAGCAGCGACACGACCCCTGCTTTCCAGCTCCGGCCGCGCTGCACGAATTCTCCCCAAACCCACGCTGCCATCGAGGAAGTCACAAGGAACAATCCAAGCCACAAAGTTCCATTTTCACCAAAGCGGGAACTCGCCAGATAAAACAGCCAAATCGCCGTCGCCAACATCGGAAATCCCATGGCCACTTTGAACCGCTCCATCCAAAGACCTGGCTTCGGCAAAATCCTTAGCCATTGCGGATACCAACTCAGCACGACGTACGGCAGAGCCAGCCCAGCGCCGATCGTCAGGAAAAAGAGAATGATGATCAGCGGAGGTTTTAAGAATGCGAACCCTAAGGCAGGCGCGAGGAAGGGAGCTGTGCAAGGCGTGGCGAGCGCCGTGGCCAAAATGCCGTTGAAGAAAGCTCCGGCGTTTCCTTGTTTCGAGGCCAGCGTGCCGGCTGCTCCCATGGCGCGCCCGCCCAATTGAACTTCGAACACGCCAAACAGGTTCAACGAGACGAGCGTCACGAGCAATGTCATCGCGACCAGGAACTGCGGATTGCCAAATTGCATTCCCCAGCCAGCGGCCCGGCCGGCTTGCTGAACAGCGATCACCAATCCAGCCAAAGCGAGGAATGAAGCCAAAACGCCCAGCCCAAAAATCAGCCCAAGCTTCCGGACGCGGCCGGGTTGCTCTTTGCTTTGGCTGACGAAGCCGAGAATTTTCAACGCCAGGACCGGCAGCACGCACGGCATGACATTGAGAATCAGCCCGCCGAGAAAGGCGTAGAACAGCATCGTCAGGAATGACGGCTCGGTAAAAGGTTTGGCCGCGGGAACGCTTGGTGGCGGGGTTGCCGGGGTGGCGGCCGCGCCTTTTGCCAGCCGCAGTTCAACTTCGAAGCCCTTGCTTCCTTGGACTAGAATTCCCGCGAGTTGATCAGGCCAGTCGCCCTCAAATTTCGTGACGATCTTCCGGATGGCATTGCCCTGGGTCTTGAGCAATTCCGTTTCTCCCGCCACTTCGAAATCGTCGCTGTGATTTGGAAAAAAGTCGAAGGGGCCTGCGCCTTTCCATTCGATGACAACGGGACGGGCGTTGGTGGCGGTCGGCGATTCCCAATGCGCTTGAACATCAAAATTCTTCCCCGAGGCAGGGAGTTTGTCGCGCCACTCATTAATCGACTGGGCATCGGAAGAAGGCCGCGTGTCGGGGCCGATCTGGAGTTTGGCCTGAACCATCGCGCTGCCCGGCAAGCATAGTTGCGCGCACTCGAGCCAGGAGGCATTCGCTTTTAATTCGACCGTGCCCGTCCGGGTGTTCGGCGCGATTGTCAGCGGGACCAAAAGCAAAACGCGATCTTTGTAAATATAGGAACTGACCCCAGCTTGAACCTCTTTTTCCGGCACCGGCCATTCGATCGCTGCTGCGGAAATTCCGGGCGGAAACTGCCACTCGATCTTCGTCGGCATGCCCGAGCTTCCTCCGTTGCGCCAGTACGTGTGCCACCCGGGAGCCATGCGCAATTCGAGCGCGGCGGTGATGCTGTCCCCCGGACGGGCGGCGTCGGCGGACAACAAGAGCCGAGCTTTCGTATTGGGCTCGGCTGCCTGGGCAGAAACCAGGCAAAGAAAGAGCGGAAGGGCGAGCGCCAGCCGCACACTCGTTTTCATAGGCGGAAGATGCACCACGGCCTTCGAAATTTAAATAAAAGAAACCGGCGGCCTCAACAGAGAAACCGCCGGGTCCAACTCTTCAAGGAAGGCTGGCGCTGACTAGGCGCTGCAGCACGGCGGGTTTAATGAGGGCTGTGATGCTCTTTCGAGAGCCAAAAGAGCGGCGGGAGAATACCTGATTTCTGTTGGCGAAATTTGGTATTTGACGCATGAGCTCCATTGAGCAAGGGCCATACCACCGGGTTTTTCCCACTCGAAACAGCTATAACTCGTGCGATCCGAGGCTTAATTCGCCACGCTGACTAATCTTGGCCAAGGTAGATTTTTCCAGGATCTCTCATTCTCAAGAATAAATCGCCGCATCGGTGGCCAAAACTTCGCGCGTAAAGGCCGGAGCATCACGGAGGCTTTGGCAGGTAATCCGCCATGAAACCGATAAAGCCAATGACGCTGCCTTTTAATTTGTTGCTGTCTTCTGTTCATTTCCATTCCCGCACTCGTCCATGGCCTTGCCCAGACGTTCCAAACCCGCGGCCAACATTTCCGTGTCGCCGCCGATGCCAATTCTGAAATGGTCCGGCGCGCCAAAGAACCGGCCAGGCACAATGGACGTTTCAAATTTCGTTTTCAAAAGCTGACAAAGCGTTTCGACGTCGCCCGATGGCCAACGCGGAAACACGACAGTGCCAAAGGCCGGCCTAACCACTTCGAGATCGTTGCGGCTGTCAAGAAATGCGTTGAGCACCGCATGGTTTGCTTGCAACAGCCGTTCCGATCGGGCTCGCAGCTGATCGAGCTTTTTCAAAGCAACCAAGCTGAGCTGTTCGGCTGGAAAAGGCGGGCTCACGCCGAACAAATTGTTCAAGCGCCACATTTGCTCCGCTGTTTTCGCGTCCGCCAAGGCCCAGCCGCAACGAAGGCCGTTCAGCCCATAAACCTTCGTCAGACTGTTCGTCGTTACGAACGCTTCACCGAGATGAAATGCTGAGCGCGGGCGCAATGGAAACGCCGCGTCCAAATAGACTTCATCGACCAAGACGCGCGCGCCGATCCGCCCAGCAATGGCGGCGAGTTGCGTCAGTTCCTCCTCGGTGGCAAGCGCGCCGGTTGGATTGTGCAGATTGCTGGCGATGATCAGCCGTGTTTTTGGGACGATTGCTTTCTCAATCTCTTCTCCGTTCAGCCGGAATTGTTCTTCGAATCGTCTCCGAAATCGCCGCACGCTTGCCCCCAGGTAACGCGCCGTGTCGGCCAACAACTCGTAACCCGGCGTCTCAATTGCCACCCCGTCGCCCGGGCGGAGCAGCACAGCCATAGCGAGGTGATTGGCCATGGATGTTCCTTGCGCAGCCACCACGTTCGACTCTGCGACCCCCCACTTCTGCGCCAGCGCCTGTTGCAACGGAGCGAAGCCGTACGCGTTTGGCCCGTTCAGCTCCAGTTCCTCGAGAGGCGGCTGCAGCTCCTGGATGGGACAAAATTTGAGTCCGCTCGTGGCGAGATTGAATCGCGCTGCAGCGGCCGTTTTCGACCAATGCATGTAAATCGAATATTCCACTCGAGAAGCCGATTCCATAATTCGCGGCGAGCATACGAGTTTCCGGTGGAGAAGGCAAAAAAGGGCTTTGTAATCGTTCCGGCAGCGCCGTATAACGCCCGGCGCTGAACTCAATTCACACTATGCCAATCAATCGGATCGGAATTATCGGCGGCAGCGGCCTCTACCAGATGGAAGGTTTTAGCAATCAAAAATGGGTGACGGTGAAAACCCCCTTCGGCCCGCCCTCCGACTCGTTCCTCACAGGCAAATTGGCCGGACGCGAAACCGTCTTCCTGCCGCGTCATGGCCGCGGGCATCGCATCATGCCATCCGAACTGAATCATCGGGCGAACATTTGGGCGCTGAAAAAGCTCGGCGTGCAATGGATCATCAGTGTGAGCGCGGTCGGATCGTTGCAAGCGAAATTTGAACCGTGCGACATTGTGCTGGTTGACCAGTTCGTCGACCGCACCAAAAAATCCGCCGAGCACACGTTCTTCGGCCGCGGGATTGTGGCGCACGTTGCCTTCGCGCACCCGATTTGCGAGGAACTCAGGAAACTGGTCCTGGCGAGCGCGCTCGCGCTCAAAGCACGGGTTCACGATCGCGGCACCTACCTCAACATGGAAGGGCCGGCCTTCAGCACGCGAGCGGAATCACTGCTGCACCACCAGCAGGGACTCGATGTCATCGGGATGACGAACATGGGCGAGGCCCGCTGCGCGCGCGAAGCTGAGATCTCTTACGCCACCATGGCAATGGTGACGGATTACGACTGCTGGAAGGAAGGCGAGGCCCACGTCACCGTCGAGATGATCCTGGATAACCTGCGCAAAAACGCAGAACAAGCCAAAGCGATTCTGGCCCGCGTCCTTCCTTCGATTCCGCACGAACCGAGTTGGGCTTCCCATCGAGCGCTCGAACACGCGATCCTCACCCAACGGAGCCATTGGCCGGCCAAAGCGAAACGAGAGCTCGAGCCGATTCTCGCAAAGTATTTACCCGCCCGCCGAAAAAAGAGCGTTTAGGCTCCACGGGTTTTTACAACCACGCACTGCGGGGTTTACCCCGTTTCGATGTCGCGTACGAGAAGTTGGTTGGCTTTTGTTCAAGATTTCGCGCGGTGCAATGCTTTGGATTTTTATGGTTCGCTGCCAAGGCACCGAGGATAATGGCCGAGGGGCTTTTATTATTCTCAGCCAAGGCTCGATTCGAACCGCAATGTGAAAGGATGCAGTATGCGTGTAATAACCTTGAGCCTGCTTTTGGCCACGCTCTTGTCAGCGAGTGCGCAGTCGTTCAGAAATTTGGATTTCGAGGAAGTTATTACCAATCGGGCGGGTTTAGCCCCTCCGCGAACGGACCTGCCCTATGTACATGGTTTCGGGCCGGCGGAAGACTTGTTGTCCGGATGACAGGTGAGCTACCGGGGTAGCCCGGCAACTGAAATCGGCTATAACAATTTTGCCATCGGCGGTCCTGATGCTCAGCTCTCGATCGTCTCCCGTGACGCGGTTTTTTTACCCCCGTTCTCCGGCTTTTTCAGCCCCTTCTTAGGAACCCTGAGCAATGTCATTAGCGGCAATTACGCCCTTTTCGCTCAGACGACGGCCGATCCGATCATTCTATCGCAGATGGGGGTTGTGCCGGCGGATGCGACGTTTTTCAGGCTAACGCGTAGCTCCGGACCCATTGCGGTTCTGTTCAACGGAACACCAATTGCATCCACTGGCGGAGATATCTCCGCATTCGCGGGCGAACTCGTCAACCTGCAAATCATCTTGAGCAATCCTCCGGGATCCGGAGGGAGCCTGCTTGAGAACTTTGGGATCGACCGGCTGGAATTCGCTCCTGAGCCAGGCACATTGTGGATGGCTTCGCTCGGGGCAGTTGCCTTTCTGATATTCGCAGTTCGAAAATCCAAGCATGCTCCCGGTGGTTCGAAAAGCATGTTGTAACCGGCGGGATGCTGGAGGAACAGGTTGGTTTTGATCATCGGCGAGAGATTAATGAATACATATTCCCACTCGCCCCCCTTCCAGCCGTTGGCCCTTAACACGAGTCGCCCAATCCGAGCGCTAAATCAATTCACGAATCGGCTCGATTCCGGAATCGACTAGATATTGCGGCCGGCCTTGGATGTCCTGAACCGTCGCGGTTCGGACGTCGATCCCCAAATTGTGATAGAGCGTGGCGAAGACTTCCTGAAACTTGACCGGCCGTTCGGTAATTTCGCCCCCGACGCGGTCTGTGCCGCCGATGACTTGGCCGGTGCGCATTCCTCCGCCAGCGAGCAACGCGAAATTAACCTGCGGCCAGTGATCGCGGCTGTTCATTCCATTGAGCCGCGGCGTCCGGCCAAATTCACCCCAGACCACCACGGACACATCTTTGGCGAGACCGCGTTCGTGCAGGTCGGTGACGAGCGCGCTTAATCCCCGGTCGAGCAGCGGAAATTCCTCTTTCGATTTCGGAAAATTCATCCCATCGCCGCCGTGCCAATCCCACCGGCTGTAATTGAGCGAAACCACGCGGGCGCCCGCTTCGACCAAACGCCGCGCAACGAGAAAATTTCGAATCATTTTCGGAGCGCCGTCGCGTTCGTACCGCGGATCGTTCTGGCCGTACCGCTCCAGAATGCGCGGGTCTTCCTTCGAGATGTCGAGCGCATCGATCAATCCGGTTCCGGACAGGATCTCCAGCGCTTGCCGGCTGAAGTAGTCCAAGCCCTCCATCACGCCGCTCGTATCGGCATCGCGGCGGAAGCGATCGAAAGCTGCGCGCAAAGAGTCGCGGTCCCGCAACCGTTCCAGGCTGATGCCGTCCAGGACCATATTTTGCGCTTTGGCGTTCGGATCTTTCGCGACGAGGTTGATCGGGTTGTGCGCTGGGCCAATAAAACCGCTCGTTCCAGGTTCGCCCCAGGTGCGATTGCCGGTCGGATACATCAACGCCACGTTCGCAGGAATTCCGGGATTGGCCCCTTGCAATTTGGAAATCCACGAACCGAACATCGGCCAGCCACCTTGAGGCGCGCGCTCCCGGCGCGTGTGTCCAGTCATGCACTGAAAGCAATCGTGGGCGCCATCGGAGTCGGCGATCGAACGGATGAGCGCGAATTTGTCCATCATTGCGGCCAGTCGCGGGAAATGCTCGCAAATCTGAATGCCAGGAACATTTGTCGAAATCGGTTGGAATTCGCCGCGATATTCGCGCGGCGCGTCCGGCTTGAGATCGAACGTATCGAGGTGCGAAGGACCGCCCGGAAGGTAAATGTTGATGACCGATTTACGGGATCGGTCTGCTCCGACGGCAGCTTGCAACGAAAGCAACTGGCTTAGAGAAAGCCCGCCCGCAGCCATTCCACCGATTTTCAAGAAGTGGCGCCGTGAAATGTTTTCGCAAGGGTTCTGCCCGGACCCGCCGTAAATGGTGAGCATAAGAATTTGAATCGTTCCCCGGCAACAGCGCAGAAAATCTAATCCGAAAGATTATTTTTTCCAAGGCGATTTGTATTCACGCGTTCCGGACGAGCCACAGCCGCGCGCGTTGGGAAAATGACGAATGACGGAATCAACGAATGACTAAATAAACCCCAATCCTGAATGACCCACCGGCGCGTTGGGGAAAACTTTCTCCTGGGGATTGGTCATTGGTCCTTAATCCGTCCATTCGTCCTTCGTTATTCTTCAAGGGCGGGTGTTCTGGACCGTTGCACCAATGCCATGGTGTTTACTCCCTGGCTGCAGGCTGAAGCCCGCGTTCCAGTCGTGTGCGGTTGCGACTCTCGCCAGGAACGCCCGTCCTCCGTAGCACCCGAGCGGAAGCCTCGCCGTTCCCCAAAGGTGTTGAGTCTCTGATGCTGTTTTCCAGCGGTCAAGTTACTTCGGAGACCTCTGAGGTATTCCGTCAACATAAAGATAGGATTGTTCAGTGCTTATTCACTTTCGTTTTTTGCGGCTGGTGCTGCATAGAGACTGGCGTAGAGCTTGACACGACGTTTCT
>Ga0082335_1002639_pt1 | contig 32836 bp, 21 predicted proteins | sample Subgrocontami58m_FD_72375 | JGI IMG/M metagenome (GOLD analysis project Ga0082335, IMG submission 72375) | Subsurface groundwater microbial communities from S. Glens Falls, New York, USA - GMW37 contaminated, 5.8 m (SPADES assembly) (version 2) ... | reverse complement strand
TCGCGCAGGTTTATGATCTGCAGCTGTCGGATGTTTATTCCGCAAGTGAGGCGGGAAAAGATGCGGCGATTGGCGGAGCGGAAGGGCTCGTTGGGTTCGGCGGCGCCAAAGCCTTTTGGGCGGCACGCAAGGGCGCGACATGGTTGACCCGATGGATGCCCGAAAATGCGGTGGCAGGCTTCACCAAAGTCACCGCCCGCCTCGACCGGGCGTGGCAAAGCTTGGAATCCTCATGGGCCCAATTACAAAACAAAATCATCCAGGGCGCCCAACCCGCCGCCCAGGCCGCCCAAGACGCCCTCGCCGCCGCTGCCCAGCGCGTCAGCCAACTCTCCGAACAACTCCAGCAAATCCGCACCGCGCTGGGGTGGAAGGGCGCGGAGGTGAGACCCAGCAGCGGTGGACAAACTCGCATTACCAATCCGAGTCGGTTGCTGATCGCTGGAAACGAATTGCCGAACGCAGGGGGGGTGATACGTTCATTTATTCAAGAGAGCGACCAAATTTATTATCGTGTTTTCTCTTCGTCTCATCAAGGGCGCTTCCTGACCGCAGTTCCACCGCGAAGCAGTGCCTACGCTCGGGAGGCGCTCGCCCTTCCTCCTGGTAATGAAGCCACGTTCGTCCAAGAAGTGCTCGTACCTGCAGGAACGATACTGCAGCGATCTCGAGCCATTGCTGTGCCAGAATTCGGACGTTTCAGGGGTGGTGCAGAGCAATTCGAAGTACTACAAACAATTCCTTCCACGAGTTTTGGTATAGGAGTCCCGTTGCCATGAATTACGAAACTATCGACCCTACAATTGATAAATGGCGGAGTGAACATGATCTGCACATCTACACTTCCGCGAAAGAGGAACAGGTGAGATCCGTGCATATGGTAGATCGCAAAGCGCGGACTTATCGCATCTGGATTGACCCTCCTGACGAGAAAGGAATTGTGATGGTTCACGCCTGCGCATGGGATTGTAAGAAACGCAAACAAGACTGGAGTGCGACGTTAGGGGAGCTGAGGCTTGTTCTTGAGAAAGCTCACAAGACAATCCTGCGGTGGATGACGGAAAGTTAATGCTCTTTTCAGCTACTCCCGCTCGATTGATTCCTGCAAAACCACTCCCTGACGCGGTGAGTCGATCGGCCTAGTCGGGCGTAGCTGTTTGTTTTCTCCGGAGGCGCGCGAAACATAGCGTCTGGCTTGGAATGAAGAAAAGGAGGTTCGAAGCGAGAGCTATGGGGGGGATCTCCCCTCGCCGCCCCGGAGGATTCTTGGTTTCAATCTGCCCAGACCCGACCACTGTCGCACCGCCCAGAGCGTTAAAAAGGTTAAAAAGGTTAAAAAGGTTAAAAGCGTTAAAACCGTTAAAACCGTTAAAGCTGTCGGGTCACGTCCACCCTCCTGGGCCACCGCCCACCCGTCCACGGTCGCACGGTCGCACCGTCCCACCGTCGCACCGTTTTCTCTTTCCAACAGAACGAAAACAGCACTGGATTGTCCAACCAGACACATCCCACCACATGGACAAAATCACTTGCCGCGGTTGTGGCCAGCACATCGAGTTCCCGGACGAATTGATCGGACAAGAAGCTGATTGCCCGAATTGCGGCCAGCGCACCGTCCTTTCTTCCAGCCCCTTCATCCGCATTCCGAAAATTCCTTCAGCCAAACCCGCGGAACGAGAACCGGTGCAATCGCCCGTCCAGCCGCTCGCAAATCGGCTCCTCGCCAATATCGAAAAAGTGATCGTGGGAAAACGCGACGAAATCGTCCTGACCCTCACGGCTTATTTGGCGGAAGGGCATGTTCTGATCGAAGACGTCCCTGGCGTCGCGAAGACGATGCTCGCACGCGCGCTGGCCTGCAGCATCGGGGCCACCTTCAAACGGATCCAATGCACGCCAGACCTCCTGCCCAATGACATCACCGGCACTTCCATCTTTAACCCCAAAACCACCGACTTCGAATTCCGCGCGGGACCGCTCTTTGCCCAAATCGTGCTGGCCGACGAAATCAATCGCGCGACCCCTCGGGCCCAAGCCGCCCTGCTGGAAGCGATGGCGGAACGCAAAGTGACCGCGGACGGCAACGATTACGAGTTAACGCCGCCTTTCTTCCTCATCGCGACACAAAACCCGATCGATCACGAAGGAACATTTCCGCTCCCGGAGGCGCAATTGGATCGATTCCTCATTCGCCTGAGCTTGGGTTATCCGCGTTTTGAAGAGGAAACGGACATGCTGCACCGATTGAAACTGCGGCACCCGATCGACACGCTGGAAGTTGTCGCCACGGCCGAAGAAATCGCCGCTTGCCAGGCGAAAGTCCGCGAAGTTCACGTGGACACGAAGGTCAGCGAATACATCGTGCAAATCATCCAAGCGACGCGCCAGCATCGAGACGTCAATTTGGGAGGGAGCCCGCGGGCTTCCATGGCGCTGTTCCGCGCTGCCCAAGCGTTCGCCGCCATTCACGGATTTGATTTTGTCCTGCCCGACGATGTCAAACAAATCGGCCATCACGTGCTGGGCCATCGATTGATTTTGCGCCCGGAAAGCCGCTTGCGCAAAGCCACCGTCGCGGCCGTCCTGGACGAGATTTTCGGGACCGTGCCCGTGCCGCAACTTTCCTCCCAAAAGCTGTCCCGATGAAATGGGTGTTCGGCACAATCGCGCTGCTTCTGCTCGGATTCGCTCTGAAGCTGAGTTTGCTCGTCTACGCGATGTACGTGCTGCTCGGCGTGATGGTGCTCAGCCGTTTTTATTCGCGGAATTGGGTCGATAGCATCGCAGCGCTGCGTCTGTGCGACAGCGATTTGCTCGAAATCGGAGAAGCCGCCAAAGTTCAGATTCAAATCCGCAACAAAAGCCATTCGGCCATTCCCTGGATGATCCTGGAAGATGCCGTGCCGAAAGACACGCAAACGCCGCACCGGCTGAAAATCCAAGGCCAGCGCTTGGCCATCGCGAACCTGAAACGGGACGGCGAATTGGTGCTGGCGTACAAAGTCATCTTCCTGCGGCGTGGTTATTATCAATTCGGCCCGCTGCTGGCAGAAACCGGCGACGTGTTTGGGCTGCATCGCCGTTATCGGATTATGGCCGATCCGCATTTTGTGATGGTGCTACCGAAGGTGCTTCCGTTGCGCGGCTATAATCTATCTTCGCGCCGGCCCATCGGAGAAATTCGCCTGGCTCATCGGCTGTTCGAAGATCCAACTCGCATCGCGGCGATCCGCACGTACCAGCCGGGCGATCCGTTGAATCGCATTCATTGGCCAGCCACCGCCCGGACAGGAAAATTGCACAGCCGCGTTTACGAAACTTCGTGCGTCGCGGGGGCGACGTTGCTGTTGGATTTCCACGAAAACAGTTTTGCCGGCAATGGCGGAGCGGCCACGGCCGAGCTCGCAATCACCACCGTGGCGTCATTAGCCAACGCCATTCACTTGATGGGCCAGCAAGTCGGCTTCATTAGCAATGGCCGAGATGCAGCTGACCGGATTCGCGAAGAAGGCTGGCGGGCCGAATTCACCACCCGGGCGGACGCGCAGAAGCGCGCGGTCAGCGCTGGCAAAAGCGACCGGCTGCGTCCAGTTGTTGTGCCGACACGAAAAGAGCAGTTCGATCGAATCCTGCGCACGCTGGCCCGGCTCGAGCACACCGACGGAATGAGGTTTCCAGAAATGATCACCGAGACTGCCAGCCAGATTCCCCGCGATGCGACCGTCATCGCTGTGCTGCGCGATGTCACGCCCGCGATCGCTATTGCGCTCGGCGCGCTGGTCCAGCAGGGACTCGCGGTGGAGGCGATCATCGTTTCGTTCGAGAAAAGCGCGACGCCAGATTGGGCGCGGCCGGCGGATTGGGCCGAGATGCTCTTGGTTGAGGGCATCAACTTCCGCGTAGTCACGGACGAGGAATCGCTGACGGAATTGTGCGCGGAAGCGCTGGTTCGAACGCATTAAAGGTCGATTAAGTAGCCGCCGACGTGAGGAGGCGGATGTGCGAATGCCCACGGCTGCCAAACCTGAAAAAACCGCCGGCGACTTTTTGGTCATCGGAACGAGCCCAGTCCTCATCATGCTTTTGGTGGGAAGCTTGGTGTTTTTTCTGATCGAAGTGTTTTACCGCGGCGATATGGAGATCGGCATTCGCTGGACAATGTTTTGGTTTGTCGTGGCCATCGTGCTGGTTTCGCGGATTGGCATCGAACAAGGAAAAGGTTACGCGCTCATGTATGGCTGCGCCCTGGCTGCTGCCACTTGGATTTATTTGCTGAAAACGCATCCCGGTTATTTGCTGGGCGCGGGGCTGCTGGGCGCTGTTTGGTGGAGCGCGCACAAGCTCACCTGGAACTGCACGCTCATCGACGACGAAGAAGACGCGTCGGGACATGGATTAATTCCAACCATCGACACTGCCGCGCAACCGGCCACATCGCCGCCAGCCATTCCGCCCTTGGAGAAGAGCCCTCTCCCAACACCTCGAGGCACAACTCCAAAGCCGGCACAAAGAACAGATAAAGACATCCCGCGCAAGAAGCCGGCCGCGCCCGGTGTTTGGGTGATCTATTTTTCACTGGCCGCATTGCCGCTATTCGGAATTGGCCAGATGCTCTTGCCAGCCGAGGAACAAACCGCCCGCCGAATCGGCTTCGCTCTTCTGTTTGCTTATTTGACAGCCGCGCTGTTGCTGCTCGTGGCAACCAGTTTTCTCGGACTTCGCCGGTACCTGCGCCAGCGTTTTCTGCGAATGCCTTCAGACGTGGCGACCGGATGGATCAAATCAGGCGCCAGCGTCGCCGCGACCGTGCTTGTGGTGGCGCTCCTTTTGCCCAGGCCAGGCGCGGATTACAGCTGGAAAACTCTGGCGCTGGATATCGATTACCAACTCCGCCGCGCCAGTGACTGGGCCGCTCAATTCAATCCGGCCGGACGCGGGACTGGACGCGCGGGACGAGAAGCCACCGACCGCGGGGACGGCCAAGCGCGTTCTCCGGCCGAGGGCGACGCGGAACACGGCCGGCGGGGCGAACGATCCCGAGGCCTTCCGGAAAACGAACAGGGCGAGCAACCGCTGCAACAGCCTGAATTCAGCGATGGGGAATTCTCCGATCGCGCGAGGCAGCTCTATCAGGTTTTGAAGTGGTTGCTCTTAATCGCCGGGCTGGTGCTGTGCGGCTGGTGGATTTTCCGGCGCCGGCATCTGTTTTACCAATTCGCATTGGAACTCTGGCGGGCCGTGGCTCGTTTCTTTAAGCGATTGGGAACGATCCTGCCGTTTCAGAAAAAACAAAAAGGCCGTGAGCTCGAACAAAACGAGCCGCGGCCGTTCGCTGCCTTCAAGAATCCTTTTCTCACCGGAAAGAACCGGTTCTGGCCTCCGGAACAGTTGGTGGCGTTTACGTTCGAAGCGTTGCAAGCCTGGGCTGTAGAGAAAGGCATCGGCTCGCGCCGGAACGAAACAGCGCGCGAGTTTTGCGGGACGCTCACCGAACTGTTGCCAGGCGCGGCGGAAGATTTGGAACAGTTCGCTTTTTTTTACGGCCACGCCGCCTACGGAAAAAAGTTGCCGCAGAGCTTCGACATCGAGCCGGTCCGCCGTATCTGGCAGCAATTGACTGCATATTGAGAAGACCGTGCGATAGGCGACAGCTTGTTGCGAATCATCCGGAAGCCCATCCACGTGTTTAGATTCTTCTTTCGACATTCTCGTCCCAAAACCTCTCAGATTCTTAGATCAATCAAATCCGAAATTCGAAGCTCGGAATTCGAAACAAATTCGAAGAATCGAAATTCAAATGCTCAAAACGACAGGGACTTTCCATGAAGGGCAATGGCCAGCAAGGGCTTTGTTTTGGCTTTTGGATTTGACGGTTTGGGAATTATTTCGGATTTCGGATTTAGTGCTTCGGATTTAAGTATCCTCCTTTCGAATTTCAAATTCGTTTGGCTAGTCTTAACCTGCCGCGAGTGCCAAACCCGTGACGCACGTGCATCCAGATTTGGACTAACCAAAAAACCGCTGGGCCACGCCGACTTTTTGGTTTGCCAAACCCGTGACGCACGTGCATCCAGATTTGGCATTCGGTTCCTGCCTCCCAGTCAAGGCGCTTTCCGGCTCGTGACGCCAATTCCCGCCGCAATTCTCCTTGTCCCATGATCGAAGGTTGCTTCAGAGTTTGACGATCAATTATGACGAATTCTGTCCCGCGCTCCCTTCTGTTTGTCTCCATATTCCTATTCGCGATTGCTGCCGAAGCCGAGAATTGGCCGTGGTGGCGCGGCCCGCGCGGTGACGGCACGAGTATCGAAACCAACGTGCCTGTCTCCTGGAACGCCACAAATAACATCGCCTGGAAAACAGAACTGCCCGGCGCCGGCCACGCTTCGCCGATCGTTTGGGAGGATCGCATTTTTACCATTACCGCCGCGCTCGAAGACGAAGCCCGCCTGCTCCTCGCGCTCGATCGAACGACTGGAAACATTCTCTGGAAGAAAACGGTGCTCACGGCGCCGCTCGAGAAAAAGCATAACCTGAACAGCTTTGCTTCGAGCACACCCGCTACCGATGGACAACTCGTCTACGTCGCTTTTCTCGATCGCCAGCAAATGCTCGTGGCCGCTTACGATTTTAAGGGAAACGAAAGATGGCGCGTCCAACCGGGGGCGTTTCGCAGCATGCATGGATTTTGCAGCTCGCCCGTGCTCTACCAACAAACCGTGATCGTGAATGGCGACCATGACGGGGACTCGTATATCGCCGCTCTTGACCGGACGACAGGAGAAACGATCTGGAAAACTCCACGGCTGCATCGCACCCGAAGTTATTGCGTCCCGTTTATTCGGGAAATGGCCGGGCAAATACAAATGGTGTTGTCCGGCGACAAATGCGTCACCAGCTACGATCCTGGAACCGGGCGTCTGCGGTGGATTATCGATGGGCCGACTGAGCAGTTCGTCGCGTCGCCGGTTTACAGCGAACAAACCGGATACGTTTATGTGACAGGCGGTTTCCCGGAACATCACATTATCGCGATCAATCCGAATGGCAGCGGCGATGTGACCCGGACTCATGTCGTCTGGCACACGGTGAAAGGCGCCGCTTACGTGCCATCGCCGATCATCGCGGGCGATTATTTTCTCGTGGTGTCGGATTCAGGCGTGGCGCATTGCTTCAAATCCAAAACGGGTGAGCTCCTCTGGCAGGAACGACTGGGAGAACACCATGCCTCGCTGACCTCGGCGGCAGGGTTGGTTTATTTCCTTTCGGATGAAGGCGTGATGAACGTGATCAAGCCCGGGCCGAAATTCGAGCGCATTGCTCGAAACGAAATGCACGAAAGATTCTTCGCCTCACCCGCGATCAGTCACGGCCAAATTTATTTGCGCGGCGATAAACACCTGTTTGCGGTGGGCAGATCTCGCTGAATCACCACAGCCCGCTCAGTGGTGGCTTGCGGTGTATCGTTGGAAAGCATAGTAGGCGGGCTTTTTGCGCGGCGTGCCGTTCGGTTGGTCAGGAGGCTCCAACAATCCAAGGTGATTGAACACTTCGGATTCATTCTGCAGGTCGAATAATGAAAACCAGAGGCAAACACTCGCCCCGTTCCCAACGCACAAATCGAATCGGTTGGTCACTTGTTCGGCCTCGATGTTCTCGAACAGGATTGGATTGTTCTGCCAATGAATCGGAGTGCCCGGACAACGAAAATCAGGGCCGCTCGTTTCCGTCGTGATCCAACGCGTGCCTGCCGGCATGCGCTGCTCGATCCATTGAACCTTCGCGGGAATATCTTCGGCGCATCCGTAAAAATGAAGGTCGGCGACATCATACCGGCCTTGGGTGAGAAGGGTGATGATTCGATTGGTTTGAAAGTTGTAGGTCGCGCTGCTCGGATCGAGAACGGCGTCGAGATTTTCAGAGGCGAAACTGGTCAAGATCACAGGAATATCCGCGTTGATCTCGCGCACGGCATCGAACAATGCCTCGAGTTGGACGAGGTAATCCGGCGTTGTGCCGCGCCAGAAGCGGCCTTGCGGAGCTACCGACACGTCGCCGATCTCATTCTCACATTGAACCCAAACCTGATGTCCAAAGGCCAAATACGGGACGAGCGGGCTGAGGGCCGCGCGAATGCCCTGTTGATATTCTGCTTTCGAACGGAACGGGAAGCCGCCGTTCGGCCAATCGCTCAACGTTCCAAAATCAGTCCGCACGTTGGCCGGATCGCGATATGCGAACGTGACCACCAAATTGATATCGGCCTCAAGGAAGTTCGTCAGCGAAACGTCATTGCCGTCGAGAAAGGCGTTGACCCGCATCCAGGATGCTCCGAGATCCTTCAGGTATTTAACTGTATCCGGCCGCCTTCCTTGGCTCGCATGCGCTCCGAGGCTGGAAATCCGCGTCGAACGCAATCGATAAAATTTTACCGGCCAAGCCGACGTCAGGTCTTGCGCGAAAATTCTCTCGCCCAACGTGGTGATCTGAAGATCGCGTAAGGGCAGCTCAGCCCAACTCCCCGACGCGACATTTGTGGTCGATTCCAGGTGAAGAACCGCATTGGTTGGAACCGTCCAAACCAGTTGCGGATAGTTTTGCGAATCGAGCGCAATGGCTAGGTCACCGTCGTTTGAAGCGCCCAGCGCCCCACGGATGAGCCAGATGAAAATCGGAACGCCCGCCCTGGTCGCGTGGAAATTTGGTCGGAACCGCATGCCGCACCTCCAGACGCAGGAATCTGGCCGACGGTTACGCCACGTGAAAAGTAACGGGACCGCGCGGGTCCGAGTCATTGCTTCCCATCCGGCAGCGCAAAACAATAAATCGCATTCCCAGGTTTGGTTTCGGGTTTGCCACCGCCGCCGGCAGCAATCACAACGTACTGCCGGCCCGAAAATTCGTAGGTCGCGGGCGTTGCATAACCACCCGCTTCCATTTGAAATTCCCAGAGCAATTTTCCCGTCGCCTTGTCGAACGCGTGAAACCGCTCGTCCATCGCTGCGCCGATAAACACTAATCCTCCGGCCGTCACGAGCGAGCCGCCAATGTTGAACGTTCCGGTGGGCGAGAACCCTTTCTTTTCCAGCGATGGGTAAGTTCCCAACGGCGCTTGCCAGCGGATGCCGCCGCGGTCCAAATCGATTGCTGTCAACGTTCCCCAAGGCCGTTTGTTCGCGGGAAATCCCTCCGGATCACGGAACTCATGATGGCCCGTGGCGACGAACGGAATTTCTTTAGCCCAGCTGAGCTTGAGGTTCTTCACTGGAATTTTTTCCAAATCGGCGTCATCGAACAAAAAGGAGACAACCGCTCGCTTCTCGAGGGTGGAAAAACTACTGAAACTCGGCATCTGATTCTTCCCGGTCTCGAGCAGTTGCAAAACCTGCGGCCGGGTCATCCGCTGATTCACGGTCTTGAGCGACGCGAACGAGGGCGCCGCCGGATTGTTCACGCGTTCGAATCCGTGGCAGGCGGAGCAGACCGCGCCATAAATCATTTTGCCAAATTCAGCAGCGGTCATTTCCTCCTGCGGCTTGGAAGGGGCCATCGAAATCCACTCGGCCTCGTTGCTCGCGTTGACGTAAAGAAGATGGGTTTCCGGGTCGAATGAAGCCCCGCCCCACTCGCCGCCGCCGTTGAACTGGGGCAGCGCGACCGAAGGCCGGAACCCCGGCGGAACGAACACGCTGCCCGTTTCCATTTTGCTCAGTTTATCGCGAATAAACCCCGCCGACCGCGGCGACAAATCTGTCACCTCGTTCGTCGTCAAACGTTGCTGGGCGAACGCGGGCGGCTTCGTCGGGAACGGCTGGGTTGGCCACGATTCTTCACCGGGAATCTGCGAGCGCGGCACTGGCCGTTCCTCAACCGAAAAGAGGGGCCGGCCAGTTTCCCGATCGAGCAAAAAGAGATGCCCGATCTTGGTGACTTGGGCGACGGCATCGATTTTCCGGCCAGCGTGAGTCACGGTGACCAGGTTCGGTGGGCAGGGAATGTCGTAATCCCACAAATCGTGATGGACGACCTGATAATGCCAGCGGCGGCGGCCCGTCGTTGCGTCGAGCGCGAGCACACAATTCGCGAAGAGGTTTTGGCCGATTCGATTTCCGCCGTAATGATCGTAAGCTGGCGAACCCGTTCCCGCGAACACCAGGCCACGCGCGACATCCACGGTTAATCCACCCCAACTATTCGCGCCGCCGACCGTCTTCCACGCATCGGCCGGCCAAGTCTCGTATCCAAATTCGCCCGGGTGCGGAATAGTATGAAAGATCCATCGCCGTTCGCCCGTGCGCACGTCAAACGCGCGAAGGTGGCCTGGCGCAGCGGGACTTGGTCCTTCGCCCACGACCGATCCGATGATGAAAAGATCCTTGTAAATGACGCCCGGCGAAGTCGCGGTGACGGAAAGAAAATAGACGTCGCGGTCGAGGCCATCGCGCAAATCAATTTTCCCGCCGGCGCCAAAGGTGGAGATGGGTTGTCCGGTGCGCGCGTTCAACTCAAAAAGGTAGCTGCCCGCCACGAACAAAATTCGCCGATCGTTCCCCTCGGACCAATAAGTCACGCCGCGGTTGACGCCTTGGCCGCCTTTTTCGGCCCAAGGATCGAATTGCCAGCGGAGAGAACCGTCCGCGGGATCGACCGCAACCAGCTTCAATCCCGCGGTGGTTAAGAACATCGTGTCGTCGACCACGAGCGGGTTGCACTCGATCGTGGTGGCCGGACGCATTCGCATGTCATCGCAACGATAAATCCATGCGGCCTTGAGCAGCGTTACATTCGTGGGAGTGATTTGATCGAGCGGAGAATATTTCGTTCCGGCAAAATCACCGCCATAAACTGGCCATTGCCTGGCAGGGTCACCCGCGAATGAGGCTGTGAAACTGAATAGGAATACAGAGAGCAAGAGCGCGACCGAAGATCGAAGCATCAACCGCTGTTATCAGTTTTCTATTTCCAGAGCAACGCTGGAGGAATTCAGCCGACAAATTCACGCCAGCTCACCACCCAGCAATTCTCTTTTTGTGGAGCGCGACTGTGCTGAAAGCCAGTCGCAGCAACGTTGCAAACCAGGCGTCGTCCGAAATTTTGAAGCGCAACTCCTATTCGGCCATGGCTGCGGCTGGTCTTCGACACAGCCGCGCTCCAAATCCATAATGAAAATTGCTGTTTCCCCCGATTCGGACTGACCCTGGATTTTTCTTTCAAACCCGATCCGCTCTGAATCTGCGGGGTGGTCCATACTTTTGTGTTGCGCCCGGGGAGCCGGTTTGGAAAATCACCGCGTCCCATGCCCACTCCAACCCGCATCCTGGTGCTCTGTCTTGCGTGCACGACTTTTTTGACCGGCCGGTTACGCGCCGCTGATCGAGATTGGCCCGTTTATCTTGGGGATTCAGCCAGCAGCCATTATTCGGAACTGAAACAAATCAATCGCTCGAACGCCCGCCAGTTGCGCCTGGCGTGGGAATACCATTCCGGCGACGCCCGGCCGGACAATCGTTCCCAGATCCAGTGCAACCCTCTGATTGTTGACGGCGTGCTCTACGGCACGTCCGCGCAACTGAAACTCCTGGCGCTCGACGCCGCGACCGGCCAGGAATTGTGGCGATTCGATCCGTTCGGTCAGGAGAAAGACGCCAGCGCGCTCGGAGTTAATCGCGGCGTGGTCTACTGGTCCGACGGGAACGAACGCCGGATTTTGTTCGCCGCTGGCAGCTTTCTGTATGCGATTGATGCCAAAACCGGCCGGCCGATCTCGACCTTCGGCCCCAACGGCCGCGTCGATATTCGCGAAGGTTTGGGCCGCGACCCCAAAACTCTGTTCGTTCTTTCGAACACGCCCGGGATCGTTTTTCGCAACTTGCTGATTTTCGGCACGCGCGTCTCGGAAGGGCCTGGCCCTGCCGCCCCGGGCCACTTGCGAGCGTATGACGTGCGTTCAGGAAAAATCGTTTGGAGCTTCCACACCATTCCGTGGCCGGGCGAACCTGGCTATGCCACCTGGCCGCCGGACGCCTGGAAATATATCGGGGGCGCCAATTGCTGGACTGGCATGGCGCTCGACGAAAAGCGCGGCTGGGTTTTTGTTCCAACCGGCTCGGCGGCGTTCGATTTCTGGGGCGGCAATCGAATCGGCCAAAACCTTTATGCCAATTGCCTGCTTGCGCTCGATGCCGCGACCGGCAACCGCATTTGGCATTATCAGTTCGTCCATCACGACTTGTGGGATCGAGATTTGCCAGCGCCGCCCAATTTGCTAACGGTTCATCGAAACGGAAAAAAGATCGACGCGGTGGCGCAAGTGACAAAAGCCGGATACGTCTTCGTGTTTAATCGTGCGACGGGCGAACCGCTCTTCCCGATCGAAGAACGGCCAGTCGCGTCATCGGACCTCCAAGGTGAATCCGCCTGGCCGACGCAGCCATTTCCCACCAAGCCCGCGCCGTTCGCCCGCCAGCTCTTAACCGTCGAATTGCTAAACACCCTAACGGTTGACACGTACAAATGGGCGCTCGAAAAGTTTGTGCGCGTCCGGCCGCACCTCGCTTTTCTTCCGCCCAGCGCCGAAGGGACGATTATTTTTCCGGGCTTCGACGGCGGCGCGGAATGGGGCGGCGCGGGCACCGATCCGAATCACGGGATTCTTTACGTCAACGCGAATGAGATGCCGTGGATTCTGACCATGGTTCCCACCAAATCGAGCGGCGAGCTCTCGTCCGGACAGCAGATTTACAATCAAATTTGCGCGGCCTGCCATGGCATCAACCGCCAGGGAGACCCAGCGCGGGCTTATCCAACGCTCGCGAACATCGGCCAAAAACTCAAACGGGCGGACATCCTGCACTTGCTGGAAACGGGTCGCGGCAACATGCCTGCGTTCGGCTTTCTCAGCGCGGCACAAAAAGAAGCGGCGGCAGATTTCCTTCTCGGCAGCGAACCGGCGCGGGCCGATGGATTAAATCAATCGCCTGGTGACATCGGCGTGTTGCTGAACGAACCTTACACGCACACGGGTTACAATCGCTGGGTCGACACGAATGGTTATCCGGCTGTCAAACCGCCCTGGGGAACATTGAATGCGATCGATCTTAACACCGGCGAGTACCTCTGGAAAACGCCGCTCGGTGAATTACCCGAACTGAGAGCCAAGGGAATTCCACCGACCGGCACTGAGAATTACGGCGGCCCTGTCGTCACTGCTGGCGGTTTGCTTTTCATTGCTGCGAGCAAGGACGAAATGATCCGCGCGTTCGATCGAGCAACCGGGAAGATCCTGTGGCAAACGAAATTGCCCGCGGGAGGTTATGCGACACCCTCGACCTATTCAGTCCGCGGACGGCAATTTGTTGTGATCGCGTGCGGCGGCGGAAAGATGGGAACCAAGAGCGGCGATGGTTATCTGGCATTTGCGCTGCCGGAATGAAGAGCGAACTTTTCTGTGAACCGTGCCATGGACGTGGCTGAAAACATGAGTTTTCAGGCGAACGCATGTTCCAGTTGCACGCCATCCGGTGGGGCGAGGCTACTGACGAGCCGCCAAAGAGTATCCACCTCCGGCTCGCGAGTATGCTCGCCTTACCTTCACCGCTTCGATGCACCAACCCCATCCGGTGGGGCGAGGCTACTGACGAGCCGCCAAAGAGTATGCACCCCCGGCTCGCGAGTATGCTCGCCCTACCTTGGAAGAACGTGTACCCCGTGTTGAGAAAGAATTGAAAATCAAATGCGCCGCTTTCGTTCGTCCACAACGCCGATTCTCCCGAAGATCGCCTTTACGTTGATCGAGCTTTTGGTCGTGATCGCCATCATTGCGATCCTGGCCGGCTTATTGTTGCCAGCGCTGGCTCGCGCAAAAAGTTTGGCCCGCCAAACCGCCTGTCTTTCCAATCTGCGCCAACTCGGTCTCTCATTCAGCATGTACCTGAACGATCATGGCGATCGATTTCCAGACCGGCGCGACTTGAAATCAACGCTCGGCTATAAGCCTTGGAGCGATTGGCCGAAATCCGATCCGCGCGGAGGTTGGGCTGCCATTGCGCTCAGCAATTACATCGGCAACGATCGGGTCTGGATTTGCCCTGCCCTGCTGGTGTCTTCGCTCCGCGGGGCGACACAATGCTGGCAATCGTTCAGCCCCGCCGCGACCAACAAACTGGTTTCATATTGGCTCTGGCGATTTGATCGTTTTGATGATCCGGTTCCGCTCGATAATTTCTGGGGAAAAACTCCCGAGCAATCGCTGATCGACGCGCGATTGGCCAACAACCCAACGATCGGAAACCCGCAATCACTCGGCGAGGTCGAGTTGATCGTCGATCCGTACTTTCCCAACACCGTGCCGAGCTTGCCGCCGGAACTCAAAGGCCGCGCGGCGCATTCTCGCGGACGGAATTCTCTTTTGCTGGACACGCACGCTCAATTTGTGCGGGACGATCGGCTGCGCTGACGATTTGCCTTGCCATTCCGCGAGGCAACCGGATCAATAACGAGCGACCCAAGATTCGTTACTGATCATCATTCAATTTCCTAAAGTTTATGGTCAAGATTCCCATCCTCCGCTGGGGCCAGCCGTACGAAAGCCTCGAAAGCGACAAGGTCGTTCATTTCATTTCGGGCGAGACACTCGCGGAAGTCAGCCAGGCCAATCCCGGGCTGTTGGCGAAGGACATGAAAAAAGCGCAACGCGCGCGCGAGGTGCTGCGGGAGATTCCGTGCGGGGACCTGGTCCAGATCATGAAAAAGGCGGCGGACCTTTACCGGGATGGGACTCTGGCAATGGGAGATGGCCAACAATCGCCGGACGATTTTGCCCGCCAGCAATCCGCTTCAACGGGCCTGCCCGAGCACATGTGCAAGGCCAACATGTCCAAGAACCATTTTGTGCTTTCGAACATGGAGCGAATTCTCGACTGCCTCACACGGGGATTGGATTTGGAAATTTTGAGCCGCGGTTACGGGATGGAATCGCGCGGGGTGGTGGTGAGTTATCAAGCGCAATCGCCCGTGCTCGGGCTGGTGCTGCCGTCGAATTCGCCTGGGGTGCACACGCTTTGGATGCCGGTGATCCCGATGCAAATTGGGCTCGTGCTCAAGCCCGGCCCGCAAGAACCGTGGACGCCGTACCGCATGGCCGCTGCTTTTATCCAAGCGGGCGTGCCGCGCGAAGCGATTTCAATTTATCCAGGCGGCGGCGAGATGGGCGCAGAAGTGGTCAACCGCTGCCGCCGCGTGAAGATTTTCGGAAGCACGGAAACGGTGAAGCGGTACGAGGGCAACCCGCGGGTCCAAGTTCACGGGCCGGGCTTCAGCAAGATCCTGCTCGGGGATGACGTGGTGGATCATTGGGAAAAGTATATCGATCTGATGGCCGACAGCATTTATCTGAACAGCGGCCGCGGCTGCATCAATTGTTCGGGAGTCTGGGCTTCGCGCCACACGAAAGAAATTGCGGAAGCCTTGGCAGCGCGGCTCGGGCCGATCGATGCCAAACCGCCGGAGGATCCAACTGCGGGTCTGGCGGCCTTCACGGTTCCTGGCCAGGCGCAATCGATTAACAATTCGATTTTGGAAAAAGCGAAGGAGGAAGGAGTGACCGACGTGACCGCCAAGTTTGGATCGCGTCTGGTCGAAAAACCGCATTGCGCCTATCTGCGCCCCTGGGTCCTGCACGCCGACTCGCCCGAGAGGAAAATTGCTCAAACCGAGTTCATGTTCCCGTACGCCACAGTGGTGCAATGTTCGCAAGCGGAGATGATCGAGAAAATCGGTTCGACGCTCGTTTGCAGCGCCATCACGAATGATAAGGCCTGGGAACGGCAATTGATCGACGCAACCAACATCGATCGGCTGAACATCGGCGCGATACCGACCATCCAACTGAATTGGCTCCAGCCGCACGAAGGGAACATTGTGGATTTCCTCTTTCGCGCCCGCGCCTTCCAGGCGCCGCCGGAAAAATTGGAGAAAGCCGGCTGAGTCAGGAACGCAGCGTTCACGCTGCAGCTATTGCAGCCAGGTTAAAGCGGGGCGCGACGTCGTTTGGATGAACGCTCGTTCCGAGGCGAAGCGGGCACGCCCGGCTGATTCGCTGCCGTCCAGAAACGCAACGAAATCCAACTCCGCTTCGGGCTTGCCGCGTTCCTGGGCGAATTTGCGCACGAGTTCGATGGCGGGCATTGTTTTGCGCCCGAGCACCGGCACGAGGTTGAAGTGCAATTCGCTGTCGTAAGTGTGATAAATCAGTTCCGTGCAAACCAGTTTGTCTTCGCTGAAAAAATCGAAGTCAAAGTCGTACGGTTTGCCCAGATGACTGAAAGCTCGCGCAATGCATTCGCGCAGCTTTTCCGGAGACAAGCGCGGCCGAAGGGCCGCCGCGGAATCGGCGCCGCCAATCGAATGTTCGAGCGAAGAAAACACCACGCCTTCGCTGACTGATTCCACGATCACGTGAGCGCGGCCGGTTTCATCCCGTTTGATGAACTCCGCCCAGTGCGGCGCGACGCGTGGATCCCGGTCCAAACCCATCGCAATCAAATCCTGTTCCGTCCCGACGTAGAGCGCCGAATGCGGCCAGTACCCCGGCAAAAAGGCGTTCGACAAAAACCAATTTCTTCGCTCGAGCAGGATATCCCCCGGCTTCAAAACCCGGCGCAGGCGCAGCAACTGCTCGGGACCGACGAGCGACCGGCCAGCCCGGGGTTCACGGATTTTGGTGTCTCCAATCCAGGCGTAGAAAAAGTCGCGCGCCTGCGTGGCGGCCTCTTTCGGCAGAAACGTAGCGCCGCTCACCAAGTCGCCGGCCGAGCTTTTCGCGACCGCGGCGGAATCACCAGCGCGCCGTTCCCGAGCGCGCCGAATTGTTTCGTGGAATTTGTCGAAGGGCGGGCCGGCTAATCCCAATCGGCGGAAGTTCGCGCGCCGAGCCTCATACTGCGCATCCGCGCGAGCGAGCATCTGGCGGGTGGATGCGCTGGAAAGGTTGCGCTCGACCATATCGAGAACGCCTGCGGGAATTCCCCAACGCGGCTCGGCTTCATTTAATTTGCGGCGGGCTTGGGGCGTTTTGCCGAAATCAGCGACAAAACTCGAGGACGCTTGGAACAACGCCGCGCCCGCGGCATAGGCATCCAGAAACGCCCGCAGCTGCAACCGCGGAAAAGCGATCTCGTCATAATTCTGGTAAGTCCAAATGATCCTCAACAAAGCGGTTCGGCTATTCAGATACGGGAGCAGGAGCTGGCGAATGGCATCGGTGTCGCTCTCGCGGTAAAAAGAGCGTTTGCCCGAGGCGAACTCGGATTGCAACGCACGCGCCCGACGGTCGAGCGATTCGAGCTCGACGACAATCTGTTCGAGCGCGCGCTCGTCTCGCTCGAGACGCGTCTGCAATGCGCCCGGAGTGGCAGCGGCCCAGTTCATTCCGGGCTTCACGATCGCGGGCGCGTGTTCGAACCGGAAGATCAACGCGGAAATAATCAGCAAGAGAAAAACCCCCGCGGCCGCCGCGCTCCAAAGCCTGAGCCCGGTTTTTCGGGGCGAACCCAACACGGGCGCGAGCGTCCCCGCGCCCACCGCCTTGCGATAATCGGCCGCCATCATTTCCAACCGATCGCGCAGCGCGGCATGTTCGCGCCGCAATTCGTTCAATAATTTTGGCCTGAATTGAAGCGCCAGCGCGCCGGCCCAATAGTGGGCTTCCCGGCTCGCGCCGCGGAAAAAATTGAGCGCGAAAACGCCGGCAAAGGGCATCAAGAGAGTCCAGGTCCAAGCGACCCAGGAAACGAAATAGCCGTCCAATAAAAACCAAACCAGCAGGTACCAACCGAAATAAACCGGCAGCCCAATGAGCAACCGCGCCAGCGAGATCGTCATCTGGCCTGGCGGGCTGAACTTCCGAGCGAGCGTGCGAACGAGCAAGAAGGGAAAGAGATGATGGGCCGCCCCTAGGAACGCGGGAATGAAGGCCGGGAAAATTGCCAAGGCCCGCTGGAAGAATTCGCGTCCCAAAGCCCAGCCTCGCTGGCACAGGTTAGGCGAACGCAAATCGCACCCGGCCTGCTCGAGTCGAAGACGATGCGCTTCGATGCGCTGGGCCATTTCCTCGGCGCGCGGCCGATCCGCTTCGAGAAAAAAATTGATCGCTTCGGCCAGCCGCTTCCGTTGCCGAACCCCCGCGAACGGCTCATCGTTTTCCGGTGACCCGACCGGCAGGAGCGATTCCAAATCGTCAACGAACGGCTGCCATTCTTCCTCATTGAGATGGATCACGACCTCTTTGAGATGGCGATCGATTTCAGCCGTGAGCGCTCGAATGGTCTGGGGCGCCTCCGGGAGCTGTCCGCTTAGCCAGGTCCCGAGGGTGATCGGCTGGCCAACACAAACCCAGACGCCGGAGCGGAATCGGTCTTTGCTCTCGTAGTTCAACCCCAGCGGCACGATCTGCAACGCCGTCGCTCCTTTGCAAAAAGCCTGCAACGCCATTCGCGCCGCGCCGGAGCGGACTTTGTCGACTTTCAATGCGTCATGGCTCTTGCCCTCGGGGAACAAGCCGACAGATTCGCCGGTGGCCAGGAAACTTGCCGCCAGGTCGATCGTTTCGAGGTTTCGTCCAACTTGCGCGCGATCGTCCACGCCTCGAAACGCCGGCAACATTCCGACTGCGGCCATCAAAGGCCCTAACGCCGGAGTTTGAAACAGCGGCGCTTTAGCCAGAAAATGCACCGGCCGCTGCGTTGCGATTCCAACAATCACCGGATCGATTAGTGAGTTTGGGTGATTCGCGACAAAGAGAATTGGCCCGGAACCCGGAAGCCGCTCTCGATGGAAGACTTCGATCCGTGGGAAATAAAACTGAACGAGCTTGCGCGCCGCGCGGCGGGCAAGATGACCGGCAAGGATTTGAAACCGATTCATGGCCTCTCCCGCACCTGCGTTTCCGCGAGGTCGACGGAGTCTAATCGAGTGTCCGCGCCAGTCAACGTTATAGGCCGGTCCATGGAATGGCGATGCATGTGGGCTCGTCCCTTTTTCGCGGGACAACCCATTATATCGGCACATTTGGCAGAAGGTTGAGAGCCGGGTTCATGCGAACACCGAATGAAGCCCAAGCGGTTTTCCCGATTTGTTTTTCAGGGAATCCCCTGATGGACAAAAAACCAAAGAATCTTTTTAATCCGAACCATGCGCGGCAGACCCCGCGCGGATATTGGGGAAACAAAAGGCGACTCTAGAGTGGGGGGTCGCCTTTTTTGTTTTCTTTTTTTGAAGAACTCTTCGCGGATTCAACCGGAACAGTCCAACGCCGAGCCTGAACTCAGCTACAAAACGTTCAAGCCGGTTCACTCGTCTACCCTAAGAACCCAAGAGGATTAAAATCAGATGGAATCGCCGCAGCTGCGTCCTTGTATCCAGGAATGATGTCGTTGAGCAGCGCGGGGTCGTCGCCGAAGTGCTTTGTGAAAATCTCGCCGAAAACCGACCGGAAATCCGTCAGCCGGCCGAGATACCGGCCACGCTTGTTGAACATATCGCCCTGTTTCCAGTTGCCGCTATCGCAATTATAAATCCCGCCCTTAACGCCTCCCCCACCGACAAACATAACGCTCGACTCAGCGTGGTCAGTCCCGCGGCTGCCGTTTTCAATCGAGGTGCGGCCAAATTCCGTCATCGTGACAATGACGATTTTGTCCCACTGATCTTGCAGGTCGCGGTAGAGCGCTTGAAAACCTTGCGCCAGAGTTTTGAGAAGCGAAGCTTGCGAGCCGTTAATCTGGCCCTGGTTCGTGTGCGTGTCCCATCCGCCGATGTTCAACCCCAGCACACGGGCGGGCGTTCGTTTGAACAGCATCGCCGCTTCTTGCAGTTTGGCGCCAAATGAACCGGCCGGATAAACCGCGCCGTTGGCCGGGATGTAATTGCCCGCCGCCGCGGCGTTCTGCAGCGTCTCAATCGTCGCGCCCAGCAGTTGCCCGGTTTGATGAACTAACCCGCGATAGTTTTTTCCAAGCTGGTCCGGCGGGCCGCCGTACACGCCGAGCAAGCCCGCGCCGTCTGTTCCAAAACTGGCATTCGGCAAATCGCCCAAGAATTTTTGGGCTTTCGCAGGCGTGCCCAAGAAACTGAAGTCGGCCGCCTTCTCAAAGTTCGGCAGCGGCTTAGGCCCTTTCAAGGCGACCATTTGCGAACTCGACAGCGCCGCGGCCACAAATGAATTGTTTTTGTCCGTGAGGTTGACGGTGTGCTCGATGTGGCGGTAAATGAACCCTTCTTCCAAATTCGAATTTCCGGGCACGCCATTCTCCCAATACTGCTGGCTGTCGAAGTGCGAGCGCGATTGGTTGGCATAACCAACCCGATGGATCACCGCCAGGTTTCCTGGACCAGCCTGGCCGTTCAAAGCCGCTTTGTTGTAAATCTCCATCAGCGGCTGGAGCGCTGGGTGCAGCTGAGCGAACCCGTTGCCGCTATCGAGCCCCTGGTTTTCCGGCACGAACAACGTCGGGCGGTTGGTTGTGTTGTAATCCGGATCGCCGCGGGGAATCAGCGTATTCAGCCCGTCGTTGCCGCCGCGCTGGAAGATAAAAATCATCTTCTTGTCCAGCTCAGGATCAGCGGCGAGTAGCTGGCGGTTCCACAGCATCGGGCTGAAAAAGTTAAGGCCTAAAGCCCCGCAGCTGAGGGAACCCGCCTTGAGAAAATGGCGTCGACTGATCTTCATAAATTAAATCTGTTCGGCAATAATCCGGTTATTGGTACTGCCATTCTGGGAGCGATAAAATCAAGCCCACCAAGTCCTGCACGCGTGAAATGTAATCAGCAGCTTTTGGGTCGAGTGGCTTGGGCCGGCCTGCCTCATCGGTGCCCGCGAACTGCGCCAGCAATTTCTTTTGGCCGTCCGTCAACCTGCCGTCGTACAGCATGCGATTGAAAAAATTCACGATCGAATCGGCGCTGTCGAGTTGGTGGGCTTTCAGAAAATCAGCCGGTTTCCAGCGAATGACCGTCCCGACGTTGCCCGCCAAAGTCTGACCGAATTTGATTCGCTGCAGCAATGTGCTGGTGTCCATCCAATCTTTGCCCAGCTCGGACCACCCGTCCGGATCGTCGCGCGTGAACAGATCCATCCCCAGCTTCGAATTGAACGCGGGCAATCCGTTCCCGGCCAAGTCCGCTTCCAAAGCCCGGCCGCTGCTGTTGATAAACTCGACCGGCGTTTTGATTTTTGCCCGATACGCCCGCGCGCTCCAAAAAAAGTTCGCCTGGTTTTGCGGGTCTAAAATCGCCTCGAGCACCGCTCGGATGTTTCCTTGAGGATTGGTCGAACGCCACGCCGCGATGGCGTCGTCCATCAGCTTTCGCAAACCAGCCGGGGCGGACCCGTCGCGATAACTTTCCATCGTGATTTCATCGGAAACGAACTTGTTGATCAGCTTCAGACAAATGAATTCACTCGCGGAAGGATGCCGCACAATCGCGTCGATGACATCGATGCCATCCTTCACTCCGTCAACGCCAGTCCGTCCGGCAGGGATTTTCAATTCGTAGGGAGTTCCTTCAAACAGCACTTTGGCCGTGGCATCGTGTTCGTCCGGGTTGAATCGAAACGTCCAAACGCCGTTCGGATCGCCGTTTTCCAAGCTGCCGGGCAGTTGCTGGCGCACGATCAGCTTCGGATGGATCGACAGGTCCGAGCTGTTCAAAGTGACGTTGTGAACTTCGATCGCGAGAATGTTCGCCTCCGGGGCCGGCCGCAACAGCCCGGTGAATTCGCGCAAGCTGAAAAAGTCCGTCGGCAAGGTCACTTCATGATCGGCCGTGGCGGTGGTGTTGTAGCGCGGCGGTGTTCCTGTGTTCGCCATCGACTTGCTGCGCGCCACTTCCACGCCGTTCACATACGCGACAAATCCATCATCATACGCCACCGACAGCAGGAGGTTGTCGAGTTGGTCGGGATTCTGAATCGTAAATGGCCGGCGCAAATAGACCGAAACGTATTTCCCTTGCATGTCCGTCAGAACGGTGGCGTCGTCATTATCGCCGTAACCAATGCTCGTCGCGCCCGCCAGCCAGGCCGCGTCGTTGAAATCGAGGTCGGCCCAATGTGTCGTGGCGGCTTTGTTCGCATCGGGGCTCGGCTCGGCCGTTCCTTTAAAGTATTTCCAGCCCGGCCCATCATTGAGAAGAACGGTGTCGGCGAACTGGACGCTCGGCTCCGTCGGCGGAGTTCGAGCTGACGCTGGGAACGGCAATTTTTCGTTCGGCCAAACCTTGCGAAGGCCCCAACCGGTAAAGCATTTGGCGAGCTGCTCGATGTCCTTTTGCGTGTAGCGATTGTCCACGCCGAACGCAAACAGTTCGAATATTTCCCGCGCGTAATTTTCGTTGGCCGTTCCTTTGACGTTCAACACGCTGTCCAAATACACCAGCATCGACGGGCTCGTCGCGCTGTAGAGAAGGAGATCGCCGAAATTGCCGAGGGCGTTCTCGTAAAAAAACTGATACTCCGAGTAAGAATTTTGGGCCGCTTCCAAGGCCGCTTGGGCCGGCGGCATCGCATCCAGCGCGTCCGAATTCTCCAAGTCATCCAGATACTTTTCGTCCTTGTCGTAATCCGTCGTGAAATGGTTTTGCCAAAACTCACCGAGGACCCCTTGCAACTGTTTGTCGGAATAGACTCCGCGCACGTGGACCAACTGCTGCAGGTCCGTAATGGTTTTGATCCGCTTCACCGTCGGCAAGGGCAAGGGCGTTCGCGTCAGCAACTCGGGAATCATGCTGAGATCGCTGCTGGTCAGGCTGGCGTTATGGACTTGAATCGCGAAAACATTGTCGCCCGCGACGAGCAAACTTTTTCGCGCTGTCACATCGATGTCCTCGGGATTGCCCGCTTCGTGATCGGCTGAAGCGGCTTGGTTGAAGCGCGGCGGCGTTCCGGTCACATTCTTCCGGGCGACCTCGACGCCGTTCAGATAGGCCACAAATCCATCATCATAATCGACGCGGAAAATGAGCCGGTCCACCTGTTGCGGGTCCCGCACGAAAAACTTCTTGCGCAGGTAAACCGTCAGATAGCCCGGCTGGCCAGGCGACGTGGCGGTCGCTTGGACTTGTTGCATGTCGCGCAAAACGGTTTTGTCATCGCCATCGCCATAGCCGATGCCAGTTGGCCCCTGCAACCAACTCGCATCGTCAAAAGCAGATTGCTTCCAATCCGTCGGCGGCTCGATTTGCCCCTTGAAATAACGCCACGTGCTCCCCACCGGAATCAACACGTTCTCCTGGACCGGTTGGTAGTTCATGAACAATGCGCTCTCCTTGGCGGCGAGGACCGCGTTGTCGCTCATATTCTCCGGGTGCAACTGCTGCGCGAGATACGCCATTACCCCCGCCGCCTCTGCAGCCGCTAACGAAGCCGGGCTTGGACCATACCCCACCCGGTTCAGGACATGGCCGATTTTTTGCGCCGAGGTGAGGTTCGCAACTTCCGATTCAGCGCTGTAATCCGCCGAAAAAAAATCAGCTCCCGAAAACATCGCCGCCGGGATTGTCTGGTCTTGTCCGGCGCGCACGCGCAGAACCGTTGGCCCATTTGAGAAGGGGAGGTGAAAGGTGACGACGGCTTGCTGCCCGCTCACCGGACCCGAGACAAACGCCCGCCAATCAGCGGCGCCTTCGGTTTTTCCTTCCAGGAGAGCGTGGTGATTCCCGAACGGGATCAATGCGGAGACGGCGACGCCGGTTGGGTCAGTGCGCACGCCGGTGATAACGGGCCGTTCGTCTTGGGCAAAGATTCCCACCGCGGAGCAGAGGGCAACGACAACTTTGCAAAATGCTTCAAGGCAAAACCCACGCGTCTTCATTTTTGAATTCACAACTCTTGCAGTCATTTCAAGCAATAACAAGGCCAAGAAATGTGTAAAGCCTCGTGGCTGAAGCCTACGTTCCGATGCTGTGCGGTTAGGGCTCCCGCCAGGAACGCAGCCTTCAGGCTGCAGTCGAGGCGTTGCGCCAATGCCATCGTGATTACTCTTCGGCTGCCCGTCCTCCGTAGCACCCAAGCGGAAGGCACGCTGTTGCGGATAGATCTTTCCCCTTGGCCGATCTCGTTAAGCGGGCGACTTACTGCGGAGGGTGGACAGGCTGAAGCCGCCGCGAGGGCGCCCGGCCCGCCGCACATCCGTGGCGCGTTTTTCATCCAGGGGTCGCATTTTTCGTTGCAGCCACTATTCTTCCACGAACGTGGCGCACAAAATCAGCGCGGGTTTGCTCATGTTCCGGCGGCCTCCAAGCGGGCTGGAGGTTTTCCTGGCCCACCCGGGCGGACCGTTCTTCAAAAACAAAGACGCGGGCCACTGGACCATCCCCAAAGGAGAGCTTGACCCGGGTGAAGAGCCTCTCCACGCGGCCATTCGCGAGTTTCAGGAAGAAATCGGCCTTGCCCCACCGCTCGATGCTGCATTCATTCCTCTCGGGCAAATCGAACAGAAGGGCGGGAAGATTGTTCACGCCTGGGCCTTCGCCGGAGATTGGCCGGAGGGAAAAGCGCCCGGCTGCAATCATTGCCAGGTCGAATGGCCGCCGCGCTCCGGCCACTTCATTCAGATTCCTGAAATTGATCGCGTCGCATTCTTCGATTTGCCCACGGCGCGAATCAAACTGAAAGACCGGCAACTCCCGTTTCTGGACAGGCTGGAAGAGGGAGCTAATTGAGAGCGCCCTCAACTCAGCAGATCCATCGCGCGCTGTAATTTTTCCCGTTTGCCAAGCCAATCGGCCAGCCGCTGCTGATGCTCCTGCAGCACGTTGGCCGGAACTTTCTGGACGAACGCCGGCTGATCGAGCTTCTGCTTTACTCTGCCAATCTCCGTGTCGATTTTGGCGAGCTCCTTCTCCAGACGATTCTTTTCCGCAGCCGGATCAATCAATCCTTCCAACGGGAGATACAACTCGCCGAAGATCGAATGAACCGACGGCGTTCCCTTGGCCGGCTGAAAGTCGCTCCGCACTTCGAGCGCCTCCGCGTTGAGCAACAGTTTCAGCACCGCGGTTTCTTCCGCTGGCCAATCGATCGTCGGTCGAAGCACGAATGTGATCTTTTTGTTGGCCGCGATATTGAATTCCCGGCGCAAGTTCCGGCCTTGGCCTACCAAATCGTATTTCGCGTTGACGAATTGTTCGTCGGCATCGGTCAGCCCGTAATGCGATTTGAAATTGTCGTCCAACGGCTTTGGCCAATGCGCGAACATGATCGAGTCACCGCCCTGCTCTGCTGGCAACTCCTGATGAAACCCCAGCCCGTGCCACAGTTCTTCCGTGATGAACGGCAGGAACGGATGAAACAACCGCAGCGTGTTCGAGAGGACGAAATCAACCACCGCGAGCTTGGTCGCTTTCCGTGGAGCGTCTGAGCCGGTGAGCACCGCTTTGCTGGCTTCGAGGTGCCAATCGCAATATTCACTCCAGAAAAAGCGGTAAAGCGTCTGCGCTGCTTCATTGAACTTGTAATCAGCGAACGCGGCGTCGAGCTCGCGAATCGCGCGGTCCAGCCGGAGCAAAATCCATTTGTCGTCGCTCGACAGCAGCGCCGGATCAATTTCGCCCTCGGACTCGCCTCCTTGCAATTGGCGGAACCGGCAGGCATTCCAAAGTTTGTTGCAAAAATTCCTTCCGAGTTCGACGTGTTGCTCGTCGAACAACACATCCTGCCCCAGCGGCGCCGATCGCATCACGCCAAAGCGAAGCGCATCGGCGCTGTATTTTCCGATCAGTTCAAGCGGATCGGGCGAATTGCCGAGGCTCTTGGACATTTTCCGCCCAGCCTTATCGCGAACGATGCCAGTCAGGTAAACGTCCCGAAACGGTTTTTGGGCCGTGTACTCGAGCCCCGCCATGATCATTCGCGCGACCCAGAAAAATAAAATGTCCGGCCCGCTCACGAGGGCGGTCGTCGGATAAAACTTCGCCTTGGTACCGGCGTCCATCGTCGCGAACGGCCAGAGCCAGGCGGAAAACCAGGTGTCGAGCACGTCCGGGTCCTGCTCCCAATCCGGTCCAGGCGTTTCGACCTGACAGCGCAGTTCGCTGCCGCGGCGCCAAACCGGAATCCGGTGCCCCCACCAGAGCTGCCGGCTGATGCACCAATCCTGAATGTTCGCGAGCCAATGGTCGTAGACTTTGTGCCAGCGCTCGGGAAAAAATTTCAGCTCGCCGCGCGCGGCGACTTGCCGGGCTTTATCGACGCTCGGATATTTCAAGAACCACTGCTCGGACAAGCGCGGCTCGATCGGCACTTCCGCTCGCTGCGAATAGCCGACGTTATTTTGGTACGGTTCCTCTTTTTCCAAAAGGCCAAGCTCGTTCAATTTTTCAACGGCCACTTTGCGGGCTTTGAATCGGTCGAGCCCGGCCAGGTCTTTTCCTCCAGCCGCGTTCACCGTCGCGTCCGGGTTCAGAATATCAATCACCGGCAACCGATGGCGTGTGCCGATCTCAAAATCGACTTTATCGTGTGCCGGCGTCACTTTGAGGACTCCGGTGCCAAAACTAAAATCGACCTGGTCGTCGCCGACGATGGGAATGAGTTTTTGTTCGCACGGGAATTCGGCCGGCAACGGGCGCAGCACGTGCAGCCCGATCAAATCTTTGTAGCGGGGGTCTTTTGGATTTACCGCGATGCCGGTGTCGCCCGGAATCGTTTCGGGACGTGTGGTGGCGATGGTCAGGAATGTCCCGGGCCGCTCCGCAATTTCGACTTTGAAATGGTAGAGCGAGCCCTGCTGCGCTTTCATGTCGACCTCCTCGTCGGAAAGCGCCGTCAGCGTCACAGGGCACCAGTTCACCATCCGTTTTCCGCGATAAATCAGCCCCTTGTTGAACAGGTCCACAAATGTTTCCGCAACTGTCCGCGAAAAAGCCTCGTCCATGGTGAACCGTTCGCGGGTCCAATCGCACGAGCAGCCAAGTTTCTTGAGCTGATCGATGATGATCCCGCCGTGCTTTTCTTTCCATTCCCAGACGCGCTTCAAAAACTCGTCGCGGCCAATGTCGCGGCGGGACTTGCCTTCTTCTTTTTTGATTTTCTTTTCAACCACCACCTGAGTGGCGATCCCGGCGTGGTCCGTGCCCGGGAGCCAAAGCACCTCCTTGCCGTCCATGCGGGCTTTGCGCGCCAGAATATCTTGAATCGTGTTATTCAAAACGTGGCCCATGTGCAGAATCCCTGTGACATTCGGCGGCGGAATGACGATCGAGTAGGCCGGCTTGCGCGATTTTGGATCGGCCACAAAGGCCTTGCGGTCGAGCCAGAATTGATACCACTTCGATTCGACCGCTTGCGGTTCGTAAACTTTTGGAATTTCAGGCATGGTGCAAACTCGTTTCCAGGGACAGGCTCCGGCGCATCCCGATTTTTGCGCAGGAATTTAGCATGCCGGGTGGTTTTTCCCACCGGAATTTCAGGGCCGCTCAAATTGGTAAGGGGGCCAGCCTGATCCGTCCGGCTCTCTTGCCCGTAATCCGTGGAGATCAAGATCAAGATCAAGAACGAGAGCAAGAGTATCTGCAAATGCGTGCTCGTAAGATCATGGACGGTTTCCACGGAGCGTCCCCGCAGCCCAGGCGCCGGAACGAGGCCTTCAGGCTGCAGCGTCGGGCAGAGCGGTTCATGGGCTACGAGCAAGTCCGAGCGAAACAGGGAGCTTCCCATGAACGATCAAAACCGACCGTTGCCAAATCCAGGCGCACGTGCATCCAGATTTGGCAGACCAAATCCCGATGCACGTGCATCACAGTTTGGCAGGTGTGAATTTCGCGTGAATAGCGGGTGAATACTTTTTGATAACCTCACCTTCCACTCACTCACTCGGCGGTTATCATCACCGGCAAACCAGATGCAAACGCCAACCAAAAAAAGCCACGAACTCACGCTGAAAGACCGGTTGTCACGCCTGACCTTCCAGCAAGCTTGCAAACTTCTAGGTGATTGCGGCCAAAAACTGATTCAGCGCGGCGGGGCCATCGAGATCGATATGGCCGCGCAGGTTCGCCTGGATGATGAAGCTCTCCAGGTAAGCTTTCCCGGAACTCCAGGAACGAACGGCCACGCCACCGCCAGAATCGAACGAGCTGCTGACGCACGCGATTATTTGCGTTGGCGCTGCAGCGCCTGCCAAACCGCCTGCGAACATATCGGCGCCGCCTTCGCCCTGGCCCTGGAAGATAAACTGGCGCTTGGCTTGGCCGCTCCACCACCCGACAGAATTCCTGTGGAAAGCTTGAGCGACGAACAACTCGTCCTCCAAGCCCTCGCCGAGCGGGAGGAACGCGCGCGTTTGGAAAAAATGGAGCTCCGGTCGGAAGACCCGGAACGGCTTTGGACCGATTACACAACCACCAGCGCGTTGTCAGGAAAAACGTACCGGCTGGCTTTGCGCGGCTGGGAACGGGGCCAGTCGTTTTGTTCCTGCCCGGACTTTCGGAAGAACACGCTCGGCACCTGCAAGCATATTTTAAATGCGCTTGGAAAGTTGAAGCGCCGGTTTCGCGGGAGCTCTCACGAGGCATACGTGCCAAAGCAGATCGCAGTTCATTTGCGCTACGGCGAAGATCTCGAATTGCGGTTATCGCTCCCGCCGAATCTCAACGGCCGGGCCTGGCCGATCGTTGCCGAACTCAAAGATCGACCGATTACCGATTGCCACGATTTGCTCAAACGCATTCGCCAGCTCGAGTCCGAAAATTATCCTGTCCAGATTTATCCCGACGCGGAGGAGTACATCCAACACCGGCTCTTTCAAAAAACGATCCAAGCCAAAGTTGCCGCTATCCGGGCCAATCCGGCGGCGCACCCGCTTCGCACCGAACTGCTCAAAACGGAATTGCTGCCGTATCAGCTCGACGGCATCGCCTTCGCCGCGGGCATGGGCCGAGCCATTCTCGCCGATGACATGGGGCTTGGAAAAACAATCCAAGGAGTCGGTGTGGCGGAATTCCTCGCGCGCGAAGTCGATATTCGCAAGGTGCTCGTGATTTGCCCGGCTTCGCTCAAATCGCAATGGCAAGCGGAGATTCGCCGGTTTTCCGAACGCGATTGCCAGCTGGTCATTGGCGGCATGCGCGACCGCAGAGTGCAATACGGCAATGACTGCTTCTTCACGATCTGCAATTACGAACAGGTGCTGCGCGACATTCTCGCCATCGAACAGGTCCGATGGGATTTAATCATTCTGGACGAAGGTCAGCGGATCAAAAACTGGGAAGCCAAGACCAGCCGGATCATCAAAGGGTTGAAATCGCGGTTTGCGCTAGTCCTGTCCGGCACTCCGCTCGAGAACCGCCTTGATGAATTGTTTTCTGTCGTCGAGTTCATCGATGACCGGCGGTTGGGACCGGCCTTTCATTTTTTCAACCGGCACCGCCTGGTCGATGAACGCGGAAAAGTGCTCGGCTATAAAAATCTCGATCTATTGCGCGAACGGCTCAGACCGATTCTGCTCCGGCGCACCCGCCAGCTGGTCATGCAACAATTGCCGCCGCGCGCGACCGAAATCGTCCGCATCCCTCCAACCGACGAGCAACTCGAGCTGCACGGATCCCACATGTTCATTGTCGGCACAATTGTCCATAAAAAATTCATCAGCGAAATGGATCTGCTCCGGCTGCAAAAGGCGCTGCTCATGTGCCGGATGTCCGCGAATGCCACCGGCTTGGTCGATAAGAATTTTCCCGGGCATTCGAGCAAGCTGGAAAAGCTGGACGAGTTATTGGGCGATTTGGCGCAGGAAGACGGCCGCAAGCTGATTCTGTTTTCCGAATGGACGACCATGCTCGATTTAATCGAGCCGCTCCTGACGAAACACAAAATGCCTTTCGTGCGTTTGGACGGCCAGGTGCCGCAGAAAAAACGCCAGGAATTGGTCCACGAATTTCAAACGGATCCGCGCTGCCAAGCGTTCATCACCACCAATGCAGGCTCGACCGGCCTGAACTTACAAGCCGCCAATACGGTCATTAATGTCGATTTGCCCTGGAATCCAGCCGTCCTCGAACAGCGCATCTCGCGCGCGCATCGCATGGGACAGAAACAACCGGTGCAGGTTTACATTCTGGTCACCGAGCAGACGATCGAAGAGAATTTGCTCGCGACTTTATCCGCCAAGCACGAACTGGCGCTGGCCGCTCTCGACGCTAATTCCAAAGTCGATTCCGTCGATCTGCAGAGCGGAATGGAAGAGCTGAAACGGCGGCTCGAAGTGTTGCTGGGCGCCAAACCCGAAGCCCCCATCGACGAAACGGAAAAGGCGCGCGCACAACTCGCCGCCCAACAACAAGCCCAGCGCGAACGAATCGCCCTCGCGGGCGGACAACTGCTCAGTTCCGCGTTTGCTTTTCTGGGCGAATTGCTGCCAGGCCAAATTGAAAACGACGAATCGCGGCGAATGAGCGCGCTGTTTCAGTCACAGCTCAATCAGTGTCTCGAGAAGGACGAGAAAGGCCAGTTCAAGCTGACGGTCACCTTGCCTGATCCCGCGGCGATCGCGCACATTGCGAACTCGCTGGCGAAGCTGGCCGCCGCAGCCCCGGGAGCTTGATCTTAGGAAGATTAGCGGGGCGCTTCGAATTAACGGGATTTTTGATTCGGCGCCTCGATGGCCTTGGAATCCCGCTAATTCGAAGCGACCGCGAATTAAAGAAAAATCAAAGTGCAAATTGAAGCCGCCAGTGCCCGCGTGATTAGCCCTGTTGCTGTTGCTTAAGGGCGAGCAACCGCAACCGATCGATTGCATCCTGCTCACGATAGGTTTCCTTGCTGGCAGTTTGCTTCCGTGGCCTCCACGAGAATATCCACATCCTCAGTCGCGCGCACGAGACCATGAAGGATGCAGGCCTGTGCTCCACAAATAAAGTAGTTGGCGCGGGCCTCGTTGAGCAGTTGGCAGACGCGAACCAATGGAGGTTTAGGTTCCACGTCTCACCAGAGCCTCGGATTGCGTTGTGCTTTGCGCCACCGCTCGTAATCTTCGCGCGTCCTCGCTTTGAACACAAACCCCCGCGGACGTGGATATGGATTTAGCAAGTCAACTTGCGCCTGAAGGACAGCCGCTCGGCGGAGGGCTTCTTCGGGCGCGATCGGCGCCAAATCCTCACTCGTCCGCCGCTGGCCGACGATTTTCATAAACGGACCTTAACCGATGATCGGTCATTGGAAAAGGATAGCGTCGGCTCTTCCAACGGGGAACCGGAGTATTTGCGAAGCAGTCGGGATAAGCCGTGTCTCCTGAAGCATGCAACAGAAATGTTGTTGCTCGGACCACAATTTGGCACCATCGCCGCATGGCTTTTCGCATTCACGATAGTGTCCTGCGCGGGGAAATCGACAACCGGCAGAAAGGAATCGTGCGTGGAAAAATTTGGATCGAGGGCCGAGCGGAACCGATTGTCCTTGACCTCAAAGGCAACGCGCATCCGGACCTCGCTGGCTGTTTGCTGACCTTTACGAATCCGCTCGAGCGCATTCTCCACCCGCACCTCGATTCGCTCCACTCGCTCCAGCGTGGCACGATCGGCGACTTGACCGCGTCTCGCAAGGTTCGCGTCTTCGACGTTCCAATCGAGGAGGCGCTGGAAATGTCTCGGCGGGGAGAAAAGCCTCCCGAGCACATGGCCAACAGCCTTTATCTCGAATGGTTCAGTCAGGCCAACGGGCGGGTTGTGGTCGAAAGCGCGGATTATGAACTCACCATTTCGCCGCCGGAATGGCGGCTGAGCCCCGCGGAGAACGAACAACGAGCCAAAGACGCCGCAGCTGGGATGGGCGATTTCCTCCGAAGATTAACGGAAGCGATCGACGCCCAAAAGCGCGGTCAAAAGGACCCGGAGGCTAAATGGGACGAGCACGATTACGAAAAGTTCATGCGAGAGTGCGACGCCCGCTCCGAAAAATACCGCGAGCTGTTGGATAAATACGGCGATTCCGACGAAGCCCACGAACGCATCGCAGAGGAAATGGGCTGGAACGAGGACGAAGACGAGAACGACGGGGACGAGCGGATGTCCATCGAGGAAATCAACGCAATCTGCGAAGCCGCCGCGGAAGAACCATTGCCTGAGCCGGACCCCGCCCGCGAAGGAATCGATTGGATCCGCACGCAAGAGGGGGAAATCCGGCACCCATTGCAGAATCGTTGCTTCGAGAGCGCGCTCAAGGTCTGGCGGCAGGTCGATCAGGAATTAGGACTCGACCGCGCGGAAGATAAAGATTTGGACCAATTCGTTTTCGAATTCCAAACCACGGGCGCCAAGCTGGCCGGAGCGCTTAACGGGATCGCCCAGGAACGCGGCACCTGCGACGCCGCCTTCACGGTCGCGTATCTCAAGCGCGCGCTGGATCATCTTCACAAATCCCAGGCCGGGCTGGAAGCGGTCGCCGCGAAAAAACTCCTGCCGAAAAAAATGGTGGACGAATCGCGCAAAGAGTTGTTCGAGATTCGCGAGGACATCTTGCGGCTGATGGACGAATTTCGCGGACGATAATCGGACGGTGGGACGGTGGGACGGTGCGTCAGTGCGTCAGTGCGTCAGTGCGACGGTGGGACGGTGCGACGGTGCGTCGGTAGACGGCGGGTGAGCCGCCACTGCCATTGAATTAACGCATGCACCAGCTCGGCCTTCTCCCTCTCCGCCACTCTTGGAGGAGAGGGCTGGGGAGAGGAGACCGATTTTCCTGGGGTTCCCCTCTCCTCGATCCTCTGCGGCCTGCCTCCGTTCACGGGGCGATGAACAAGGAGCCACTAATTCAACGGCAGTGCGTCGGTAGACGGTGGGACGGTGC
>Ga0082335_1002637_pt1 | contig 32854 bp, 27 predicted proteins | sample Subgrocontami58m_FD_72375 | JGI IMG/M metagenome (GOLD analysis project Ga0082335, IMG submission 72375) | Subsurface groundwater microbial communities from S. Glens Falls, New York, USA - GMW37 contaminated, 5.8 m (SPADES assembly) (version 2) ... | reverse complement strand
GCGGCCAGCGCCAAGGTTGTGACGGAAATTCATCCCTTGCTTGCGCTGTCCGCTGGTTTGCTCATGGCAGGCGGCGTGCATGTGGTCAAGGCGGCCGCAGTCCGACCTGCTATCACAGCATCCACGGCAGGCGCAGGCAACATCCCTGTCTCCATTGCAGAGGACATGGTCTCGTTCGTCGCATCGGTGTTCGCGATCCTGCTTCCGATCGTCATGGGAAGTATCCTGATTATCCTGCTGTCCCTGGTACTTTGGTGGCTGTGGCGGCGCACAGACAAGGCACAAACTGCCTGATATAATCTGCCCGTTGAATCATGTGTAACATTAATTTGCGCAAATATTTTCCAAGGAGATGAAATCATGAACGAAACACCTTTTTCCCCCGAAGCGCCGAAGAAGAAAAACAATATCTTGATCTGGATTGGTGTTGCACTCGGGTTATGTTGTTGTTGTGTCGTTGGTACTTACGTTATGTACCAATATCTTGGTGACCCAATCATGCAAGCTCTGGGATTCTAATTGACCCGGTAAAAATCCCCCGATCAACTCGGAGGATTTTTTGTATTAAACAGCTCTTGCAATTCTTTCATACCATCGTACGCTTGTTGTTTTAACTCTTCATCCAAATTCAACTCTTCCAATTCATATTCATCTAAAACCGTTTGCCTGCCATCTGCTGCAACCCATAGATCCAGTGCAAGATCAACATATGAAATAGAAACATCATCAATGATGACGGGCTTGCTGATGTTGCAATACCAGCCTTTGAAGTGATTGTCATCGCGGTCGTAAATTTCGAAGATGTTGTACCAGCGGTTTGAATAAAATGTTTCCACGAAGCGGTCATTGCGTTTTAGCGTGATGTCCATGAAGGGCATATCGTCGCGGTTGAACAACGCTTCCAATGTAATGGCATTTTCTTCGCGACTCAAGACCACGCCTTCGTATTGCCAGGTCACTTCGTCTGCGAGATTTTTCTTCAAGACCTTCATGCGAGACATTGTACCTGAACCTTCAGGCGGATGATTTGACCGATCTGTGGCGCGTCTTTCATGTGGATGACAAGCCCGCCTCTTAATTTAACTTGAAACTGATCCTGCTTAAAAAGCACATCCTCCACCTTGAGTTTTATCTCAACCTCACCCCGCGCTTTGCACGTCCCTCTCCTAAAAGGAGAGGGGGATTGTTTCAACAACAACGAAATTTTCTCGCCTTTTGAATGATTGTGTTTGCAATTCAAAGTAAATATGCCAACGTCTGTTTTTATAAAATAGCTCTCGCCGCCTTGAGCAGAAGATGAAGTAACCACCCCTTCGATGACATTGCCCATACCCAACATCCGTGCCGCAGATGCGGAGTTTGGATTTGTCCAAACTTCATCGGGTGTGCCGTCGCGGATGATTTCACCGTCGTGTAAGAGCAGGATGCGGTCTGCGATGGTGAAGGCTTCGTTCTGGTCATGGGTGACGTAGATCGCAGGGATTTTTGTCTTATGCAAAATGATACGTATCTGATTCAATAAATCATCCTTCAAGGATTTGTCCAATGCGCCGAGGGGTTCATCGAACATCAGGAGGCGCGGTTGAGGCGCGAGGGCGCGGGCGAGCGCCACACGCTGTTGTTCGCCGCCTGAGAGGTCGGTCACTTTGCGTTTTTCAAATCCCTGCAAGTTGACCAAGTCCAGCATCTCAGCGATGCGTGCATTTATTTTTTCGGCAGGGAGGTTTCTCATTTTCAACCCAAACGCCACGTTGTCAAAAATGTTCAGGTGAGGAAAAAGCCCATAGTCTTGAAAGACCAAGCCAAAGTCGCGAACATGAGGCGGTGTCTGGGCGAGGTCAATCTTATTAAACAGGATATGTCCACTTTCAGGAAACTCCAGACCAGCAATCATCCGCAAGAGCGTGGACTTGCCGCTGCCCGATGCCCCGAGCAGACAGATGGTCTCGCCTTTTGAAACGGAAAATGAAATGCCGCGCAGGAGCGGTTTGTTTTCGTAGGTTTTGAAGAGGTTGCGGATTTCGAGCATTTTAGAATTCTCCCGAATTGGGCAGGCGCAATTTTTCGATGAACAAAATCGCAAGCGTGGTGAGAAGCATGAGCAGAGTCGCCATCGCCATCGCCTGACCGAAGTTGAGACCGCCAGGCTGTGAAAGAAAACGTTGTACGGCAATCGGAATGGTTGGGTATTCGGGGCGGGTAAGCAGAAGGGTCGCGCCAAACTCGCCGAGCGAAACGGTGAAAGCAAAAGTTGCGGCGCTCAGTGTGGCGCGAGAAAGGATGGGGAAATCAACCGTCTGCCAGACGCGAAAAGGCGACGCGCCCAGAGTTGACGCGGCTTGGCGTAACCGCTCGGGAATGGAGGCAAGCGCAGGCTGTAACGTGCGAATGACAAACGGAAGCGCGACGAGTGTATGCGCGATGGGAACAAACCACGGCGAAGCGAGAGAGCGACCAAAGGAAATGATGAAGCCAAGTCCAAGCATGACCGCCGACGCGCCGAGAGGCAGCATAACGAGAGGGTCGAGAAATTTTTCGAGGCGGGTCGGTTTGGCGAGCGCATACGCGGCGGGATATCCAAGCGCAAGCGAAAGCAAAACTGTCAGGCTGGCGTATCCAAGTGAATTTCGCGCAGCTTGAATCGGCGGGACGTAAAATAATGATCCGCGCCGATTGATGAAAAGTTCTTCGTAGTAATCGGTTGTGAATCCGTATTGAACTTCACCGCGTTGTCCGCGATCTGCTTCCAAACGAGTAAATGATCTGATGGGGAGAGATGCTAGAGGAAGAAAGAAGAAAGAGGAAAGAAGGATGATTAAGGATGTGACGAATATTTTTTCGCGGAGAGATTTAGGAGGGCGGGAGGTGGAGAAGCGTGGGGCGGTTTGTGCCGTGACTTGGTTGATGGTGCGGGTGTAGAGAATGGAAAAGATAAGCGTGAATATCAGTTGAACAATGGAAAGCAGCGCAGCGAGAGGCAGGTTTGGAAGTTTGAGCACACGCAGATAAATTTCCACTTCGAGGGTGGAGAAGTTTGAGCCGCCCAATAAAAGAATGACACCGAAGCTTGTGAAGTCGAACATGAAGACGAGCAATGCGGCAGCGAGCAAGGATGGACGAAGAAGCGGCAGGGTGATGTTTTTCCAAACGTGGAACGTATCCGCGCCGAGGGAGCGTGCGGCTTGTTCCAGTTTTGGGTCAAGGCGCGAGAGAGCATTGCCTACGATGCGGATGACGATGGTGGTATTATAGAAGATGTGGGCAAGCAAGATCAGTAAAAAGTAAAAAGTTTTGGAAGTTGTAAATTCAGAGGAAAGAGGAAAGCCTGCCCTGAGCAGCGCCGAAGGGAGGAAAGAGAACAAGCCGTGATTGCCAAATAGTGCATTGAAGCTTGAGGCTACGACGACAGTGGGGAGCATGAAGGGAACTGCGGTGAGGGCACGGAGCAATGGCTTGCCGCGGAAGTTGAAGCGGGAAAATAAAATCGCTGATGGAATGCCGAGAACGAAGGTTAATATCGTGGAGAGAGCCGCTTGATAAAAAGTGAAACTGATTACGGGTAGAATGAGTTGAAAGTTCGCTTTGGTAAGGGCGGATGTGTTGAAGGCGAGGATGAGGATTTTAGAAAGTGGGAGGAAGAAATATGAAAGAAGAAAGAGGATGGGTGCGAGCCAGAGGAATAGTCGTAAATACATAGACACGTAAACACGTAGGCAGGTAGACGGGTAGGCACGCAGACGCATAATTAAATTTGTACGCTTATCCATTTTCATCCATACCTGTCTGCTTGTGTACCTGTGTACTTACATACATCCCCCTACTTCATTGCCTCTGTCCAGGCTTCGATCCATGAATCGCGATTAGCTGCGATCTCTGAATAGGAAAGCGTGGCGGGACTTTCTGTGACTTGCGCGTGTTTGACAAATACATCAGGAAGTTGCGCATTTTTATTTGCGGGATAGACAAACATATTAAGTGGCATGTCTTCCTGAAATTGCTGGCTCAACATAAAATCTACAAATTTTTGGGCGAGAGCTTGATTTTGCGTGTTCTTGAGAATGCCAACAAATTCGATCTGGCGGAAGCACATATCCGATGCAACGATGGAGGCGGTGGGTGATTCTGTCAAAGGTTCGGAGGCGAAGAATACTTCCGCGGCGGGGCTGGAGGCGTAGGAGACGACCATTGGCTGAGGTCCTTTGCCAGAGGAAGCGGAGAAGTTTGTGTAATAAGCGGTTTCCCAGCCATCTACAACGACGACTCCATTTTCTTTCAGACTTTGCCAGTAAGTGAGATAGTCATTGCCAAAGTGAGCGCGCGTGGCAAGCAGAAAGGCAAGTCCAGGTGATGACGTGGCGGGGTTTTCCACAACTAATAGATCTTTGTATTCTGGCTTTGCCAAATCTTCAAAGGTTAGCGGCACGGTTAAATTATTTTCAGCAAAATAATTTTTATCGTAGTTGATGCAGACATCGCCATAGTCCACGGGCAGAGCGCGATTGGATGAATCAAGTTTGAACTCGTCAGAGATTTCACTCAATGCAGGTGATTGATAGGCTTCGAATATATCGGCATCCAACGCGCGGGAAAGGAAGGTGTTATCCACGCCAAAAAGAATATCGGCGAGCGGGGCGTTTTTGGTGAGGACGGCTTGATTTAGCACGGAACCAGCGTCACCACTTTGGAGGAAAACAACTTTTGCATTGTTGGCAGCTTCAAAGGCTTTGATGACATCTTCGCTAACTGCAAAAGAGTCGTGGGTGAGGATAGTGATGGTTTGAGGTTCTGTTGGCGTTGGGGCGCAGGAGGCGAGAAGAAAGAGGAAAGAGGTGAGAAGAAAGAAGAAAGAAGAAAGAGGTGAAAGGCGTATCATTTTTAGACTCCAGTGATTAGTAATTAGTGATTGGCGCGGCGGTGAACGATGAGGAGTAGTCCAGATTTGATTTGGATCGTTGCTGTGTCATTCATCATTTCATTGCTGATGCCGCGTGTTTTGTGCGGATATAAGGTTTCGTTTTGCAAAGCCCATTTTAGACCTGTTGTGATGATGCCTATGACTTCGCCCTGCCAGGGAATGAGCGAGACGATGTCTCCATTTGCTCCTTTGATATTGCATTCATCACCGCAGAAGAAAACTTCTTCGATGCCATCGTCAAGGCGAAGGTCGAAGGTCGAAGGCGATGCTCTGAGCTTGTCGAAGAGTCGAAGGTCGCTGATAAGAGCAATATTGCCGAGGGTTTGGTCGAGTCGTCCGCCGAGGGCGGCGAGGATGATGATTTGTTCAGGGTTTAAGGCAATCGCGTGTTGAATGGCGAGTTCGAGATCGGTTTCGTTTTTGTCTGCGGGGGATTGAATGATCTCTGCGTTGAACGTTAAACGTTCAACGTTCAACGAGTCCAAATCACCGATGATGATGTTGGGAGTTATGCCAAGAGCGATGGCATGACGTGCGCCGCCGTCCGCGGCGATGATGAAGTCGTCCTCGCGCAGGAGGGCGTGGGCTTTATCCAGGTCGGGCAGGTCGCCGTTGGCGAAGATGAGAATGCGAGACATTTTTACTCTTTCTATTTCTATTTCCAAGTGACGGTCCTTCGACTTTGGGCTTCGCAAAGAACAAGGGCGCTCAGCCCTCCGCTCAGGACGAAATAAACAGCCATCCTCGGGCGGAGGATGGCTGTGATTGAATCAAGAGTCCCTCCGCTGGTATTAACCAGATCAGGTAATGCGGGTCGAGCAACATATGCTCCTCTCAGTCCCGTAGGGAGGGACTCCCCGTTCAATTGTGTTATGAGTATATGACCGTGATGGAGGTATGTCAAGGCATAAATCAAGATCAAATAAAAAGATCGCCATTATTTGACGGTCTTTCTAGCGAACTCTGCGTTTCCATTACTCTTTCATTTGCAACTCACGCGGACTTGCGCCTGAGTCGAGTGCGAGGAAATCAGAGGAAATCAGTCATCAGGCGGTTGAATTGGGTGGGGTTATCTATCATTGGAAAATGGCCTGCGCCTTCAAGATTAACCTGATGCATAGCATTGATCCAGTATCGCCATGAACTGACCCAGCCGTGCAGAAAAACAATGGGACGGCCGCGTCCCAAAGCTTCGTAATGCACCATCGAATCGTCAAGAATAATTGAGATCAATTTTTTTATTTTCCAAATTTTGAGAGAATGGCTATAACTCTTTCGGTAAGTTGATCGGGAGCAAAAGGTTTGAGTATGTATTCCTCTGCGCCGGCATCCAAACCAGATTGAATTTCTGAATCCTGTCCTTTGGCGGAGAGAAAGACAACAGGAATATCTTTTAGGGCAGGGTTTGTCTTCATTGCGCGGCAAGCCTCAAAGCCAGTCATCCTTGGCATACGCACATCCATCAGGATGAGGTCTGGGATGATCTGGTTGGCTTGTTGCAAGGCTTCTTCGCCATTGGATGTAGTAATCACTTCATGGCCTGCAAATCGCAAAGTAAAAGCCACCAGTTCGCGGATATCGGGTTCGTCTTCTGCTATTAAGATCCTTGCCATTTAAACTCCATTATTTTTCGATAGGCAGGGTGAAGGAGAAGATACTGCCTTTGCCCGGCACGCCCGCGCTTGTCATCCAGATACGCCCTTTATGCATTTCAACCAATTGTCGAACAATGGGTAGACCCAATCCGGTTCCGGGGGTTGAGAGGACGAGCGGATGCTCGCCGCGGAAGAAACGTTCAAAGATACGCGCCTGGTCTTCGGATGCGATGCCGACACCATTATCCTGAACGTCCACTTGAACTTCGTCTTTCTCCCGGTGAATATTTACCAGAATTGTTCCATTGTGGGGCGTGTAATTAAAGGCGTTGTTCACAAGGTTTCCAAGGATCTGGCGCACACGATCTGCATCAGCCTGGATGGGTGGCAGATCCTCTGGAGCATCCAGGGAGAGAGTCATTGGCTTGTCCTCTTTGTGGGAGCGGTTCGATACCTCCGCAACGACTTCTTCGGCAAGGGCATGCAGATTGACAGCCTGCAAATTGAGCGTAACCCGTCCCGCTTCAATGCGCGAGATGTCAAGCAAGTCGCTGACCAGAGTATTCAGGCGCTCCATATTTTTACGTACGATATCGAGGAAATGTACCTGATTTTCGTTCAACGCTCCGGCCGCGCCCATCGTTAGAATATCAACATAGCCCTTGATGGCCGTCATCGGTGTGCGAAGTTCGTGACTTACCGTTGACACAAATTCGGATTTCAAACGGTCAACTTCGACTTCATGCGTAACATCGCGGAAGATGGATACCGTGCCGAGAAAATCACTTTGCAGGATCACCGGCGCAAGATGGACCAGCGCAATGCGTCCATTTTCCAATTCCAATTGTTCGGCATGGGTGTCACCGGACTGATATGAGGAGGGATCTTCAGACCAGCGGTGGATGGTCTCAATCCACGTGCTGACGGCTTTTCCAAAAGTGGCACCCAGACTTTCCAGTGAATTGCCAAGCAGGAGGGACTTATCCGTATTGAGGATTTTTTCCGAAGACGAGTTAATGAAGGTGATGCGGTTATCAGCGCCTGTCACAAGCACACCATCCGCCACCGCTTCGAGGATGGCTTGTGAACGGCTGGCATCCTCCTGTTCCTTGCGAAGCATTGCGCCAAGACGGTCAGCCTGATCGCGGATCAATTCATAAAGGTGGGCATTGTTAATGGCCACAGCCACCTGCCCGCCGATGGCCTTGACCAGATTGAGCATTTCTGCGCTGAAGAAATTTTGAGCGCGATGGAAAACCATCAATACACCGATTACATCATCACCGACCAGCATGGGAACTGCAATCGCGCTGCGATGATCCTGCCCGGAGGTAGGATTACGCACCCAGCGCGGTTCTTGATACAGGTCATCTACAAGGACTGCCTCGCGGTGTTCCAGTACCCAACCAGCAAGCCCCTCACCAATCTTTAAAGTAAAGCCGCTGCGGCCGGGGCTGGAACGGTCTGAAATATAACCGTACCCTGCGCGATAATGCAAAAGATTGTCCTCGGCCTGTACCATTAGTATGGTGCTTTGTTCTGCGCCAATGGCTTTGTTGAGCAGTGACAATGTACGGTTAAGGGCGCGTTCCAGATTAAGGTTGGAGGAAACTTCCGTAAGAATTTTGAGCAGTGTTTCAGTATTCTGCTGTTCCCGTTGTAATTGCGATGTACGCTCCACCACACGTATCTCAAGATTAGATGCCAGCTCCTGTGTTTCGGCAAATAGCCGTCCATTCTGAATGGCGACAATGGCTTGATTTGCAAGCGTACCGAGAATCTGCATATCTTCCTCGGTATATACCCCCGCCTGATAACTTTGAGCCGACAGCACACCCATGGCCTTGCCACCTGCCATCATGGGAACTGCCGCAATGGATTGAGATTCCTCGCCTTCTCCGCCGGCCTGAATACCTTCCATCCGATTGGACTGCTCAATACTGGAGATTAAGATCGGCCGGGCAGTCCTAATGACCTCGTTGATGATTTCCTCTCCAAATGAGACGCGCTCCGCGGGGTAAGGTTTTCCGCGATCAAGACGATAAACAGGCTTGAGCTCGTTCTGCTTTGCGTCTAGCAGGGCGATCACAAACGAATCCGATGGCATGAGGCGTTGAGCCGCCTTGTGCACCGAGACGTAGATTTCCTGTGGGTCGAGGCTGGCGCTGAACAGGGAAGCGGACGCGTCATTCAAGGACTGCAATTGTCCGGCGCGTTCCTGGGCTGTTTGCACGAGGCGAAGATTTTCCAGCGACAAAGCAACCTGCTGGACAAGCGAAAGCAATAGCGCTTCATCATCCGGCTTGAAGGCGGAGGTTGCGTTGAAATTATCCAGCACCAGCAGGCCTAGACCCTGGTCATTGGCAACGATGGGTATGAGCAAACAGGAGATTGGCAAACGACCTCCGGTGGCCTCGCGATACAAGGCAAGATTTTCCGCGCTTAAATTGTATTCACGCGCGAAATCGATCTCATCCACACGACGCACTTGTTTGTTTGCAAATGCAATACCGGGCATTGCCTCGCCCATCCGATAATTAATTTTCAGCATGCTTTTATTATCGGCGTAACCTGATACGGCTCGCGGAGTAAGCGTTTCTTTTTTTGGATTCCAGATCAGGACCACCCCCGCATGAGCATGTTGGAGGACTCGGCGGGAATTATCCAGCAACGACTTAATAATCGCATCCGTATCCATGCCTGACAACTGGCGGCTGAAATCAAGCAGTAGATTAACTTCATCGAGCCTGCGGCGCGTCTGGTTCAGCAGCGAAATATTTTGCAGGATCAAGGATGTTTGCTGTGAGATCTGCATGTAGACTTGATGGTCTTCATCTGTAAAGGACGGTATGGGTTCCGGGCTGACAGCCAGCATGGCCGCTACCGGTTTATTCTCCACCAATATGGGCAGACAGATCACACCCTTTGCATGTAACGAAGTAAGCAGGGAAGCATCCCGCCATTCGTCATCTTCATCCAGGTTGGAGATCAGAATGGCTGCGCCAGTTTGCAAACAGGCGCGCAGGGGATTACGCTGCCCAAATAACGCTTCCACATTCGTGGAACGGGGCAAACTTCCCATCATATGCAGGAGACGAGGCCCCTCCAATGTATTCTCTGCCACAAGCGCAACCGACATGCCCAGCTGTGTAAGGGTCTCACGCCCAAGCGCGGACAAAGCCGAGGATGCATCCAACTGACGGCTGACCGATTCTGTAATTGCCAAACCTGCACGAACGCGTTGAGCACGTTTATCCAGGTTGTGCATTGAAATGGTCTGCTCCAGATCCTTGTGAAGCAGGACGGGCAGGTTAATATCATGCAACTTCTTCTGGCGTTGCAACACGGATGAGAGCGAATCAATCCTGGTACTTAACTCGCTTTGGCGCAAATGATTGCCAATCAGTAACGCGGCTTGAGCGGAAAAAACCTCGACCAATTCAATTGTCGCCTGATCGGGGCGCAGACCATTGGATGGGTCATCCAGGCTGATTAGTCCGACGATCTGTCCCTCCGCGTTTTCAAGCGGAATCAGCAGAAAGTCATTTGGGTCCCAGCCATCGGTGGACTTGCTCCCTGATCTGGAAACATCCAGCCCACCCATATGAATATCGGGGAGTACAACGGGAGTCTGATCAACCGGGATATAGTAAGAACGGCTGATCTTAAACTCAGGTCGCATGAGTTGTTGTACGCTTAAAAGAGGTTGTTTTTGAGCCAGCAGTTCATTCAGTGTTTCCTGGGGAAGACCCAGTGCAGTAAGGCGGCGCAACATGCCCGTCTCCGGTTCAATCAGGCTGATCAAAACCACACGAAAGGGGGTTGAGTCGCGGATACCTCGCGCTATGCTCTGCAAAGCCTGATCCAGCGGTTGATCAAGACCAAGGCTATAACTTACGTCTGTAAGGTGTACAAGCGTATCGGCACGGCGGTGCATCAATTCAATGCGTTGTTTTTCGGCCTGATAGCGTTGGGCGTTACTGAAAGCCCTGCCAGCCTGCTCTGCCAATGTCTGCACCCATTCGGTGATTTCAGGCGTAAAGAAACCAGGCGACCCGGCGTGTATATTGATCAAACCGATCGAATGCGTTTGGTGCAGGATTGGGGCTATGATCGCAGAACGGAGTCCTTCATGCGGTGGAGAAATTCCCTCCTGTGAATAATCAGCAATGATATGAGGTTCACCAGTCTTCAAGGTGTTTCGCTCAAGGTTGGTTAAATCACGCCCATTCTCACAGCCATAAAATAATTGAATTTTGGGTTCATCCAAGTCGGTATTTTTTTCAAACAGAATAATGGACATGCAATCTGCCTGCACTGCCCGCAGTCCTTCATCATGCACGACTTGAAGCAAATCCCGGGCATCCAGTGATTCTCCCAACTGCCTGTTGATACGCGTGATCGCTGAAAGTTGGTCTACCCGCCGTCGCAGAGAGGCATCGGTTTGTGTAAGCAATTCCGCCGTTTCAATTGCGGCAGCCAGTTGTCCCGCCGCAGTGTTTACAACCTGTAGATCATGGGTATTGAAATAGTGAGCATTCCTGCTCCCTAGCATTAATTCACCGATACTGCGGTCACGCGCGGTCAAAGGCACAACCAAAGCAGATTCCATCATCATTGCTGCAGCCAATGGGCGATAAGCGGGTAGAATCCTTCTATCCGCGCTCAAACGACCAGACAGAAATGGCTTCCGGCTTTCAGAAACTGTATGACGGAAATTGGGATCATCCATGAAGATCCGGATGAAAGAATTGCTAATATCCTCAGAAATACCAACTGTTGACTCGTGGTGCAGACGCAAAGCGGCGCCCGCTTCGTCCACCAAAAAGATCGCCCCCGCATCCGCCTGAAAGAGATCAACCAATTCCTTGACCGAATATTTAAGAATTTCTTCCAATGTGACAGAGGAAACAGAAAGGCTGGCAATACGAAGTAGTGTGTCTGCGCGCTGAGTGCGCGTATGCGCCTGTTGGACCAGTAGAACATTTTCGATGATTGCTGCGGCTTGATTTGCCACAATATTCATCAAACGAATCTCGTCTGCGCTAAAAGCAGAGACACCCTGAGAATGATGCCCCACCTGAAAATAACCAAGCATGCGCCCCGAGGAAATCAACGGCACAAGGGCCTGATCACGCAAGCTGGCGGCCATGGCCGCATCCGCAAGACCAAGTGCGCGCCATTTTTCATCATCAACTGGGCTCAAGGTAAGAATGGGCTGTTGACCGAGGATGATCTTTTCAGCCAAACCATCCCTTGGCACAACAATTCGATAGATTTGCACAAAATGGGCGGGCAATCCGCGAAATGGAATCTGGCCTGCAAGCGTGTGATTCTCTTCATCGTAGAGCAGAAAGCCAACGATCTCCGCCGAGAACAAAGGGGCAATACTATCTACAAGACTAGCAAAGACCTCCTGAACATCCTGCATGGATCCAAGCGCTTGATTCAAGTTGGCAAGCCCAACAAGCTCGGCAATATGTTTTTTTTCATCCTCATATAATTTTGCATTGTGGATGGCACCTGCCATTTGCCCAGCGATAAGTGCCAGCAGATCGAGGTCGTGCTGACTAAACGCCCCGCCAGTGGTCTGACCTGCTTCCAAAGCCCCGACCAACTCACCGCCCGCTATGAGCGGGATACCCAAATAGGATTGAATGGGAAGCAACTCACCGTTTCGATTGAGTTCGGCCTGCGCGCGTGTATCTGCGATCAGGATAGGAATTCGACTTGCGATCAGCTGATGGGTCAGGCTTCCAAATTGGGATAGTGGAGCAGTTACCAGACTGGCTGAATTGAACTTCTCAAAACGATACATCATCATGGATTGCCGTTCCGCATTCCACAACTTCAACTCGAGCACATCTGAGGGTAAAAGGCGGCTGACGTTATCCATAATGGAACGGATCGTCGTTTCAAGGTCCAGGCTGGTGTCCATGCTCTGACTAAACACGGTTGCCATCCGTAGAATCTCTCTTGATGCGCCATTCCCATCTTCCAACGACGGGAAATAATCAAACCCACGCAAAGAAATCAGCATCATCGGGTATGGGCCCGGCACCTCATAAGATGCAACTTCCACCAACCTTCCACTGATGGAAACCCGTTTCGTACCGGCAGCAACGCTTAAATCCAGAAAATCATCGGGGGGACGCACTCGCCGCGCCAGGCTTTCCAGGTCATAAGGTTCGTTCTTCTGCAAGTCAAAATAGGCACGCGCAGAATCGCTGATATGCTCCACCCTCCCACCGGGCTGGAGCATAATGATAGCCTCATTCGATTTTGTGGCTTTAGGGAATACGAAAGAGTTTGTATCCGATTGTATAACCGTTTGAGAACGCGACAAAATACGCAACACTGTCCAAGCTAGTGCAATAACCACCAGCCCGGCAAGAAACAGGCTAACTCCCAACCCGGAAAACATGGAAAATACTTACCCTTCAGACGCTGGGGCGCCCGCTGCATCCTGTCTTCGAGCCTCAGCCGCAAGTTCTGTGATCTCGCGAATATCAGCAAAAGGATGCAAACGCGGTGAAACCAATCCCGCGGAAAATGTCATGAATGACACCTTTTCCGACCCGCCATCGGTTTTGGGCGCTAGAATAAAACCCTGCTGGCGGTCTATAAAGTTATAGTGGCTCAGGATTTCTTTCGCAAGACGCTCTTTTAATCTCTGGCGGATCTTCGGAGCAGCTTCATCGTTTGTAATGATAATAAAATTATCGCCTCCCGCGTGGCCAATGAAATCCTTGGCTGTTCCCAACTCATCCACAACCTCGCCGATCAGCATGGCTGCGAAACGCAGTACATCATCGCCCGCTACAAAACCATAGACATCCTTGAATGGCTCGAAGTTATTAAGGCGCACATCCAGCAAAGCCCAGTCTGCGATGCGGATAATACGCCGCAGCTGCTCTTCGATCAAACGCCCGGCCGGCAGACCGGAACGAGGATCTGTCAGGCTCTCACGCTCCGAACGGCGGATGGCGCCCTGCACCCGCAGTTTCAATTCTTCAATATCAAAGGGTTTGGTGATGTAATCATCCGCGCCCAATTCAAGACCCTGCAGTTTGTCACTGCGTTCATCTTTTTGGGTCAGGAAGATGACCGGAATATGGCCGGTGCGTATATTGGTCCGCAATTTGCGGCAGACTTCATAACCATCAATATCCGGCAGCATAATATCCAGCACAATTAAATGCGGCAGAATCTGCTTTGTCTTCTCCAGGGCATCCAGCCCGCGGTGGGCGATATCAACGTCATATTGCATACCTGTGAAGTAGATCTTAAGCATATTGGCGATATCAATGTCGTCTTCCACTACCAAAAGCCGAGCATTACTCATGTGAGCCTCCTGGCCTGTCGCTTCCCTTTGCGGGTATTCTGTCGAACGGCTTCAATTAATTCTTCACTTACTTCGCACTCGATACGAGCGGAAACCGCTCATGTCAAACCCATGTTTTTCTGAAATCGCAGTGATCTCCCGCACACGTTCCAGCGTAATGTCCCTGCCGACCGTGTAATCTTCGAAAGGGCCTTCCAAAGGATGTATGATGAAGGCGAAGCTACCCATGTCCCGGTCAGGGTTTCGACACGGTGAGCCGCAAAGCGAGACGAACCGTCAACCTGCCAGCTCGACAATCATTTACCACGACTCCACCCCGGCTTTCAATTGCCGATGGTATGGGGTTTGATGCAGGTGGGCAAGTTTAAGGTGGTGATGATCGCTTTGGTCGAAGGTGATATCGCGGTCAATCACGCGACCTTGAGCCGAGGCCACCAGCACAACATCGGATTCGATGGTGCGCGCCGGATAAATGATCATGCCGGAACCAATGCGGCAATTATGCCCAACACAACCGCCCATGACCGGCCGGTTTGACAGGCTCAGCTTTCCATTGCCATCACGGGCGCGGATGGGGGCGGGGATCAGGTTGTAATCAGTCCAGGTGGAGCCGGCGCCAACGAAAGTATTTCTTCCAATCACACACATTTGCAGACAGGTGTTTTGGGCCAATATGCTGTTTTCCATGAGCGTAGTCATGAACAACCCGGCCCGGAAGGGTAGAAAAGCGCCGTCTCCCACCACTGAAAGCATGACCTGCACATCCTGTGAAATATTGACATGGCTGCCAATAACGCTGTTCTCGATGACCACGCCAGCATTGATGGTGACATTATCCCCTATGATCGCAGGACCGTGAATGACAGCGCTTGGGTCAATGACACAACCTTTTCCGACCCTTACCAACTCGGAAGATTCCAGGACCTGGCAGCCTTCATAAATTGCCTTACCCAGGATCCTTATTTTGAAACGGACATCTTCATTCAAACGCTTTTCAAAGCGCGCCCCGCGCGCAAACTGACTGAAGACCATATCCGCAATAAAGACATGCACCCATGAGTCGATGGCCAGCATGGCGCGCAAAGGCACTTGAAAGACCAGGTCGCCGCTTTGGTCGCCCATGTAAGTCGGCACGTGATAATAGCCGATCTTACGCGCCTGCATGTCAATAACAAGAGGTTCCACGCCTGCCATGGGGCCGTTCGGGTAATACCACAAGTCTGCAAGATATAAACTCCCCGCAGGTGTATAGGATTTGGAAAGAGGCAGGGCATGCTCGCGGAAGGCCGGGTCATCCGCGCGAAAAGCGGCACGGATGGGGCCATTGTGCTTCCGTGCCTGTTCCATGAATGTCTGAATGTAGAACTCATCGAAAAAGAGATTGTCTCGATAAACCAGGGTCGGCTCACGGACGGGCGGCAGGCGTTCCCCCTGCTTCAGCTCAATTTCACGCGTTACATAGGGCGCCAGCAAATTGCGCTGATGCAACCAGAGAGGCGAATTTTGGATACGCAATTCACGCGCACGTTCGCAAAAAGGCATGATCTGATTCTGCGCCTGGAGAATGATCTTAAGCATAGTTGGAGATTATAAATCAAAGTAAGGGTTAAGACACTCTGTTCAATACAAGGAAGTGGCTAAAAGATGGCCAATGCTTCAAATGGCTCAACCATGAGTATGATGACCCTAAAAAAGTGCCATGACACCAGGGTTCTGCTTATGGATATTTCCCCTCTTTTAGACGCTCTACAAACCACTTCGATGACGAAGTCCATGCCCGCCCGCCAATAACGCCAATCATTAAACAAAAAGACGGATGGGAGTCTACCCATCCGTCAGGTATTTATGTCGGGGAAGGAGCGAATTTGCAACCTTCATTTCGTTTGGGGAACGTCTGGTTCTAAAGCCGGGCTTAAACCAGGGTGGGGCGTTTCGGCCTTCCCGTCTTGGGGTATTTCAGGTGGTAAACCTATCGCAACCTCCTTTCTTATTCCTGACATCATCATACAACAAATACAAGCGGTCTACATTAAAAAAACTATAGGTTTTATGAATAGGATCGACCATGGCATTCCGCCTTCTTATGCAGTACGGCGAGCGCTACTGAAGATAAGAGAACCCGCAATCATGATTTTCCTCCTTTTGTTTATGATATATTGCACGCGGAGGCAATATCTCGACAAGCTCGATAACCAATTGCGGTTTTGTTCAATGGTGATTCGGCGGGACTGCGTAGCGTCCCTGCCTCAGTACATGGAAGTCACGCCAGCGGCCAGCGCGAAGCGCTTCCATAGTACTGAGCAGGCGGCTTTAGCCCCGCGAATCGCGCCGCAGAAAACCGCAATTTATGACCGTGCTTGGTATATCACTGCAAGCAAACTCTTCTTTTTTTTTCTCCTGCGTCCAACTATGTGTTCAGCAAGAATCGTTGTGAAATACCCCTGTGCGGGGTGTTATACAGCGCAAACTTGTATAACATACTATGTACAAATTACGCGTCTATTTTATCAGAAAGGCAAAAAATGTCCCAACCAAATTCATCTGCCCCTCAAAAAAATACATCCCCCTTGGGAATGTCGGCTCCACAGGATAAAAAACCACATCCTCTTTCACCACAAACGTCACCCGAAAGACATGGGCATCCCCGAAATTCAAGCGTTCATCTCGCACCTTGCCACTGAACGCCGCCTCTCTGCATCCTCCCAAAACCCTTGCACTGAGCCTGTCGAAGTGAGGGCCTGAGCGCCAGCCTCGCCGTCAAATCCCCCCTCGACTCATAACCACGAACCCACTAATTCTCTACTCCTCCAATCCCCACTCCCCACTCCCCATTCCCTATTTCCTAATCCCTATTTCCTAATCCCTATTCCCTAATCCCCAATCCCTATTCCCCACTCCTTTATCCTTTATAATACCCACATGGAATTTTTCTTTCCCGAAGACAAACTCGCCCGCGCTGTTCCCGAAGAAACAAGGATCAGCTCGCTTTCCGCCAAGCCATATCCCGATGGCTATCGTTTGCGAGTCAATATTGAAATTACACCCTTTCAAAAACGCCCTTACATTGAAGTCATACTCAACGACTCAAAGGGTGACGAAGTCGCATCCACCAGCATCGTCGAGCCGCTTTCGTGGAAACTCGAATTCACCATGCACATCCGCGGCGAACTCAAGAATCCATATACCCTCCATGCGCGCCTGTATTATCCTGATGGTCCCTCCGCTGAGCCTCTTTCTTATTCTTTTGATGTGGAAACACCTCCTCCTTCGACTGCTGCTCAGGCTTCGCCTCAGCCTGATTCTGATTAATTGACATTATCCATGCCTTTGCATTTCCCTGCTTTTTCCACCAGAATATTGCCTGTTCTAACTACTTCAGTACTCCTGCTCTTCGGCTGCTCGCAATCCACCCAGGCAGCCTCCGCGCCGCAGAATTCTCCTCAACCTGTTTTTGAATTCACCAGCACGCCTGCCTCCAACCGTTTAAATAAGGATGACAACACCCTTTTTCTCTCAATCGAAGAGAATGGGTACGCTCATCTTTTTACTCGCAGTGACCAGGTACAAAATTTACCATTAACCCGCATCACCGCTGGCGAGTGGAACGACATCGCGCCCGCCCTCAGTCCGGATCGCAGGGGGCTTGCCTTCGCCTCCGACCGCAATGGCTTTTGGGATTTGTACACTCTGGATTTGCAAACGGGGAACCTGACTCAGATCACCGACTCGCCTCAATATGACTCCGCTCCCTCATGGTCGCCGGATGGTCAATGGCTGGTTTTTGAAACCTACATCAATGACAATCTTGAAGTCTCGGTCGTGTCGGTCAATGACCGTACGCAGGAGATCATTCCCCTTACACAGCATCCCGCCTCCGATCATTCCCCTGCCTGGGCGCCGGATGGCAGGCATGTGGCCTTCATTTCCAACCGCGGCGGCGATAGTGACGTGTGGCTTGCCAGCCTCGACCTGGCCGGGGATGAGCGTTACCAGAATCTAAGCAACACCCCTTTTGCCTCTGAAAACCGCCCTCTTTGGAATTATGACGGCTCACAATTGCTATGGTCTTCCATATCTCAAACGGTGGGCTATAGCGGCTTATACATTTGGGATGCAGCCGATCCGAACCGCGCTGCGCGCTGGGTCGGCGATGGGGTCATGGGTGCATGGGATGAAACAGCTGAAAAGATCATCGCTGTCACCAGCGCCCCCAATAAATATTATCTTACTTCCTATGATGTACAAGGGAACTTATTGCTCTCTCCCACACCCTTAAGCGGGCCTGTGCGCGGACTCGCCTGGGGCATTGTTGAATTACCGAATCCCCTCCCGAATTCATTCGCGCAAGCGGCTGGATCTGCGCCCACAGCCTTGTGGTCACCCGTCATTACACCGGGACCTGATGTGCCAGGTCAACGCTGGTATCTTGTCCCGATTGAGGATGTGCAAGCGCCTTATCCGCAGCTGCATGATCTGGTGGATGAATCCTTTAATGCCTTACGCAATCGCATCATCCTTGAAACAGGCTGGGATGCGCTTGCGAGTTTGGAAAATGCCTTCGTTCCCTTAACGATCAACCTTGAACCCGGGCTGGAGGAGGATTGGCTGTACACCGGCCGCGCCTTTGCGATCAATTCCCTCATGGCAAACGCAGGCTGGCTGGTGACTTTACGTGAGGATATCGGCGCTCAGACCTATTGGCGTGTTTATATCCGCGCTGGGATTCAGGATGGCTCGCTCGGTGAGCCGATCCACAACGCGCCCTGGAATTTAAGTGCGCGCTACGAACTTGATCCGCGCACCTACGAGCAGGGCGGCGAATACGCGCCCGTGCCTTCCGGGTATTGGGTGGATGCCACTGCCCTCGCAGCTGCTTATAACTGGGAACGTCTGCCGGCCCTGCCCAACTGGCGCACCTATTACAACGGCGCACGCTTCACTGAATTTGCATTGACCAATGGCTTGAACTGGTACTCCGCCATGCAGGAACTATATCCCATTGAAGCGCTTGTCACTCCAACCCGCGTATTGGCGCCCACGCTTACGCCAACGCCTACGTCTACATCAACACCCACGCCGCGTCCCACCCGCACGCCGCGCATGACATTCACACCCTCGTCCACGCCTACGCCCTCCCCTGTGCCCACGCTTACACTTCCGCCATCCTTCACACCCACGCCAGCGACGGTGATTCCTTAAAGGACTCCCTCCGTCCTGAGCGGAGTGGCGCTGAAAGCGCCACGTAGTCGAAGGACAGATCCAAGTGAAAGCCCTAACTATAAATAATGAAATTCAAAAGAACGATTATTCCCGTTTTGTTGCTAACCCTCTCCGCCTGCTCGAGCGCATTAGGTGGATCAAGCCCAACGCCGGTAATTTTCGAAGAGGCAGACCAGCCTGATGCGGGGAGTGAAGCGGTCCTAACTCCTTCCCCCGCGCCGTTCCAGTTCAGTCTTCCCACACCCGGCGCGGAGCCGGTCTCGGCCTGGCGTCCTCCTTTATATCCAATTCCCTGGGCCGTGTCGCCTTATGACCATTTCTATTTTGCGCGCCCCATTGCCGCCGACCAGGTCAATTGGCCGATTCCAGATTATCGTTATGGCGGCGTGTTCTTCGGCCCGAACATCGTACATACCGGAGTGGATATTCCCACTCCCACTGGCACACCGATCATGGCGGCTGGTGCAGGGACCGTGGTTTGGGCAGGCTGGGGGCTGTTTTCCGAAACGCCATCGAATGAACAAGACCCTTACGGGCTGGCGGTTGCCATCCGCCATGATTTTGGTTACAACGACCAGCAGTTGTATACGATTTACGCGCACATGAGCAAAGTGGGCGCTGTCGTTGGACAGCATGTGGAAACCGGGGAAGTCATCGGCTTCGTCGGCTCAACCGGCGTAACCACTGGGCCGCATGTTCATTTTGAAGTGCGTTTTCCGCTGAATTCTTTCTTTTATACCTATAACCCGGAGTTATGGATCGCCCCGCCGCAAGGCTGGGGAGTTGTCGTGGGCCGTGTGATGGACACAAAAGGAAAGACCTTGCAGCGGGTGGAGTTGACCCTTCGTTCTGTGGAAACCCAAAAGGCTTATCTCGTAAAAACCTATAGTGACCAGGGCGCGATAAATCCTGACCCATATTACAACGAGAACCTTGTGCTGGGGGATTTACCCGCAGGAATATATAAGATAACGTTTCGTTATGAAGATAAGGAGCATCAAACCTGGGTGGAGATTTTCCCCGGGCAGGTTTCCTACTTCACATTCACCGGTATTAATGGCTTCAGCACAGACCGTCCTCCCGCGCCAACCCTGGATTTCCTGCCGTCCAACCTGCCATCCACTTCCACGCCTCTGCCTTAACTTTAAAACCTTCAACCTTCAACTTTTAACATCCCCACACCTTGACTTACTGAACATATGTGCTATACTCGCGCAACACATAACCGAATATTATTGGAGAACCAAATAATGGCTAAAAAACCTACCCGCTCAGCAGAAACCGCACAAACTCAAAATATGAATAATGCCAAACAAGCCGTGCTCGATAAAGCCGTTGGCGATATTTTAAAACGCTATGGCGATGGCTCGATCATGCGCCTCGGTGAAGCCCATGGGATGGTCACTGAAGTCATTCCCACTGGCTCACTCTCGCTTGATATTGCCCTCGGCATCGGCGGCATCCCACGCGGAAGAGTCATCGAAATCTATGGGCCTGAGTCATCAGGTAAAACCACGCTCTGCCAGCACATCGTCGCAGAGGCACAAAAGATGGGCGGCATCGCCGCCTTCATAGACATGGAACATGCGCTCGACCCCGGCTATGCCGCAAAGCTCGGCGTGGATATTGATAACCTGCTTGTCTCACAACCCGATACTGGTGAGCAAGCTCTTGAAATTGCAGAAACCCTCGTTCGCTCTGGCGCAGTGGATGTCGTGGTGATCGACTCCGTTGCCGCACTCGTGCCGCGTTCTGAAATCGAAGGCGATATGGGTGATGCGCAGATGGGTATGCAGGCCCGCCTCATGTCTCAGGCGCTTCGCAAACTTTCAGGTGCGATCAACCAGACCAAAACCTCTGTCATCTTCACCAATCAACTTCGCCAGAAGATTGGCGTGATGTTCGGCAATCCTGAAACCACCACCGGCGGACAAGCCCTCAAGTTCTACGCCTCTGTGCGTCTCGATGTGCGCCGTATTCAATCCATCAAGGTCGGCGAGGAAGTCATCGGCAACCGCACGCGAGTCAAAGTGGTCAAGAACAAAATGGCGCCTCCCTTCCGCACCGCCGAGTTTGACATCATGTTCAATGAAGGCATCTCAAAGGCTGGCGATGTGCTCGACCTGGCCACCAAGTTTGAAGTCCTCACCAAACGCGGCGCTTTCTTCTCTTATGGCGATATCCGCATCGGACAGGGGCGCGAGAACGCCAAGGATTATCTGCGCGGCAACCCGGATATGATGAACGAGATCGAAAGTATCATCCGTCAGAAAGCCCTCAGCGGCGAGATCGCTCTTCCGCTTGATATCGGCGGCGACGGCAGCGAGCCCATCGGCGCTCCTGAAGAAATATAAAAATGTAGGTCGGATTGCCAATCCGACCTACATTTTTTTTTGTGGTTTAATCAAGACATGCTTCGCCTCCCCCTCGGCCCCTGCCTGATTCTGTTCCCAATCATTTTCTTCGCTCAAGCATGCACGCCTCAACTCACATCCACACCTTTCCGGCCGCCGACCACATTGCCGCCCACTCAACCGCTCGCCACAACCACACCTGTGCCGGTGGCGCCATTGGCGCCATTCACCCCCCAACCCGCGCCGACCGCCCCTGCAACAGCCACAGTTGGACCCTGCATGAACGATCTCACCTTTGTGGATGACATTACCTACGATGACAACACCTCGGTTTTACCAGGTTCAAGTATTGACAAGCAATGGCTGGTGCAAAACAGCGGCACCTGCAACTGGGACTCATCCTATCGTTTGAGGTGGGTGGCAGGCAGTCCTCTCGGCGCGGCAGAAGAACAACTTCTCTACCCCGCCCGCGCAGGGACTCAAGCCAAGCTCCGGATCCACTTCACCGCGCCCGCCGAAGCAGGCTTCTTCGAAAGCGCCTGGCAAGCCGTTGACCCGAATGGGAATAGATTTGGTGAATTGATATTTATCAAGATTGTTGTTTCGCCATAATTTTCTTTTTCAGGGGCTTTGCCCTCCAAAGAGCAGGAAGGAAACCTCCCATGCCCTCACAAATCGAATTCCCGATCATCTTTGCAAGCCTCAAAGCCATTCTCCTCCCTTATTTATCGAAGCTGATTGTAAAAGTAGACACAACTGAAGGTTTCTCTCTCGATGGCCCGTATAGCCAGAAATGGAAAAAGGAACTTTTCTTTGGGGCCGCGCAAATCAAAAAGAATTATGTCTCTTTTTATCTCATGCCTGTTTACATGTACCCCGATCTTATGAAAAGCATCTCGCCTGAACTCAAAAAGCACATGCAGGGGAAATCCTGTTTCAATTTTAAGAAAATGGAACAATCCCTCTTCGATGAGTTAAGCCAGCTCACCCAGCAGGGATTTGAACGATTTATCAAAGAAGAGTATTCCTGAACCTGAGCGTGTCCCACTCTCATCGGGGCTTGTTCTGTGATTTTTGAGAGCCGTCTCATGTCTTGAAATCAGACATGATAAAATACGCATCACGATGGCGAAGCATTTGATTTTGGTGGCAGGCAATATCGGCGCAGGGAAGACCGCTCTGACGGAGCGCATTGGCGCCCGCCTCGGCTGGTGGACCGGGTTTGAGTCTGTAGCCGATAACCCATACCTTTCCGATTTTTACGGGGATATGCATGCCTGGTCTTTCCATTTGCAGATCTTCTTTTTAGGGCATCGCGCAGATCAATACCTCGCAGCCGCCCACGATGCGCGGTCCGCCATTCTCGACAGAAGTATATATGAAGACGCGCATATCTTTGCGCGTGCCCTGCATCACATGGGAAATCTGGGCGAGCGTGATTATCTGGCCTACCGCAGGTTGTTTGATGTGGTGGTGAATAGATTGCCGCACCCTGACCTGTTGATCTACCTCAAAGCGCCTGTAACGGTCTTGATGAATCGCATCCGCCAGCGCGCCCGCAATATTGAAACGGGCATTACGCCCGAGTATCTGGCCTTGTTGGATTCCTTTTACGAAGACTGGCTCGGTTCCTTCGACATTTGCCCCGTATTGACCGTTCAGACAGATAATCTTGATTACGTCAATCATCCCAGCCATCTTGACCTCGTTACCCAACGCATACACGATAAACTTGCCGGCAAAGAACTGCTTGACCTGACCGGAAGGCAAGCATAAATTTTGACCCATAACCTCATACAAGCTCAAGCCGCTGTTTTCGGCGGCGTTTCCAGTGCAAATCTTGCGCGCCGGGGACGGCGCAAGGAGCAAGCTGGACCTCCCAAACGGGAGGTCTTCGTTTATTTCAAAGCCTGTTCAAGATCTGCGATCAGGTCCTCCACATTTTCAATTCCAACTGAAAGTCTCACCAGCCCAGGATCTATCTCCAATGCCGAGCCAACCACAGATAAGTGCGTCATCGCGGCGGGAACTTCGATCAGCGATTCAACCCCGCCAAGCGATTCTGCCAGCATAAATATTTTTGTGGACTCCGCGGCTTTGGCAGCCGCGCTCCGCCCATCTTTCATCACGAACGAAATCATACCTCCGCCATTGAGCATTTGCCGCTTCGCGATCTGGACCTGTGGATGGCTCTCGTGAAATGGGTAGATCAGCCGTTTGACATTTTTCTGCTTCTCAAGAAATGCCACGATCTTTCCCGCGTTCTGGGCGTGCCTGTCCATGCGGATGGGAAGGGTCTTGATTCCGCGCAGGACGAGGAAAGCATCCATCGGCCCGATCACTGCGCCGATTGCATTTTGCAAATAAGCGAGTTTCTCACCGAGTTCTTTATCCTTCCCAATGATCGCGCCGCCGATCACATCCGAGTGGCCGCCGAGATATTTGGTCATCGAATGGACAACGAGGTCTGCGCCCAACTCAAGCGGGCGTTGGAGATAAGGCGTGGCGAATGTATTGTCCACGACAAGCAAAGGTTTGTTTGGATGGCTCTTCACGATTTGAGCGATTGCGCGAATATCACTTACAGCTAATAGAGGATTCGTAGGAGTCTCCAGCCACACAATTCGCGTGGAGGGGGTTAATGCCTCAGCCAGATTCTCCGGGTCGGTCGTGTCGGCAAATGTAAAGTCCAGGCCGAAGCGGCGTAGCACTTTGTCAAATAAACGGAAGGTGCCGCCGTAGACGTCATTGCCCGCCACAACATGGTCTCCGCTGGATAGCATCCGCAGAACCGTATCCGTTGCTGCCATGCCAGATGCGAAGGCTAAACCGAAAGTCCCGCTTTCCAATTCTGCGAGACAATCCTGCAAAGCCTTGCGCGTGGGGTTAAGCGTGCGCGAATATTCATATCCCTGGCGCGGCCTGCCAATACCATCCTGCATGTATGTGGACGTGAGATACACGGGCGTCATCACCGCGCCGTTGTTTGGGTCGGGTTCCTGTCCTGCGTGAATGGCGAGCGTTTCAAATTTCATTTATGCTCCTATTGTTTTGATAAATGGGCGTTGTTCCATGTGTATTCCATTTGATGCGCGGTCCTTACCGCAAGGTCTTTGCCTGCCAATTTTGCGACGAGGTGTAAAGCCATTTCAATACCCGCAGAAATACCCGCCGACGTAACAACGTTGCCGTTATCCACCCATGGCGTATTTTCTCTGACATCCAGCGCAGGGAACATGGCACGCAGGTCGGGGATGTCTTCCCAATGCGTAGTACAGGGTTTATCTTGCAATACGCCCGCCTTTGCAAGCAGGAACGCGCCTGTGCATACGGATGTGGTGAGTATTGTTTGCTGTGATATTTTTGAAATCCATTCGATCACGTTTGGCTTATCAAGTTCAAGAGTATGAACTCCGCCAGGCACAATAAGCACCTCTATAGCGGGATGTTTTTGGATGGTGAAATGCGGCTGTACGTTAAAATTTGCGCGGGCGCGAGCGAGACCTTCCTGCTCAGCGATCAAAAATACATCGAAAAGTTTTGGTGTGTTTGGTTCCTGACGCGCTTTCACGCGCGCCGCTGTTGTAAAGACCTCGAAGGGTCCTGCAAAATCCAACACTTCCACTTCGTCGTAGACGTAAATTCCAACATTCATGCTGCGTCCTTATAAGAGTAATATTCAAACCAACATTATAAACGAGGTAATATGACAAAAACTTTATTGGCAGTCCTGGCACACCCTGATGATGAGTCCTTTGGCCTGGGCGGCACACTGGCTTTGTATGCCAGCAAAGGCTATGATACCTATTATGTTTGCGCGACGCGCGGCGAAGCCGGCACAGTGGATGAGAAGCATTTGCAAGGCTTCAAGGACACCGCCGAGATGCGCACCGATGAACTCATGCGCGCCGCAAAAGAACTTGGTTTGAAGGAAGTTTTTTTTCTTGGCTATCGCGACTCAGGTATGCCCGGCATGGATGCGAACCGGCATCCCGACGCCCAGGTCAATGCTCCGATCGAAGAAGTGGCGGGACGCATTGTGAAATACATCCGCGACCTCAAGCCTGATGTGGTTATTACGTTTGACCCGATCGGCGGATATAAACATCCTGACCATATTCATGTTCACAAGGCAACTGTACTCGCTTTTGCGAAAGCAGATGACGCCTCTTTTCACCCCGAAGCTGGCCTGCCTTTCAAACCGAAAGCGCTTTACTTTCAGGTTTTTCCACGATCGTTCCTAAAGTGGATGACGCGTTTGATGCCGTTGTTTGGAAAGGACCCAACAAAATTTGGGCGTAATGGTGACATCAACCTGAAAGAATTGGCCGAAGTGGATTTCCCAGTACATGTGCGTTTGGACATTCGCTCAGTTGCGGATGTCAAGCGCAAGGCGGGCGCGCAACATGCCTCACAGGGAGGGATACAAATGCGGCGCGGGCTGATGGGATTAATTTCGCGCGTTTTTGGTGAGAAGGAAGATTATATGCGCGCCTATCCGCCAGTGGATAAAGGATTCAAAAGAGAAAATGACCTTTTTATAGGCTAGTGACACCATTGATACCCTTATAGGTGTATCGCCTGTGAAAAAATCCTGACATATCTGGCACTTGACATTATAGAACCCATGTTCTACAATCAGACTATTGTTATCCACTTTATCAAAAGGAGAATGCTATGTCCAAGCGAAATGTTGTTCATGTCGAGATTCCTGCCGCGAACGTGGAAGGCGCGGGAAAATTTTACGAAGCCTTGTTCGGCTGGAAACTTCAACACATGCCCGAAATGAATTACACCATGTGGGAAGCAGAAGATCATACGGGCGGTGGTTTCACTGAGGTGTCGGCTGAAAACCCTGCCGGACAGGTGCTGGTTTATATTGCCAGTGATGACATTGAAGCGGATTTGAAGAAGGTTGAAAAACTTGGCGGCAAGGTGCTTCGTCCGAAGACTGAGATAATTGGTATGGGATGGTTTGGCATCTTTCAAGACCCAACTGGAAATGTGTTGGCTTTGTATACAAGCATGAACCCTGAGAATAATTAGAGCCTGTATGCAAAATCAACACAGCTATGTCATGCTGAGGAGCGGAGCGACGAAGAATCTCTCCTTAGCCCGAATTCACCCGATTTAGGGCAAAACGAGACCCTTCGCTCGCCCCTTCACTTCGTTCAGGGCTTCGGTTCAGGGTGACACAAATTTAATTTGCATACACACTCTAGGTGGACAATGGCTTCGGATGAGTTTATTCAAGCGATCAATCCCGACCCGACGAAGCAGGGCGTGCGCATTGAGAAAATCGAATATGACATTGTGCGGGATGCAATTCTTGAGAACTTGCGTGCCTTCGGTCCAATGAAATTTACACAGCTTGGCAACCTGCTGGAAGATCAGTTGCAAAAGAATTTTGACGGCTCGGTGATGTGGTATTTCACGACCGTGAAGTTGGATATGGAGGCGCGCGGCCAGATCCGCCGCGCGCCAAAGTCCAAGCCCCAGTTGATTGAGATTGCATAAGGCAGATTAAATCAGAGATGCAAATGCATCTTTTATTATTGTACAGGATTGCTTGACGCATATATATCGCGGTGGTATCCTTGCCCGCAATGTTCAAACCGTTCACACTTGAAAATAACACTAACGATAATAATACTGTCACTCCTTCGGTGACGGGATGTTGGTGGTTGTCAGGTGAACAGCAACAAGTTCATACTCGCTAGGTACACCAACCGCCCCGACATCGGGGCGATTTTCTTAATCCAATCAATCAGGTGATAAGCACCCAAGGAGTCATCATGATTTCAAACACCACCCCCGTCCTTGCCATTGACGAAAAGAACCTCATCCCTGTCAGCGACCACCTCAAGCAAATGGCGGACATCCCGCCTTCGCGCATGTTCCTCATCAACAAGTCATTGAAGGTCTACGTGGAAAAGAATCCTGGCGCGAAAATCTTCGACGCGTCACAAGGTGACGGCGGCGCGTCCCTGCCTGGTGTGCCCAAGGCGATTCTTGAACGTGCTTCACAACTTCAGATTGAACATGGTACGGCTTACGATATGCCATTCGGCACGGATGCATACCGCAAAGCCGTGATCGAGCAATATTGGAAACTGGATTCAACCTCAGGCTGGGGACCCGCCAACGTTCTCGGCACCGCAGGCGGACGTGATGCCCTGGTCAAAGCCTATCAAGCGATGATGGCTCTTGGTCATGGACGCCAGGGCGACCTCATCATGGTCTCGCGCATTCCGTGGATTTCGTATAACTGGGGACCATATGGAGTCGGTGCAAATGTCCTATGGGCACCAGGCGACCCCGCGCAGGGCTGGGCATATTCCGAAGATGCGATTCGCGAGAGCGTGAGGTTCGCCGAATCGAAAGGGCGCAAGATCGCGGGTCTCGTCATCACCAATCCCGATAATCCCACAGGCTTGACCATCGCGGTCGAGAAACAAGTCTCACTCGCCAAAGCCGCCTTGGAAGCGGGTGTGGCATTCGTCCTCTTCGATTGGATGTATCACTACGTCACCGACGAATCGCCCATGGACTTGAACTCCTTTCTCAAGTTCTTCACCCCCGAAGAACGCAAGCGCATCATGTTCCTGGATGGCATCACCAAATCGCTCGGCGGTTCCAATATCCGCAACTGTCACTTGATCGCGGACGAAGCCGTCATCAAGTTCATCACCGCACGCGCTTCTCACACCGTCATGCCGTCATTCTTCTCGCTGGCGGTTGCCATGGCAGCCTACGAAATGGGATTTGCCGAAGCCGCCAAGTCCATCATCGAACCGACTAACGCCAGTCGCGTGGTATTGAAAGACTTGCTTCTGCGAAATGAATTCCAACACATCATCGGCAAGGGATATTACGCCTTCATCAATGTCGCGGAATATCTCAAACCCAAAGGCTGGACTGACACCGAACCACTCGGAGGATATCTCGCCGAAAATCACGGAGTCGCGGTTGTCCCTGGCGCATTCTTCTCGCCCTTCGGCGGCGAATGGATCCGCTTCTCCTACGCCACACCCGTCGAACGGACCGAGGGCGCGTTTGGGAGGTTGATGGAAGGGTTGGAGTCGCTGAAACGATGAACGAGCGGGGCTAAAGCCGCCTGCTCAGCGCATGGAAGCCCTGCGGGCTGACACTCGCAGCCAACACTCGGAGTCGGTTTCAACCGACTTTCATGAACTGAGGCAGGGCTTTAGCCCGCCGAATCAAAGAAAGGAAGTTCCTCATGACCTACTGGCGACTCCACTATCACATCATTTGGGCAATGCATGAACGCCAACCCATCCTCACGCCCGAACGCGAGAAGATGTTTTACGGTGTGTTGTACAGAAAAGCCGAAGAATTGGGATTGAAAATTCATGCTGGCGGTAATGTTGAAGACCATGCTCATATTGTTCTTTCCATTCCGCCTGTGCTTGCCGTTGCAGAATGTGTTCGCCAGATAAAAGGCGCAAGTGCATATGCGATTAATCGTATGCCTGGCAGTGATGGTCAGTTCAAATGGCAAGGAGGTTATGGTGCCTTGAGCGTCGGTGAACGCTCATTGGAAACGGTCATGGAATATGCCGCAAAACAAAAAGAGCATCACCTCGAGAACAAACTTATTGCGGTTTATGAGAGAATTGATGAAGATGAAGACTGAAATGGAGATGCTTTTGCCAATCGCATTGAGCGAGGCTAAAACCGCCGCTCAGAACATGGAAGCCTCTTCAAGGCTGGCATAACCGAGTCCGCTTCAGCGGACTTCCACGAACTGAGGCAGGGCTTTAGCCCGCCAACCCCGAAGGCGCGTTCAAGAGGTTGATGGAAGGATTGGAGAGTTTGAAGAAGCAGATGGAGGAAAGAAGAAAGAGGAAAGAATTTTTATCTTTCCTTTTCTTGGTTGAATAAAACTTGTGCTAAGTTATTCGATGAAGGATAAAACAGCCGCTAAAACTTGTGGAATATCCGTTGGAGGATTTTCTTTTATTTTTTCTCCAACGTGTAAATGATCTGGGTGTGTCTCGATTTCAGGATGATGTGGCGCGTTGCCCCACCTTGCGATCATTTTGTTGTCGGATGTTTGAAGATGGAAACGATATTTCAAACGCTTGAATTCTGGTTCTGTAACAACATACTCTGCGATATGAAGTTCAAACCCACCATTAAGTGTAAGGACCCTTCGAATGTAGCATTCCTCCTCCGAGACTTCATCAAGGAAATGTCAGATTGAATGAAATGAGACGCGGCAAGGATCGCCGCCCGCACAGAGGCATGATACTCGCGGGATTTCACACAGAGACTCCAGAAAGGATTTCGTAGCGTTCACGCCACAATTTCAACCCGCGTGCGGCGGCGTACCAGTCAAAATAGTCCTGTTCATCGCCAAGCGTGCCAGCGTCAAACTGCTCTACAAATTTTTCCGATGTTAGTTTGTATTTTTTCTCGAACTTTTCACAAGATCCCCGAATAGTGTTCAAAGCGTTGCTGTGCGTGCGACGCGGCGCTGCTTAAAGCAAAAGACACCGCATTGCGGATACTGCCTCTTTCATAACGTGATTTATCTGTTTTCACTGTTAGGTTCATAACACACCTCTATGACACAAATTTTAGCACAATCTGTTTCTTTCTTCTTTTCCTCCTTCATTTCCTCGTACTTCATGCTCCACGCAACAGGACCCTCCCATGCCTCAAAAATTCGCCGATAAATACATGCTCGCCCTCGAACAAGCCATCAAGGAAAAACCTCAAGGCGGACTCAACGGCTTCGAGCAGGAATGGAATCTGCTGGATGAAGAACTGCGTCCCTTGCTCACTGTGGGAGCGGGACCCAGCCAACATTCCTTCGTGGATTATCTGCGCGCGGAATGTGTCCCGCCGTGGCAGGCACAATTCAGCCAACTCGAAGTCTTTCACTGGATGATCGAGTGGGCGACGCGCCCATATTACACTCCGCGCGGAACAATCTATGAAGCACGCCTTATGGAAGCTTCGCTCATCAACGCGCTCCATCGTGCGGGAGTCAACTTTGGCGAGCGCCTGCATTATTGGCATGGTAATCTTTTGTTCCTCACCGCCATTGGACATGATTCGATTCCGGGGAATTGGTCCATTGCCAAACGCCGCTATCTCGAAAAATGCGTTGACCTCTACGGCGACACGCTTGCGACTGCGGGCATTCACACCAACATGTCGCTGCCCGATCCGCTTTTTGCATGGGACTTCATGCATCTCTCTGCAACTGAGCGTGGCGACCAACATCTCGACGAATTCAAGTCAGAGTTCTACATCACTGCCGCGCGCCTCTTGCGCGCCTTCGCGTCGCTTTTCGTGGCGACCACTGCGTCCACGCCGATGCAGGCTCAGGTCCGCGGAGGACGCGCTGTGGTCGCCCTCACTGAATTTGATTCGGTACGCAACCTCACGTTCCCGAATCCGCCCGCCATCGACCTGCCTGACCTTTATCGTTCCTATAACGATTATTTGCAAATCTCCTACGACCTCGTGCGCCGCGGCGTCCGCTTTGGGAATAACAACTGGACTCCGATCCGCGCCCGCAGTTTTGCCGAACCCGTCGAGCGGATCATCTCCACGACAAGCGACCAGCTCGCCTCTCTCTACGCCCGCGGCTTGTTTGCCGTTGGCGAGGCGACTCCACCCGAGGAGATGGCTCTGCAAATCGAAAAGCAGAATCTGATGGCGCGTATCAATCTGCCGATGGGACGTGTGGAAGTCCGCATTGATGAAGGTGGTCACAGCCTCGACCTGGATATCGCCAACCTGACCTTCAAACACCTCCTGCTTCTTCGCATCTACTCCGACCCAAAATTTTCGCGCGGCTTTCGATACGATCGTGAGGACATCACCCGCGCCCGCGCCAACGAAAACCTCGCCGCCAAACACGGTTTGCGCGCTGAAATAGAAAATCCGCTGACAGGCAAACCGATTTCGATGCGCGATTTCCTCAAGTGGACTCTCAACGAAGTCAAGCCATTGGCTGAAGCCTTGTACCTGTGGAACGATTTGAATCCGCTCGTCGAACTGTCCGAAGGCGGACGTAATACCTCCGAAAAAATCCGTGCCCGCCTGCACACTTCACGGGAACTCAGCGAAAACGGCGAAGTCCCGTTGAGTGTGTTGAAAGAATTGTTCTATGAGCGTGAAGCGCAAGTGAAATCAGATGCCGAACGCATCGCATCTGACTACAGTTCACTCGGCAGTGACTCAACCAAAATCGCCGAATTCATCCAACGCAGTCGCGATGTTGTCTGCCAGACTCCGACCGCTCCGATTCGCTTCCGCCCGCGCGCTCAGGCTGTGATCGAAGTTTCCTATCCCGATAAAACATCTGAAATTCTTGACCTTGCCCAACAACTGATTCGCATTCCCTCCGTCACCGCCTGCCCTGATGAACGATTGGATGAAGTCCATCGCGCCGGTTCATTTATTGACGACTACCTCCGCAATGCCGACTTGGATGTGAAGTTCTTTGATGGCAAGTATCCTGCCATTTATGCAAGCTTTCCTGGGTCAAAGGTCGAAGGTCAAAAGTCGCCGATATTATTGACAGGTCACTTCGATGTTGTTGAGCCTGAACCTGACGACTCACAATTCACCCCGCGCATCGAAGGCGATTACCTGTGGGGACGTGGCTCAGCGGACATGAAGACCGTCATCGCAACCTATCTTGTTTGGATGAAAGACACGCTGAAATCGGGAAAACTATTTCCCAATATTGCCTTGATGCTTGTCGGCAACGAAGAAAACGGCGAAGCCGAAGCTTGGGGAACGCCTCACGTATTGAAGGAATTGGATTTGAAATCATCCCTCTTCATCGCAGGCGAGCGGACGGGTGAAAAAGGGGACGAACTCTTCGGCGAGATCTGTGTGGAGAATCGCGGCGTGATGCGTTTCGACGTGATCGCGCGCGGGGAAAAAGGACACTCAGGAATCACAGGTACAGGTGACCTGAGTGAAAGACTCATCGCGGCGCGTTCTGCGTTGAATGAAATCTTCGCCAAATGCCTCACGCTCAAATCTGCGGACGGATGGCAATCGCAGGCGAAGTTTCCGTTCATCAATGTCGGCACGCCGGGTGTATATAACGTCACAGCAGGGGAGGGGATTCTTGGCGTGGAAATTCGTCCGATCCCTCAAGATAATGTCCTTGGTCTGCGGTCTACGGTCGAAGCCTATTGCGCGGTGAGCGAACTGGAAGTTCGCTTTACGGTGATGGAAAACGGCGTTGCCTGCGACCCGAATAATCCAGCGTTGAAAGTGCTGATCGAAGCGGTCAAGCAGGCGTCACTCGCGCTGAGCGGAGGCGCAGTCGAAGCAGGCGAACCGAGAATCGGTAAAAAACACCCCGGCACCAGCGCAAGATTCGCTCCAGGCGGACAAGCCGTCGTGTGGGGGCAATCAGGTTTGGGTC
>Ga0082335_1002635_pt1 | contig 32873 bp, 33 predicted proteins | sample Subgrocontami58m_FD_72375 | JGI IMG/M metagenome (GOLD analysis project Ga0082335, IMG submission 72375) | Subsurface groundwater microbial communities from S. Glens Falls, New York, USA - GMW37 contaminated, 5.8 m (SPADES assembly) (version 2) ... | reverse complement strand
CGGCAACTTTCGCTAAATTACAATCAGGGCTTTGCCAGCCTCGCGTCTAGGCGGGCAGCACTCTGCGCGCCCCCACCCGCGCAGAGCCAATCTTCGCAGGATTTCAAAAAATCCCGATCTGTGGACAAGACAGGACTCGAACCTGTGACCTGTCGCGTGTAAGGCGACCGCTCTAACCAACTGAGCTACTTGTCCAAATGTGGAACATAATAATTCTTTCAGAATTAAACGTTCCAACAGCGTTGAACGTAATTCGCGGAGCGAAAACGTTCTTACGCTGTGCGGACGAGAGGAGTTGAACCTCCACACCCTTTCGGGCATAGCCACCTCAAGGCTACGTGTATACCGTTTCACCACGTCCGCATGGTTTACCCTGAACCAGTCGAAGGGTGCCGAGGAGAGGATTTGAACCTCCACGAGCTTGCGCTCATAGCCTTCTGAGGGCTACGTGTATACCGTTTCACCACCTCGGCTTAAATAAATTCTTCTTCATCCATCTACGCCCTGCAGCTGACTTAAAATACTTTTCTCTTTTTATAGCATCTAATTCTGAAGTGTGACTTTCATTATACAAAATAATCCAAGGTCTGTATCTTTTTGAAAAAGTATTTCTACCCTCATTATGCTCTTCTACTCTTCTCACTAAATTATTAGTATGCCCTACATATGTTTTTTTCGAAATCTTACTTAATAATAAGTAGGTTACATAACTCATTTTTGCGTTTCACCCGCCTCGACTTCGCCTAGGCTCTGCCGAGGCGAGGCGGGCCACCTCGGCTCTTTTCAGCAAACATATTTTATCATTTTTTCTGGTATAATGTTGGCTAAATGATCTACAAACAAAAAATAGTTACTTTTGGCGGAGGGACAGGGCATTTTTCGCTGCTGCGCGGTCTGGTTGAACTAAATCAGCCTGAACTAATCAGCGCTGTTGTTGGCACTTGGGATTCAGGAGGTTCATCCGGCAAACTACGGACAGAACTGGGCATTTTACCGCCCGGAGATATCAGACAATGTTTATTGGCTCTAATGGAAGATCCAATGCAGCAACAAGTGGCCCAGAAATTGTTTGATGATAGGCTTTCAGATGTGAGTGGGCCTTTGAAGGGCCACAGTTTTGGCAACCTGATCGCAGCCAGACTGGAAAGAATCTACAAAGGGGCAGACCGTGCTACAGATGCGGAAAGGCAGCTTTTTAGGATCAGAGCCAAAGTTTTACCTGTTTGTTTATCTGAACTAAATTTAATTGCCAAACTGGAAACAGGCGAAGAAATAGAAGGCGAAACCAACATTGATTTAAGGGGAGCAAATAAAGACTACAATCCAAAACACAAAATAATGAGAATTTATTTTGACTCCAATCCGGATCCAAATCCGGAGGTAATCAAAGCCATCAAAGAGGCGGACAAGATTATTTTCTCATCAGGCGACCTTTACACTTCTTTGCTGCCTCATCTTTTGATAAACAACATCCGCGATGCCATATCAGCCTCAAAAGCTAAAGTGATCCTGGTTTTGAATTTAATGACCAAAAAAGGAGAAACAGATTCATTCAAGGCCTCTGATTATTTGAAAGTGTTTATAAAATATTTGGAAGATAAAAACAGAATAAATTATGCTATTGGAAACACAAATGGTTTAACAAGAGAGATTTTAAGAGTATATAAAAAAGACGGGCAGGAACCTGTGGAAATTGATGAAGATGTTTGCGTAAAAGTTTCACCCAAACTTAAAATAATTAAATCTCCTTTGGCTGTTTATTACATCCGTGAACATCTTCTCCGCCACGACTGCGAAAAACTAGCCCAAACCATCCTCCAACTTGACAACAGATAAAAAATAAGTTTATTATTTTCAAGACAGATTTAGCAGATGGACATAAAACCTACCCTGGTGGTTGCGTGGTTTGGCGCAATCTTCATATCTTTAGTATTTAGTCTTTTTTTATTCGTTTATTTGTCAACCGACAAAATTATACCTTCTCAAAATCAAAATTTTAAACTGTACTCTGCTTTGCCAGTCAGCAATAATCAGATTTTCCAACAGGTTGATTATCTTGATGGCAGGTCTATCCTTGTTAGAAACCTTTTTAGAAAATACAATTCCCCTCTTCAAGACTTAAATATACAATTTATCGAAGTGGCTGATAAATACGGATTGGATTTTCGTCTGCTTCCTGCCATAGCCATGCAGGAATCATTGGGAGGCAAAAAAGTAATTCAGGATTCTTATAATCCTTTTGGGTATGGCATTTATGGCAATCTGGTTATCAAATTTGCTTCATGGGAGGAAGCTGTGGAAAAAGTGGGCAAGGCGCTCAAAGAGAATTATTTAAGTCAGGGCTTAAATACTCCGGATAAAATCATGGCCAAATATACTCCTCCATCCCTCTTAAGCGGAGGAACATGGGCCAAAGGCGTTAAATCCTTCATGCAGGAACTGCACTAAATTTGACTTTAAGCAAAAAATCTGCTATACTACGGGCTTCCCTGTACTATCTGGTACAGGGTTTTTTAATGTTATGAACAAAATTTTACTGTTCGTTTTCTCCATTTTAATATCTCTTACTTTTTCAAACACAAAAGCACTGGCAATCGTACCTGCGCAAAAACCTGTATTTGAAAATATAGAGGCTAGTCAGCTTGATAAAGAAGCCAGGGTCCTGGCTGAATATTTTGCTTTGCATAATTCTCCTTTGGAATCTCATGCCCAGGATTTTATTGATGCAGCCAAAAAATATGATTTGGATTGGAAACTGGTAGCTGCTATTTCCGGAGTAGAATCTACTTTTGGTAAATTTATCCCCGGAGGGTATAATGCTTGGGGTTGGGGAGTTTATGGCACACAGGCTATCTATTTTGATTCTTGGAGAGAGGGCATTTTTACTGTTTCCAAAGGTCTTAGGGAAAATTATTTAAACAAGGGCCTTATTGATCCATATCAAATGAATAGATCCTACGCTGCCTCTCCTGTTTGGGGTAGTAAAGTTACTTATTTTATGAATGATCTGGATAGCTTTTCTCAAAAGATTCTTAAGAAAAACGAGTTTGTGGATATTAATATTCCTGCTGTTAAAATAGCAGCTGTTTCAGGACAGCTTAATTTAAGGTAAAATGCCTCATATGCGGTTATTACTGGCAATCCTAGTTGGTAAAATTATTGCTAAACTAACCAGATTTTTCCATATTGGCGGCGGTTCGGCTGCGCCGGGGCTATTCGCTCTGCGTATTGATCCTCAACTTGTTGAAAAATTAGTTAAAAAGATTCCCACAAATATAGTTATTACAGGTACCAACGGCAAAACCACCACTGCCAGAATGCTGGCTCATTTGGCCAAAGAAGCAGGCATAAAAGTTATTAGAAATCATACAGGATCGAATATGGAGCGAGGTATCGCCTCTGCTCTAATTTCCCACTATACACTATACCCTATACCCTTAGGCGAAGCCGCAAGCTCCGCTTATACCCTAGGCGTATGGGAACTGGATGAGGCAGCTTTCAACTCTGTTGCACCAAAATTAAAGCCTGATATTATTGTTTTCTTAAATGTCTCCAGAGATCAATTAGATAGGTATGGAGAGGTGGATAAAGTAGTTAACCAATGGTCTGAAACTTTATCCAAACTTAATCCAAAAACTACTATTTTGATAAACGCGGATGAGCCTGATTTAGCTAAACTAAAAGATCATTTTAAAGGTAAAGTCAAGGGATTTGGAAAAAAGGATCTTAAAAATGTTAAATTAAATGGATTAAACGGCTCGGTTTTTGATATCACTATACACTATACACTATACACTATACACTTACCTCTTCCGGGCATGTATCATATTTATGATACCCTGGCAGCCATAACTTGCGCTTATCATCTAGATTTACCAGTACATCCTGAAATTTTCAAAGATTTTTCTCCTGCATTTGGTAGAGTGGAAAAATTAGACTTTGGATATATTTTTCTGATTAAAAATCCCGCGGGAGCTACTCAAGTCTTTGAAACCATTGCTCCCCAAATTAAACCTTCTGACCGGCTGCTTTTAGCTCTCAATGACAATCTGGCAGACGGAACTGATGTTTCCTGGATCTGGGACGCTGATTTTGAACAATTGAAAATTGAAAATTTAAAATTGAAAATTGTTTGCTCTGGTTCCAGAGCAAATGATCTGGCAGTCAGGCTCAAATATGCCGGTTTTGATCCCAAAGCTATTCTTATTGAACCAAACCTGAAAAAGGCTCTGCAGCAGGCTAGAGAGAGCCTAAAAGGCAAGTTATTTATTCTGCCTACATATACTGCCATGCTGCAGTTGCAGCGGATTTTGGCCAGATCAGGCCATAAAAAATATTATTGGGAGGAATCATGAAACTAATTATTGGCTATCTTTATGGGGATTTAATGAATATTTATGGGGACACGGGCAATATTATTGCCTTAAAAAAGCGTGCCGAGTGGAGGGGGATTGAGGTTAAGTTAAAAGTTAAAAGTTTAAAGTCAAAAATTACAAAAGGGGAGTGTGATATTTTCTTTTTTGGAGGAGGTCAAGACCAGCAGCAAAGTCTAGTAGCTAGTGACTTAGAGTCTAGTGGAAAAGGTGAAATAATTAAGAAAGAGATGGAAAAAGGAATACCGCTTCTTGCTATTTGCGGAGGATACCAGTTACTTGGTGATTATTATCAACCGCATAAGGGCCCAAAATTACAAGGAGTAGGACTATTCCCGGCTTATACTGTAGCAGGAGACACAAGAATGATAGGAAATATAATAATTGAGTCTCAATTTGGTAAGCTGGTTGGATTTGAGAATCATTCTGGAAGGACTTATCTTAAAAAAGAAGGCCAACCCTTGGGCAAAGTAATCAAGGGTTTTGGTAATAATGGGGAAGACAATACAGAAGGCTGTGTTTACAAAAATGCCATTGGCTGTTATATGCATGGATCACTCCTTCCCAAAAATCCAGAGTTGGCAGATTGGCTGCTGGAAAAGGCTTTAAAAATTAACCTTAAGCCTCTTGATGATACTTTGGAAATCCAAGCTCAACAAGCAGCTATCAAAAAATTCTGTTAAAATATTGTCAAGCCGGGATGGTGAAATGGCAGACACGCAGGATTTAGGATCCTGTGCCAGAAATGGCGTGAAGGTTCAAATCCTTTTCCCGGCACACAATATCTTGTACCCCCCCTTGACATCCGGACATAAAGTAGTAAAATATCGTTTAAACTATGGGCAATCAAAGCGGAACACCGGAAAATATCGTTTCTTTTCCAACCCTGGAGACGGGACAGGCAAAATCAGCCGGTTTCGGAGGCGCAATAATCAACTTTCAAAACCCTAATCTTGGGAAACCAGAACCAGTAGGAATAAGCCCAACAAATATCATCGAAGGATTACTTACTGATCCTGAAGCTAAAACTGAAATTAAGGATCTTTCGAAAGCAGAAATAAGAGCGGGGATGTTACATATGGCTCTTCATCCTGCAGAAAAAGCCGCATAGGTGTATAATATACATCTATGAACACTCGCAGGAATATTTTGGGGGGAATTCTTGGCTCATTTGAAGATGATTTTGAGAGAGAAACTTCAGGCAATGGAATCTTTGAAGCAATTGTCAGCCTAGGCCAAGAAGTAACAAGAGTAGAAAAATTTCCCTCCAGAGGCTCAATTGAATTTAATAAAAAACAGGCGGAGACAGACAGGAAAAAAGCCTTTTATCAGGCTTTGAAAGAAGATCAGGAGAGAGCCCAAAAAGCCAAGGATAAATTACTTTTTGAGGAAGAAATGGATGATATTGTTACTAATTTACCAACAGAGCAAAAAAATAGATTACTGCACTACCAGACCAATTATAGAGACAGAAGCGTTTATCAGCGGGCTGAACTCCGGAAAAAACTAATTGAGGAGCAAAAAAAGTCAGAAAAGCAGGAAAAAGCTGCTTCCATCCCAAGTCCGGCCAAGCAACCAAGTGCTATGGAAGGCATGTTTGAAGGCAGAAGCGGCACCCAGGGCGGCGGTACAGCCAATCTTTCTGCCCAAGCTGTGGGTTAATTTTGGGCGGTTAGCTCAGCTGGTAGAGCGTCCGATTGACGTTCGGAAGGTTCACAGGTTCAAATCCTGTACCGCCCACACAATATTGACGGACTTATTCCTATTGAAGAGTTCAAAGAACACTTCCATCTCAAGAAACTCCCTGGAGAAAAGAGCGGAAACTATTATACTCTCGGGGGATTTGCAATGTACAAACTGGGTTCTATCCCTACCCTAGGCGATAACTTTGAATTGGAAGACTTTTGTTTCGAGATTATGGATATGGATGAAAATAGGGTTGATAAAGTATTGCTCACCCCTCTTAATAAGAAAAGTGCTTAGGACTATAGTTTCACTGTGCTATACTTATTTTTATGCATTTTGATTTGGCTTCTTTGATCCAAGCAGTTGGGTATTTGGGAGTTTTTGCCATAGTTTTTTTAGAATCCGGTCTTTTGATCGGTTTTTTCTTTCCCGGGGACTCCCTTCTGTTTACAGCCGGATTTTTAGCTTCCCAGGGGTATTTTGACATTAAAATCTTAATTGTCGGGTGTTTTATTGCCGCAGTTGCGGGTGACAGCATTGGCTATTACATTGGTGTAAAACTGGGACCTAGAATTTTTACCAGAGAGAATTCAATTTTCTTCCACAAAAAACATTTGGAAAGAGCCCAAAGATTTTATGATAAACACGGAGGTAAAACTATCATTTTGGCAAGGTTTATTCCGGTTATCCGCGCTTTTGCCCCGGTTGTTGCGGGTGTAGGAAAAATGGATTACAAAAAGTTTCTAATTTTTAATTTAGTTGGCGGGGTGCTTTGGGCAATTGGGGTAACTTTGGCAGGATATTACTTAGGCAGCCTGATCCCGGATATTGATAAATATCTCCTGCCAATTGTTGGACTTATTGTTATTGCTTCTGTATTGCCTGTTTTTCACCACATTTTAGTTGACGGGGAAATCAGAGCGAGTATTATCAGAAAGCTTAAAAGAAAATAGTCGGAAAATATGAATAAGGCAAGACTCTTTTTTATCACTTTGGTAATTTCCAAAGACCTGCCTGCCGGCAGGCAGGATATTAAAGCAGGCGTGATTTGGGCGGGAGTGGTTGGTTCTTATGCTGATTTAGTCAATAATTGGAGACGGCCAAACTGGACACCAAGGGCCACACCGCATTGGGCAACCTCATGGAGGCAAAATCTTATTGACCAGTATGGCACTCCGGAACAAAATCCCCAATTTTGGAACTCAATCTCGGCAAAATCTTATGTTAAAGACATTTCTGGACCTATTCAACTACATCACGCAAAAGACGACTCTCACGTTCCTTTCAATTTCTCAGAGAAATTAAACAGCCAACTTCAAGAGGCCGTCAAACTTGTTGAGTTCTATCCTTATGAGAATGATGACCATAACTTAACTAATAGTTTTGGTACTGCTATGGGTCGTTCGGTTGAATTTTTTGACAAATATCTGAAGAGGTAATTACTAAATAGTGTTTATATCTAGAAAAAGAACCAGTAAACTAGCCAAGCAATTGCAAAGTAAATAGCTAGAAAAATTGTTAAACTACCAATAAACCTAAATTTATTTCTTTTGAGACTAATGAACGACAATATTATCCCTGTTACTTCAATTACATAAGAGTTGCTAAAACCGAGCCAATACCAACTTGGTATGTTCGATTGATTTGATTTAACTAAAATAGTTGTGATCATATTTTTTACACCTAAGTCTTGAGTAATATCCCTCAATAAATGGAAGGAGAAGAATAAAAGAACTCCATATAACCAATATCTCTGCCAAGATTTCACATATTAATTATAGCAAAGTTCTATTATTTAGTTCCCGCTAATATTTGCCCCAAATAGTTTTTAAAGATTCTTCTTGGGCTAGGTGAAAATTTTTATATCTTACCACCAGCAATACTGATGGCAGAGGAAATCCCGGCGAAGACGACGATAAGATAATTCAAGTTAATGAGTTATACTAAAAATATGACCTGGGGACTGGTCTTCAACATTCTTATTAGACTATCAATCATTTATTTTTTGGGTGAAGTTTTGCTTTTTTCAGATGATCCCAGGTTTGCAGGAAAAGCTATTCCCATTAGAAACTTTATTATTGTTATATCTTTAAGTCTTTTATTCCCAATCTTGTATTTTTGGAAAAATAAATGGGGTAAATATCCATTCTGGTGGGATAATTTATACCTTTCCATTTTCTGGCTGGATATGGCAGGAAATTCTTTTAATTTGTATGACAGCTTCTTTTATTTTGATCTTGTTCCACATTTTCATTCAACAGCAGCTTTAGCAGCGGTACTTTTGGGAGCATTTGGATTTGCTTTTTGGAGCGGGGTTGGGTTTGCCAATATTATCCATATGCTTTTGGAAGCGCAGGAGTATTACACGGATGTATTTTTGGGAACACACAATGTCAGAGGCACCTTTGATGTGGTAAATGACTTGCTGGTAGGGATTTTGGGCACTATCATTTATAGTCTGATTTATCTTTATCTTAAAAGAACCAAGCGATGACAAAAGACCCGCATTTATGATAAGATAACAATGTGTCAAACTGGAAACGAACCCTGCTGATTGTTTTAATTATTTTTGCTGTAACATTAGGATACTCTATAATCCGCTACAATATTGTACGCAATGTCCCTTTCGAAAATATCCCTCTTTTTATCGCTAATAAAGCAGTTGCGCTGACTGCTACTATCCTCATTGGTCTTTCGTTCCTGTTAGGTCCTCTGTCAAGATTTTGGCCGAAAATGTTTACTCATCATCTTTATCTTAGAAAATATTTGGGAATAAGCGGTTTTGCTATAGCTGCTTTGCATGCATTGATGTCCTTGCTTCTTTTCAGCCCCGCCTACTATCCAAAATTTTTCTTGCCTAGCGGGAAAATGAACTTAATTGGAGAATCTTCAATGTTATTTGGTATTCTGGCATTTCTTATCTTTTTGGCAATTTCCTTAACCTCACTTCCTCAAATCGAGAAACTTTTGAATTCCCAGCAATGGAAATCGATACAAAGACTTGGATATTTGGCATATGTTTTAGTTCTCTTCCATGTGGTTATAATGGGCTGGGCCGGATGGTGGAAACCGGAAAGCTGGAAATTCGGCCTGGCTTCTATCAGCCTTATCTCCGCCCTTATCATTATCTTTGTTCTCCTAATGCGCATTATTGTGATGGTTTTTCCTAAAAAGATTGAGCATACAAACTGAAATGTTGCAAGAACAGGGGTTTATGCTATACTGGGCATTAGTCTAACTATGAACATTACTAAATTTTTTTCCTGGACATTCTTAGGTCTGGCCTTTGTTACTTTTATTTTCTTCTCCAGTATTGTTTCCTTGATTACCGACTGGTGGTGGTACCAGGAAGTTGGATTTACCAAAATCTTTATCAAATCCATAAGCACCAAAATCATTGTGGGAACTGTAGCAGGATTTATTGCGGCAGCCTTTCTTATTACCAACTTATTTTTTGCCATCCGTTCGAAAATACCCTGGATGGCAGCTATCCCTGAAGTTCTAATTGGTGCTAATCAACCTCTCAGCCTGAATAGCCGCTTACTTGGAAAGCTCGGCATTATTTTAAGCTGTATTATTTCTATTTTTATCGCTCTTTTAGCCTCAAGCAGTTGGCATGATGTCTTAAAGTTCCTCTCCAGCGTGCCGTTTGGTCAAAAAGACCCGTTATTTGGTGCCGATGTGTCTTTTTATGTATTTTCCCTGCCTGTTTATTCTTTAGGGCTTGGCCTTATAAAAACCGTTATTTTAATATCGCTTATTGGTTGCGGTGCAATCTACATTCTGCGAGGCAGCCTCAATTTATCAAGCTTTTTTCCTAAGTTTGACCTCTCTAAATTGACCGGAAGACCTAAAAGCCAGATGTTAAAAGTTGTGAATGATTTAGGTTCAGACCGAAAAACGAGACTTCACATTGGGATTCTATTGTCTCTATTTCTTACAACAATTGCCGCTTCTACCTATCTGTCTCTATTTAATTTGCTTACCAGCCCTAGCGGTCCAGTGTTTGGTGCGGCTTTCACAGATGCCAATGTCATGGTACCGCTCCTTCGCGTATCTACCTTTGTTTATGGTTTGGCTGCGATTTTAGCTTTATTTTATGGTGTTAGCGGAAAAATAGCTCCTCTTTTCGGGGCAATCTTTTTAACTGTAATAGTTGGGTTTGCGTCTTCAATTATCCCTATGCTCTTTCAAAAATTAATTGTTGCGCCTAATGAACTTACCAAAGAAACGCCTTTTATCAAATACAATATTGAGGCTACCAATAAGGCTTACGGTTTAGACAGAGTGGAAGAGCGGGAAATAGAAGCTAGTAAGCCGATTACAGCTTCCGATATTGCAGCCAATAATCTTACTATCAAAAATGTCAGACTTTGGGACAGAGCGCCGCTTCTGTCCACCTTTTCCCAAATCCAGGAGATTCGAACCTACTACGAGTTTACTCAAGTGGATAACGATCGTTATATAATCGGTAGTGAACTGCGCCAAATTATGCTTTCTCCCCGGGAACTAGCCTCCGACAGTCTGCCGAACAAAAACTGGATTAACGAGCGGCTGACCTTTACCCACGGCTATGGGGTGGCTGCCGGACCGGTCAACCAGGTGACTCCGGAGGGATTGCCGGTGTTATTCGTCAAAGATTTACCTCCAAAATCCGAAGTCAAAGAACTTGAAATCAGTAGGCCTGAAGTTTACTACGGCGAAATTCCCAATGATTATGTTATTGTCAAAACAAAGTCCAAAGAATTTGATTACCCCAAAGGGGAAGAGAATGTGTATACCACATATGCCGGGAAGGGTGGAGTTGAGATTAACTCACCTTTGCGCCGCTTTCTCTACGGCTTGCGCTTTGGCTCTCTTAAATTATTTTTATCAAGCGATGTTACAAAAGAGAGCCGTATCCTTTATTACCGCAATATCAAAGAGAGGGTGGCAAAAATTGCCCCGTTTCTTCAGCTTGACCGCGACCCGTATTTGGTGATTGCCGAGGGTAAATTGTATTGGATTCTTGATGCCTATACATCAACCAATCGTTATCCTTATTCCCAGCAGCTGCCGCTTAATGGGAATAAAGTAAATTATATTAGAAATTCAGTCAAGGCAGTGGTAGATGCCTACGGCGGAGAGATTAAGTTTTATCTAACTGATCCGGATGATCCGATTATAAAAACCTATGCCAAAATTTTCCCAAAAACTTTCCTGCCACTTTCTGAAATGCCCAAAAGCTTGACCTCGCACCTCCGTTATCCCGAAGATATTTTTACTTTGCAAACTGCCATCTACACAACTTATCATATGGATGATCCGCAGATTTTCTACAACAAAGAGGACCAGTGGGAAATCCCTGCTATTGCCCAAGGAGGTGAGGCACAAACCGGTGGTAAGACACCAACAATGGATCCCAGGCACATGATTATGAAGCTCCCGGGTGAGAAACAAGAAGAATTTATTCTAATGTTACCATTTACTCCTCGCGCCAAAGATAACCTCTCTGCCTGGATGGTGGCCAGAAATGACAACGAGCAGTACGGCAAGCTGGTGGTCTACCGCTTTCCCAAGGATAAACTGGTGTTTGGCCCCAAACAGATCATCGGCCGGATTAGTCAGGATGCTACTATCAGTCAGCAGATTTCCCTTTGGGATCAGGGTGGATCCCAAGTGATTCAAGGCCCGCTTTTGGTTATTCCCATTGAGGAGTCCTTAGTCTATGTCCGTCCTCTTTATCTAAAGGCAGCAACAGGAAAAATCCCGGAACTCAAACGGGTAATTGTTGCCTATGAGAACAAAATTGCCATGGAAGAGACTTTGGAAGCAGGCCTTGCCAAAATCTTCGGCACTGCAGAGGGAAGTCAAACAAAACCAGCACCTGTTGACTCGCCTCGCAGCGAAGCGGGTACGACTAAAGAAAGCCTTCTTCAACAAGCAACAGCAGCGTATCAATCTGCCATCAATGCCCAAAGGGAAGGAGATTGGGGCAGGTACGGAGATGAAATAAAAAAGTTGGGGGAAATTCTGGGTAAGCTACGCTAATGAATTTTAAAAAACTTCTTAACTTCCTGCCGTCGCTTTTTCTGGTATATTATATGTTTAAATCCTTCCGGACATACCTAAAGTCCGCCTGGTAGTTTCTATATCTTCTAGGGTATTACAATTAAAAAACAATCCAGTGTTGCGATAACCATATAAAATTCCCTCTTTGCATGCTTCAAAAATAAATGGGTCTGCACCTTTTGAACTTTTCAAAAAATCAATGTAATCTGGATCAATTATCCATAAACCCGTGAGCGTATAACAATAACCAAATGCAGAGGCAGAGAAAAGAGCTATATCATTTGGATACCTTCCCACTTGTACTACTCTCATGTTCTCATCCGTTTGCAAAAACACTTTATTTCTGGACATTGGATTGTCTATCATGCAGACAGTTATAGGGTTACGATTACTTGTATGATATTCGTACATTTTTCTTAGGTCTACATAGAGGACTTCATCACCATGGACAATAATTAGAGGTTTATCCCCCATATTGAATCCTTCAATTGGATCTCTTATTGCTGGAATTACACCCTCTGGCTCTTCTTTCACGAAGAATTTAGATTTTCCGTATGCAGGATTTACTTCTGCATTTCTCTTAACATGTTGCACAATTGGATCTACGGTATATCTTACACAGCTAAGAGTAACATCTTGAATACCAGCATTAGCAAGCATGACCATGGAAAAATCGATAAGTCTGCTTGACGGTGTAATCGGAATCAATTGTTTGGGATCTGAATTTTTCATTCTTGAGGCAATACCACCTGCTAATACTAGTGCATGGGTTTCTTCAATAGGTACATTCTCTCGTCCGCTGGGAGTTCTTACATCGTGTTCAAGAAGATCTGGATTTATACGAATTACTATGTTTGGTCCACCGGCTTCAATACGAGACGTAACGACATGCAGTTCTCGAAAACTATTTACGTCTTGAGGTAGATAAAGTAAAACACTGTTTCCTCCAACTTCTCTTTCTGCAAAACGAACCATGAAGGTATTATACCTCAAAATCAGCCAGAATGATGGAAATTGGCCAAGTACTATTGTACCACCACAACTATTTATACTCGAAAATAAAAAATCTGTTAAAATACATAGAGTGAATTTAAATGAAAAAAGAAATTAATGTAAGCAAAAAAATAGCGGTTTTTAAGGGGAAAAGGATTAGAAGACTGTGGGATGCAAAATTGGAAAAATGGTTCCATTAATTATCATCAAAAAGCTGCTTTTATTCCTGGCGCCTCTTTTGTTTTTCTATTTTTTGAGAAAAATGGGCAAAGGAGGGCAACTTGGGAGAAAATCGCATCTGTCCAAATTTGATAAAAGCCAAATTGTGGAAGGAGAAATTGTAGATTAATAGGGCACAATTAGAGAACTTCTAAGGCCTCCTGCATGCGTTTGGTTGCTTCATCATAATCCGTGCCTTTTTTAAATTCAATAGGTTTCCCAATTTTTATCCAAATTCTTTTTCTTTTTTTGGGGATATTTTCAATGAATTTTCCTCCCATTGGGGGAAAAATCTCAAGGTATTTGGGGTCTAGTTTTATAGGGACAACAGGAACTTGCATTTCCACTGCCAAAAACCCTGCACCAGGCTTAAATTGCAAGGTCTTGCCATCTTCCTCAAGCTCTCCTTCAGGGGCAATCAGAAGTGAAAAACCTCTGTCTAAAAATTCACCTGTCAGCTCCAGTGATGCTTTTATTTTTTCTTTTTTATCAAAGGGAAAACCTCCCCCCAAAGTTTCAACAAAGAATCTTCTCCATTCCTTCCAAAGCTCGGCAGATACAGCAATGACCAATTTTTCTCTAACTTTTTTTGGTAAAATTCTTAAAACGCAAATACCATCCATGATACCTATATGGTTAAAATAAATTATTGCCGGTAGTTTGAGGTTTCTTAGATTCTCTTTTCCGGAAACATCTATTGGAACAAAAAGGGCGTGTAGCGGGAAAATAAGGATATTTTGTAAAATTAGCCTTAATTTATATAAAAATGGTGAGTAGTTTGTCTCATTAACAGGAATTTCCTCCGCAGCCACAGGGGAGGTTTTGATCATTTTTCTCAAAGTGCCAACAGTTGTTTGGGCATTGACAGCAGTTTCCGAAACAGCCACGGCAAATTCTTGTTCAACCGTTGACAAAAGCTCGACCCTACCTAAAGAATCCATTTTTAAATCCATACCCAAAGCGGAACTTTCCTTTACTTTTTCAGCTGGCGTTTTGGTTATTTTGGAAATCAGGGAAGTTAGCAGATCCTTGGTTTTTATTTCAATCTTTTTTTGCCCGGAGTATTTTCCCTCCACCATTTCAGCCACTTTGCGTCTGTCGATTTTTAAAATTGGAGTTCTGGGAAAATCATCACCCCTCCATAGACTCCACTCCAGGATTTGTTCATGAGAGGCAAGTATTTCGTTGACCTCTCTTATGATAGTATCGAGTTTTTCCGGAGACTTGGTAATAATTGCCGCATGTACTACCTCGCCCTCTTCCCGTTTAACGCCAACAATGCAGGACTCAACAACGAGTGGATGGGTATTTAACTTTTTCTCCAAATCCTCGGGATAAACCTTTTGTCCATTGGGTAGAACTATTCGGAATGCCACTCTGCCGGTAATATATAAAAACCCATCCTTATCAATCTCTCCCACATCACCTGTGTGATACCAGCCATTTTTAAATGCTTTTTCAGTTTTCTCCTGATCCTCAAAATAGCCGGGAGAAATAATTGAACCTTTTGCTAGAATTTCATGTGAATCTTCATCAATCCTTATTTCCATTCCCGGTAAAACTTTTCCCACAGAACCCAGTTTTTTAGCTTGTGGAGTATTTATAGTTAAAGCGGCTGAGGCTTCTGTGGCACCATACCCCTCAAAAACCTCTACCCCTAAATTTTCCCATTTCCGGGCCAGTTTAACAGGCAGAGGAGCTGAACCGCAACCAAAAAATTTTAACTTCCCCCCGAATTTTTTATGAACCTGCTTGAATAAAAGTCTGCGCATCCTTCTCGGCAAGCTTGGTGCAAGCAAATTTAAGATCTGCCAAACTTTCTGTTTACCCTGTTTTTCAACCTCTGTCTCAATACCCGTCATTAAAAGGCGCAGGGCCTGGGGAACCAGTACTGCCGAGGTAATTTTACTTTTTCGCATGGCTTTGAGCATTGTTAACCGATTCGTTCTCTCAAGGTACGTAACTTTTATTCCGGATTTAAAGAGGGCCAAAAAATCAACAACCTGTTCGAATGCGTGTGAGAGAGGAAGGAGAGAAAGCGTCCGGTACTCTTTTTTAAAAGGAAAGGCTTTGGTTAGACTTTCTACATCTGATAAAAAATTTCCATGAGTCAACATCACCCCTTTGGGTGTACCTGTTGTTCCGGAGGTGAAGGCAATTTCCGCAAGATCGTTTTGGTCTACTTTCAGGTGGTCTGCGTTGGCACCCTTTCTTTCCACTAGATCCACAAGATCTTCCAAGAAATAAGAATCTTTAACAAGATTACCAAAACTTCCTGGAATAAATTTGCCTTTGAAACCAACCTGACATTTTGCTTTAGTTAAGAAAACTTTGAGAGTTTCCTCTGTTGTGCGAACATCAATTGGAACTGCCACAGCGCCTAATGTCCATATGCCAAAATACAAAATTGCATATTCCGGCATATTCGGAGCCCAAATAGCAACTTTGTCTCCTTTTTTTAGGCCTTTTTGGGAAAGAAATGTGGCTGTTTTTCTGGCCAGTGAGTAAACGTCAGCAAATGTGAACCGCTGTGTTCGCAGTCCCCGCTTAATCTCGAAAGCCACTCTATCCTGGTGTTTTAGCGAGTACTCTTTTAAAAATTCTCCCAGGTTCTGCATATTTATAGATTTTTATTAAAGAATTCAATTACTTTTTGCTGGTATTTTTTTTGTAAATTTTCGGGTAAGAAACCGTGAGTACCCTCATCTAAGAAGAAAAATTCAGCCCTGGGATTTCCTTGAAGTGCTTTTTGGATATAAAGGGCATTTTCAAAGGAAATTGTTTGATCTTTTTTGGAATGGATTAAAAGAATGGGGATTTTTAAATTCGCTGCTGCTTTTTCCGGAGCGATATCTTGTGGGTTTAACCGCAAGATAAGCCTTGCCCAAACTTTTGTTAATTCAGTTAACGGGTATTTTAAAACAAAAAGATTCTGGTAAAATTGATGTCCCATTAAATCAATGTTGGCAAAGCTACTGTCGGAAACCACTGCTTTAATTCTAGCATCTTTTGCAGCAGTCAAAATTCCCACTGCCCCGCCCAGAGAAAATCCCATTGCTCCAACTTTAGTGTATCCCTCGTTGTTTAAATAATTGATAGCAGATTTTAGATCTTCTTGTTCGCGGTAGCCAATAGTGGTGAGCGATCCTGCGGAGTTGCCAAAGTACCTGAAATCCAAAAAAAATAGGTTAAAGTCATCATGCAAAAAGCTGGACCAATTAAGTAAATTAGCCTTATCAGCAGGATAACCATGCAATAGAATGATTACTTGATCGGATTTATTTACTGCAGGTACAAACCAGGCTGAAAGTTTTACTTCGTCAGATGTGACTAACCTAACATCCTCAAATTCCCATCCCAAATCTTTTGGTGTAAGGTTGGTGATATATTTTGGAGGATGAGTGGCAGTCCAAAATCCATAAAGGGAAAAGGCTATCAAAAAAGCTAAAAATAAACCAAAGTAAAAAATCACTTTCTCGGGCACAAACTAAGTATAACAGAAAAGTGCCGTGGCACGAATTTGTCAATGACAATATTTAAAATAGTGCTTAGTTTGGATTGATGTAACAATGAATCTTAGACCGTCCCCTTTTGTTCTCTATTGTTCTTTTGAACGGATACCAAGGTTAAAAAATTTCAAACCCTAGTTCTAACCTCTAGCGAGCGGGGATAGAGATGTTACACACCTTGGGGGTAATGTTTTCTCTCAGCTTTTATTTCTTCGCTTAACATTCTAAGTTCATTTCTTAATTTCAAAGACAGCTCACGATCGGTAATATATCCCCCATTCCATTCAAGATATTGCGGTTCTGTTGCCCTGCCGACTACAAATGAGTAATCAATGTCAAAGTTCTGATCTGCATTATCACGTACTAATCCTGAATCTCCATGCCACGGCACGGCAGCTCTGATTACTCCGGGTTTATCAAGAAAATCTCTTTCTGTATCCTCAAAAAGTCTCTTATCATCTTCGGATTCTAGAAATAGGAAAAAGGAATACTGATCTATTGGATCAACTATACTAACAATCCTTTCGGTAAGTGCTTTAGTTTCACCTGTTCATTCAACTTCATCTACAATTAATCTTTTCTCTGGTGATTTATTTCCTCTTAGAATGCGAGCAAGTGCTTCAATATTTTCCTGTCCATATATTGCTTCAAGATCAGCCTTTGTTTGAATACGAGGCAGTATATCCATAAAACCGGGAAGTTTTCCTCTCTGACCCGATACTTCTGCCTGCTGAGTTGCCTCATGCCAACCTATACCAATTACGGGAGTCATCTTTTCCGTTCCAAGATTTATAAATTTAACTTCTGGTATTTTCTTGTCAGGATACACTGTTGGGAAGACAAGTCTAAAAAGGTAACCGAGAGGCCTTGCTGTTTTATCAAGAAAGATAACTGTTCCTGCATCTTCGGCAGCCCTTACCATAACTATGCTTCTTCGTTTCATAACTTCCCTTTGTTGAGGGTCTCCTAAAATCCAATAGCCTTCTGGAATTTGAGCGTGTTCTGGACCTGTATCAGCCATATAGAGGTATTATACAGGTTTTATCCTACCTTCTGCCAGATTTTTTGGCGGTTTGAACTCACTTCATCTGGTAATTTATACCATTTGATAATCGCAAAATTTCATTTTGCTTCTTGTAACTTGTACCAAGTTATAAAAATTAAAAATCCAAGTAGCGTTGCCACTCCTGCGATGGGGCCGATTAAGCGGAGGCCCAAAGGATTTTCAGCTGTTGCTCCAAAAACAGAAAGTGTCGTGCCAAATATTATGCTTGAGAGGGCAAAAGAGAATTTTTGCAGAGAATTTTGCATGCCATAATAAATTGCCTCCCTTCGCATTTTTGTTTTTGTTTCATCAAAATCTATCACATCAGCCAAAATGGCATTGGGAAAGATAAACTGGCCAGAAAGAGCCAAACCAATTAGCATAACCACCACTATAGTCTGCCAAATTTGACCTGTGAAAAATAGCAAAGGAAACAGTAACCCTAAGATAAGCATGGAAAAAGCATAAATTTTGGTCTTACCAAAACGATTTGATAGTTTAGTTTGGATAGGCAAAGCCAGCAGCATACTTCCCAAAACCACAGCCATAAACAAAGCGGTCTGTCCCTCGGCCAGTTTTAATAAATTGACCACATAAAAGGGCATCAGGGCGGTTAAAAGATTGAGTCCCATGGAAAAAAGAATAAAAGCCAGGGAAAAGATTAAAAACTGCTTATTTTTCAAGGTGGCTATTAAGGCCCTGTAAAGATTCATGGGGGTAGATTGAGGCTGTTGGGTCAACCTTTTTCTAATTCCCAGGATGGCGATCCAGAAAGCGATGAACGAGACTATGCCCAGTGTTATTCCCATCACTTGGAAACCATAAAAAGAGATGAGGATTCCCGAGCCCACCAGCCCCAAGCCTGCACCAATTACTCCGAAAAGTACCCTCCAGGCGGAAGTGGAGACCCGATCAGAGGAGGTTTTGGCAATCTCGGGCAAAATCCCCTCATATGGGGCAGACACAATGGTGTACATTAAAAAGAAAAATTGTAAACCTAAGAAAAAGTAAATGGCGCTGGGTATTGGAAGCCAAAGCAAAACAAAGCTTAAAGCCAAAAGGGGTGCCCCCAAAAAGATATAAGGAAACCTACGTCCCCAGCGGGATTTTGTTCTATCTGATAAATGACCAATTAAGGGATCATCAAAGGCGTCTAAGAAGCGGCCGATTCCCAAAAGTATTCCCAACAACCCAATGGGAATAAGGGCATTATCAGGATTACCGCGGCCTGACCAGAAAAATAACAACCAGGCACTGACTGCCTGAAAAGTGACATTTTCTCCCAAACCTCCGACAGCAAAAAGAACTTTGTCTTTAAGAGGAAGCATTTAATTTTAGTATAGCAGTGAATTGGGCGATAACATAATTTCCATCATGGGCAATAGATAAGCTGGAAGCTGGAAGTTGGAAGTTGGAAGTTGGAAGTTGAACCTGCGGATTCCCGTTTTTCTTGTGAGAAATTTGGATATCATGCCATGAGCCAGGTTTCATAGATAGAGCTTTAATCACTGCTTCTTTGGCAGCAAAAATTCCGGCAAGGTGCTGGATTTCGCAATTTTTTAGCTCCGTATCTAAGTACACTCTTCTTAAAAAATTCTCTCCGCCATTTTTTAAGGATTTTTTAAACCTTGGAATGTAAACTAAATCAACACCGGTTACTATTTTCATAGGTATAGAAAAACTTTGTGTAAAAACCCGAAAAGTCCGATAAATTCACTTAACAGTTGTGTCGAAAATCCTTGTTTGGGTTGAACATGTTCAAAAAGGTTAGCAAGATGAAAGGTCAGCGCAACCTTACCTGCCAAAGCCTGTCTTAATTTGATGGACTCAACGTAAGGTACATAGTTATCGGCCTTCTCGTGCATAATAAAAATTGGCGCTTTATAATTTTCGATTCTTTGATCAGGCGAGAAACGCAACAGGGCATTTTTTTGGGACTGGGGAATTTCTTCAACTTTTTTAAACTGTTCAAGTTCTAATCCCTCTTTTTCTAAAATCCCTTTAGCATGATTGACGCCATCCTCTGCCGGATTCCAAGCTATATTTTGTCCATCCAAAACAAAAGATTTAGTGGCTAATGCCTTAAGGTAGTCAAATATATTATAGTATCCGCCAAAGAAGACTACGCTGCGAACCTGATTATTAATGCCCGGATCTTCTGCTGCTGCCATAGCCAGCGATGAACCGACAGAAAAGCCAATATAAGAGATTCTATTCCTTTCTACACTGGAATGTTGTTCTAAATACTCAAAAGCCTTGATAAAAGTTTGCAGTCTTTCGTACTTGACGATTTCCTTATCCAAGTCTTCAAGTCTTGGCCAAATTACCACATAACCCAGTCTGGCTAGGGTATCAGCAAAACCCAAAAGAATTGGTTTATCTTTCTCATTAGTTCTCACCCCCATAGCCAAAATTAAGGCAGGATTTGGCGTGGGCTGATTTGGCTCGCCTCGCGAAGCGGGCAAAAATAAATCAGCGATAATTCCCTCTCCAAAATTAACCTGTTCATGTTTTGGCTGATTAGTAAGAAGATGTAGGGGTTTGAGGGGAATTTGGGGAAATTGCTCTGAAATAAGCAAAAGTACTTTTGTAGTAGCAATGATTGGTTGAAAGAATAACAGAACCAGGATAATTAGGGCTACTGCAGTAAGTTTCATTCTCATACCGCTATTATATAGTATAATCTCCTCTACCTATTGAGAAAAAAGGAGAAATTGTAGATGAAAATAGCAGTAACCGCTGATATCCACTTCGGAGTTGGTAATAATCAACATATTGTTAAAAACCTGGCCAAAAGAATTATCAAAACAAAAGCCGATGTTCTCATACTTGCCGGTGATACCTTTCACTTCAAACAACAACTTTTAATTGATTGCTTGCATCTATTTGATATGTTTGAGGGCGATAAGTTATTTGTGGCGGGAAATCATGATTTGTGGACGAACGATGCTGATTCGCTTAATCTTTATGAGAAGATACTACCCAAAATTGTCAATCAGTGCGGTTTTCATTACCTGGATCAAAAACCATTTATTAAAGGCGATATAGGTTTTGTCGGGAGTATCGGTTGGTATGATTATTCCTTCAAAGATCCTTCTCTTTCAATTCCCAAGAGGTATTTTTTAGATAAAGAATGGCCAGGTGTAGTGACATGGAATGACGGTCGTTACATCCATTTGGGCATGAGCGATATAGCTTTTACCAAAAAGCTAAACAATAAACTTAAGACGCATCTTGCTTCTGTCAGCCGGCAAGTAAATACAATTATCTGCACTTTCCACCATGTGCCATTTACCGAGCTTCTAAGAACAAAACATACCTCAATAGATAAATTTTTAGCAGCTTTTTCAGGAAGCAGGCAGACAGGCGAAATCATTAAATCATTTCCCAAGGTGAAATATGTTTTTTGCGGCCATACCCATCAGAAAAAGAAGGCTCTTATTAACGGAATCACTGCTATTAATATTGGCAGTGATTATTTACGAAAGCGGTTTGAGATTATCAGCAAGCTGTAAGCGTCACTGACAAACTCCGCTTATAGAGGGGGTTTATGATGGAGATCGAAAACCTCAACCGGAATTAATCCGTATGAGGAAATTAAACCACCAATTCCGTCGCCTGAGGGGGAAATGGAGTCATTTGATCCACGCCCAAAACACAGTATTCCCTGGCCTCATTAAGCAAAGGTTGCAGGCGGACGCTAGCTACCTGATATCTTCAACTTAATTGAGATTTCTGTTATATTGAACAAAGAAATGAAAAACCAGGTCGATAACTTAAATAATATTAGGCATTCATGCGCGCATCTTTTGGCAGCGGCGGTTTTAGAGCTTTGGCCGGGCGCCAAAAATGCCATTGGTCCCTCTATTGAGGACGGTTTTTATCAGGATTTTGATTTTGGTGCTGTCAAGATTTCTGAGGCAGATTTACCTGAAATTGAAAAGAAAATGCAGGAGTTGCTGCAAACTTGGGGCTCATTTGCAACAAAAGAAGTTTCAATTGAAGAGGCTAAAAAAGATTTTGCCTGGAATCAGTATAAACTGGAATTGATAGAGGAATTTGCCAAGGAGGGCAAAACAATAACCGAGAATAATCCGGGGAATTTTCTTGATCTTTGCAAAGGCGGACACAGTGAAAATCCTAAAGAAGATTTAAAATACTTTAAACTTTTATCAGTTGCAGGGGCATATTGGCGGGGGAGCGAGAAAAACAAAATGCTCACCAGAATTTATGGCACTTGTTTTCTATCTCAAAAAGAACTGGATGAGCATTTAGCAATGCTGGAAGAAGCTAAAAAACGGGATCACAGAAAATTGGGCAAAGAGTTGGGACTTTTTGTTTTCTCTGATCTGGTGGGAGCGGGACTACCTCTTCTAACTGCCAAAGGAACAACTGTTAGAAGAGTTTTAGAGCGGTTTGTTGTTGATGAAGAAATTAAAAGAGGTTACCAACATGTAATTACTCCACCGCTGGGCAAAGTAGATTTATATAAAGTTTCCGGCCATTATCCATATTACAAAGATACCATGTATCCCTCTATGAAAGTTGATGAAGACGAGCTAATTTTACGGCCCATGACTTGTCCACATCATTTTATGTTGTATAAATCCGAGCCCCATTCCTATAAAGAGCTTCCTTTGAGAATTGCTGAAATTTCACCCCAATTCCGCTATGAAAAAAGTGGTGAGTTAGCCGGATTAATGAGGGTAAGAATGTTTACTCTTTCTGATGCCCACATTGTGTGTACCAAAAATCAGGCAAAACAAGTAGTTAAAGAAGTTTTAGATTTAATTGATTATGTTAATAAGACACTAGGGCTAAAAAAAGGTGAGGATTACAGATTCAGACTTTCTCTGGGCGATCGGAAAGACGATAAAAAATATTACAAAGATGATAAGGCTTGGGACGAAGCTGAAAAGGCTTTAAGAGAAGTTTTACAAGAAGGCAATCACGAGTTTTTTGAAGCAGAAAATGAAGCAGCTTTTTATGGCCCCAAAATAGACATTCAGGTAAAAAATGTGCTGAATAAAGAAGAAACTATGATTACAGTGCAATATGATTTTGTCATGCCTAAAAGATTTGAGTTGGAATATGTTGATGAAAAAGGGGAGAAAAAACAACCAATTGTCATCCATCGATCATCAATTGGGGCTTTTGAGCGAACCATAGCTTTGCTCATAGAAAAATATGGCGGAGCTTTTCCGGTTTGGCTTGCACCAGTGCAGGTTGTGATTATTCCCATTACAGAAAGAAATAATGAATATGCAAAAAAAGTTATGGACGAACTGGTTGGTATCCGTGCAGAGATAGACTCCCGGGGCGAAACCATGCAGGCCAAAATCCGGGACGCCCAGATGCAAAAAGTTCCCTACATGCTGATTGTGGGGGATAGGGAAGAAAAAGAAAATAAGGTGGCTGTTAGAGCAAGAGAGGGTGTAGACATGGGAGCTATAAATATGTTAGAATTTTTAAAGATTATGAGGGAGGCATTCCCAGCTGGCTAAGTTCTACCGTCTCAACGATAATATCCAAGCGCCAAACCTAAGGGTGATAGACCCTGAAGGAAAACAATTGGGTGTTATAACGCGTTTGGAAGCTTTGGAAAAGGCTAAGGAGTTGGAGTTGGATCTTATTGAAATTGCTGCTCAAGCAGACCCCCCTGTAGCTAGAATTTTTGACTTTAAAAAATTCAGGTACGAGGAAAGTAAAAAAGACAGAGGGGCAAAAAAAGGAGGAGAAGGCGGCTTAAAAGAACTTTGGCTTTCTCCACGGATAGAAGAACACGATCTAAAAGTAAGACTGGACCGCACCAGGGAGTTTTTAGAAGAGGGTTACAAGGTAAAATTAACAGTAAAGTTTAAAGGCAGGGAAATGGCTCACCCTGATCTTGGACACAGAGTGCTACAGGAAGTAATGGAACTTCTTGGTGATAAAGCTGCTATTGAAGGAGAGCCGAAATTTGAAGGAAGAAGACTATCTATGATAGTAACAAAAATTAAAGGAGGAAAAAAAGATGGGCAAAATAAACCGTAGGACTATTTTATGAATAAAATGAAAACAAGAAAATCAATAATGAAAAGGTTAAAAATAACATCAAAGGGTAAAATGCTCCGGAGGCATCAGTTGGGGGTAGGACATTTAAAAAGCAACAAGAGTAAAAGTGCCCTAAACAGGCAAAAGAAAACCAGCGAATTTTTCAAAGGGGAGGCTAAAAACTTAAGAAAGTTGATAGGATTATAATGGGCAGAGAAACCAGAAATTTTAGACAAAGTAATAAATCCCGTTCAGGAGATAGCTCTGCTAAAAGTTACGCTAGAGTAAACAGAACTGGCAGTTGGGGAAAGTTATTTAATGTATTTAAAAAAGGAGATAAAATTTAATGGCTAGAGTAAAAAGAGGTGTTACCTCACACAAAAGGCATAAAAAAGTTCTAGAACTTACCAAAGGCCACAGAGGTGGCAGAAGTAAAAATATTAGGGAAGCTAAATCCTCTTTGCTTCACGCAGGAGAATATGCTTTTGCAGGTAGAAAAATGAGAAAGAGAGACATGAGAAGGCTTTGGATTATCCAGCTTTCAGCCGCAGTCAAAGCAGAAGGCTTAAGCTATTCCAGGTTCATAAATCAACTAAAAGTTAAGGAAATTAAACTGGACCGCAAAATCCTGGCAGATTTGGCAGTTAATCATCCGGAGGACTTTAAAAAAATAGTGGCAGAACTGTGAAACAAAAAATTTCTCAAATTCAAAAAGAATATTTAGAAAAGATCAAAGAGGCAAAAACTCTAAAAAAGCTGGATGAAATTTTCTTGGCTCTTTTTGGCAAAAAAGGAGAACTTGCGCTTTTGCCAAAAGAGTTTGGCAAGCTATCTTCAGATGAAAAACGAAAAGTCAGCCCTTTGTTTAATAAAGTTAAATTAGAATTAGAAAAAGAGATAAGTGAAAAAAGATTTGCGGTAAGAGAAGCTAGTTATGAAAAATTAGATCGGGAAAAATTGGATTTAGATAAAAAAGTAGAAATCAAAAAAAGGCAGGGCCATCTTCACCCCTTAACCCAAATTGAACAGCAAACAGCCGAGATTTTTCAAAAAATTGGTTTTTCACAGTTTGAAGCTCCTCATATTGACAGCGACTATAATAATTTTGAAGTCTTAAACATCCCCCAAAACCACCCAGCCAGAGATTTGTGGGATACTTTATATATCATACCCGGAAAACTGCTTCTTCGGACTCATACCTCTAATGCCCAGATTAGAATTCTAGAACAAAATAAACCTCCCATCAGAATGATGAATATTGGCCGCTGTTTCCGCTATGAAGCAGTGGATGCCAGACACGAGCATACTTTTGAACAGTTTGAACTGGTTTATGTAGACAAAAATGTCAGTATGGCCAATCTGCAATATTTATCCGAATATCTTTTTCAAGCTATTTTTGGTCCGGAAATTAAAGTTAGACTTAAGCCAAAATATTACCCTTTTGTGGAACCGGGAGTAGGGGTGGATGGGCTTTGTATTTTCTGCAAAGGCAAAGGTTGCAAGGTATGCGGAGGCTTAGGCTGGCTGGAGTTGGCCGGAGCAGGCATGATTCATCCCAAAGTCCTTAAAGCAGGCGGAATTGATCCCAATATCTATTCGGGCATAGCCTGGGGCTTTGGACCGCCCCGCATGGCCATGCTTAAATTTAGTATTGAAGACATCCGGTTATTTAACAGCGGAGACTTAAGATTCCTGGGAGGATTAAAGTGAGAGTAAGTATTAGCTGGCTGAAAGAACTGGTTGATTTAAATATTTCAATTGAAAAACTGATTGCTTTACTTCCTTTGAGATCTATCAGTATTAAAGAAGCAAATCCGGATTCAATAGAGCTGGATATGAAAGGCTATAACAGAGCTGATTTACTCTCCATGAGAGGAGTAGCAAGAGAAGTTGTTGCTGTAACTAATTCAAAATTAAATTTATCCGATGAAGAAGTAGATTTTCCCAATCTACCAAAGGTAAAAGTAACCGTGGAGAATGAAAACCTTTGTCCTGTTTACTGCGTTGCAAAAATCGAAAACCTAAAGGTTGAACACTCTCTTGATACATGGGTAAAAAAGTTATCCAACTCTGGTATACGCTCAATCAATAGTGTGGCCGATGTAACCAATCTGATCATGCTGGAATTTGGCCAGCCTATGCACGCTTTTGATGCAAGAGGTGTTAAAGATGAATATATCATAGTCAGAAGATCAAAAAATAAAGAAAGAATAACTACCTTGGACGGAAAAACCAGAGATTTAGAAGATGATTTATTGATTACAGATTCATTAAATGCGCTAGGTTTGGCAGGTGTGATGGGTGGTAAAGATAGCGAGATAACAGATTCAACAACCACTATTTTACTGGAAGCAGCTATTTTTGATCCTGTATCCATTAGAAAAACAGCCCAAAGACATGGGCTTCCTTCAGAAGCTGCTAAAAGATTTCAGCATGGTTTAACTAAAACTAATTTATTGCAAGCTCTGTCAGCTGCCATTAAAATGTATGAACAAATGGGCGGAAAATTAACTGCCATAACATTGGTAGGTAATTTAGAAGATCAACCCAAAATAGTAGAGTTGACTCAAGAAAAAGTTAATTCATTAATTGGAGTAAATATTCCTCCTGAACAAGTTAAAGATTCTCTGCAAAAACTTGGGTTTAGCATGCAAAATCAGGAAGTAACAGTACCATATTGGAGATTGGATATAAATATAGAGGAAGATTTGATTGAGGAGGTAGCCAGGATGTATGGATATGAAAACATTCCTCCTCAAGAGCTTCGGGGTAAACCCCCTGAAAAAGTTGATCAAATCTTTCCCAATTTTATCTATAATCTTAAAAAAATTTTGGCAGATTTGGGCCTTACAGAAATCCAAACTTATTCTTTTTATTCTTCCAAAACGATTAACGATTTACGATTTACGATTTACGATTTAATCAAAATTTCTAATCCAATTTCATCGGAAACAGAATATATGCGGGATAATTTATGGCCAAATTTACTGGAAGTGGTTGCCAAAAATATCAAAAATGGTTTTAAAGATATTGCTATTTTTGAAATAGGAAAAGTTTACATACCACAAAAAGAGGATTTGCCCAAAGAAACTTACAGAGTGTCCATTTCCTTAATGAACGGGTCTGATAATCCAATGCAGGAGTTATATATGATTGCCTGCAAAATACTTAATGAAGATCCCGACGATTCATGCCTTAACTTGGTACCAAACGACCTTAACCCCTTGCAACTTTTTCATCCAAAGAGAAATTTTTTAGCAGACTATCAGGGCAAGCAAATCGGCATGATAGCCGAAATTCACCCAAGATTAGTTAACAAGTTTGGAGTAGAACAAAGAGTGGCTGTTTTGGAAGTGGAAATTGAAGCTTTAATTTAATTCTACAACTTCAAGTTTTAGCTTTTCATCTCTATATTCAAACTTAAATTCCACCGGATTTTGCCTATTATTTGTAATATACAGATTTTGCTGGGAATTTGCACCTTTGGAATAGGGATTACTGTAAATTGATACTCCATATTCTCTGGAAATTTCCGGAATGGGCATGAAGTTATGATTGACCGGAGCTTTAGCATTCAGTCCGGCATCCAGAGCCACCCAATAGATCAGGGAAGCCAGATGGCAAACGCCATCTCCATAATAAAGTCCGGAGAATTTAAAACCGTCTTGGGCGTTAAAATGAGCATTGGTGGTTTTTACCAGACTGTCTTTATATTCGGGCATAACATCATCATGGAAAGCAAAAGTTTCACCTGGCCGCAAGATAAATTCCTCCTCACCCATCAGATCTAAAGTATGCAAAATATTGTATTTAAATATCTCATTAACTGATTTGACCGGATACCTGTTTTCCAGGGAAATCTCATGGGATGAAAGCACCACTTCATGGCTCCTGGGCAAAAAAGGGTTGCTGGTAAGAGAAATTATTAAAGCTGTAGAAATTTTGACTGCAATATCAGGCATCATAAATAAAATACAGGCCATTTAATTAGCCTGTACAATACTTAATTATATCACACTATGAGCTTAAATGCAAATCGTAATCAGCAATCGGGGGTTAAGGACTTTTTTAAACAAATCATAAAATAACCCTGATTCAAAGGATAAGTTGAGCGGACATTCTGTAAAGGTTCTCTGTTTATTTCTGCACCCGTCTCTCTTCTTTGAATAACATACTCCCGATCTTCGGGATCAACTATAGCCATATGCCAAATAAGTCGAATGTTTTCTTCAATCAACTTTGTAAATACAACCGCATCTGCCTCATCTACACTCCTAACAACCACAAACCAAGGCTGTAAATCCCTATAATCTCCTGGCGGAATAAAAACTTCTCTTCTGACTAGACCAAGCATACGGAACACAAATCCGATACAATTGGGTCTGGTTGGTCTTAATAATCTTTCAGACATATAACTTTAAATTATAATGGTTTACAAAGGAAAAATCAAACTATAGGGCAACTGTCACGCCGATGGAGGTGGTGTGGGTGGCGCTGTTTTGATCCTCCAGAGTAACTGTTATAGTGTGTGAGCCTTTGTCACCCTGCGGAAACTCCACATGTAAAGCAAAAGGGCCGGAGGTTAAAGTTGATTTTTCCCCTCCGTCAATCAGCCAGGTGACTTTTTTAACTCCGGCAGGGGAGTTGACCGAGGCCAAAACATCAAAGACACGGGGCACATTGGCTCCGTTTGAAACATTAACAATTTCTATCACCCCTCCACCGCTACTAAAACCGGGAACTCCACTGCAACCCCTAGTAGCACCCACAAAACGTGGGTCAGGAGAAGTCAAAACCCACTCGTCAATGCCTTTTTGCCAGAGATTAGCTCCTGTAGGATCATTTTCCTGCAAAACTATCACATCTTTTTCTTCGTTGTCTTCATTATCATTTGCCAGTCTGTGGGGATTACTTTTACAAACTTTTTGCCGCTGATAAGTATTTGACTCGCTTTTAGGCTCTGTTCCCTTGATAAAATACTCTTTTCTGGTGGGAGAGCCGCCTCGGGGAGTACCTGTTATCAGCCCGTCCACATCCATTTGTATAATATTTTCAGGTCTTTCAAAAACCTCGTTTGGTTTATCTTTTAAAACCTCTTTCATGATCCTGTTCCAGATAGGGGAAGCGCCGGTTACTCCCGAGGCAATTTTGGGATCAAGGGGGGTATTATCATTGTTTCCCACCCAAACACCTGTCACGAACGAAGCCGTATAACCCACTGTCCAGTTATCCCTTTTTTCATCTGTAGTTCCTGTTTTAACAGCCACGGTTCTACCCGGCACATTTAAGATGGAGTTTGACCCGAAAACTGCGCTTCTGGCTCCGTTATCAGATAAAATATCAGAAATAATAAAAGCCGCCCCACTGTCTAAAACTTTACGGCCCTCTGCGGGTTTATATTCATAAAGAGTTTTACCCTTTTGGTCTGTTACTTTTAAAATAGAGATTGGGTCTTTCTGGCGGCCCTTATCAGCCAAAGTACCAAAAGCTACGGTCAAATCCAAAAGCCGCACTTCTCTTCCACCTAAAGTCAAAGAAAGACCTACGGAATTAACATTTTCATCAGTTGGCTCCCAGGATAAAAGTCCCATCCTGTAGCCTAAATCCATTACATCCTTAACTCCGTTTAAAGCCAGCATTTTCACAGCCGGCACATTAAGCGAGTTTCCCAAGGTATAACGCATTTGCTGTGGCCCCCTGTATTGTCCATCATAGTTTACCGGCACATATTTAGGCATATTTCCTCCCGGGAACTCTGTTTTAACATCCAGCAGGGTGAAATTTGCTGTGTAGCCTTTTTCTAAACCTTTAGCATAATTGACAGGTTTGGTGGCCGAACCGGGTTGCCTCAACGAAAGCGCCGCGTTAACATTTGGCTCAAAAGTGCAGCTTTTTCCCTCCAAACAATTTTCAGGTTCGCTTTTAGCAAAATAATCCTTTGAACCAACTAAGGCTAGAATTTGCCCGGTTTTAACATCCATTACCACAGATGCCGCATTTCCAATTTTGTTGCTTTTGAGCTTTTCCACTTCTTCTTTGACAATTTTCTGGGCTTGTACTTGAATTTTATAATCCAGCGTAGTGGTAACACGCAAACCTCCTCCTTCAACCAATCTATCTCCAAACTGCTCAATCAGTTTTTCTTTGACATACAAAACAAAATGCGGGGCTTTAAAACCCACTTCATTCTGGGCAGTTCTGTAAGTAAGAGGTGTTGCCTGTGCTGCTTCCACTTGCTCGCCGCTAATATAGCCATCCTCTTCCATTCTCCGCAAAACTGCTGCTTGTCTAACTTTGGCCAGTTCCGGTTTAGATCCGTAAGGCGAATAAACAGAAGGGCGTTGAGGCAGTCCTGCCAAAAGCGCTGCCTCTGCAAGATTCAAATCTTTAGCAGATTTACCAAAATACAAATTAGCTGCTGCCTCAATACCGTAAGCTGTTCCTCCATAAGGGATCTCATTTAGATACATTTCCAGAATTTGATCTTTTGAATAAACTCTTTCCACCTGAATAGCCAAAATAAATTCCTTGAGTTTGCGGGTTACAGTCCTCTCACCCGACAGAAGAGCATTTTTAATAAGCTGTTGAGTCAAGGTAGAGCCTCCTTCCACCCGTCGATGAACAATCAAATCAAAAACAGATCGTAAAATCCCCACCAGCGAAAAACCACCGTGTTTGTAAAAATCCTTGTCTTCTATGGAGATTGTTGCCTGTTTAACATGTTCGGGGATATCTGAAAGTTTAATGGGAGTTCTGTTTTGATCCAGATAAATATCATAAAGCAGTTCATTATTTCTATCATAGATTTTGGTGGCCTGGGAAATATCCCTGTTAGTAAGATCGTTGGGAGAGGGGATTTGGGTAGCAAAAAATATCACTGCAGCAAAAAGCAAAAACAAAAAAGCCACTACCACAATAAGCATCCCGTTGGAAAGGCGGGATAAAAGTTTAAATTTGCCAAGCTTTAGAGTTTCTTTTCTTAATTTCCACGACCTCAAAGCCATATTATAGAGATTATATCAGAAATTAGGTATAATAACTTTGTTACCGGAGGTGGCAGAGTAGTCAATTGCACCAGACTGTAAATCTGGCGGGGTAACCCTGCGAAGGTGCGAATCCTTCCCTCCGGACAAAATTTAGGCTGTTACAACAAGCTAATTTAAGTTCTGACTATAAATAATTTTAGTGATATACTTCATTTATGAATATTAATCTACATATCCTTAATTCTTCAGGCAGCCTTACGCCTTTTACTAGAGATATTAAAAGAATATTCGACCAATCTATTAAACAAATAACAAGTAAGATCCCCATTTCAGATGTTGATGTAGTAATTTATGATAATCCAAATTTTGCAATACCTGAAATAGGTATAGGTGGTTACGCCCAAAATGAACATATAGTTTGGATTTACATTGATCCAGCCTTTTCTAATTTAGCTCAAAGTATAGAAAAAGAATTAGGAAGAACATTAGCCCATGAATTCCTTCATGCATTAAGATGGAAGGGTCCAGGTTATGGCAAAACTCTTTTTGAAGCCTTAATTACTGAAGGACTAGCCGATCATTTTGATATAGAAGTAAATAAGGCCAAACCTCATTTTTGGGATACGGTATTATCTAATAAATTCATACAAAAGTACTTAGAATTAGCTAAAACAGAATTTAATAACAAAGATTACAAACATTCAGACTGGTTTTTTGGCTCCAAAGAAAGAGATATTCCAAAAGGAACTGGATATTCCTTGGGTTTTTACTTAGTGGGAGAATACCTAGAGAAGAATCCTAAAGAGAAAGCATCTAGTCTTTATAACAAAAAAGCCAAAGATTTTAGATAATAATTTTCCACATAATCAAACAATAAATCTTATAAGAAAAGACACCTATATACTACTAATTCTTCAAATGGTAGATTGGGTATAATAGTCCGACTAACGTTTACCAGGTGGACACTTTAGAAAAATTTCTCGGGCTTGCATTTAGTGATATCCTGTGATATATTTCCGCCATGATAGCAACAGCAGAGGCATTTAAACCTTATGAGATAGCTAGAGCAAATGAATTTAACGGGGATGAATTTCATCTACACAGGCTTTTACAACCCGCATCCGAAGGTTTACCCAAAATAGAGATTGAATTATTTAGATTAGGGGTATACGGATCTAATCCTAGAATCAGACACTTTTTTAGTGTTCATACGGTTGATTCGAGAACCCATACATTATTAGCCGCGCATTTTTACTTAAAAAAAGATAGCGCTTTCGATGGTTTTATTCCTAATGGTGATTCTGAAAAACCTAATACTGATCCTTCAATGACATTATTTCACGGAACAGAAAGTTTAGCAGTACCTTCTCCATATTATGCTGTTTTTTACGGAGGAAACGATCCAACCAGAGCAAGAATCATTTCAGTTAGCTTACTCGAAAATAGAGAATACGGAAATGGTGGATCGGGGCAAGAACAAATTACTGAATTTGATCCAGAGAATGGTGACAGAGGATTATATGAAGCTTTTCTTGAAGAAACCGGTCTGCCGGAAGTAGCGGACTTACCAGAAACAATGAGAATTTATCTGGAATGCCAATTTAAAAAAGATGGACAAATGATTCCCCTAACACCAGAAACTCTGGCAAGAAGAATTATTATGGCTTCTGGTTAGTCCATCTGGAAACAGGAGTTTTTACTCGGCCCAGTTTCTGGCCAATTTTTAAAACCCAGGAAAGCAAAAAATAATAAAATCTACCATGATAATGAAGGGCTGCTTTTTGAAGGAGTTCTTGGGATTTGTCTACCCCGATAGTTTTGGAGGCAGCTCCGTGGTGATGAATAAACCTAGCAGAAGGCACAAAATAAATTGGAACCCCGTATTTTTTAAGTCTTCTGGCATATTCAATATCTTCAAAATAAATAAAGGTCCCCTCATCAAGTAAACCTACCTTATTTATAATATGACGGGGGATTA
>Ga0082335_1002634_pt1 | contig 32874 bp, 31 predicted proteins | sample Subgrocontami58m_FD_72375 | JGI IMG/M metagenome (GOLD analysis project Ga0082335, IMG submission 72375) | Subsurface groundwater microbial communities from S. Glens Falls, New York, USA - GMW37 contaminated, 5.8 m (SPADES assembly) (version 2) ... | reverse complement strand
TAACTGAGTATGTGCGGAATCAAAAAGAACACCATGTTCGGTAAGGTTCAGTGGAAACCCCGCTCCGCCGAAGGCGGATTTTTTGCGAAGCAAAAAACCTTTAGGGCGGGGAGGAGGTCATACTTCAGAATTCCACTCGTCTGTGATGAGTGGTTAAGATAGTGGGTGGAACTTCAGAAATGCAAAAAGCATTTCTGACAGCTGTCAAAAATCATGGATTTTTGAAGTTCTGACAGTGCTCAAAAACCACTCAAAGAGTGGCATTATTCTGCCCCTGGTCTTTGACCGATGGTTTTTGACATTGAATAAAAAAATAAAAAATAAAATGGATTTAGCATTGGATAGTTAAGACCTCTGGTATGTTGCAAGGGCTTGTTGCTGTGCCTAACGTGTAGCTTCCTGAGATTACTGCTATTTTTGTATCATCAATTGCAGCATCACTCGTTGCTATAGTTGTACCTGCAAGAGCGCCTAAGTCGTCTTTACCATTGTCACTTGCGTCTTCTTGATTAGTGAATGTAATTGTAACTGCAGTTACTGCTTTTGATCCTAATTTTGTTACACTTACCGATGGTATGTTGCTAGCAGGGCATACTGGATTAGCTAACGTTACTGGATTTGCAGTACAGTCTGCTAACGATACGCTTTGCTCTCCTGGACCTTTGATTAAGGGCAGAAGCACTTGCCAGATGACAACGACTGCTGCCACTGCAATTAAGATGATCAAGATTGAAGTGACTATTTCCGAGAGGCCTTTTTTGTCTCTATTGAAATTCATTTTTTACCTCCTTTTTCTTTTTGTATTCTTATGAAGTATCTTGGGTTTAAAAAGCTTTTTATAGCTTGGCTCTTTACATTTGGGATGATTCGATTTGGACCTGCGGGCTTGGGAGGAGTAAAAGAGGCGATTAGGAATTTGAAAGAGTTTCATAGGCTTGGAATCAAGGCTTGTGAATTGGCTTTTACCTACGGTGTTTATCTGAAGGAGAACGATGCTCGGGAGATCGGGAAAATTGCTTCTGATCTTGACATCCGGTTGAGCATTCATGCTCCGTATTGGGTGAATCTCAACGCTTCGGGGGTTAAGCTGGAGCAAACGAAGAAAAGAATTCTGGATTCTTGCAGGATTGGGAATATTTTGGGTGCCTCTGTTGTGGTTTTTCATCCTGGATATTATGGGGGGATGGGAAAAGAGGAGACTTTCTCGAGGGTGAAAGAGGCAATTGCTGATATGCTTGATACCTGCAGGAAAAATGGATGGAGCACTCATCTGGCTGCAGAGACTATGGGCAAGGTGAATGTTTTTGGAGATCTTTCTGAAATCTTAAGATTAGTGAAAGAAACAGACTGTGATTTTTGCATTGATTTTGCGCATCTCTTGGCGAGGAGCGGCGGGAAGATGGCCTATAAAGAGATGTATGCATCTGTCGCAGGATTCAAGAAATTGCACTGCCATTTTTCCGGGATCAACTATGGAGATAAGGGCGAGAGGAATCATATTCTTACTCCTTCTGAAGAATTAAAAAAGTTACTTTCGGTTTTGCCGACGAATAAGGATATTACTATTATTAATGAGAGTCCTGATCCTTTAGGAGACAGCGTGAAAGCGATGAAGATCTGGGAGAGTTTGAAGAAGTAAGTCTGGGAGAGTTTGAAGAAGTAAGAAGAATCTTTTTTTTCCTTAGAGAGATTTTTTAGGGCTAGGCATATTTAACCTGATTTCTTTCCTTTTTGCTGAAGAAACGATAGGTTTCTTCTATGCCTTTCTCAAATGAGATTTTTGGCTCCCAGCTTAAGAGCTCTTTTGCTTTGGAGATGCCTGCTAATGTATCTCGGGGCTCGATGACTGGAGGATTGTAGAGAGGGATTATTTTTTTCCTGCTTCTTTTGACAATTTCTTCTATGACATTTTTTACAGAGAAATTTTTCCCAGATCCGATGTTGAATGCTTCGCCAAAGCACTGCTGGTTTTTGGCAGCTGCTGCAAGGAGGTTTGCATCTACGACGTCGGAGACGAAGATGAAGTCACGAGTCTGCTCACCATTTCCATAGATTTGAGGAGGGGTATTTTTCTCAACGAGGGAGATGCATTTGGGGATGAGATTAGCATAGGTTCCTTCGGTATTTTGCCGAGGGCCATAGACGTTGAAGTATCTTAGGGAAATAGTTTCGAGGCCGTAGATTTCCTGGTAGAGCTTGCAATAGTATTCTCCTGCGAGTTTTTGCAGGGCATAGGGCGAGAGAGGAAGAGGTTTCATTTCTTCTTGGATGGGGAGCTTCTCCTGATTTCCGTATATTGCGGAAGATGAAGAGAAGATGAATCGTTTGATGCCTGCTTTTCGGCAAGCTTCGAGGAGATTGAGCGTCCCATTGATGTTTACATGATGTGTTTCCTGAGGATATTGGATAGAGAATTGGACTCTGGGAAGAGCTGCGAGATGGAAGATTGCATTTATTTCTGGTGTGAGTATATCGAGGAGATTTTCTGTGATGCTTCTTTTTACGATCGTGAGATTTTTATTTTCCTTGAGATGCGCAAGATTTTCTTCTTTTCCGAGAGAGAAATCGTCGATGACGATGACTTTGTGATCTGTGTTGAGGAGGCTTTCTGTGACATGGCTTCCGATGAAACCTGCTCCTCCCGTGACTATACAGTTCATATTTTTTTATCGCTTTCTTCCTTATAATTTTATGGCATATCTTCCCTATTGGCACATTTATGCAAACTGTAGCTGGTTTATTTTAAAATCTGGGTTGAATACCCCGCAGCTTGCTGCGACAGATTTTAAAAGACAGAAATTGCTGGTCGCGAAGCGAAAAATTTCGCGGGAATACCCCTCAGCTTGCTGAGGGGATAACGAAATTTTAGGCAATTTCTTTATTTATTGGCCAGTCTTTTGGCCAAAATTTTTAACCAAAAGATTTATAAAGATAAGGATTTTGTTATAGGAGAAAAAAATGGTGTCAGACAAGGTGATTGTTGTTTTATTGGTGGTAGCAATTCTTCTCTCGCTTATTTCCACTTTTGTGACTTTGAGCTTAAATCTGAATTCTTTGAAACTTCCTTCGGGAGGCGGAACTACGACGGTTTACCAGCCCCAGCCTGAAGAAGAGAGGGGACAAGTTGCTGTTGTGGTGCAGGAGCCAAAATGAAGAAACAGAATAATACTTTATTGATTACTTTAGCAATTATTGCAGCTGTGCTGGCTGCGTTCAATGCGTATGTGGCGCTGCAGCAGGTTTCTGATTTAGCAAGGGTGACTGGCTTTCAAGTATTTTCTTCAACAAGCGTAGGGAACGTTACGCTTAGCATTCCCCAAAATGTGCAAGTAGAATTTAATCCTGCTATTATCAACTGGAGCAATGGGAGCTTTGATGCGGGAGTTGATATGGCTGTTTTGAAGACGAGCAACACCCTCTCTGAACGAGTTCAGAACGGGACTTGGTGGAATGGAGCAGGTCAAGGCAGAGATACAGGATTAGTTTTGATCAATCGAGGGAATATCAACGTATCTGTGAATCTGACAACATTTAGGAATAATTTTACGTTTTTCCAGCCGACAGTTGGTATTGGAAGAGCTTTGTATGATCTTAATATTTCGAGCAATGCAACTTTGGGTGTTCCTGAAACTGCCTGCGGTGTTGTATGGCAGTCTGCGAATTTCAATGTTTTCACGACTGCAAAGAATGCCACTGAAGGCGGAATTATTATCTGCAGAAACATGTCGTATATTGCCGGACAAAATGCTTTGAGGATTGATGTTCTTCTTAGGATACCGGTGGGTGTACAGAGAAGGGAATATGCAGATACGGTTACTGCTACAGCAGATGTAGCTTCGATTTAAGTTTTTTTGTTTTTATAATACTGCTTGGGGATTCTGAAGAACTTGCAGATGATTTTTTTTACTTTTTGAAGCATTTTTTTTATAATTGCAAGCATGAAAATTCCTGGCTTCGGTCTCCAAGGAAGTGCCCCTCCTTCATCATCTTTAGCGGTAAATGCACAGGAAACCTCTCTCAACTTTTTATGTCAGAATTGAAAACCGCAGACTTTAGTCTGCGGTAGTAGCCAATCGTGTTTTCAATTCTGAACACTTCATCATCGAAGATGATGAGAGCTCTCAGAAATCAAAGATTTCTGAAGCTTCAAAATTCAAAGAATTTTGAGAGCTCTCAGAACTTTCAGTTCTGAAGTCCCCAAAATCGAGGGCATGTCACAAACCACACCTTTTAAGGTGTGGTGACCCATCGATTTTGTGATCTTTCAATCGGAGATTTTCATAGAGATTGTTTAACATTACAGAAAGATATAAAAAAGGAATTTGCTTGAGAGAAAGATGAAAAAGGGGATTGTCATATTATTTATCGTGCTGTTTTTTCAGGTTTCGCCAGCTGCGGCACTTGGGGTTCTTTACTGGCATCGTCCTGATGTGAACTTTCAGCCAGGGCTGCAGCTTCAGCTAAGTTATTTGGTGCATAACCTGCCGCCTGGGAAAGAAGTGAGGATTTATGCAGAGGGCGATCTTGCCCAGTATGTGGAGATGATTCCTGAAAAGCTTGCTGGGGGAGGAGGTTTTACTGCGATGATCAGATTGCCTGCAGTTATTGAAAAGCCAGGGCCGCATACTCTTCATTTTGTTGTTGCAGAGGCGGCTGAAGATGTCGGAGGCATTGGGACTACGGTTACGATTCGAGTGCCCTTTACTATTCATGTTCCTTATCCTGGAAAATATGCAGAGGCTAATGTTAAAGTTGAGGATATTAATACAGGAGAACCTTTGCCGCTTGTGATTGAAGGAACAAATTTGGGGACTGAAAATAACACTATTGGAGCCCGCTTTGATATTCTTTCTTCTGAAGGGAAAGTTGAATCGTTTGATCTTGGGAGTTTTTTTGTGAATGCTCAGGAAAATTTTGCTTTTCGGAAAAAAGTGGATACTGCCAGTTACAAGCCAGGAAATTATAAAGTTGCTGCGACGGTTGATTACGGATCACCTCTTTTTTTAGAGGCTGATTTCCGCATTGGGAGCTTGTTTGTTACTGCTACGAATTATACTTCGAGATTTATGAAAGAGTCGATCAGCAAGTTTGATATTGAGGTTGAGAGCCATTGGAATAATTTGATTGATGAAGCTTATGCCGAAGTGAGGATTTTTAATGCCACGAGCAATATTTCGAAATTCAAAACTCCTTCTGAGAGCCTTGAGCGCTGGAGCAGGAAGACTTTGACAGGATTTTTTGATACTCACGGTGTTGGTGTGGGCAGCTATACTGCTGATATTGCCCTGACGTATCGCAGCGGGAAAAAAACCGCGCAGACTTCAACACAAGTGACGATTGAAGTTGCTGGAGAGTGGTGGGTGAAGTATAGATCCTTAATTGTCGTCGCTGCTGTTTCTGTTCTTTTATTCATTATTTCAGTTTTTTTTGCTTCTTTTCTTCTGCTCCATAAATTTAAAAAGAAGCGGAGGTAGGGAGAGCATGGTTTCCCGAAAGATGCAGATTGCTCTTTTTGCTGTGCTCCTGCTTTCGCTGGCAAGCCTGCTATTTGCCCTTTTTTTTTATTTCTTTCATGCAAAAGTCATCGAGAGAAATACCTATTACTCGCAGATTGAGATTGGCCCTTTTTTGGGAGTTGATGTGAATTCTACAGCGTTCATTTTCGGGGCTATTCCTCCTGGTTCAAAATCCCGGAGGAGCATTATCCTGAATAATACGTATGATTTTCCTGTTCTTGCAAAGATTGTTCCTTTGGGAGACATGGCAAAGTTTCTTGACTATCAAGAAGTTGTTGTCGAAGGAAAAAGCGCAAGAACTGTTTCTCTTGAGGCAGTTGCTTCTGAAGGCACTCCTTCAGGGGTTTATGAGGGGGCTATTGAAGTTGTTCTTGTGAAAGCGGTGAGGAGGTAATTTTTTGCATATAGCTTCTTTACCTAGTAAATTGATGATGAAAATTGTATTTCCTTATCTGAGCACAAAGTATTTAAGAATCCCTCTCTTCCGTGGAAGATGAAAAAGGGTTTGATTGCAGTTCTTTTCCTTGTCCTGATAGTGTCGCATTTCTTGCTTTTAGCGGCTTTTGAGCGGCAGAGGGGAATTACAGGATTGCTGCTTAGAATTTTTCAGACGCCTGCGCTTATTCAGAGCCTTGGAGAGGTTGCTCTTGGAGTTCTTGGAAAGTTTAGTGTTATTATTTACAGTCCGCAGCCCATTACTTATTTTAATCAGACTCTTGACCTGAATGTTTCAGCTGATACTGAGGTTGCAAGCTGGTGGTTTACTTTAAAGGGGGGCGGGAAATGTTCGATTGTTTATGATACTGTGGGATTTGTTCCCAATATCTCCTTTACCTCAGCGAGGGGGCAAAATGAATTGACTGTGTTTGCACGGTCTTCTTCTGGAGAAATAGAGAACGCAAGTGTTCTTTTCAATGTAAGCGCTCCTAATCTTGCGCCGCATATTTATATCAATGATAGTTTTACTGCGTGTGAGGGGGGGGAATTTTCTGTTTTTTTTGATGTTGCTGATGATAATTTAGACTGTCCTGATGTTGCTCTTGCTCCATCTTCAGGGCCTTTTTTTGTTTTTGTGCATTCAACGTCGTTGAATGCGAGCCTTGCAGAATTTTTTTCCGGAATTCTGGGGAAGGCTGATGTAGGTGCGCATTATTTAAATATTACTGCAAATGATGGAGAGAATATTGATTTGCAGCCTATTAATATCACTGTTCTTCCTGTTAACCATGCTCCGATTGTTGCGCCGATTCTTGTGACTACTTTTGAGATTTTTAACAATGCGAATCTTAGTTTTTTTACTCAAGTGGCTGCTGATGATTCTGAGGACGGGGATTCTGGCTCAGGGAACCTTGTCTTTAACTCGACTTTTCTTTCTGGGAGAGAACTTTTTATCATTAATTCAAGCTACGGATTCATTAATTTTAGCTATAACACAAGTGATGTTGGCGTTTATAGCGCGTGGATTTGCGTTGCAGATCAGGGGCTAAATTCTCCTGAAAGTTTGCTGGCTTGCAATGAGGACGGTGCGCCTAAGACCACGTGCTTTGCTTGGAATTTTGCAATAACCTATGTCAATAGGCCTCCGAATATTACTGACTATGGCAATACGAAAACCGGCAGGGCCCTTTCCTTAGATGCCCGTGTCGGGGAGCTTGTTCTTTTCAATATATCTGCAATTGATCCTGATGGAAATATTCCTTATATTGACTGGTATTTTGATACTGCATTTAGGAGGAGAAATCAGACGAATTATGATGAATTTCTTTTTTTTCCGTCGCTGGCAGATGTCGGCGAGCATAAGCTCTTTGGTGTTGCCACGGATTTGATGCTGAATGATACGGTTATTTGGAATATTACAATCATTGGACCTTCTGTGCCTTCTTCTGAAGGCGGCGGTGGGGGGGGCAGCGGTGGTTTGCGCGGTGCTGGAGGGTGCGTTGAGAAATGGGGGTGCACTGAATGGAGCACCTGCCAAAATGCCAGCTTGAGTTCTGGCTCAATTCGAGAAACATGCAAGCTTTTTAATCTCTCTCAGGAATATTGCGGTTTCCAGCTGCGCCGGTGTGTTGACACCAAGGTATGCAAAAGCGAATCAAAAAAACCGAGAGAGACGCAAGTGTGCTATTTCACCTTATTTCCTAACTGCAACGACGGGATTTTGAACTGCCACGATAATAGCTGCGAGCTATTGACTGACTGCGGAGGACCATGCTCTCCCTGCCCGACGTGCTCTGATGAGAAGCGGAATCAAGGAGAAGAGAACATTGACTGCGGAGGCCCCTGCCCCCAATGCTTTGAAGTGCCTTTCTTTGACATCAAGAAGAGGCTCAATATAACCATTAATCTGTTCCTTTTTCTTTTGCTTCTTCTTTTGGCTTTTATTCTTTATGAGATTCTCAGAATCAGAAGATTGAGGCAGCAGTATGGGAAGAAGATCAAGAAGATTGTGAAGAGCGAGGTTTAGGATTCGGGATTTTTGAGGTACGAGGTTTTTATGCCCCAACCTTTAAATACTCTTTTTTTGTTATAGGGGTAATTGGGTATTTACTGTAGATAGGGTATATAGGGTAAGAGGGGTATTATGAAAAAAGCTAGATAGGGAACATGAAAAAAAAGGTTTTCACGCTTGCATGCGCCTGCGGAAGGGAGATTATTGGGTTTAGTGAGCATCATGTAAAAGTTAATTTAGATATCCATAAGCAGACCTCTCAGTTTCATAAGGAGGTTATGAGACTTTTGAAGAAACATGGCAAAGCGTAAATCCATTTTGAGGAAGCGTAAACGCATGGTTATCTTAGCTGTTGTGCTCCTCGTATTGATTACTCTCTTTTTTTCTTTTGCTTTTCCTGAAAGCATTCTTTCTTTTTTCAAGCTGGCTCAGCATCTTGCAGGCAGAATTACAGGTTTTATTGTTGGCTTCTTTTCTGACCTTCGCCTTGAGATTTCTGATGATACTGATACTTTCCAGAAATTTACCTTCTGCTCTGCGTATTGCGGGCCTAAGCAGGACAAGCAGGAGAATCATTGGAGAGTGAGGTTTTATGCAAATTTTACCAATACGACGGCAGGATCGGTTATAGACCGTGCGAGTGGAAGCTGCAGCATTCGATTTTATACGGGTGTTTTCAGCGGGTTTGCTGATATGGGGTTTAATACGACAAGCAATCTTTGGGAATATAATTCTTCTTTTACTTCTAAAGGGAATCATAGCTTTTTTGTGAATTGCAGTTCCAGCGCGACTGACGCATTTTTGTCAGACAATTTTACCATTTCAAATACGCCTCCTTATATTATCCAGGTTGTTGGAGGAACTATTGATGTTGATGGAGATAGGAGCCCTGGACTAGGAGATCTTTTCCCCTGCCAAGAGGATACTTTGTGTGTTTATAACTTTACTGCGAATATCAGCGAGGATGATCTTAATGATTTTCTATCGTATGGATATAATCCTTCTCCTGCGAATACGACGCTTACGAACTTTACCTTGAACTCGCAGGGTATTTTGCAGATCAATGTGACACAGAGCAGTTATACTGGAGCTAAACAAATTGAACTAAATGTTCGAGACAGCGGAGATAGCTTGATCCCTGGAACAGGCATTACGCAAGCTGCTCTTCTTAAACTCAATGTTCAAGAAGTGAATGATGCTCCTCTTTTTCTTAATCTGATCAATAGGAGCTTTAATGAGACCCAGCCGTTTACCTACCTTATCAGCGCAAGTGATGAGGAGGGGAACACGCCTTTTTCTTTTAATGTTACCTTTGACAGTTGTGCGCTTGCACCTTGGAGCACACGAACCAACTGCACGCTTTTTGAGATTACGAATTATAGTGCTACTCAAATGCTGGTTAATTTCACCCCGACTGGAGATGACGTCGGGAATTATACTCTTACTTTCTTTATTACCGACCTTAACAATAATGTTGCTCCTTATAATGCGACGAGGAACAAGACGGTTACTTTTTATGTTCTCAATGTGAATGATGCTCCTTTTTTTACTTCTGTCTGCGAAAACACGAATGCGTCTGAAGATGCTGCATTCACCTGCAGGATTAACGCGAGTGATGTTGATAATACTTTGTTGACTTTTTCAAGCAATCTTACCTGGTTTTTGAATGCAACAAATGCCACTTTTGCAGGATCTGGCGGAAATGCTTCTGTTCTTGCGAGTTTTACGCCGAGAGACGAGCAAGTTGGCAATTGGCGGATCAATATCAGTGTTCAGGATTATGGCGAGCCCAGGAAAAGCAATTCCACCGTTATTTCATTTTATGTTGCTAATGTCAATGATTCGGTTTTTTTGCCTGAGATCCAGAATATCACTGCTTACAAAAATGCTCGTTATCTCATTTCTCTTAATGCCTCTGATGATGACTTTCTTATTCCTGACAAGAGTGTTTTGAATGAACAGCTGAATTTTAGCGCGAATGTATCGTGGATTACGTTTATTCTTGGCAATGTGACGGGAAATACAACCTTTGCGCTGATGAATTTCACTATTAACGATGGCGTTGTGGGAAATCATACGATTCTTGTTACTGTCAGAGATCGTTATAGCTTCTCGAGTTTTTCCCGAGCATTCACTGTTTTTGCTTACAATAATACTGCTCCTCTCTGGAATCTTAGCCCAGATTTCCCGCTTACTGAAGATGATTCTTTTTTCTTAAATTTAAACAACAATGTGAGCGACCCTGATGGAGATGCGGTTACTTTTCGCTTTTTGAATTTCACTTCTTTTCCTTCTTTTGCTCTCTTAGGGAGCATTATTACCTTTTTTGCAAATGATAGTGATGTTGGGCTTCAGAAGGTTCTGGTGAATGCAAGCGACGGCAAACTGGGAGTGAGCCAACAACTTCTTACTTTTAATATCTCGAATAAGAATGATTTTCCACTCATTCAGAATATTGGAGATCAAAATGCCACAGAGGACAGCAGGACTCGCATTTTTGTTGATCTTTTTGATGACGATCTTAGGGTGAAGCAGAAGGATTACTTTAATGAGAGTTTGAGCTATAATATAACTATCGTTGGGCCGAATCCAAACTTATTTAGCCTGCAGTTTGATTCTCAGGCGGATAATTTTGTGAGGTTGGTTATGGACTTTACTCCGAGGAAGACTGATGCGGGGAATTATACAGTTCTCCTTAATGCGATTGACAGCACGGGATTTACCAATGCAACGATGTTTAACCTTGCTATTGCTGAGGTTAACCATGCCCCTGATCTTGGAAATATTTCAAATGCTTCTGCAGGCGTTGGTATTCCTTTCTTCCTGGATTTTAATGCAACTGATATTGAAGATGGTGATGAAGGCAGGGGGAATATTACTTATGCGATCAGCTTTCTTTCAGGGACGACAGGCTTGCCTTTCTTTGGCATTGATTCTCGTGCCGGAATTATCAATTTCACTGCGAATGCAAGCCGGGCTGGAAAATATCGAGCCAACCTGAGTGCTGCGGACAGCAAAAATCTGACGAATTCGACTGTTTTTTGGATTTTTGTATACGACATGCCAAGGATAACTTCGATGACATCAAGCCCTCTTGCAGGCGCTGAGAATACCACGCTTCCTGTGAATGTAAAGGCAAATCATACGGTTGGAGATGACTTGAGATTTGACTGGTATGTAAACACTGATTTAAGAAATTCTAGTTTAGAGAACGGAACGAACAAATTAATAACATTCAATTTCCGCCTTACTTTTAATGACGAGACTACTTGCGGAAGGGATAAGAATCTCACTTTAAATGTATCTAATCCGTTTTTTAGTAATACGAATTCCTGGACTATGAATATCAGCCATGCGGATGACCAGCCGCATTTTATTGGCCCGATTAATAATATCTCTGCAGGGAATACTGCGAGCCTTTGCCTCCTTTCTTATTTTATCGACGCTGATTATGGAGATATTTGCTACCCTAATGCAAGCATGACTTTCTCTTTTACGAGGTATAATGAGACTTTAGGAGAGCAGCTGGCCGGGCCTCTTACTGCCAGCTTTGTCCATGATTCTGGAGCTTTCTGCACTGATACGGCTGTTTTTTCCTCCTCTTCCCAAGCAGGAGAATATTTCAGCCTTCGCGCAAGTGATGGGGGGTTTAATGTGTCGAGCAATATTTTTCATGTTGCCTTGACGCCTCAGTCTATTCCTGTTCCGCAACCTCAACCCAGCACAGGCGCAAGCGAAAGACCGAAGCCTGAGCCGAAATTTCTGAAGATTATTACTCCTGGGAAAATTACTGTTTTGGAGACAGGGCTTGTTCAAGTGCCGATTATTGTGGAGAACACCGGGGACGAAGATCTTTTTGATGTAAATCTTTCTACCTTGCTTTTTAGGGATGGGAGATTGATTTATGGGAATGTTACGCTGAGCAAGGATTTCTTTTCTGTGCTGACTCCAAGAGTTCAGCAGAATGTAAGCATCAAGCTGTTTGTCAACGGCACGGGAAGGGTGACGTATGAGCTGATTGTGAATGCTACGGTTCGGAGCCCAAGGTTTGCTGACTGGGCAAAGGTGAACATTGAGCTTTTGGAGTCGAATATCACTGAGGTAGAGAAGATTCTTGTTTTTACTGAAGAGCTTATTGTGGAGAATCCTGAATGCTTAGAGCTTAAGGAATTGCTCAATGAAGCGAAAAAATTGCAGGAGCAGGGAAGAGTCAGCGAGGCTCTGCAAAAGACTGACCAGATTGTTGATGCCTGCAAAAAAGCTCTCAGCCAGAAGAACAGGCTTTTTTTTATCGAGAAGAAGGATTTTTCACTTGTCTTTTATGTTGTTGTGTTGAGCATTGCGTTTTTGTTTTCAGGAGTTTTGTATCACTTTTTACGACGCTGGATCTTCAGAAAAAAGAAGGAGCAGAAAAAGTTTTCATAATGCACCATTCATAAAATGAAAGATTTAATAATCATCTTCTCTTTGGAGAAATAGCAGAATGAGTGAATTAAAGAAGGTGCAGGAAGCAAAAAAGCGCTGGAAGTAAAATGCCTGAAGTAAAAGAGGATATTAGCGTGCAGGAAGCGAAAAAGTGTGCTGATACTATCATAAAAGTTAAAGCGGAAATAGGGAAAGTACTTGTTGGGCAGGAGAAGATTGTTGATGGCTTGATGAAAGGATTATTGTGCGACGGGCATATTCTTGTTGAGGGAGTTCCGGGAGTTGCAAAGACTCTGGCGGTTCTGGCTCTTGGCGCGGCGATTGGATGCGAATCCAAAAGAATTCAGTTCACGGTTGACCTTTTGCCGAGCGATATTGTCGGGCTAACGAGTTTTACTCCGGGGAAAGGGTTTGATACGATTAAGGGACCTATTTTTACTAATTTTCTTCTTGCTGATGAGATTAACAGGAGCCCGCCAAAAACTCAATCAGCTTTGCTTGAGGCAATGCAGGAGAAGAAGGTTACGATCGGGAAGGAGACGTATGCTCTTCCCAGGCCTTTTTTCGTTATGGCGACGGAGAATCCCTTAGAGGTTTCTGGAGTTTATTTTCTTCCTGAAGCTCAGATTGATAGATTTCTTTTTAAGATTTTGATGGGATATCCGAATAAGGATGATGAGCGGAAGATTATCCGGCAGAATATGACTTTGAGGCCTTTTGAGGATTATGGATTAAAAGCGGTTGCGTCTCCCCAGAAATTGATTGAGATGCAGGAGATTACGAGGAGAGTGTATACCTCGCCGGAGATTGAGCGTTATATTGTAGACATTGTGCATCTGACCAGGCAAAAGACTGGCTATGAGGAAGCAAAGTATGTTGAATGGGGCGGATCTCCGAGAGCGTCGATTGGGCTTTTTATTGCCTCGAAAGCACAGGCATTGATTTCAGGAAGGAAATTTGTAGTTCCTGATGATGTGAAAAAAGTGGCTTATGATGTTCTTCGCCACAGGATGATTTTGAATTATGCGGCGCAGGCTGAAGGGATTTCGGCAGATTCTATTATCAGCAAGATTCTGGAGATTGTGGAGGCTCCGTGAGGATAAAATGGATTTTTGCGCACGATCTCCTCCTTCTGAAGAGGACTATGTCATACTCATAAAAAATAATCTTAAAATATCTATAACATGATGAAAAAAAGAGAGTTTCATGCAGATATTCCCAAGGCTATTTCCTCCTTAGAAAGCGCGATGAAGAAGTTTCTTATTCGGAGAATTTTATGGAGAGTCATCTTTAGGGGCAAGGGATTAGAGTTTGACCAGTACAGGGATTACTCGCCTGATGAGGATGCAGAGAACATTGACTGGAAGGCCAGTGCCCGGGCTAATAAATTGCTGGCAAAGCAGTATATTGAGGAGAGAGACTTGAATATTATTTTTGTTATTGATGTTGGAGATAACATGGTTTTTGGATCCCAGCAGAAATTGAAATGCGAGTATGCTACTGAAGTTGCTGCTGCTTTGGCCCATCTTGTGCTTATTTCAGGGGATAAGGTTGGTTTTGTTCTCTATAGCAACAAGGTTTTGTATAATGTTAAAGCAAAAGCTTCGCGGAATCATCTTCATTTTTTTACGAGCATTTTGACGAATCCTGAAAATTATGGAAGAGCTAGCGATCTTAAGGGAACATTGGAGTATCTCATGGATTTTTTTGACAACTCTATTTCTGCTGTTTTTATTCTCTCTGATTTTGTGAATGTGGATGCTAGTTATGAGAAGATCATTAAAAACTTTTCAGCGAAATTTGAGACTGTTGCTGTCACGATCCGGGACCCTTTGGATTTTCAGCTTCCTAATATCGGGCAGGAGGTAGTTCTAGAGGATCCCCGAACCGGGAGGCAGATGGTGGTAAATCCTAAAGTTATTCGGGACCGCTATGAGGCAAATGCTCTTGAGCAGGAGCAGTTTGTGAAGAAGCTCTTTACTGATGCAGGAGCTGATTTCATTGACTTTTCCACGCAGCAGAGCTTTGCTCCGAGGATGGCTGCTTTTTTGAAGCAGAGGGTTTTGAAAAAAGAGTATATTTTGCCGAGGAGGTAAGATGGCGTATTTTAGTTTTTCATCTCCGGTGTACCTGAACTTCTTATTTTTAATTCCTTTGGTTATAGGAGTTCATGTGTGGACTCTGCATGGTAAGCATAAACGCGCAATTAAATTTGCGAATATTGAAGCTATTGAGAGAATCTCTGGTGTTGAGCTGTTTTCGAGAAATCTGATGCCGATGTTCCTGCATATTCTTCTTATTGCTTTTTTGACTTTAGTTCTTGCAGGGACTACTCTTCATCTTGAGCGGAAAGTTGGCTCTTTGTCTTATGTTCTTGCTCTTGACGCTTCTGCAAGCATGAGCGCGAAAGATATTCTTCCTTCAAGATTTTTTGCTGCAAAGGAAGCTGCGAAAGAGTTTGTTGGTGCCTTGCCTCTGGCTTCTCGAGTGGGCATTGTCTCTTTTTCAGGGGTTTCTTATCTTGAGCTGGAGATGACTGAGGATAAAAGGGTTATGAAAGATACCCTCGATGCCATAGATCTCAAACCTGTTGGAGGGACCAATATTCTTGACGCAGTGATTACCTCGGCAAATTTGATGAAGGATGAACGTGCAAAAGCAGTGATTTTACTGAGTGACGGGCAGTTGAATGTGAATACGATTGAGGAGGTTGTTGCCTATGCGACACGGCATGATGTTATTGTGCATACGGTGGGCATTGGCACCCGAGAAGGAGGAGAGGCAGAATTTTTTATTTCAAAACTGGATGAAGATGCGCTGAAGGCGCTGGCTTATAACACTCATGGAAAGTATTATGCGATTGAAGACCCGAAGGATTTTAAAAAAACTTTTGACGATATTACTGCTTCCCCTGGAGGCATTATAGGCGTTCAACTTTCAGTTTATCTTTTGATTGCTGCTCTTCTGCTCCTTGTGGCTCAATGGATTTTGATGAGCACGCGATGGAGGGTGATACCGTGATTTTTTGTACAGAGATATACATCAAAAGTTGATAAGGGAAATGGATGATTAACTTATCTGATGCGTTCTATTCCAGAGTATAAGACCTAGAACCTTGAGCATGAGAATTCAGGATTATCCATTTCTACTGTCTCCTCCTTGCTCATTGCAGGCAAAAAAATATTGCAAATATTGCTTACCTGATTTTTTTTACTATAGAAAATTATGGTTTTATCCCGAAGGAGGAGAGATCTGAAAGATCCACGCTTTCTTTTCCTTTTTGCTTTTTCGACTTCTCAAGGATTTCATTGTAGTAATTAAGAATCTTATCTTTGCAAATATCTTTTTCTTTTTGATTCATGTTCTTGAAGATGGCTGTGATGACGCTATACGCTTTATACGCTGCCTGCAGGTTATTGCCTGAGATATTTTTCCTTCCTTCTTTGATTGAAGATACGACCATGCGGATTTTTCTTTCGTCGATAAATTCTTCTTTCGCGTTTCCGAGGATTTTTTCAATTTCTTTTGCCTTTTCTTCATCAAGCTTGATCAGGCGGTACTTGACTATATTTTCGAATATTTCGATTATTTTTCCCAGTTTTTCTTCTGTTGGCTTCTCTCCTGCATACATCACTGCTGAGGCATCATTGCATATTTGCCTAATATCTTCAAGGTTTTTTCCTTCGATGAGATCCAAGGCCTCTCCGTATGTTGGCGTATAGTTCAGCTTGAGGTATCCTTTCAGGAAATCTTTGATTAGGGTGTTTATTTCTCTCATTTGCTGCGCTGGCTTTCCGCGGTTTTTTCTGATTTTGTCAATACTTTTAAGGTATGCGATGCCTTTTTCATTCAGCTTTATTTTTACTGATTTTTTCATCCGCAGTTCAATGAAAATAATCACCAGGAGAACAAGCGCGAGGATGATAATTGAGGATCCTAAATAGGTGAGAAATGCTTCGTTATAGACTGCTTGTGCAGTGAGTTCGAGGAAGCTCATGTGAGAAATTATTGCATGATTCGAGTAATGGTGAAACGTGAGCCGATTTCGGTAATGACTGCAGTGATCATGAGATCTCCCACGACTGCTTTGAAGAGGCCTTCCATGTAGGGAATTCTGCTTGCTTCTGAAAATTCCTTGATCACCTGACTGATACCCTGCTCGTCGAGCACTATGCTCACTGTTTCGACAGCTCCCATTTTTCTGATGGCAATGGGCCTTAAGGGGCCTGGGCAGCTGATATAGGTGACTGCGTGATCTTTAATGAGCTGGCGTATTTGGATGAGGCCTGCTTTTGTGTCTGGGATTTCCTCCTTGCTGAGAGGCTTGATAAATCCTCTTGTTTTTGATTTTTGGAGCAAAGGCGAGGGGAGCGTTGTCGAGGCCATATGTATGTACTGTGAGAGAGGTTGAAGAGGAAGAGATTCTCCTTGCTCTTTATTCTGGAAAGGTTCTCGGGATTGCGGGATTGCAGGAGATTCCTGCTCTGAATCCAGGGTATTTTGTGATTGTGAAGACATAGATTGTTCTTTTTGTCCTGCAGCAAATGATTTTTGCGATTGCATAGCGTCTTCTTTTCCTGTCCACAGGCGGGGAGTGTCATAATCAGAGACAGGCTTTTTGGGAATTTGAGGTTGATAGAAAGTATTTTTCTTTTTAGGGTAGTTGAAGTATTTTTCATTTTCGAGGGCGTCTTCTTCTGCATGCCATGATGAAGAAGATCTGGATGATTGTCCGTCTTCTTCCCGCATTTCTTTTTGTTCTTGAGGATGAGTTTTCCAGTACTCTTCTGTTTCTTCGGCTTCTTCCTCAAGGTTCTCTAATGCTTCTTGCGGATGCTCACTGTATCCTTCTTCTTGGCGGTTTCGCCTCCAAGATTCTTCTCCATTCGTTGTATTTTTTTCAACTTCTTTTTTTGCTTTGAAGTATTCTTTCATGTAGGCTTCGTTTTCAATAGCTTCATTTTCATACTGCTCTGCCTTCTCTTTTCTTGCTTCTTCTAATGCTCTTGCATGAAGCTGCGATGGATCTGGCGCTTTTTTTGACTGCTCATATCCTTTGGTTTTCTCCCGGGTTTCTTCCTCCTGAAGTTTTTGATTTGCTTTGACTATACCTTTGGTAAATTTCTGCAAGAAGCGTGTTTCCATTTTATGTTGGGAGAGGTTTTGTTTTTTTTACTTGAGTCTCTGGCTGCTTTGGCTGAGATGGTGTGGAGATAGGGGAGGTATTTTTAGGAGCGATTGATGGAGTCATTTTTTGAGGGAATGGGGTGTAACGGGATTGTGCGGGTGGAGCTTGCTGATATTGGGGCGCTTGGTATTGTGGATATGCTTGAGGGGGCTGCTGATAGGGTGTTCTGAGGCGTTCTTCGATGATGGAGATGCCTTTTGCAATAATTTTGTTTTGATCGAGGAGAGTTTTGATCGTATTTTGGAGATCATGCTCCGGCTCTTTGAAAGATTGCGCAGCTTCATTAAAAAGCTTGAGAAGCTTTTCTACATTTTTTGCCAGATCGTCAACTTTCACGGCGAGATGGGACAGCACGTCCTGAAGATCTACGAGATTTTCTAGAATATCCTCTTTTACTTCCCCCATGCTCCTTCTAGGGTTTTTTGTTTTATAAAGGTTGTGGAAATTTTGCTGTGTTGCATGACTGGTAAATTTATACTTTCTCTTGCACTTCTTCAGTAAAACAGCTCCAATACATAATGGATTGTGCAACACTGCTGGAAATTTTAAACCTTAGAATTCTTCTTGTCTTCTAAGAGTGGTTGACGATCTTCGACTCGCTCTTGCTGCGGACTTTTTCGCTGAAGTTGCGAAGCTCGGGGAGATGGGCACGGAGGGAATCGAACCCCCATCTAACGGTTTCTTACGATACTATCGCTGGAGCCGTTAATTCTGAGCCATTAAACTACGCACCCCCATCAATGATGTTTGGAATTAGTTTTAATTCCTTTTCTGTTAATATTACTACTTGTTTTTGGCCCATTAAAAAAGTATCTTTTTTTGGTTTTTTTCTGCAAATGAGGAAGCCCAGGCTACAATTAGTGTCCTCTAAATATCGATAAAGTTGTTCAATTTGAGAGGTGGAGATGTCTTTAGCACAGTAATCTTTTACCTCTATTATAACTTTCCTACCTTTTCTTTCAAGGACAATATCTGCGATTCCTCTTGAAGTTCTTACAAGACGATTTACTTTTCCGTATCCTGATAGTCTTATCGCTATGTTATCCTCGAATTTTTTAGCCCTCTTTCGTATATCTTTTATTCCTACTCCGTATAGTTTAAGACGGGTGTAAGGAAATGGAATTCCCGCTTTTTTGTATGCTTCAAAAATACCCTGCTTAAATGTAAGTTGAACATGAGTTCTACATGAATTGTTTATTTCTCTTTGAGTTGCTAACGGATTATTTTTAATAAAATGAATGACCTCTTGTTGCTTCTTGGCCCTTCTTTTTTCTTGCCCCTGAATTGGTTTCATTCCAGCGGCTCTATAAATTTCATGTATATCTTTGAAGAGATGATACGGATTGGTATTCACCTTTTTACTTATTTCCGGAATAGTCAATAATGGATTTCTTTTAATGCTTTTAATTATCATTTTTCTCTTTTCATCCGGGCTTGTTTGATAAATTTCTTTTCTCGGATAATCTACTTCAGCGGCATCAAATATTTCTTTAGTTGAATTAAAAATACTGAAGAAGTTTATTTTTGTGTCTTTTCTTATTGTATGCCCACCCACCTTCGGATGGGCTCTAATGTAGCTTATGAGGATTTGCTTTTTTTCTTCTTTGGATTTTCTTAAAAAAGTTCTTGGAGGACGTATTTTAGCTTCCTTAAATGCTTCTGCCATTCCTCCATAAAAAATGTCAGGAACCTTGATATGGATTTTTTCCCTAATTTTACGATAAGTTGCTTTTGGATGCTTTTTGATAAACTCTATTACTTTCTCTTTTTTTATTCGCATAGTTTCTTTTTTCATTCTAATGAGAAGATACGGTCTTATTTATACTTTTCTATTAAACTTTGCACCCTTTTTAGGGAGTCATAAAATTCCTTTGAGCTGAGCAACATTCTTAGAAAGATTTGAGCTTTTCTATTTCCTCTATCTCCTCCTGGGAGATGGAGCATCCTTTGTATTTAACTCCGTAGAGCAGGGCATCAAGCAGCAGAGGGTTTTTTACTTCGACAAGGTCTTTTTTGTAGGCGATGTACACCAGTTCTGCTGAACGGATAATACTGATTTTTTGAAGCGAGGAGAGGTTTTTTGGATTGTATGATATACGGGTGTGCATTTTTGATTCGAAAAGCTGATGGAGATTCTCCGGCTTTTCACAGAGCATTCTTGTTGTTCGCTCATCAACTGCAAGCATACTCTGGATATTTTTCTCTGCAGCAAGGAGACTGAGCGCGAGGCATGAAGCCTCTCCTTGATGGATAATTTCCATCCAACGCTCTCCTGAGGCAAAAATATGGTTTGTTAGATTTATGATCTCCTGCGTTTTTTGCGACAGCTGCTGCTGGCTGATTCCCAGAGATTCAGGCATTTCTAAAACGCTGAGATCGATGAGCTGCTTGATCTGCAAGGCTCCGAGCTCAAATTTCTTAATCTGCAGAGGACGGTCAACGACCTCATATTTTACACTTTTTGTGATGATAAACTTTCCTGGGAAGCTTTTTCTTAATTTTACCAGGACGGGGAGAATTCCGTTCATTGCAAAATTGATGATGGTAGAAGAATCGAAGATGATGACTTTCATTTTATTTTTTCCCCTGCCTTATTTTTTGCGTTATCATTTGAACATTTCCCACGCTTTTTTGATCCTTTCTACTTCAGGAAGCGTTATACTTAATTTCCCCCCATTCATCCCTGTGCCTCCTGCATATTCTGCAAGCTCCCAGACTGTGATGCCGAGGAGATTTGCTGTTCTTTGCATACTGATTCCATGCTCGTAGATTTTTGAGGCCTTATTGACTTCTGCTCTTCTGAAGACGCTTTGGATCTGCTGGCGGAAATCTTCCGAGAGTGTGCCGATATGCCTGCGCAAATGCTGGATCTCTTCTTTGAAGAGGATTTCATTATCCTGCTCGAGCGCTGCGATCAGCTTTTTGATGACCTTGCTGTTGTGAGCAATAAATTTTTTCCAGTCTTTGTATGTTCTATATTTTCTTCTCTCGATGATTTTGCTGAGGGAGTAGATGAGGACTGCGATGGCAATGTTATCTGGATCCTGGTAGATAGAAGCAGAGTGGACGGTTCTATCGCTGAGATCTTTCATCAGAAAACTGTTTTCTTCTGCAAGTGCTTCTTTTGCTTTTTTCAAAATGTCGAGGATATTTTCTTTTTCGTGCATGTTTTATTGCCTATAAACTCTTTTGCTCTGGGAATTTTGAAGGGAAATTGTTGATTACATCAAAGAGGTTGCGAAGTTGACTTGCTGCCTTTTTTCCCTTTGATTTATTGTGTAAATATTTGTATATAAAATATATTGCTCTGCTTATTGATAAGGAGATTATGAGATTAACTTGTTTTTTCCTTGTTTTTGGTATTTTGCCCATTTTTCTCTGGGAAAGGAAATATTTAAAAGTTTGCACTCTTTGTTGTTGCATGAAGATTCTTGTGGATACGAATTTTCTTCTTACGTGCGTGAAGCAGAAAATTCAAGTTTTTGAATTTTTGAAGGGGCATTTCTCTGAGATTCTTCTCCCGAGGGGAGTGGTTGATGAGCTAGTGAAGATTTCACAATCTGGAGGGCCTCGAGATAGGAGCTGTGCCGAGGTTGTTTTGCAGCTCATTGCCCTGCATGAAGTTACGATCCTGCCTTTGCAGGGGTATGTGGACCAGCAAATTCTTGATTATGTCCGGGGGAGGAAGGGCATGGCTGTTGCGACGCTGGACAAGAGTTTGCAGAGAATTCTTCAGGGAAGGGCAAAGATTTTGATGATCCGGGGAAGGAAAAAACTGGAGATGCTGAATCGATAGCTTTATATAATGATTTCTCCCTTATAAACTATGAAAAAGGAGGTAAACATGGAAAGAAAAGGACAGGCAGCGATGGAGTTCCTGATTACCTATGGGTGGGCAATTCTCGCAGCAATTGTTGCTATTGGAGTGTTGGCGTATTTTCTGTCAAGTCCAGGAAGACTGACGGCGAATTCGTGTTCGGTTTCAGCACCTTGGAATTGCAATGCTGGATTGGCTAGCGTTGCAAGTAACAATGTTCAACTGGAGTTGCGTAATGGTGGTGGAGAAGCATTTAATATCACTACTGTTGCTATCTCAAATTGTGGTAATGCTATATTGGGTCTTGATGTGTCAGCAGATAATTTGACTACCATTACTGTTTCAGGTTGTGCGCCAGCATTGGTTGCAGGAAGTACTTTCAGAGGAGATGTTACTATTACCTACAGAAAGATAGGAAGCAACTTGGATCAGGTGTCCACTGGACGACTTATTCAGCGACTGTAATTTTATTTTTTTAACTTTTCGTTTATTCTTTTTAGTTTTTTTATTTTTTGAGCTTTAGAGAAATCTTTTTATGTCAGAACTTTTAGTTCTGAAGTCCCCAAAATCGAGGGCCTGTAACAAACCGCGCCTCTCAAAAATCACAGATTTTTGATGACCATCAGAAACCAAAGGTTTCTGAGGTTTTAAGGCGCGGTGGCCCATCGATTTTGTGATGAAAAAAGTTTTTCCTCTGGAAAACTATAGTTTTGCGCTACCTTTTTCATGCTTAAACGCTTTTTTTAATGAGGGCAATTTTCGCGCAAAGCCTCGTAGTTATCTTATTCGGAATGGCCGATATCCGGCCTTGCTCCAGAATAGGGAAGGCTGACGGGATCGTTTTCGTTCCATGATAGGGGTTTTTCCAAGCTGAGTGTATTGGTTTCTGTATTATTGGAGATGATTCGCGCTTTGTTTTGGCCTACCTGGATGGTATCTCCTTCTGTGATGCCCCAACCGTCGGTAAAGTAGGAAGAATCTTTTACTTCGAGCTGGGTGTTTTGGTAACCTGCATTTGTTGTGAGGGTAAGGAAGTCTCCTGCGTTTCTTGCAGGGCTTTCGAGAGAGAGGCCGAAGTTGTTTTTGTCTGGATTTAAGAATTGAGGATCTGCTGAGAAATTCCCTTTAAAAACAGGGTTTTGCAATTGTTCTGCTTCTTGTGTTGTATATGAATTATTATCTTTTGGCCATTCTAATCTGAGCACTTTTTCAAAAGGATTTACTCCTATGATATTATTTCTGTAAACATCGCCTGTAATGGGGAGGACATTGGTGTTGCAGTCTTTGGATTTCCATGACCGGTAGAGGATTTGGATGTTTTCGTATTTTGATGGCAAGGCAAGGGAATTTTCTACGATGATGTTGTTGACAAATGAGTTGTTGCCTGTGAAAGTAATGGGATACTCGAAACATTCTGGGGAAACCACACTCATAGCAAGCCCTATCCCTGGACTTCTGTTGTAGGCGAAGAGGTTGTGGCAGATTTTGTTTTCTGAGGACCGGTAGAGTTTTCCTTTGAGGGTTTGGGAATTGAACCCTACTCCTGCTTCGAGCCTGCTTTTAAGGTCAGGGCTTCCGCTTTCTAAAACGGTATTGAAACGGATGATTGCTTTATTGAATCCGAGGTGGAATCCTTCTTGGTCAGGGCCTGAAAAGAGGATGAGATTTCCTTCGTAAAGATTGTCATGGGCACCGTAACCCTCGGAGATGCAGTGATGCAATTTGTTGGAGATGGTGTTATTTCTGATAACGTTATGGTGGGGGCCTTCTGCAATTCTGGTTGGGCCGTCGCCAGACCCCTTGACGTAAATAGCAGTATGGTCTGCGTCTTCAATTTCATTTTCTTCAATAAGAATGTGGTGCGCGTTGAAGAAGAGGCTGATGGTTTCCAAGGCTTCTGGGACGTTTTTTGGATAGCCTTTGATTTTGTTTTTTCTGATGATGATATAGCTGCTTTCAGTTTCTGGAGCGTCGCCATATGTGCCTATAGTGATTCCCTGATGCGGGCCAATACCTTCCATTACACAGTTCTCAATCGTACATTCTTCTGCTCCTGTAAGAGACGCATATCGTTTTTCTGGATTGATGATCTGTATGTCATCTACAATTATATGCTTTTTTCTTTTGAGGTCAATGGCTGCGATAGCTCCTTTTTTTCCTCTGATGATAGGACTGTTGAGACCTTGATAAATGATAGGTGAGTTTTGTGTTCCATCGCTGACAGGAGCAATGGTCTCGTTGTAAATTCCTTTTTTAATTATGACTTTTTCTCCTGGCTGGAGGGTTTGATTTGCTTTACCGATGGTTTTCCAGGGAAATTCAAAGGTTCCTTCTGAGGAGTCGTCTCCTTTTTCCTGATCGACGCAGTAGGCGTTGGGATCGTGATTGAGGCTATTATGGTTTTCAGAGTTCTTGCAGTTAATGCCGAGCCAAAGAATACCGGATACTAAGATCGCTTCCAGGCCTTTTTCAATTGCATGTTTGATGTTCATTGCATGCTGCCTAGAAAAAGGAGGTTTATAAATGTTACTACTTTTAAGTTAATATGTGATACTCTTTTTTGAGAGGGATTTTTTGGTTGTAGAGTACAGTTACCAACTTGTTGCGTATTAACTCTTTCTCAGGAATGCATAGATGAAATGGATAGTTTACTTGACTTTTTTCCCTGAGGCTCTTATCCTGAGATTTTCCGGGGTTCATTCAGGATAACAATCAATGAGTGCAGGAGTATCCTGGAGAATAGTTTTTTAGTTATGTCAGAATTGAAAACCTCAGACTTTAGTCTGCGGTAGTAGCTAATCTTGTTTTCAATTCTGAACACTTCATCATCGAAGATGATGAGAGCTCTCAGAAATCAAAGATTTCTGAAGCTTCAAAATTCAAAGAATTTTGAGAGCTGTCAGAACTTTTAGTTCTGAAGTCCCCAAAATCGAGGGCCTGTAACAAACCGCGCCTTTTAAGGCGCGGTGGCCCATCGATTTTGTGATTTCTTAGAAGTGATAACACTATAGTAATGTTTATAAATTCTTTCTTTTTGAATTCTTTAAGCAAAATGTCAGAATTAGAAAATAGAATATTAGGAATAGTAGAATTGAGGGCTTCTGGGTTAGATGATAAGAAGATAGCAAAGAAGCTCGGTTTAGATGGTACTGTAGTCAAGATGTACGAAGAATCTGCTAAAAAAATAATCAATGATGCAATTTCTAAAGGATATAGAACTTCGGAGGATATTGGAGGATTTGTTAAATTATCCCCCATAGTTGTTGATATGTGCATTAGAATTTATGGTGTTGGGATTCCTGCTGAAGAAAAAATTTCTATACCTCAAAGGCCTTATTCTAGACCTAGGCAAAAAAGTCTTGATGCGATTAAGAAAGCTATTGCTAATGGGGCGAAATCTGTTGATGAAGTTGCAGAAAAAACAGGTCTAAGTAAGAATACAGTGAAGGTTTATTCTTCTCAAGAAAAAATAAAATTACCTAAACAACCTAAGCCGTATAGTGGAGAGGCAATTAGCAAAGGAAGAACCATATCTAGAAATAGAAAGCTTCAAATTATTAGGGACTCTTTAAATGGAGGAGTTAACTCTTTGGAGGAACTTTGTAAGAGGACTGGAATTAGAACTGCAGAGGGCGTAAAGATATATTGTGCGAGATTTGGGATAGAATTGCCAGAAGATATCATAGCTTATAGGCAAAGGCCAGAAATTGATGCTTTAATTGAGAAAGGTTTGAGTCTTCCTGCGATTGGGAAAGAAGTAGGATTAAGCAGGGAAAGAGTAAGGCAATATATTAATTTTAGTGGGCAATATAAACAGTGGATAAAAGGAAGGGAAGAAGTTAAGAAATGCCCTAAAATTGAAGAAAGAAAATTTAAGGAATCGCAGGGAATATTTCTTTCAATTGTGAGAGCAAGAACAGAGGAGTTAGCTAGAAAAGAAGGATTTGCTGTGAAAAAGGCTGTTGAATATTTACATTCTCGTAAGGTTAAATTTTCACAGAGTTATGATTTTTCTTTATTACAGACTATTTATCAAAGATATTGGGATGCTTTTAAAGAAGGCAAGAAATTATCTTCGGAAGAAATAGGAGCGGGGCTGGAAATATTTCCTTCTACGGTATGGCGCATTCTTAAGGCAGTTGGTGTTGAACCTATGCGTGGAAATAAAATAAGAACAATAAAATCTGGCGAGAAGAATGATGCTGTTCAAAGAGGATTTGCTACAGATTTTTCTGTCTTTGATATTGCTTATTTTTTAGGATTGCCTAGAGCAGTCCCGGGAAACAGATTTAGCTATAAAAATATAAAACGTAAAAAAAATAAGCCTCTCGCAATTTTTTGTTCTGGCGACAGTAGAGAATATTTGCATCATAGCTTGGCTAGTGAAATTTATGAAGCTCAAGATTGCGGTTTTAAGAGACGAGAAGTTTTAGAATTGGTTGATAAAAGTAAAAAATTAGTGGGCTATGCTTTAGAGCATAGAAATAAGATTGAGCCTAAAATTATTGAAGGTTTGAAGGTTTTGTATGGAGATGCGAATATTAATACTTCTTATGTAACTTCTGAAATGAGGGAGAAATTGGAACAAGAAGATAGAAAAAGATAGATTTTTGTACATAAACTATGTCTCTCGGAAATTGATAAGGGAAATTGTTAGTTATAGGAAATAACATTAATTTTCGTATATTTTCAATGTCATTTCCTATCTAGCAAATAACCATATTATGTCCGGTTATTGGGGTTATTTGCTATAACTCAAACTACTATAATTTATCTTGCTCTGTTCATTTTGGGGAGGTAATGAAATCAGCTTGTTAAGGGCGAGAAGTTATGTATTTTCATGGGCACGTTGGATAATAAATGGCTGACTTAACACTGGTGATACTTTTATAAATTTACTTTTTATGGGTTAACTATGAACTATTTAAGTTTGGATTATCATCTTATTGCAGGTTATAGGAGGTTTTGATGAAATTCCTGAGTTTGCATTGTGATTATATTAGATTTAAGCCTGTGAAGAAGGCGATAAAAGAGCCAGAAGAGCTTTCGAAGGAGCGAGAGAAAGGCGAGGAAGTAAAAGAGGCTTTGGTTATTTTGACTGCGGTTGAAAGCAATGATACCCTTGAGCTTGCTGGAGAGTATGTTACGAATATTAAAGATATTGCTTCTCAAGTGAAGGCTCGGCGCATTGTGCTTTATCCGTATGCTCATCTTTCTTCTGATCTGGGCAAGCCTGATTTGGCACTTGCTTTTTTGGAAAAGGCGCATGCACTTTTGGAGAAAGAGGGTTTTGAAGTGCATCGTGCTCCGTTTGGATATTACAAAGAGTTTGAGCTAAAATGCAAGGGGCATCCTTTGGCAGAGTTAAGCAGGAGTATTGGGATTTCTAAGCCAGCAAGTGGCAAAATTGTAAAGGAAGAAAAAGAGAAGAAAATTATTCTTGATAGAAGAAATTTGAAACCTCATGACCATAGAATCTTAGGAGAGGACTTGGGAATATTTTATCTTGCAGATGAAGTTGGTCCTGGCCTGCCACTCTGGCTGCCTAACGGTGAAGCGATAAGAAATCAGCTTATACAATTCATGCGTGAAGTGGAAGAAAGATCAGGATACAAGTACGTAAGCACTCCGCATATTACCAAAGGTAAACTCTATGAAAAATCAGGACATCTACCTTATTATTCTGAATCAATGTATTCTCCCATGGAGATAGAGGGAGTAAAATATTATTTGAAACCCATGAATTGCCCTCATCATCACATCATTTATTCTAAAATAGTAAAAAGTTACAAAGATTTACCTTTGAAGTTGGCAGAAGCAGGAGCTGTTTATCGGAATGAATTATCTGGAGTGACTTATGGACTTATGAGGGTCAGATCTATGACTCAGAATGATGCTCATATTTATGCTAGACCAGAACAACTTAAGGATGAATTTGTTAAAGTGATTAAAATGTTTGATGAAATACTTCGTGTTACAGGTATTCAGGATTATTGGTTTAGACTTTCTTTACCTGATTTTAAGAAAAATCCTGAGAAATATACTGGTGATCCAAAAATTTGGACCCACGCATCGGAAGAAATTAAAAAAGCAATGAAAGAAGCTGGGAAAAAATTTGTTGAAGGCGAGGGAGAAGCTGCTTTTTACGGGCCTAAAATTGATGTCCAAATTAAGAATTCTCAAGGAAAAGAAGAGACTCTTGCTACCTCGCAAGTGGATATTGTTGTTCCCCGGCGATTTGGCCTTTTTTATGTTGATGAAAAAGGAGAAAAACAGCACCCCATTATTATACATAGAGCAATTTTAGGCAGCTATGAAAGATTTATTGCTTTCTTGCTGGAGGCTACTGGAGGTAAATTGCCATTATGGCTTTCTCCTGTTCAAGTTCGGGTAATTTCATTTACTGACAGAAATGTGAAAAGCGCTGAAAAGATTCTCAAAGAACTGCAGGAATATATTCATGGATTGAGAGTTGATTCTGATTTTAGGAATTCTACGGTGAATGATAAGATCAGAGATGCTGAGCTCCAGAAAATTAATTATATTCTTGTGATTGGAGATAAGGAAGAAGAGGCAGGGACTGTTGCTGTCCGCCGACGGGGAGAAAAGAAAGTTGCTTTTGGCGTTAAGATTGGAGATTTTATTTCTGATTTGAAGAAGGAGATTTCAGAGCGGCGTTGATGACTGCTCGAGGAATTTTGACAGTATCGCTTTTAGTATTGATTGGAGGTTTTTCTATTTGTTTTCTTTTTTCACTGTATCTTTCCCAAATTGGAAAATAATACTCTCTTTTGATCTTTACATAATGATCTGTACTTTCTTGATCTCTATTTTTTCTGGCTTCCTTTTCTTTTTGATCACAGTAATCCATGTAAGATTTAGCTTTTTGTTCCAAGGCGATGTACGCTTTTCCCCAAATTTCTTTCATTTTTTCTTTTGAAATCGGACTCTTTATTGCTTCTCCGTATTTGCATGCTTGCTCGAGGTAGAAGGCGATGGTTTCTTCATGTTCCATTCTCCAGTCCAGACTTGGATTCCCTTCAAGTTTCTTGATGAGCGAGCTCAGCGAGTTATTTGTTTCATTAACCTTAAGAAGGGCTAGATTAGAGTAGTGTTCAATTAGGCTTAATCTTCTTTGGATTCCTTGTTCATACGCAGTTTTAAGGATTTTTTGCGCGTCTTTTTTTGGAAAAGAAAATGCTGTTATTTGTTTTTCAATTTCTTCGATAATGCCGTGTTCTGCTAATATTTTTACATTAGACCTATAATTTCTTTTCTTTTTCCAGTTTTCATAAAATTTTATTTTTATCATTTTATTTATTAAAATTAGGAGTTTATAAATCTTTGTACTTGTAACTACTCTATGGTTACTATTCTTGTCTGTAATGAATGGTGATTTCAGGTTCGGCTTAAATTTTTCCGCTTGAAATGCCTTAAGAAATACTGCACCTCGAGATGTGGGCGCGAAGCGCCCGCGCGCGCCCGGCATGGTTTTTTGTTTTCTTTCAGTGATTGTCTGAACTATAGAACTTTCTTTTTCCGACGGTATCCAGCCTGTTGCGCAAGACACATAAGTTTTTAAATATCCTCCTCCTGGAAAGTGAGAGGCATAAAAAGAACTTTACAATGAGATTTGCACATTACTTAGACCGCGTAAGCACTTCGAAGGAATTTAAGCAATTCAGCAAGGAAAATAAAGGCGCTTATTTATGCGCAGGTTTTTTCGTTTTTGATTTTCAGGAGGGGAAAGACATTCACCAGGTGGATTATTTCCTGCCGAAGCAGAAAAAGATTGCAGCATTCCTGCTTGATAATGGGCTGAGCTACAAACTTGCTGATGCGATGAATACAACGAAGCCTGAGCAGATTAAGGGTGATATTAAGATGGATTTGGACAAGCTTAGAGGCATTGTTGAGGATGAAATGAAGAATCATACTATTACCGAGGGGATTATGAAGATGATCGCTATTTTGCAGAGCATTGATGGAAAGAAAGTTTGGAATCTGAACTGCATTTTGAGCGGGATGGCTCTTTTGAAGGTGCATATTGATGATGCTTCAGGAGACATCTTGAAGTTTGAGAAGGCATCTTTCCTAGATTTTGTGAGGAAGATTTAGTTCTTTCTCTTTTTTTATCGTCGGTATGGCGAATATTTTCGGCACTTTTTAGACGATAGATTTAAATATCCTTTTTATCTTGTTCTTTTATGAGGATGAATAAAAAAGGGGCAGAGTTAGCAATAGGAACTATTGTGATTATTGTGCTTGCGCTGATTGTTCTTGTTGTTATTGCTTTAGGATTTACGAGCGGATGGAAGAATCTGTGGTCGAGAGTTAATTTATTTGGCGGAGGGTCTACGCTTGCGAGCGTCGGCCAGGCGTGCCAGATTGCATGTTCTTCGCAAGACCAAACTTCTTTCTGCAAACAGGGGAGGAGTGTTAATGAATTAACTGCTGATCAGGTAGGAAAATTGGGCGCTTTGAAATCTGGGGAAGCTGTATTGATTCCTGCGGCAAATCTTGATGCCGCTAAAGGGACTGCAAAGGCAGTGACCTGCCATAATCTTCTGCAGGCTTCTTTAATATCTGATTGCGGAGATATTACCTGCGGTTAATTTTTTGTATATACCCTATATTGCTTTGTTCATTTTAGGGGTAATGAAATTAGCTCGTTGTACATAAATTATATATCTCAGGAATTGATTCCGAGGGTAGATACCCCCAGGTCTTGCCTTGGGGAAGATTCGTCCGTGGGACTTGGGTCTTGCCCAAGGGTAAATACCCTTTCTAAGGGAAATTGCTGATTAACTCGTTACGCATCAACTTGCCGTTAGGTTTTTATATCCTCTTTTCTTTTTCTTGCTTAAGGTGAGTTATGGACTACGAAGTTTCTGAGCAGAGAAGGAGCAAGAAGGATTTGAGGAAGAAACGGAAGGGTTTTCTTTATAGAAAAGGCGGGAAGTTTCGGAGCGCGAATGTTCAAAAATAGTGAATTCTTTCGATGCAGCGTTTGTATCTCTTGACTGACCAAAATATACCTCCATTAGAGTTATACTAAGAATTACTTCCTATCCAGGATTAAACATACCATTCTCGCCTTGGCAGATTTATTTTATGTCAGAATTGAAAACCGCAGACTTTAGTCTGTGGTAGTAGTTAATCTTGTTTTCAATTCTGAACACTTCATCATCGAAGATGATGAGAGCTCTCAGAACTTTCAGTTCTGAAGTCCCCAAAATCGAGGGCCTGCGACAAACCGCGCCTTTTAAGGCGCGGTGGCCCATCGATTTTGTGATGGTAAATACTTCAAGGTCTTGCCTTGGACAAGACTGGTCCGTTGGTCCTGGGTCTTGCTCAAGGGTAAATACCCTTTATTGAAATCGCTTCTTCGGCGCACTTTTATCTTGGGGCGATTTTCCCTTCATCAAAATGTTGCTCATCGGAGATACTTGAATTGTGGAATACTTTATAAACATCTGTTCTCTTTCTTATGAAAAGAGGCAAGAGTTGAGACGGCAAGATGATCGGGGCAGATGTATTTTTGTTTTTTCTTGGGTTGATTTGGGTAGCTACTGCGACGATTTTTGACCTTTGGAAACGGGAGGTTCCCAACTGGCTAAATTTTTCCCTGATCCTTTTCGCGCTTGCTTTTCGCTATTTTTATTCAGTTCTTCTCGGAGATTTTACTTATTTTCTTTTTGGCTTGATGGGATTTGCGTTTTTCTTCCTTCTTGCCCATGCTTTTTATTACGGGAGGGTTTTTGCAGGAGGGGATGCGAAGCTGCTGATGGGGCTGGGGGCTGTTTTACCTCTTTTTTCTGATGCCATTATGAATTTGAAGATGCTGCTGTATTTTGTTTTTATTTTTATGATTGCAGGATCACTATACGGGCTGATGTACAGCTTCTTTCTCGTCGTATCTCATTTGAGGAGATTCTCTAGAGAATTTGCTTCGCAGTTTGTGAAGAGAAGAAGTTTTTTTTATATCTCTCTTGTTTTTGTTTTTTTCTCTGGGATTTTTGCGTTTTATGCCCAAGGCATTGCGTGGCTGCTGCCTGGGATTCTCCTGCTTCTTCCGTTTCTCTATGTGTATGCGAAGAGTGTTGAGGAGGCATGCCTTGTGAATGCTGTTTCTCCTGGGAAAGTGACGGAGGGAGACTGGCTGTATGAAAGAGTCAGAATTGGAAATAAGATAATTCTCCCGAGATGGGAAGGCTTGACCAAGAGGCAGGTGGACTTTATCCAGAAAAATGCAAAGAGGAGAATGCTGATCAAGCAGGGGATTCCGTTTCTTCCTGCATTTTTGATTGCATATATCTTCTTTTTCTGGAAGTTTGTGTTTTGAATTTTACTTTCGAGAAAGATATAAAAATGATATTTTCCCCTATACTTTATATGTTGAATGAAGAACAGACTGCTGAAATTAGTGAAAAAATATTTTGTTTAATAAAATGTTAAGTGATGAGCAAATTGTTGAGATTAAACAAAGATTTATCCCTTTGAAATGCTAAGCCAAGAACAGATTGTCGAAATTAAGAAGCAGATTTTTCAGCAGATAGAATCATGGCCTGAGGAGCAGAGGGAGAATGCGAAGAGCAAGATTGAGGAGATGAATGAAGAGGAGTTTGAGGAATTTTTGATTCGGAATAAGATGATTAAGAACGGAGAGGGCGATGCGAGCGAGGATGCTGGCGATAGTGGGGAGAAAAGATGTGTTTTTTGTTCGATTGTTGAGAAGAAGATTCCTGCTTCTTTTATTGCGGAAAATCCGTGGGCAATTGCAGTTTTAGAGATCAATCCTGTTTCGAAAGGACATACGCTTGTTATTCCAAGGATACATGTGCTCCAGGGAGAGGATCTTAGTAAAGAGGTTATTGAGCTTGCGAAGAGTGTTGCATTAACTCTCCGGGAGGGATTGAAGCCGAAACATATTGAGCGCTGGGGGCATGTTTCATTTGGGCATTTTATTATTAATTTGATTCCTGCCTATGAAGATACGCAGCTTGATTTTCCGAGGAAGAAAGGGGATGCTGAGGAGTTAAAGAAGAATGCTGTGAGCTTGAAGGATGTTTTTGATAAAGGCGAGAGAGAACGACAGGAAAGGGAGAAGGTTGTTGTACAGCAGGTGCAGCCTTCTGTTGTTGAGAAGGCTCCGTTTCGGAGGCCGTAAACTATAAATATAGTATAAGACTTTAGAATTTCCCCAAAGTATATATACTCTCTTTGTTATTTATTCGTAGGAGGTGAACGATGAATAAAAAAGAGGTAAAATTCTTGAAGAGGCATTATAAAAAAGAAAAGGATGCAAAAGTAAAGGAAAGAATGCTGATGATGACTTACATTTTTGAGGATGATACTTTGCGAGATGTTGCAGAAAAACTGCATTGCGACCATAAGTTAGTCCTTTATTGGAAAAGAAGATACGTTTCTGAAGGCTTAGATGGCTTAAAAACAAGGCCAAAAAGCGGGAAACCAAGGA